>Ga0194120_10009365_pt1 | contig 12439 bp, 9 predicted proteins | sample TA2MahCa65mmetaG_FD_148642 | JGI IMG/M metagenome (GOLD analysis project Ga0194120, IMG submission 148642) | Freshwater microbial communities from Lake Tanganyika, Tanzania - TA2015019 Mahale Deep Cast 65m | ecosystem: Environmental > Aquatic > Freshwater > Lake | place: Tanzania: Lake... | reverse complement strand
TGCCCCGGGCGGTGCCCCCGCCACGCCGGCCCCGCCCGAGGCCGTTCCCGAACCGACGGCCTCGCCGGCCACCGCCTCGAACATGGTCAAGGTCAAGGCGGACATCATCGAGTACGACCGCGCCAACAAGATAGCCACCGCGAAAGGCAACGTGGACGTCCGGTACCAGGGCGCCCACATCACGTCCGAGTTCATGCAGTTCGATCAGGGCCGCGACACGCTGAAGACCGACCGCGACTTCGTGCTGACCCAGGCCGATCCCAAGGGCACGCAGACGATCAAGGGCTCGGGCCTGGCCTACAACGTCAAGACCAAGGAAGCGACCGTTTCCAACGCGTTGCTCAACGTCCCCGTCCCCGATACCGGCCGGCCGGTCTTCGTGTCCGGCAAGGAGTTGCGGGCGGCGCAGAAGCAGAACAAGTTCAACGTCGCCGAGGGCATCTTCAGCACCTGCGAAGAGATCGAGGAAGGTATCCCGCCGCACTACCACGTCACCAGCCGCGCGCTCGAACTGGTGCAGGACGACTACGCCCTGGGCTGGGATTCCTGGATCTACGTCAACAACCGCCGCCTGTTCTGGGTGCCCTTCTTGTGGTTGCCGCTCAAGAAGCGCGAGACCAGCGTGCAGTTCGGGCAGAACGACGTGGAAGGCTTCTACGTCAAGACCTCGTGGGGTTACCGCCTCAATCCCCAGCATTCCGGCACGTTGCTGACGGACTTCATGCAGAAGAAGGGCCCGGGCCTGGGCGTGAAGCACCAGTGGACCAACATCCCGACCAGCCTGTCGCTGTTCGAGACCTACGGCCTGGCCCAGAGCGACCCGAATCCCGGCGACCTGACCGACAGCGACGGCGACGGCGTGGCCGACGGCCTGACCCCCGAGGAGCACAACCGGGTGCTCAACCAGGCATTCGCCGGCGGCGATCCCCTCGCCCGCCACGGCCTGGATCGCAAGAACCGCCGGCCGTTCGACGACTACTGGTGGCGCGTGCGGCACCAGCAACGGCTGCTGGACACCATGACGCTCGACGTGAGCGCGGACGACTCCAACATCTACACCGTCGACAACGCCCGCGCCACGTTCGGCCAGAACCTCAAGGCGGGCAGCGAGGCCGATCTGCGCATCGCCGACATCCGCGAGGACCGCCACGGCAACCAGGTCTCCCTGACCGACCAGCGTTTCGGCGCCAACTACACGCTCACGCGCACCTTCCGCGAGGATCGCAACAACAAGGGCACGACCAACGGCAGCGACACGAAGTACTCGGGCACCGGGTCATGGTCCCGCGACGGCACCAGCGTCAACCTGAACGGGTCCTACAACAGCAACATCCCCGGCACGTACATCGCGCCGGTCTTCGCCACTCCCACGCCGGCCCCGGGCGGGTTGCCGCTGCCCTCGCCCTCGCCCGTCCCGCGGCGCGAGACCACCAACACCTCGGGCACCCTCACCGTGAGCCAGGCTCTGCCGCCCCTGCCCGGTTCGACCAGCAACTCCAACCTCGCCTGGTCCAATACCTATTCGAAGCAGGTCAATCCGAGCCCCCAGCCGGTCGTCGAGAACCTCGACGAGAAACTGGCCTACACGGCCGATCTGGGCTGGGGCGATTTTCGGGCCGAGGCGGCCAAGAAGTTCCGGTTCGAGCCGCAGGCCGGCAGGCAATCGTTCCGGCAGGCGCCGCACGTGGACGAGCTCCCGGAGCTGGAACTCAAGAGCAAGCCCATCCTTGGCGAGTACCAGCCGTTCACGCTGGCCATCGACATGGGCCGGTACTTCGATTCGGCCATCTTTCCCGAAGAGGATGTGCAGAAGGTCCTGACCGATTCGAGCCTAGCGCACAAGCGGCCGAACCTGGGCTTCATCTCGCGCGCCGTGCCGAGGCTGGAGCTCAACAACAAGGCTCACGAAATGGGCTTCCGCTCGACGCTCGACTTCGGTGGCACCGCCTTCGAGCAGCGCTTCTACGGCACCGGCGACCAGGCCTACAACACCACGCTGAAGACCGCCCTCGGCACGCAGTACACCGACTGGTGGAAGCAGACTCTCACCTACAGCCGCGTCATGCCAGGCGGAATCGACGAAAAGGACCCCACCAAGCGGTCCAACACGCCGTTCCAGTGGGATCGCCGGTCGCTCTCCAAGGAGACCACTCTCAACGGCGCGGAAAACTTCGAGTGGAAGGGCGCCCACGCGCGCGGCTTCTTCGGCGAACCCGTCGCGGCCGGCGGGCGCGCTGCCCGCGACCTGCTCTCGGGTGTCGAGCTGCCCGGCGGGCTGGCCGCCTACGACCTGCGGCCGGTCGGCGAGGCCCTCGCCGCGGCCGGCGGCGCATTTCGCGATGTGATGGACTTTCCCGGGACCATCTCATGGACGCACAATCTCGGCTACGACTACGAGCGCCTGCGCTACTCGGACTATCGCACGTCGCTTACCCTCAACCCCAGCGGGCTGATCTCGGTATCGGTCAACTCCAGCTATCACTTCAAGCAGGTGCCGCACCTCGAGTTCAAGGGCGATGGCCCGGACGATATCAGGGGCAAGTGGAACACGACCACGCTCGCGGCCACGTTGCGCACGACCGAGCAGGTCATCGGCGGTAACTGGGGCATGGCGAAAACGCAGCCTGGAGGCTGGCTGACGACGAGCCTCAACTGGGAGCCCGACACCGGCAAGGTCACGAGCCTGACCAACGAGCTCAAGGCCTCGTTCGGCGAGAGCTGGGACGGCCACTGGGAACTCGGCCTGGCCGCGGCCTGGGAGCGGCTGCCGCAGGCGCAGCAGGACCCCAACGATCCCAAGAGCGACCGGCGCGCCTACCGGCCGACCCGCATCGCCATCGCCCGGGACCTGCACGACTTCATCCTTTCGCTCTCCTACGAGCGGGCGCCGGGCGAGGATCGGTCCGGCGACCGGTATCTCCTCAAGCTCCACATGACGGCGCTCAATTTCGATATCCTCAGCATCGATCCCACCTCCATCGGCGCCGGCAACCTCGGCGTCTCCACCAGCCAGCTGGGTATCACGCCATGACGTCCCGGACTTTCCCCCTGCTCGCCGCCGGCTTGCTGGCCGCCGGCGCGCTCGGTGCGTGCGCCAACGCCGTCACGGTGCCGCCGCCGCAACGGACGCTGCTGTTCCGGGCCACCGTGGCGCGCCAGCTGGCGCAGCAGAACCAGGACATTCGCTACATCGTGGCGCTGGACCTGTCGGGGAATCCCGACGACGGGCCCAAGCCCTACGGCCCCTGGCCCCTGGAGAAGCCCGCCGTCGGCTGGGATCTGCCGTTCTACGTCACCGACAAGACGCCCGGCATCAACCTCGTGTACGTCAGCCAGCCGGTGGAACCAGGAAACGTGTGGACCCACATGTTCGTCCTCAACTTCGTGGGCGGCGCGCCGGTCTTCCAGCAATGGGAGCAGGTCTTCAAGGCCGGCACCCGCACCCGCGACCGCATCGAGCCCCGGCAGAACCTTTCGCAGGGACAGGATTTCCGCTTGATCAACTCCGGCGTTCCCACGTCGGCTCCCGGCACCCCCGCGGGCCCCGGGTCGGGACCCGTCGACACCATCGAACTGACCCTGGTGCTCAACCGCTTCATCCCCGAGGACGATCTCAAGAACCTCAAGCAACTGGAGGCCAACCTCGTCACCGCGGTCCGCCCGCCCGATGCGGCCATCAACGGCGATCCCACGGGCTGGAAGCTCGACCAATGGTTCTCGGCCAACAACACCTACTTCTCGCTCGCGCTCAACAAGGATCTACCCCTGGAGCGCCGGGACGCCCTGGATGCCACCCCCCTCTACCCGCAAAACATTCCTCCGGGTATCACCCAGGACGACGTGACCTTCAAGGCTTACGCTTCCGAGTACAAGGAACAATGACGTGAGAGATCCCAGACGCCCCTGGGCGGCCCTGCTGGTCGTCACCCTGGCCTGGAGCCTGGCGCATCCGGCCGCCGCGAAATCCGAGCGGGTACGCACCGGAGTGGGCGAGGGCGCGCCGGGAGATGCCGTGTATTCCAGCAGCAGCGACCCCCTGGCGAGCGACGAGTTGCAGGTGACGCTGCAGCCCGGCCACGGCGCTCGCTTCCTGAAGATCGTCGACCAGGTCATGGGTACCGAGACCGGCAAGGATCTCGGCCGCGACCGCTTCATCGTCCGCCAGGGCCCCAGGGGCAACCGGGACGATTTCGCGTCGTTCTTCGCCGCGATGCCCTGGGTCAAGGAAGTCAAGCCCCGGCCCAAGCGCCGCCTCGACGAGCAGATGCCCAGGGGCAAGTTCAAGGTCGGGGCCGGCGCGCTGCCCCAGGCCGGGCCGGCCGGCGAGGAGGCGCGAGAGGTCGCCGAGGAGGCGGCGGCCGGCGAATCCGGCGCCAGCTACGTGCCCGGTGAGATCCTGGTGAAGTTCAAGCGCGGGACCTCGCAAAAGGACATCAACCAGTTCTTGCTCCAGACCGGGACGAAAGTCTTGAGCCGGCTGGATCTTGGCGAGGATCGGATCTACAAGCTCCAGGTGCCGGAGGGCGTGGAAGTGCCCGATCTGGCGACCGAATTCTCCAGTTCGCCCATAGTGGAGTATGCCGAACCGAACTTCAAAATGAGCATCCCGCCGCTGGCGGGCGCCAAGCCGGCGAAACCGGCCAAGCCCACGCCGCCCCGGCAACCGGCGCTGCCGGAACTGCGCATGAGCACCGACGAGCTACTGGGGGATTCGGTCTTCGTGACCTTCCGGCCCGGCGTGCGGGAACCGATTCCGGAACTGGTGGGCACGGTGTACGGGGTGGAACTGCAGGAGGAGGATAACGGGCGCGTACGGTACTCGCTGCCGCAGGGAGCCAATCCCCGGACGGCGGCGCGCCTGTTCAAGCTATGTCCCTACGTGATGGGAGCCGAACCGTCCTACGGGAGGTAGGCGGCGGTCAAATGGCGCCCTTGCCGGGAGAGCGGCCGCGCTCGCCGGCGCGGGCGCTTGGCGCGGCCCTGGCCAGGTGGGCGGGGGCGGCGGCCCTGGCCCTGTCCGCCTGCTTCAATCCCGGCCCGGCGCCGACCGGCGCCTCCGACTTCGTGCCGGGGCAGGTGATAGTCGGCTACAGGCCCGCTAGCGACCGCGCGGCGCTGCGGGACGAGTTCGGCGTGTTGCGGGCCGTGCCGCTCGGGGAGAGCAGCGAGCTCTGGGTCCTGCCGGCCGGCCACGACCCCCTGGCGGTTTCGCGCCGGGTGCGCGGCGTGCGGTTCTCCCAGCCGAACTACGTCCGGCGGATCCAGGCCTACCAGGCCAGCGAGTTCGATCCGGCCGTACCCGCGAAGGACAACCCGCTCTGGCACCTGGCCGTGGTGCAGGCAAACCAGGCGTGGGGCGTCGATCGCCCGGCGACCCTGCGGACCTTCGCCGCAGACAATCCGCCCGGCAAGCCGATCATGGTGGCGGTCGTGGACTCGGGCGTGGACGTGCGCCACCCGGATCTCGCGGCCAACATCGCCAGGGACGCCAGCGGCAGCGTCCGCTACTTCGACGAGATCTCGGTGTGCGGCTCGCCGCCGACCGACGAACTCGCGCCGCCCGGCGCTTCCCGGCTCAATTTCAACTACGCCACCGCCTACAGCGACGCGGCGCATCCCGGCCCGGACGGCAACGGCCACGGCACGCACGTCGCCGGCATCATCGCCGCCTTGGGCAACAACCAGCCGGGAGTCGAGTGCAAGGAACCGCCCTGCAACACGGTCGGGCTCGGCCCCGGCGTGTCTATTCTGCCGGTGAAGACGATGAACGCGCTTGGCGACGGCAACGATTTCTGCATCGCCAGGGGCCTGCGCGACGCCGCCGACGCCGGCGCCCGGGTCATCAATCTGTCGGTGGGCGGCCCGCAGCCCGGGCCGGCGCTCGAGGAGGCCATCGAGTACCTGGCGGCGCGGGGCGCCCTGCTGGTCGTGGCCAGCGGCAACGACGGCCTGCGGGTGAACTACCCGGCCGCCTACCCGGGCGCGATCGCGGTGGGCGCGGTCGGGCACCCGGCCGACGCCGGCTATCCCGAGGCGCTGTCGAAGGGTGCCCAGTACAGCAGCAGCGGTCCCGAACTGGATCTGGTTGCTCCCGGCGGGTCGGACACGGCCGACTGCCCGGAGCGCAAGTGCGGCGTATACAGCACGGTACCCACCTACACTTCGGACATCGTCATCGTCGGCAAGGTGGTGGGCACGGGCTACGGGCGCCTCACCGGCACGTCCATGGCCACTCCCCAGGTCTCGGCCGTCGCCGCGCTGATCCTGTCGAGGGAGCCGAACCTGTCGGCCGCCCAGGTCCGCCAGCGCCTCGTGGCGACCGCCGTGGCCGTCCCCGGCACCGGGGGAGCATTCACGGATCGCTTCGGCTATGGCTTGCTCAACCCGCTTGGCGCCCTGTCGCAGGTGAGCCATGACGGGAAGTAAGGAAGGGGTGTCCTCCCGGGACGGGTCGCGTGGGGCCGCCCGGTGCGGCCGGCGGTGGACGCCGCTGCTTCCGGGACTTTGCGTCGTGGTGGTGGCGTCCACCGGGGGGTGCCCCCAGCCCATCCCCCCCATCCGCCTCGAACCCACCAAGGTGCCGCCCACGTTCGTCGCGGTGGCCCCCGGCCAGACCCAGCAGTCGGCCCGGTTCCTCACCGGCAGCACGCTCTACCTCAAGGTCAAGGACGCCCGCACCGGCCTGCGGGTCCCCAGGGCCACCATAGGCATCCATGGCCCGACCCTGGCCGGCGGCGTGTCCGGGGCGACGTTCGACCTCTCGTTCGGGCCGCTGACCGCCGGGACGTACCGGCTGCGGGTCTCCGCGCCGGGCTACGTCACGAAGCTGCAAGACCTTGCGATCGCGGCCCGGACCAAGTCGGGCCAGAAGACCGAGGACACGAAGGTCGAGGTGGTCATGGAGCCGGGCGCGGGCGAGATCGTCGGCCGCGTCGTGGACGCCGCCTCGGGGGCGGCACTGCCGGGCGCCCGTATCCAGGCGGGCGACGAGCTGGCGTTCGCTGGCGCCGACGGCGCGTTCCGCCTGGCCGGCCTGGCGCCGGGGTCGATTCATTCGGTGGCGATCCGCAAGACCGGGTACGCCGCGGCCACCGTCGAGGGCGGAAGGCCGGGCGGCGACCTCGGGACCGTGAGACTGGCGGCGAGGCCCTTGACGATCAACCTGGCCAACGCCGGCGCCGTATTCGGCACCACCGCGGCGGCGGCGGTCCTGGGCGGGCTGAAGGCCGCCCTCGCCGAGCGGGCGACGGTCAAGGAGGAAGACCCGCAGGGCGCCGACATCCAGGTGTTCGCCGCCCCGGGCGAGGCCGTCGCGGCGAAGGCTTCCGATCTCCTGGAATGGGCCCGCCAGGGCGGGAAGCTCGTGGTCCTGGGCGAGTGGGGCGGCCTGGCGGGCTACAGCCCCGAGGCCGCGGAGGCGCTGGTGCATTCGGCCGGCATCGCGATCAACGCGGACCTGGTGCGCAGCAGCCAAAACGCGAGCTCCCTCGACTGGCCGCTCGCCTCCGCCATGGCGCCTTGGCCCTTCGCGAGCGCCGACGTCGCGCTGTTCCAGAGCGCCTCGGTGTTCGCCGTGGCGCCGGCCCAGGCCGTCCTCCGGGCCCAGGGGGGCTACCGGGTGGCGGGCATCTCGACCCAGGAGCCCGCGGTCGCCGCCGTGGCCCCGTACGGGGCCGGCCTGGTCGCGGCGGCGGGCGACACGTCGGCATGGAGCGACGCAAACACCACGGGCGCGGGGCCGGACCTGGGAATCAGAGATAACCGTTCCTACGTGGTAAATTTGATCCTGTGGTGAAAAACTCGCCGCCGGGCGCTGGGGTAGGTTCGTAGCAGAGTCTGGGAAGCCAATTCGTTGAACTGTCCTTTCTGCTCGACGTACAACGACCCGGAAAACCGGTTCTGCTGCGATTGCGGTAAGCCGCTCAAGGCCGCCGTCACCGCGGTGGCCGGGCCAGGCGTGACCCAGCCCGCCTCGTCCACGGCGGGCAGTTCCAACCACCTGCTCGCGCCGTCCACGCTGCTCCAGGACCGCTACCGCATCACGCAACTGGTCGGCCAGGGCGGGATGGGCGCCATCTACCTGGCCAACGACACGCGCTTCTCGTCGAAGGTCTGCATCGTCAAGGAGATGCTCGACCACTTCCACGATCCCGAGCAACGCGACATCGCCACCCAGAACTTCTACCGCGAGGCGGATCTGCTGGCCAACCTCCGCCACAACGCCATCCCGGAGGTGTACGACCGGTTCACCGAGGCCAACCGCCACTACCTCGTGATGGAGTACATCAACGGCGCCGACCTGGAGCAGAAGATGCACGAGAACGGCGGGCCGTTCGACGAAAAGGGCGTGCTGGGCTGGGCGATCCAGGTCTGCGACGTCCTGTCCTACCTGCATCACCAGAAGCCGCCGATCATCTACCGGGACATGAAGCCGGCCAACCTCATCCTGACCAGCTTCGGCAAGATCTACCTGGTCGACTTCGGCATCGCCCGGTTCTTCAACCCGCAGGCGCGAGGCACCATGATCGGCACCCAGGGCTACGCGCCGCCCGAGCAGTACCGCGGCCAGGTGGAGCAGCGCACCGACATCTACGCCCTGGGCGCCACGATGCACTACCTGCTGACCGGCCGCGACCCGCAAAACGAGCCGCCGTTCAGCTTTCCGCCCGTTCGCACCCTCAACCCGGCGGTGTCGGAGCAGACCGAACGCACCGTCATGAAGTGTCTCGAGACCGACATCGACAAGCGCTACGCCTCGGCCGACGAACTGCTCGCCGAGTTGATCGCCACCGGCGGCGAGCAGACGGGCGCCGTGCGCAACTGCCCGCACTGCAGCAAGCAGATCTCGCGCGGCCGGCAGTTCTGCCCGCACTGCCGCAACTACATCGCGGCGCATCACACCACGACGCACGACAAGATCCACGAGCGCGCCTTGACGGCTCGCAACCTGGCGATGCCCACCACCCAGACGAAGGCGCCGTTCACGCGCGAACCGTGGTTCCTGGTGCTCGCGGGCGTGATGCTGTTCGTGCTCGCCTTCATCGCCGCGTACTTCCTGCTGCAGGTGGCGAAATGACCGATCGCGAGGTGCAGGTGGGCGATCCGACCGACGTGGCCGTCCCGGCCCCCGAACCGCTGGCGGCCGAGACCGTCCTGGCCGATCGCTACCGGCTCCAGCGCTTCCTGGAGGCCAAGGAGGGCGTCAACCTCTACCGGGCGACCGACACCATCACCGACCTGACGGTCATCCTCAAGGAGACCGGCGATCGCAGCACCCCGGTGCAGAGCTCGGTCCTGGCCGAGAGCGAATGGGCCGACAAGGCGTCCGAGAACCCGTTCCAGAACGAATTCCTCATCCTGCGCTCGGTCAGCTATCCCACGGTCGTCAAGGCCCTCGACATCTTCAAGCAGGACGATCGCGCCTACCTCGTCATCGAGCAACTGGAGGGCCGCGACCTGGCCTTCCTGCTCAAGGGCGGCCAGGACATCTCCGTGCAGATGTCGCTCGACTGGATGGTGCAGTTGTGCCAGGCGCTCTCGCAGCTTCACCGCAGGCAGATCCTGCACCTGGATATCCAGCCACGCTACGTGGTCGTGGCGCCCGACGGGCAGCGCGTCCGCCTGACGGGCTTCCACCGGGCGATGCTGATCCCGGTCACCGAGCGCACCGACGCCACCCCGGGCTACTCGCCGCCCGAGCAGTTCGGCTACCTGGACGGCAGCGTCGACGAGCGGGCCGACATCTACGCCCTGGGCGCCCTCTGGCACTACCTGCTGACCGGCAACTCGCCCGAGAATTACTGGCAGATCGAGGACGAGCGCTTCAACTACCCGGACGTCAGCGCCTTCCGGCCCGACATCCACCCGCAGGTGGAGCGCATCGTGCGGCGGATGCTGCAAATCGACCCGATCGACCGCTACGCCAACGTCACCGAACTCCGGAACGACCTGCTGGCGCTCATCAACAACCCCATCCGCAAGGTCGGGACCTGCTCCGACGTCGGCATGGTGCGCAAGGTCAACGAGGATTCGCTCGCGATGTTCGAGCTGGCGTTCACCACCCAGAGCCATCGCAGCGGGCTCGGCCTGTACGTCTGCGCCGACGGGATGGGCGGCGTCAACGCGGGCGAGATAGCCTCGGCGCTCACCGTCGACGAGGTCACCAGCTACGTGCAGAACTCGCTCGCGAACCTGGGCGAAGGCGTCGAGGATCCGGCGGGCGAGATCCGCAACCATCTGCAGCAGGCGGTGAAGAACGCCAACACGCGGGTCTACGAGACGGGCCGCTACAACGCCGAACTGTCCGGGATGGGCACGACCGTCACCGCGGCGCTCATCTTCGGCCAGAACGTCTTCGTCGCCCACGTCGGCGACTCGCGCTGCTACATCATCAACCGCGAGGGCATCGACAAGGTCTCGCGGGACCACAGCCTGGTCGGTCGCCTGGTCGAGATAGGCCAGATCACGCCCGAGCAGGCCGCGAAGCATCCCCAGCGCAACCTGATCTACCGGAGCCTGGGGACGTATCCCAATGTCGAGGTGGACCTCTACCAGAGGCCCCTGAAGATAGGCGACTGGCTGCTCCTGTGCAGCGACGGCCTGACTGGACACGTCGTGGACGAGGAGCTACAGTCAATCATCCTCCAGAGCACGGATCCGCATCAGGCAGCGCAGCGCCTGGTCAATCTGGCCAACCAGCGGGGCGGCGAGGACAACATCACCGTCGTACTGGTCCAAATGGCCGAGTACACGTAGAAGAGGAGAACGCCGGGTATGCTCAAGTGCCCTAACGGCCACGAGAATCCAGATGGACTGAAGATCTGCGACGAATGCGGCGCAAATCTCGAGGCGTCGGCCACGGTCGCGACGGCCGAGAAGCCCCGCGAGTCGGGCGGCATTGCGGCGCGGCCGGGCAAGCTGATCATCACCCGCGGCGGGACGGTCGGCAAGGAATTCCCCCTCGAGACCAACGCCGAGACCCACATCGGCCGCTGGGATCCCGACGGCGGCGCGTTCCCCGAGGTCGACCTCACCTCCGACGACCCCGAGGCCAAGATCTCACGCAAGCACGCCCGCATCTTCGTCCAGGACGGCGAGTACTACATCGAGGATCTCGGCTCCCTCAACGGCACGTACTGCAACCGCGGCCCGCGCCTGCTGCCCGGCAGCCCGCAGATCCTCAAGGACCAGGACGAGGTCGTCATGGGCAAGACGTTCTTCAAGTTCGCCTTTGGCGAGTAGGAAGGCTCTGGCGAGGCTCCCGGCCGTAGCGGTCGGGAGCCTCGTCTTGTGGGGCTGGGCGCCTTCGAGCGGTTTCGCCGCGACCCCGCCGGCGCCCGCGGCCGCGGCCACTCCCGTACCCGTCCGGCTGCCGGCCGCGCCGGGCGATCGGGTGGCCGAGTTCGCCGGCGACCGGCCGGCGGCGGTGCTGATCTGGGCGGAGTTCAGCCGGCCGGCCGTCCTGGAGAAGCGCATCGTCGAGGAACTGCTGGCCACGGGATCCGCGCTGGCCGGCAAGGTGCGCCTGATCGCCCTGGATCTGGATTCTGCCGCGGACTCACCGCGCATCGAGGCACTGGGCGGGGCGCCGGCGCTGCCCGTGCTCTACCTCCTGTCGGCGCGGGGAGTCGTGCTCGAGCGCTTCGTCGGCTGGCCGGCTCGAAACCCCACGGCCCTGCGCGCCGTCCTCACCAGGGAACTCGCCGCCCTGGCCAGGGAGTAAGTTACACTGGTGTTTCCGACAGGAGGAACTTCATGAAGCGCGTCTTGGTGCCCCTTGCCTTGATCGGCGCGGCTCTGGCGGCGCCCGCGGGCACCGCGCGAGCGGCGGCGGAAGTCAAGGCGCCGGATTTCGCCCTGAAGGACCTCCAGGGCAAGACCGTGAAGCTCTCGCAGTTCAAGGGCAAGGTCGTGATGGTCAACTTCTGGGCCACCTGGTGCCCGCCCTGCATTCACGAAATGCCGTCCCTCGAGAGCCTCTACAACGCCAACAAGAAGAAGGGCTTCGTCGTGCTGGGCATCTCGCTCGACGACGAGCCGCAGAAAGAGGTGCCGCAGTTTCTCGCCAAGTTCAAGAAGGACAAGGGCGTGAAGATCACCTATCCGCTGCTGGTAGGCGACGAGAAGGTAGGCGATTCGTACGGGGGCATCCGCGGCATCCCCACGACGTTCCTGGTCGATCGGAAGGGCAACATCGCGAAGAAGTACATCGGGCCGCCCAGCCGCGACGCCGAGGGGATCGAGAAGGCCTTTGGCGAGGCCGTGGACAAGCTGCTGTAGGGCCATGGCGGCCGGCACGGAGGCCTCAGGTTTCTTCACATCTCGCCGAGGCTGAGGCGTGGCGAGCGTTCCAGCGCCTCGTTTCGGGCGTGCCGCGCTGAAACGCTAGACAGAACAGGCAAACTGCGATCTCTTGGTCTTTATGACGAAGCAATCAGCT
>Ga0194120_10009364_pt1 | contig 12439 bp, 16 predicted proteins | sample TA2MahCa65mmetaG_FD_148642 | JGI IMG/M metagenome (GOLD analysis project Ga0194120, IMG submission 148642) | Freshwater microbial communities from Lake Tanganyika, Tanzania - TA2015019 Mahale Deep Cast 65m | ecosystem: Environmental > Aquatic > Freshwater > Lake | place: Tanzania: Lake... | reverse complement strand
TCCATATCACTCAATCATCATAAATTTTGCATTCTACAGCACTTGGATTGCTATCACAAAATAGTTCAAGCGACGTTGGATCATGGTCGTCTTCTGGATGACGCTGCTTATATGTTTCTAAAGCAGAGAGTTCCTCTTCTGTATGTCTACGAGCTTGTGGGGATATTTGTGGATCATCAAGAATATTTTTATCCTTTTGAATATGGTCGTCAATAGTTTCCATTAAAGTTTCCTCCTGATACATTATTTAGTGCCATGTGCAGATGGTTTGTTCTTCATACCATAACTGTCTCTCATTACACGTAGAGTAGTTGTAAACTTACCAACACCGTCTTTTTTGATTTGACTATATCCATGTGTGACTTCTTCTATTAAATAAACACCGCTAGTTTCTTCATCATATGGTTTCTTTTTGTTCTCTTGGTCGGATACTTTATTTCTCAATCTAATATCAATTTTATCTCCCGCACAAATTTGTGCGTTGCCTGGTATAACAATCACACCCTTCTGATTCTTAAGTGTAGAGAATCTTGTGAGTGACTGTGCCATAAAATGTTTCTGCCAATCAGCATACTGTGATGGATTTTTAGATGCTTCGTATGGTGTTCCTGGTTCTAAATTATTTTGCCATGTCTCATGATCTAATATCATAGACATGATACGAGTTGGATACTTACCCATCTCCTTTTCTGTATAACTTGCAGTCTCTTGATTACCGAGACCCTCCCTAGATTTATATGTTTCACTCATATTATAAGGGTATTCTTCGTATTCTCCAGTAGTTGGATTGAAAAATACCAAAAGACTTGCATACTTTCCTTCTCTCAAGTTAGTAAATAAATCCAGCTCAGAATTAAACTGTGCGCTCATTATAGTAAATATTGGATTAGATACATCTGTGTTAGCTGGGAAATCTACATAAGGTCCCCATGGTGGCAATATGTTTCCTGCAGCTGCCTCCTCTCCTACTTCAGCACATAAAGCATCAACCGAGAAAAAGTTATATCCTCTTATAGTTTCCCAGAAAAAATATCCAGCTGTTCCTTTTAGACTTTCAGTTGTAGTTTGCAAGCTTGTGCTTCCTGCAGTAGATTTCTTCTCTTTTTTAGGAACAGTCTTTGATCTGAAAGAACATGCAATATCAAATGCTCTTCTTCTATTAGGAAGCATTTTGAAATCAAACTGTGAGTTCTGCGAATACAATTTCTTCTCAGATTTTAATTCTGTATGTAATAACTTATCAATAATTGCTTCTGCTTTTCCAGTTAATGGAGTTTGAATTCTGGTTCCTTCGTTGAGTAATGCTTCTTTTGATATGAGACCCAGAGTATATACTTGTTTCTTGTCTTGAACTATTCTGTTAGAAACTTTCCAAACATATAATGTATATGTTGTTGGTCCTTTTTTCAAAACATCTTGAATTTCTATTACAACTTTTTCAAATCCCTGAATAGGTAACCAATTATACAGACCACCACTATCTGCAACAACTATGCTACCAGCAGTAAATGGTGACATAATACTTTCGTTGTAATTAAATACACCAACCAAAGATTTGATATCACGATTTTTCTCGCCATCTGCAGAATAGATGACACACTTTTTTATTTTAGATGATCTAGATTGTTCTTGTTCTTTTGCCATTATGAGATGGATGCTAGGTATAGTTGCTTAAGTGGATCCTGTTGTTTAGACTCTTCTTTATTATTATCAGAAGAAACAATCACTGGAGTATTAGTATTTACACTAACAAATACCATTTGTTGTGCAGTATCTTCTAGTGATGCCATAGCAACTAATTGATCTGTTTGTGTTTGTCTTGACGATGCTGCTTCATATACCGTTCCACCACCTCTAACATTTTTTGGTCTTACCCGTGGAGTTGGTTTTCTTGGTTTCGTAGTTTTTAATATTGCATTAGATAATGCTTCTATCAATTCATTAAACTTTGTACTACTAGTAAAATTTTTGCCATATTTCTTTTCCCAATCTACCATGACTCCCAGTTCAACTAGAGCGGTTGGAGATGCAGCACCAGCATTGACAGTTGCATTACTTGCTGTATCTTTACTAATATTTCCAAGGTCTTTATTTTTTGATTGGAAATTTGCTAATGCCTGTTGTATTGGCGCAGCAAAAGCAGCATCAGCACTATCTCCAGATCTAGTCCTAGTTAGGAATCCAATTCCACCACCAGATCTAGAGGCATCAAAGTGTAATGGAAGAATACGAGTTCCTTTTGCAGCAACTGCTTTAATATTAGCATCATAATCTTGATAAGATTTAAAATCTTCTGGTTTTAAAATCAAAACTTTCAAACCTTTGGCATCCAATTTTTCCTTTAATTTTTGTGCAGCTTTATCTTGATGTTCTCTTTCCCTGCCATCTGCTCCAGTTGCCAAAGATTGTTTGAAACTTGTTTTAGCATTATCATCTGGAAATTTTCCAGCAAGATGGCTTGGTACATGATCTAATGGTATAACAACATCATATTCTCCAGTAGTTCTGATTGGATTTTCTGGATCTGCTACGCCAGCACGTTCGTTTAGATATTGGGCTGGATCTACAGCTCTTCCTTGAAATCCTACCCCACCAAGTCTTCTCTCAAGATGTAAGTGTGTATTATCATCATTTGTAGCCCCATATGCTCCTTTGGGCCAAAATTTAACTTTTGCAATTGTTTGTCCTTTCTTAACTTTATCACCGCTCTTTACTGTTGGATCAACATGACCATATAAAGTAGAAGTTCCATCACCATGATCAACGACAACTGCCTGCCCAAAACTATTCCATGTGGCATTATCGTAAACAGTTATTGTTCCATCACTTAGAGATAATACCCTTGATCCACGATCAACACCGATATCGATACCTTGGTGGTTGGATGATCCCCATTTTACTCTTCTTGGTCCAAATCTACTCGTTAATTGCGGGTTTCCTTCTGGTAGTACATCTTTAAATTGATTAGTAGTTGTTCCAGTTCTTGGATTAAGAAAATCATTAACTGCTCTTGCTCCTCTTCTTACTGCATTATTTAATTTTTGGGCAACGTTTTTAAAGAACTCTACTACTCCACCCAAAAATCCACCTATTTTTCCAAGTAATCCAGGACTATCAAAATATTTTCGGTATCCTTCAGCGTATAATCTACCAAACTTTATTTTATTTCTTGATTCATAATCAATTTCAGATTTATACATCTTCTTGAATAGATCTGGCGATAGATCTGTTACTCCAGGTCTTTTTTTACCCGTAGTAAAAGTAGATTTTTGTGTAAGTCCACCTTCAGCAAAAGGAACTACACCAGCATCTCTTGCCATCAAAGCAGCATCAATACCAATAGATGCTGCCGTTCCGCCGCCAGGTATTGTACTAGCAGCTCCAGATGCTAATTCTAGACCAGCACCAAGGAAATCTCCCTTTGCTGCTCTTTCTAATGCAAGGAATGTACCAATACCAAGACCGACTAAGGGTATTTTTTTACCAATAAATTTAATAGCTCCTTTTTCAATTCCTGTTTCTGCTGCTTCTCTACCAGCAGTCTTTAAAAGAGTCTCTGCTGTTTCCTTTCCAAGTGCTTTCTCCAATACTTTTCCACTAATTTTTGATGCTGTTTTACCACCAATACTTTTAGCTAGTTTTATTCCTTTACCAGTAAGAACCTTACCAATAACTGCGCCACCAAGAACTTTTGCTATAGATCCACCCAGTCCACCGCCAGGACCAGATTTCTTATCAATATCTTTTGCCCCTACGTTACCAGAACTTGATTGTTGCTGCTCTAATTCTGTCTCTTCATTAAGAGCTTCTTGTGCGTCTAATCTTTTCTGGTCTAGATCTTTCTTACCTTTGGCAATCCTAATCATCGTAGATGTTTGAAGATCTACTGCCCGACTAATTTTTGCAATTACTGTACCAGTATCTAAAAATCCTTCTGATAAAGCAGCACTTTGTATTCTAAACGCATCGGAAATCTCTGTAATATTTCCCTCTGATACTTCAGATAAGTTTGATAGTTTCTGAAAGTGGGTTTCCATTCTTGCGAAGGTTTTTGTCATAGATTTGGCAAGACTAGAACCTCTCTTCTTCTTTGCTTCTGGTTTATTCTCTTCTTCTGTTTCTTTTGCTGGTGGTAATAGTTTAGTTGTAGGAACTACAGCATATTGTTTTGGTGGTGTTGTTGCTTCACCCCATGGATCTTCTATGACATCAGTTGTTAATTCTACTGCTTGCTTTGCTGCTTTTCTATTCAGAATATCAGCGATTGCTCTTGCTGCCTGGCGATCTTCAATCTTCTGATCTACTTGTTCTCTAAATGGTTTCTCAAGGAACTCTTCTACCAACCACTTCTGGTATGCTTCAGCATTATATGCACCACCAGACTTATCCGTCTGATTTAGTTGAGGATACTTACCCCATTTTTTAAGGTTTTCAATTAACTTATCAGCATCAGCATCACCAAGTTTTACATAGGATGTGAAGTTTTCGCTCAACCCCTCTACTCGTCTACCAGTTAGATTACCTTTGAGACGCAACCAAGTTGCCTCGCCAACCCTATCAGCAGACCAATAAGGTTTTTCGGGGTCTAGTATTCCTTCTGGCGCTGGTGCTGGATCTATCATTTAGCGTGTTTCTTATTTTCTTCATCAATGTACTGATTAAGCATTGTAATATAAACAATTCTTTCCCAAGGAAGCATGTTCTCAAGTTCAGCTAATGAAAATTTATGATGATAAAGCAAATTAAAATTAGATTGATAATGATTAATCAAATTATCATGGAACATGCTTATCCGAAAAAATTTACCAAACCCTCAATAGTATATTCAGATTCAACTCCTGTGTTTGGATTCTTCACACTAAAACTATGCGAAAGTTTTGGCATGGTAGCAAAGAAATCTTTGATTTTTTCAAATTGTTTTGATGTCAACCCACCTAACCATTCTTCTATTTCTTTCTTTGATGTGTTTTTTGCTTCGTATACATCGTCGCCAGAAAAAATTTGATGCACTGAGTCTACAATAATATCAAATACTTCTTCCGCATTTAAATTTTTCATCATAATTTGTGTTTGAATAAACTGATCAATTCCAGGATACTTCATAATGCATCCTGAACTATCATCAAGCATAATCTTACTATTATGTTTGGAATCTTTTTGAACTTTTACATCTTCAAGATTTAAATTGTATTCTACTTGCGTTTCATTATCATCACGACATGTGATTTTCATTTTCACTTCTTCGCCAACTGACTTACCGCGAATGTTTAGGAAAATATATTCGATGTCAAATGAAGCAAGATCAAGTATTTTAATTCCTCTGGTAAGAATGCAATTTTTTACAATGTCTACAACAGCATTAGTAATTTGCTTTTCATCTTCAGACTCCATAGCCATAAGAAGAATTTTTTCTTCGCTAACTAAAAATGGTCTATATTTAATTTGTTTTCCTGTAGAAGGTAGTTCCAATTCATATGTGGGAACTGGTGGTTTTGGTAATGCCATGATTTACAATGATAAATTCGTAGAATTATTTAGTGTCAATTATCTCACGCGGTCGAACACCCCTAATCCTCTGTTTTCCAGATCCATATCTCTTTCCCAAGAACTATAATAAAAATTAGCAGTGCATTTTACTAATTGTGATGAACCATATGAGAGATTAACTGCATCAACCGAGTATGGCCAAGCATTGTTTAATGTAAATTTCATTGCTTTTGCTCCAATTTCAGAATTTTTATTTCTCTCCGTTTTTTCTATAATTATTCTACATTGATATTCTTCTGGATACCGTAATTTTCTTGCTCTCTCTCCATTTGCAAGACCCACGGGAGTGGATGCAGAATATATAAATTCATTCCAATCTAATAACATTTTAAACGCTTGCATCTCAGCATCACACATGAATGAAAGTTGCATGTCATTATATATTGGAGAAGTTGGATAGTAAACTGGTCCTTGCCCCAAGTGGCGACCAGCAATACTTCCTGTTCCAAGTGATAGTCCTGGCAAAGAGACTTCATCACACATTATCATGATTCTTTCTCCCACTTTGGATGGGGAAACTGTTTCTGATCGATTTTCTAATCCATTAGCTCTACCTCTAGCTGTCAAATGCCTTTTCACTGGTGCGGTAAGAGAAAAATATACAACATAATTATTACTTTTTGCCATTCCTCTGCCATTTACAATAGCAGTCAAATATGTTCTGATTCCTTTAGCTGCCACCTATAAATACCTTGTGAAGTTATATTTATATTTATGGCGTACTCGGGATTTTATCGCCCCATAAATCCCAAAAAATACAGAGGCAATCCGATGAACATTGTTTATCGTTCTCTCTGGGAAAGAAAGTTCATGACATTTTGTGATCGTAATGCAAGTGTGATTGAATGGGGTAGTGAGGAAGTTGTGATACCTTATCGTTCTCCTTTGGATGGTAGGGTGCATAGGTATTATGTAGACTTCTATATTAAAGTGCATACAAAAACAAATGAAATCAAAAAGTATCTCATTGAAGTCAAACCAAAGAATCAGACAATACCTCCACCTCCCTCAAAGAAACAGACAAAACTTTATAAAAATAAAGTGCTAACGTTCTTGAAGAACCAAGCGAAATGGGAAGCCGCAAGTGACTGGTGTGAGGATAGACAAATGCAGTTCCTTATTCTCACCGAAGATCACTTGGGGGTATAGCACATGGCAAAAGGATTCAAAAAAGAATCAAAAAATCAAAAGAAAGGATACAAAACAATATTTGAAAGAGTGAAAGATAAAGCAGAAGGCGAACAAAAATCGTGGCAGTGGTACAGAAAAACTGTTCGCACAATGGCACTTGAGTATAAAAGAAGACCAGATAAAACTATCCTTGAGGAACGCAAAGATCGAATCGATCCAGAAGATAGTCAAGATGAAAATAGATTAAGAAGATATGCAAGACAAGGAAGATTATTTTTATTTGAGTATAAAGCAAAGATGAAACATCTTCCTTACTATGATACATTTCCACTTGTCTATGTAATCAAGGCAGAGACAGATCATTTCTTTGGTGCTAACTTACATTACATGGAGCCAAGAAAAAGAATGATTGCTATTGAAAAATTAAAAAATGATCGAATTGATATACCTCGTGCCTGCTTTCATAAATATATTTTAGACCATGTAGATGGATTTCTATTAGATCTTGCTATTGATGAATGGGATACATCTATTCTTTTACCAGTAGAACATTTTGTAAGAGAACGCAATGGCGTATTAATTCCATATAAATCATCTGATGTATGGAAAGAAACGGATGAAGATTATGGAAATAAAATTAGAGCAAAGAGAATAGTTAAAGGATATGGTAAACCAGAAGACATTAAGGACGTAACAAATGGCGACATTTAAATATCCAGCTAATATAGATGGGTCTTCAGATCATATGAGATTTAAATTTTTTAAGTATGAACCTCCAATCACAAGTCCATCCAGTAAAAGTGTCGATTATGAGAGGTCGGGCGTTGGCAAGACACCAGTTGGTAATCAAATTGTTGTAACAATGCCATCTGATATCAGTACTTCTATTAGGGGTGAATGGGGTCCAAAAGGAATGCCTGGTTTGGCGCGAGCTGCGTTAGGAACAATAGGCGGCAGTGCTAATTTTTTAAGCAAACTTGGGAGTGACAAAAAAGAAGATTTTATGACGCTACTGACGGGCGGGATCGGAAGCTTTGCTTCTGGAGTTGCTGGCGGATTGGTTGAAGATGGACTAAAAGCATTAGTTGATGCGTTTAATGCCCAGCCTGGGTTTGGCACCACCCTGTCTGCCAGTGAGGTTTTGAGTTCAGTAACAGGTAGTATTATAAATCCAAATACAGAATTATTATATGGCGGTACTGGATTAAGAGGACACGGATACAAATTTAAAATGATAGCTTTTACTCCAGGTGATGCAGATAATATGCTTAATATAGCAAAAGAATTCAAAATACGCGCCCTTCCTAAAGGAAGTGATCAAGCGGCTCTTGGTTTAAAAAATAGAAATTTTCTTGGAGTTCCAGATGTATGTCAGGTAAGTTTCCATGTACCTGGAGGAGACGAAAATCAATATCTACCAAGATATAAACTATCTGCTATCAAATCCGTAAATGTAGATTATATAACAGAAGGTCAGTATTTGTCATATGGTGATGATAAACCAATTGGCATAGAAATATCTCTTGAGTTTATGGAATTGAAACTGCTATTCAGTGAACAAATGGACGGATCCAACAGCTACAGGTAAGAAAAAATGGGATACTTTAATCGTTTACCAAACATAGAATACGACAAAAAACCATTAACGTTTCCATATTCAGAAACAGAATATATTCTTGTAAAAAATTTCTTTAGAAAATATAAAATTTCTGAATCGTCGTTTAATTTTAATACAGTATTCAACAAGTATGCTTTGCTGGATAATGAGCGTTTAGATCAAGTATCATTAAAATTTTATAAGGATACAAATTTTGATTGGATTATAGCACTAACTAATAATGTGATAAATGTATACCACGATTTACCAAAACCACTGGCAGTTCTGTATGATATGGTCAATGAATCTTATCGTGGTGCAGCTGGCAATCAATCCATTAATCCTGCAGACAGAATACATCACTATGAAACAAAGGAAGTAAAAGATAGTGTAGGTAAAATTGTATTACGTGCAGGAATAAAAGTTGAATCAACATTTTCCAATAGTCCTGTTATTCCATCAGATGGGAAATTTTATTACTATGATAGTGGCACAAGAGTAACAGTAAGTGTAGCAGGAACAAGTGTGATTACTCCCGTAACCAACTACCAACATGAAGAAAAATTGAATGAAAATAAAAGAGAAATTTATGTATTAAAACCAAGATTTATACAAGAATTTATTTCTCAATTTGAATCTGGTATGCCATATTCTAATTCTTCATCTTATATTGACAAAACTACAAAAAAATCAGGCATTTAAACTTTTTATATAAAAAAAATGGGCGGAATTTTTTTCCGCCCTTTATGTTTTTGACTATGGGTTTTGGTTTCAGTCTTCTTCAGCCAAGCGGGCGAAGTAACTAAGGGCATCGTCCTCATCCTGACCCACAGCAGCAACAGCAACCTTAGGCAGGGCGGGTTCACGACGAGCAACAGGAGCAACAAACTCCTCATCCTCATCCTCATCCATCACACGAGTTACTTGAGCAGCACGAGCGGATGCAGGGGTCTGAGTGATGCCAAGCACCAGATTCAAACGCTCCTCAAGTTCTTCATAGGACTTGAAGTTATCAGGAGAAACAAACTGCTGAAGAGAATGTGCCTGATGCCAGATGGATTCCAGCTTGGAATCATCAGCGGCAAGTGCAGTAGGTGCAGCAAACTCAGACTTATCGTAATTCCAATAACCAGCAACGTTGGTGATCTTCAGTTTGAAGTTGGCGCCTTCCCACAAATCAAAAGGATTCACAGGAGACTCATCTTCAAACTCAGGTTGCATGGCGGCAGTAATCTTATCAAAGATTTTCTTACCGAACTTGTACAGGAATACTTTACCTTCATTATCAGGGTTTGCTTTGTCGCTTACCACATAGATGTTGGCATAGTAAGTCAGCTTACGCTTCTGCTTACGAGCAGTTTCTTTATCAACATCACGACCGCTGTTCCACAGACGACGATTGACTTCACCAACAGGATCTTTCTGACCAAGAGTAGACAGAGAGTTTTCGATGTACCAACCACCATCACCTTGGAAGGCATGGGAGTAGAGTTTTACAAACGGAATGTCTTCTCCATCAGGTGCAGGAAGAAAACGAATAACAGCGAACCCGTTACCAGCGGCGTCAACACTGGGCTTCCAGAAGCGTTCATCACTGGTGGAAGTAGAGTTTGCTTTCTCAAGTTCCTTCGTCAAAGAAGCAAAGGAGTTTTGAGATTTACGCTTAAGATCAGCGAAAGACATAGGATTACCTCGGATTAGTTTAGATTTATTTTATGTGACACCGTATCACATATACATGATAGCACAGGCAGGTGGCGGTGTCAACCATCTGCCATGATTTCTTTTTCAAATTGCTCTAACTTGGAGAGCATCTCTCGCATTAGCGAGAGCACGTCTTGTGTCTCCCACCAACCGTATAGCATCTTAGCACCCTGCTCGATTTGCTCACACATATCAACTGCTCTGGGATCGTCTGAAAGCTTTAGGCGGGTGTAAAAGATCTGTTGTTTTTCAATGAGATTTCTCACCGTATAAATGTAATTAAGTTGCTCTTCTTTCTTTCCCCCATTCATTATACCAGAAAGGGTCAGCTCCATAGCTTCCATTTGAAGACGCTCCATTTCTTTCGCTTCTTCTCTTACAATATCGGAATCAAAAAAGTCAGTCATATTAACATTAGTTTGGCGCGAGATGTTTTCTTGATGAAGTTCAATTGTTGAGCTTCATGTCTTAATTTTTCTTTCAGTGGTTTTGAAATCAACTTGGGAACGGTCTCCAATTCGATATCGTTTGTATCACAATAATGAATGATAGCATCAATATAACTCATAGAATCACTGTTCACAAGGGTCTCTACCTCAGTAGAAAATCTTGCAACTGTCATAAATTTATCCTCAAAAATATTATCCTCCATAGATCTCCTGGTAGATTGAACGTAGTTCTATAAAGCGATCCAGGTAATTTTTTTCTGGTTTTTTAATAACAACTTGCGTGTTACCATCTTCACATGCAATGATAGTAACAAGTTGTTGAATGCGTGTTTTATATAATTCATAAAACATACATCCGTATATGGTTTCTTGAATATAATAATCTTCCATCCATTCTTCGCGCTTCTCTTCCGCTGAGGTTTTGAAGTCAATGACAGATGGAATACCATCAAACTCACCAATACAATCAACTCGCCCTGCTACTTCCAGGTGATCTGAATATAATGCTGCTTCTTGCAGATACACTTTCGTGATTCTATTTAGGGTTGGAACAGCATGTTTAAACATCATAAGGGGGAGGGGATACCCTTTGAAGTTGTCCTCATTATAGCAGTTATTGAGCAAATCTTCAACCATCTTGTGAAAGTTCGTGCCACGAGTTGCAGCACGGGTTGAGATTCGCTGTGCTTTATCATAACCAACACGCTGCTTCCACTCATTGAGTTTCTTTTTCTTCTTCGGGCACACCCCAAGAACAGTTGTGATGGATGGATACTTCCCACCAGATGGCGTAGGATAAAGCCTACGACCTTCTACCATAATGGGATCCAATTCAATGGGAGTGAATGACGAAGAATGTATAAACATTATAAACCTAAATTAATTTTACTGATAATGTAACTACGAACTAAACCAGAACGAACAATGTCTGCTACACCAAACTCAATAGATTCAAATTCTTCCATTGTACCAATGATTTTTTGAAAGTCAAGAATCCCATTACGTTCGTTGGTGCGAATCAAATCCGTTTGTTGAACATCGCCACAGAACATGATCTTACAATCCTGACCAACACGAGTGATGATTGAATCAAGCTCATGGAAGTTAAGGTTCTGCATTTCATCTACAAGAATAATACAGTTATCCATGGTGGTGCCACGTAAGAATGATGTAGACCAAAAGCTAATCGTTCCTTGTGTTTTTAAATGACCATAGAGAAATTCGAACTCTTCTTCAGTAGGGAGTTCGAACATATACTTTACCATATTCTTATATGGAATTTGGTATAGCGATGATTTATCTTCGTGATCACCAGGAAGAAATCCAATTTCTCGTGTTGCTACAAGAGATCTAACAATATATACCTTTTCATATGGCGTGTATTCATTTAACACATCCTTAAGTGCAAGATATAATGCAACAAATGTTTTGCCAGTGCCTGCAGCACCATAAGCAAACAAATGTTTATTGTTTTCCCACGCCTCAAACATCTTACGTTGTGATTCTGTAAGTGGTTCAATATCTTTTGCAAAGATATCGTTATTAATTGGTTTCTTACGTTTCATTTGCTTGATGCTCATTCCAGATGGAACAGCTTGCTTAGTCTTACGATTTCTTATAGGCATGATTACAGACGATTAATACGAGAACCAGGAGTATCAGCAGCACGATTGATAATGTGTTTCCAATCGCTGGTGGTTTTATTTTGCCAGTTTCCTATTTCAGATACGGCATGAAGTATTGTAGGCACTTGAGTGATATGAGGATTGGCAGCAAGATAAGGCTCTCTGTCTGCCATATACATCCACTTTTCAAACTCTTCGCCTGTATTATTATCTTTGAATTTGTAAGTTGGCATCTTTAATAAACCATGTAGGAATCGTGGCAGGAGACTTCCATTTTGCAAACGCAACTTTGTCTCCAATATAATAGTTGCGGTATGACTGGATGCTATCTCCAGGTATTTTATATTTATCTGGCATTGCAGGAGGGGGGTCAACCCAACCAGCAT
>Ga0194120_10009361_pt1 | contig 12442 bp, 8 predicted proteins | sample TA2MahCa65mmetaG_FD_148642 | JGI IMG/M metagenome (GOLD analysis project Ga0194120, IMG submission 148642) | Freshwater microbial communities from Lake Tanganyika, Tanzania - TA2015019 Mahale Deep Cast 65m | ecosystem: Environmental > Aquatic > Freshwater > Lake | place: Tanzania: Lake... | reverse complement strand
GCCGTGCGATTGTCGTTGAAGCCTCTGGTGTGCCCGGCTGCGCCCGCCAGTGTGCCAGTTAAGTCATGGCCGCCATCGCTCTGCACTTCGGTGGCGAGTTCCGGTATCATCTGAGAGAGCCATCCTGTGGAAAAAGACTGGGAATTTACGTGTCAAAATCGTGGTTCCGGGGTCCCCGGAGGTTGAGACACAGTGAGCCGGATCTCGGGCGCGAGATCAACGGCACGGGCGACTGATTCCGAGGAATCGCGAGACTGGCGGCGTACTGCCGCTCGCCGCCTGACCGCTCGTGCGAGCAGTTCCGCTACCGTCCGTAATGCGGCAGTGCGTTGCTGTTCGTGGCATGCAGACTTTTGTGGACTTCCCCGCACGGCTCATCGAATCTGCGTGAAGGGTGGTGTCGCATAAACAGATTCACGGACTATGTGAAAACCGCCGAGGCAGCGGAGATACTCGGCGTCTCTCAGAATACGCTGCGGAAATGGGCAGCTTTAGGTGCGATTCCAATGCACCGGAATCCGGCGAATGGTTACCGACTTTTCAATCGCATTGACTTGGAACGATTCTTGAAGAAAGCGGTCGAATTCCGCGAGTCTCCCGCCTTATGGCTCTGGCAATTCAGTTTGATCAGATGCTCCGAAGCGGTGAAGTCGAGGACCAATCCACAATCGCCAGACTGACACGCGTGACGCAACCACGCATGACGCAAATCATGAATCTGCTTCATCTCGCCCCGGATATTCAGGAGGCAATCCTGTTTCTGCCCCGCACTGAGAAGGGTAGTGATCCGATTCACGAAAAGATGCTGCGGCCGATCACAGCAGAAGTCAGCTGGCAAAAGCAGCGGAGCATGTGGCAGGATCTCTTAACACTGGCCGATGAGCTTACGGATTGAGTCCCCTGTCGCTCGAACCCTCTTCGGACACGATATGCGATCAGTCGAATTGCTGTTCTGTACCGTCTGCAAAGACAACTCGACTGACACTGAAGATCGGCGTTAGTTCGCTTTCCTCCGTGTACCTCAGATCGCGATGGACAGCATTGCTGTCATCATAAGGTGCAATTTTCACCCACACCAAAAGTGAGTTGGTGAAGCTGACATCCGGCACCTCAGCGATGGTCTTTGTGAACAACGGCTTGCCATCCGTTACAAATGCCAAACGCCCATGTACTTCTTTGATCGGAACATTCGGCGGCGTGCGGACCCGCAGTTTTAGAGTCAACGCGTAAGTTGTTTCTCGACTGGTGATGTCGTACTCGCTGTCCAATTCACGGGATGGTGAAAAACTGTCAATCCAGGTTGCGACGTACCATTCGCGTGGTTCCAGAGGGGGATAAACTGCGTTAAGTTGAGCTGGCGTTCGGGATTTAGCCTGCTCCCACCAGTCTCTTCGTGATACATCCTTTGGGTATATTCTGGCTTGGTAATTTGCAAACATTTCATCCCACTGTTTCTCAGTCACTTTGTACTTTTGTTTCCACTCAGTCATTGAGTCTTGGGAATTTGCTAGAAACGGAAATGCCGGAGCGGCGGCGTTCGGGACTTGGGCGTTGGGTTCCACGTCGACAGATCGCTGCCGCAAGTCTTGAGTTCGCCCGAGATAAACCACGAGCACGATGCCCATACATATGAAGAGAACCTGATTCAAAACTGCTGGAATCGCTCCAAAACGTGGTTGCCGGAACACAAGGTAGCCAGACGTTGCAGCCACAAGTACTCCGCCCAGCAGGCCGAAATACAGCCCAGCTCCTGGACTCACCATCAGAGAGGCAAACAAGCCTCCTATTGGATTTTCGTTATCTGAGTTAATGTTGAAGGTATTGCTGAGCCGCCATAGCAGGCCCCCCATCCAAAACGTTGTCATGGTTCCAACGCCTTGCGAGATCATTAACGGTACCGTCAAGAGTGGTCGGCGCGCGATGGAAATGCCGAAAAGTACGCCTGTGACAATGGCTGCCCCTAGCAGATACTTGCCATCGCCTGCGATGCCAATGAAGCCGCCGGCACCGACGTTGACCCACCTCAGGAATGGTGAAGTGAACAGGAAAATGAATCCCGCAGCAGCAATCCAGACGCTTGCCGTCTGGGTCATATCAAGTCGATCAGAGAATCGACGGCACTGCCGCATGCCCATGGTAGTCGAGATGCTAATCTTTGGAACTATGTCGTTATGCGCTTCGCGTCGGTCGTCATCAATGGGTATGGCCATCACGGAGGGAAGTTGCTGGGAGTGCGGCTCCTTTACCTCTTCAACTGGCTTGTGCGAATTAACGCCTGCTTCTGGTTTCATTGCCTCGAATCGCACCGTTACTTTGCATTTCGGGCAGGCAAGATCACGCTCCAAGTTCTTGCGATGGCCGCGTGCTATCGCGCCACAATTTGGGCACTTAAACCGAATGGTGTCTGAAGTCGTCAATTTGCACCTGAAACCGACTGAAATGATGAAGTTCCGGCAGCATGAATTGCACGCAGCGGCAATCTGACAAGTGACTTACAGTCTAGAACCTACATGATTCAATGTCGACGATCAGCCTTCTTCGATTCGAAGCCCGGCACAACCTCGCCAAGTTTGCGACTCTGATCAGGGCCAAAAGTGCGTTCAAAAAAATGTTGAAATCAAAACATCGTTGGGCTGCCACGAGTTGCGTTCAAGTGGGCAGATCCCGCTGCCGGATAACGTGATGAAAGTGTTGACACAGCCTGTCAACACGATACATTCGCAGCCTCACTCAACCGTCAGAAATGGCACAGCTGCAGGATGTTTGCAGCGATTCCGGGATTGATCGTCGATGCTCCACAGTCGGACATTGAGAAGCCTCACACAGGCCTGTTTTTTCCAACTCGCCTGGGGCACCTGGTCTGGCTGGTCCTTTATTGCTCAGGACCGCGAACTCCGCTTCGTTGCCGTTGAGTTCCCGCCACCAGCCTGCTGACGCTCGCACCTGCGCTACCCACTGGTCCGCGGCTGCGCCCTCACTCCTTCTCTTCTTAATGCTCCCCGTGCGCGCTGGCATTGCGCGTCTCACCGGAATGGAGGCCGTTCTCCGTAAGTCTATTGGGAACGACTATTCTTATGGCTCAGACTTTTGACCCACTTCGTGTTCTCCGCTCTTTTTCCATGAACCTCCTGCGGGAGTTCATCGCACGCCACAAAGGAACGCCACCGTCTCAGATGGCAAGCGTCCATCGCAGAAACTCCGGGCCACTGTATGAGGCCTGGCAATCAATACCTGATGACGAGCGTGCTCGGATGCAGATCATTCTGCAGAAGATCTTCACGTTGTCGCAGGAATGCGGCATGACTGCGCTGATGGAAACTATCCGGGAGCGGCATCCACATCGGATCGGTGAATTTGATCGCTTTGAACATCGGAACGACCAGATCGTTTGGGCATGGCTCAATCTGCCGGATGCCTTCGAGCAGGCTGAGGTCCTGGCAGTCGCTGAAGCCGCTCTGTCGGGCCGCTTCTGGAAGCGATCCTACGTCGATGTGCCGGATGATCTGCAGATTGACTGTCAGCGCATTGAAGCCCTGCAGGACGAGCTGCGTCAGGTGTATTCTGCCCAGCTGCGCGGCCGTCATTGCCACATCGAGCACCATCAGCGGGAATCAGGTGTGGATTATTTCTGCGCCTACCTCGATAACTGGCCGGACCAGCTGATGCTGTTTCGAGAAAACGGCCAGATGTCTCCGCTGTCAGGGCACTGTGCCTTCACCAACGTGTTTTCACTCGATTGTCATCATGGGACGCTTGAAGTCGCTGCCCGTGGAGGTCGAGTGATCCACGAGCAACTGAAGGACTCGTTTTGTCGAGCGGTTCTCGTGAAGCCAGCCAATCCTTCGTTTGCTGAGACGCCGGCGTATCGGCTGGATCATCTCCTGACAGAGGGATTTCAGCTGCCAACCGCGTCGGAAGACCGAGTCTCCAGTGTGCGACTCACTCATATCCGGTTTGCACCGCGATGTGTGAAAGATGTGCGTTATGAGGAGATCGGATTCGCTCAGGGAACGGACCTCAATGCCGCGGAACGACAGTTGAGGGAGAGACTGGCCGAACGCGCCTTCGAACCCAAAGGGCTCAGAGTTCTGTCCGTCGGATTCAATTTAATGGTACGGCCGCTGGGACGACTGCGAGTCAGTCCGCTGACCTTCAGCGTCCACGCTCCAAATACCTGTAATCTCAAAGAAAAGGCCGATGACCTGAGAGTGGTCGGTGAACGCTGTCTACGGATGTGGGGGATCTGCAATGCATGACTGGTTGCGAACACTTTGGTTGATGCTGGATCGGCACTGTGGCGGATTTGCCAGCAGCAGTTTTGAAGGGTGGATTGATAGAGACACACTCGCAATCCTGAAAGAGTCGAGGCTTCGAGAAACGTCTCCACTGAAATACGTGGTCTGTCCGGATTGTCTCGATCACGATGAGAAACCGATCCTGCGCGAGTACCCCGGCGTCGCGCCGAAATGGTTTATCCCGTGCCCGGAAAGCGGACGAGTGCAACTGCGACCAGACGAATTGCAACAGTGGCAATTTGATCTGGAGGCAATTGCGAGAACGATCGCCGGCACGCTGTCGCTCTCGGGACCACTAAGCGTCGAGATTCCACAGAAGTTGTGGCGACTGGGCCGAGCTCCGTGGCAAAACAGGACACGGGAAGTCTGGCTGTTGCGCGACAGCACGTCGCTTTCCAGAACCGATCTGAAGTTGGCATTGAAGTCGTCGCGACAGGCGATCGTGCTGACCTATGGTCGAGTTCTTCCGGATCCGCTTTGGAAAACTCGTTCGCCGGCGTTTGTCTTACTGTCGCACGTGTCGCAATGGTGCGACGGAAAATTCAGCATTGACGCGATGCAGCTTCTGGAAGCGGTGCGAGATCAGGATGACATGGTCTGCGAGTCCGTGCCAGCGGAGACCGGACGCATTTCTTCTCGGAGAATCCGTCGACAAGTCAAGGAGGAGATTGCTTCGATGCTGACAGATGAAGCGATGGTGGCTGCGTATTTTCAGCACGGGTCTGTACGCCTGGCGGCGGAAGCTCTATCGATTCAGACAAAGTCGGAGATTTCGAAAGACAAGGTTTACCGAGCACTGAAACGCAGTGGTGTCGAAATCAAGGCACCCACCAACCACAACAGCTGTTCAGTGCGACGCACTGTCGCGTCGCAGCGCTGCGACAACCGGAAAATTATTTCCAACTCAACCGATGCCGTTGACTGGCAATAAGTTACATCGCCGTCGCGGCTGACTTTTCGACCGCGACGGCGTCCCAAAACGCGACACCGTGGCTGCCGTCTGAAGGCCGCCGAGGCCATCACCTGAGGGTCAGTCGTGATGTGATTTTTTGACGGAGCAGTTTTCGTCACACATCGCTTATTCGGTGTGTAAACAATTGAGATTGGGCGACAGCAGGGTTTGCATGCTCTATGATTCTATGACGACTATCTCATGAAATGAAAGATTGAAGCGTAGACATTTAGTTAGGTTGAATGTGTGTGTTGCGAAAAACTCCAGCTGGTGTGGACAGGTAAGCCGACAAATCATGCGTCGTTTGCGCAGTGTAGCTCTCATGAGTAAGACCGCGAGCTATTGGTTTTCTCCACAGCCAATCGCGGTTGCATCGTCGCGAATCTCTCTCGACTTCAAGCTCCGTGCGGCAGACATGTTTTTCCGTGAACTTGTGGTGCCGGAGATAGGGCGCATTTGGTTTGTCCGCCAACTCTCATGGCCTTTGGCGGCGCTGGCGCTTTACGACGAACTGGCGAGCCGCGGCTCGAACGTGCCGAAGCCTACCGCCATCTGCCACGGCATCGAAGCACTGGCGTGCAAGCTGGAGTACGAAGCCAACTCCGACCGCGAAACGCGTTCACGTCGTATTCTCGGGAGCCGTGCGTTTAGTCGTGAGGACGGCCGGGAGGTGTGGTCGTTCCAAAGGCTTCGACAGGCGTCGAACTACGTGCGGAACACCCATCGACAGGCTGCAACTCGAGCGGTTCGCTTCGATGGTGGGCTCGGTTTTGCACGTGGTTCTCGGTTCGATCTACTCGAGCTGGAGCCGGTTGGGCGTGCCCTGGCGAACGCATTTCTCAGCCAGAATGTCGGCCAAGGAGGCGCGACACTTCGGAAGTGGATAGTGGGCTGGCTCCGCGACGAGAAGCACCTTCGTGCGTCGCACGCGAGCTTCCGAACGGCACTCTCCCCCGAACACGCCACCAACGAAGAGAGCGCACTCGTCCGCTCGCGGCTTCTAGGGACATCGACCCCGGCATGCGAGACGCGACAACGCTTGGCGCAAGCGGTGGGGCGCGCGGCCGCAATGCCAGACATCGAGGGCGCTGTCATTGTGCGATTGCGAAACGGTGGCCACAAAGAGCAGGCCGATCAGATTGTCGCTGCGCGCGCGTTCGGCGCTGTGCTCGACCGTGCCCGCGACGCGATGGCGAGCTTGACCCGTGTGGTTGAGCCTGCGCGCGGAGGAGTTAAGGTTTCGACCCTAGCGGCGGACTCGGAAATCATTCGCGCGTTCAAGGACCTTCGCTCGACCGCAAGGAACTATGTAGAGAAAGCGAACGTGGCGGGCGTGAACGAGCCGACGAGCCGGGCGTTCGCTGACGCGGTTGCAGCCGCCGATGACGCCGAGACGATCAGGCTCGTGGTTCAGCGTGCTGACGAGGTGCTCGGTATCGCCGATAACTCCGTTATGCGCGGGCCGCTGTTCCGCGTCGTCAACGGTGCCGATGAGGCCAATGACTTGGAGGACGGCGCAGCGAGCATCGAGCCCGATCGCACAGGGCGCACGTTCCGCATCGCAAATTTGCACGCGCTCCTGCGCGACGTCGACCAGCGAGGTGGGCGATGAACGCTGAGACGCTGCTCGACACCTTCGTCCCGCCCGAAGGGATGGTTGGGCACAGCGCGGCTCTGGTCGCCATGACCGGCGCCGAGGACTTCCTTGAGGACGCGATGCAGCGCTTCACGGGCCTTCGACCTCGACAGCGCGCCGAGCTGGGGAATATTCTCGTGTACCTGATGCTCGACGGACACGCGTCGTCGTCGCGGAAGGACGTCTTCCCGCCAGGGCGTATCCCTGGGCTTCATGAGATCCGACCACGCGCGGTTGACGTTGGCTCGCTCCTCCACGCGAAGATCGCGCTGCTCGCGTTCGCCTCAAATCGGACGGGGACTCCGATCCATCTGCGCCTCGCGGTGCTCACTGCCAACTTTACTTACACTTCCGCTCGGCAGCAGCTCGAGTTGGTCTGGCTCGTTGATGTGCCGCTCGACGGGTCAGCGCGCCCGGAAGACCGCTCTGACGTTGTTGCGGGGGGCGCGTTCGTGGAGACGCTGCTCGACCGACACTTCCACCGTGACGAGCAGAGCCTTCCGCCGAAGGAACGCAAGTTGACAGCGCGGCTTGATGTCCTCCTCACGGCGGCTTCGTCCCTCGCGACAAATCGCAAGCCCCGCTTCATTCACTCCCTGGACCGACCGCTCTACGACCAGATCCGAGAACGCTTCCGCAGCGCCATCGACAAGCCGAGGAACTTTCTTCTCTGTGGCTCTGGCTTCTACGAAGAGCCATCGGGTAAAGCACACAAGCCTGCCGTGTTGTACAAGCTCGAAGACCTCGTGGTATTCACGCCAAAGCCATACCGAGTGGCGCTCGTGGAGCCGGGTGAAGCAGGCGCGGTCGCCGACTGGGCGCGGGAAGGAGATACAGACGGATGGGAGATCGTGCGGCCCTATGACTCACTGAACCACGCCCGGCGCCTCCACGCGAAGTTCGTGTATGCGGGTTACCTTCGCGACGGATTCGCGAGCAACGGCTGGCTGTACCTCGGCTCCGGTAACCTCTCGCGCAGAGGCATTCTCTCCCACGGCGTTCGAGACGGGAACGTGGAGACCGGCGTCGTCTTCGAGGTCGCCGAGCGTTTCGGCCCAGGAGACCTAGAGCGCTGGCTGTTCTGGACGCAGGAGCACGCGGAAGTCGTCGGTGAAGACGAGTGGGCGGTTGGTCAGGTGGGCGATGCGCCGGACGCGCAGCCCCTCTTGGTGGCGCCGCCGATCCTCTCCGCGACTATTGAGACGACACCAACCCGCCATCTCCATCTGCTCTGGCGCGAAGACGCCGCGACAGTGCGTGCAAGTATCTCGTGGATCGGGCGTGACTGGCTCGAGGTGCAGCGAGCGGACGAGCTATCGCTGAATATCGAGGAGAACCCGCCAGCGCTCCACGTGCGTGACGACGAGAGCGACCGCAAGTGGGTCGTTCCTGTCGTCGACGCGGCCGGTCGAGTAGGGTGGCAACCACCGCGCTTTGACACCTACGCAGACGCGCTCGCCGCGCTCCTCGACTTCCCGATTCGCCCGGCGGAAGACACCGACGACGACGATCGCGATGACGGTGACGACGGCAGCTACAAAGGGACTGGTGTTGACCAGACGATCGAGCAGGAGAAGAGCTACGGCCTCCACGAAGCGGCCGAGCTGGTCGAGAAGGTAGCCTCGCTACAAGCGGCGCTGCCCGAGTCGATGATCGACGACTGGATCGACCATCTCGACCGGATGTTCCGCGCCTCGTTCCCGGAGACGCTCATCGCGACCTGGCGTGCGCATCGCCTCGACGTCTTCGCGCACCTCCGGGAGCCAGAGCTTAGCTCGCCGCACCTGACCGACAAACAGCGAGTCCGGTACTTCGAGGTGCTCAACGGCGCAGCCTGCGCATGGGGGTTGCGGTGAGCTTCTCGTGGACACGTGCGGCAATCGCGCTTCGGAAACTCGTCGGGGAGGACGCAGCTAAGCCTCGTGAGGAACAGCATCTCGACGAAGGGCAGCGAGCCTCACTCGCGTGGATGGCCGATCGCCTGCCGCATAGCGGTGTCGTGCTCGCTGATGAGGTCGGCACCGGCAAGACCCGCATCGCGTGCACCGTGGTTCACGCGGTGTTGGAGGCTGGCGGGCGCGCAGCCGTCGTCGTTCCGCATGGCCTCATGCACCAGTGGATCGCTGAGTTTCGCAAGCTCCGCGATAACAGTCCTGTACCAAAGGAGCTGACGACGTTCACGGAGTTCCTGCGTGAGGTCTCGCAAAACGAGGCGTCGTGGAAGGACTTTTGCCCGCGTCCGGACGAGTCCGAATGGTGGCTCATCTCCCACGGATTTCGTGCGCCCTTGGTCCGTAACAACTCCTACGTCTGGCGCGCGTCGCTGCCTGCTTTTGTCGAGCTTCATCTTGCGTCGCGTGCCAAACGCCACGATGGGCGTACGCGGATCGGCAAGCTGCAACGCGAGATTGAGAACGCCAAGGCCTCATGGTGGGGCTGGAAGGGGATGGCCCGGATCGCGAGCGCGGTCGCCCCACGCGTTCGTGGACGGCGAGACCTGCGCAAGCGAATGGAATCGCTACCGCCGCTCAACGTATCAAGCTGGAACAACGAGGCACTTCTCGCGCAATTCGGCCAAGGCGGCGACGGCCGCCCGGTGACCGAGGAGTTGCTGGGGCTCTGGCTCGGGGACTTCGACCTGCTAATCATCGACGAAGCACACAAGAGCCGCGGCGAATTGGACGTCGACGACACGGCGCTCGGCGCAGCTTCGGGCACGGTGTTGGCTCGCCTAGTCGATGCATTACTGAAGCAGCCTGAGAGTGGCCGACGGCTCTGCCTCACGGCGACGCCGATGGAGCTCGAGCTGTCGCAGTGGATCGATCTCCTTAGGCGTGCGCGAAGCGGACTCGATGGCGACAACGGGGCGAGAGTCATCGACGATTTCCGACTGGCCACCCAGAACGCCGCAACCGCTCCTGAGGATGTGCAGCGACTAGATGTGCTGATGAAGGCGGCTCAGCGATTCGAGACAGCACTCAAGCCCTACGTCACTCGACGGCGACGAGCGGAGTCCAACGAAATTAAGGCGTTTCGGGACAATCTAATGGACGAGAAACAGAAGCAGCTTCCACATCCTCATCGCAACGTGAAGGCGCTCCCGATCTCTTGGACCGAGACGGTTAGACCGAATTCGCCCTGGCTCGACGTCCTCTTCGCAGCCGAGTGCATGAGCCAGTGCGCTCGGGGACTAACTCTGAAGGACACGGCGGAGTGGCCACGGGCGGTGCGCGACGCATACACCAAGCTGTCGGCGGGACACGTCAGCATCGACCTGTCTGAGACAAGCGAGCCGCTTCGAGTGCCTGAGTCTGGTTTTGTCGACGACCATACGAGAGGCAAGATTATCCGCGCCGCTTACTGGTATCGGCGTCTTCGAGACGGACGCAAGCGAGTGATCGAAGGTCTCCCGCCCGTGAACGGAGCCGAGCTCGATCCTGATGCCGAACATCCACGTATCCTTGCTGCTGTGAAGGAAATCGAGAGCTGGACATTGAGGCGGGAGAAGGTGTTGGTGTTCGGCGTCTTCCTCCGGCCACTTCACATTCTCACGGATGTTCTCAACGTTCGGCGCGCGATTCGCGACGCAGACCTTGAGCGTCCATCTGCGCTCAATTTCTTCCCAGAACGTCGCGGTCCGACGGACGCTGAACAAAGCCGTCGTTCCAGGGTGCTCCTAGGCATCGCCAACCAACAGCTCGAGCGAATGAGGGCCGAGCGGGGTGACGACGGGGAGCCTGTTCTCAAAGGAAGGCTCGCGATTGAAAATGGCGTTGAGATGCGTCGCGCGCTCTCCGACAGCCATAAGGCATACACTGGGCTGAGGGATAAGGTGCGTCGGCGTTCGAAGAAGGCCGTCGTCGTGTGGCGAGACGATCCATCGTTGCTTGGTGGTGCGCCGATCGACCGCGAGCTCGAGGGATCACTCGAAGACCACCTTGTGTCGTTCGTCCTCGATGACTTCCTCGCCACGACGTCGGAGTCCGACGAGGTGACCAACGAACGGTTCGACTCGCTCACGACTGAGTTTGTCGAGGAGCGTCTACGCGCGCTGCTCGGCGAGCTGGGCGGCGATGACGTCGATGAAGAGCAAGCGGTGCTGCGTCAGCGATCGCTACATGCGCTCCTCGAAGATGACGACGGTCGCAAGAGTCTGCATGCCCGACTCCTTCAAGGGGCCACGCGGTGGGAGACTCGACGCTATCTCCAGGCCGCGTTCAACAGGCCCGGAGCTTCACCGTGGGTCCTCATCGTTCAGAGCCAGGTTGGACGTGAAGGGCTTAACCTTCACGAGTCTTGTCGCGTTGTTATGCAGTTCCACGCCGAGTGGAACCCCGCCATCCTGGAACAGCAGATCGGCCGTGTCGATCGGAAGGGCAGCCATTGGGAACGCCTCGCTCAAGCATGGATCAACGGAGGTTGCCAAGGTGAGCCACCTTTTGTAGAGGTTCGACAGCTTGTATTTGAAGGGACTTATGATGCATTTCAGTGGGATCGGGTGATGCGAAGGCAACATGTCTTCGACGCAAGTCTCTTTGGTACATTACTTCCCTCCGATGCGTGGGATCGGGTGCCGAAGCACTGTGTTGATGAACTTTTGGCTGCGGCTCCGTCGTTTACGCCGCCGCCTTCTCTTAATGAATCAAAAGTAAAATAGCTGGCGGATGAAATGCAGCTCTCATGCAACACAATCTCGAGATCGAAATCGAGACACGAACCATGACAGCAGGTCTCCGGAAACCGCTAACGAAGACCAACGCATGATGTTGCTCTCGAACATCGAATATCATCAGAGGTCTTAACCCAAAGCGGATGTCTCTGAGTTTTCGAGAGACAAAACGCTCGCTCGGGGGCCGGGTCTCTCCGGACGGTCCACATCGTGGTGTCTCTGCTTCAGACCAGAGACACCGGACCGACAACGCGACTGATCGCAAGTTGTTGCGGATACTTGGGATACAGCGGGTTGTTTTGAGGTGTCTCTCCGGCAGCGCAAAAAATAACCCCGGGGTCGAAATATTTTCGACACCGGGGTTTCGATGGCGGGGGCCGGATTTGAACCGACGACCTCGAGGTTATGAGCCTCGCGAGCTACCAGGCTGCTCCACCCCGCGTCATTGAGACACCGCACAGGCTTTATCAAAAAACCAGTAGCAACTTTCGGGTGTTGAGTCGTCAAAGCTCTGCCTCTGACGAGAAGAAATCATCGTATCGGCCCACTCCCCGCTGTCCATGCACTCTTTCTTAATTTATCGGTTTTAGTAGCAGAGAAACCCACTGGCAGGCCGCACCGCTACCAAACTGCAACTTTAGTCATGAACTGCCAAAACGGCTGTTCTCCATGAATCACAAAGCGGAATAGATGCTGCCAAAATGGCCGATCAGCTCCCAAGCGGAACCACAAGGTTACCTTTTAGAATGACGCAAGATATTTTTATTAAATACCTTACGACAAAAATCCTGGGACAGGCACGAATCTGGCACGCACGTTGCTACTTTTGCACCTAACACGGTCGCTCGGGACTGTCAGCCGCCAGTTCGGTGGGCCCCGGCGACACAGTC
>Ga0194120_10009357_pt1 | contig 12446 bp, 13 predicted proteins | sample TA2MahCa65mmetaG_FD_148642 | JGI IMG/M metagenome (GOLD analysis project Ga0194120, IMG submission 148642) | Freshwater microbial communities from Lake Tanganyika, Tanzania - TA2015019 Mahale Deep Cast 65m | ecosystem: Environmental > Aquatic > Freshwater > Lake | place: Tanzania: Lake... | reverse complement strand
TATCACCGCCGCGAGGAGGAAGAAGCGCGTCTCGGCTTTCCCCAGGTCGACCTCGTGGACGGCGCCCCGCGCGGAGCCGAGCAGCGGCGCGAGCGGGATGAGCGCGCCCACGGCCCCCACGAGCAGCGCGAAGGCCGCTCCGAGGAACGCGCCGTTCACCGGCGGGCCGGCGGGCACGGGCGAGCTCGTCAGCCACAGCACGAGGCCGACGCCGACGGCGAGCCGCGTGAGCGCGATGACGATGAAGAGCGTGCCGAACCAGAAGAACCGCGCGAGGCCCTGGAGCAGGCCGAGCGTGAACGTGAGGAGGATCGCGAGGAAGAGCGTGGCCCCGAGCGTGCCGACGGCGAACGGCGAGAGCGGCTCCACGCGCACGAGGAAGGAGAGCGCGACGACGGCCGCCGCCGGCGCGCCGCCGAGCAGGAGGATCCGGCGCAGCCAGCGCCGTACGAACACGTGCAGGGCGGGCTCCTCGTCCCGCGCCCGGTACTGCGCGACGAGCTTGGCCGTCGCGGACTGGATCACCTGGCCGCCGAGCTGCTCGAGGATGAGGACGGCGAAGAAGGCGGTGAGGATCGCGTAGTCCTCCGGGCGGAGGAGGCGGGCCATGATGACCTGGTACCCGTACGCGAGGACGTTCGCGACCGTCGTCGCGCCGAGGAGCCAGATCGCGCCCGCGTTCGCGCGGGCGAGCGCTATCGCGCGCGCCGGGACCAAGTCGGCCTAGTGCGAGTGGCCGTGACCGGCGCCGACCGGCTCCGCCGGAGCCGCCGGCGCGACCGCGAGGAAGTTCGTGATGAGCTCGTCGAACTCCGGAGCGTCGTAGCCCTCGATCCCGCCGTTGTCGGCGAGCTCGGCGATGCGCGGGTCGATCGGCATCTTCGCGAGGAGCGGCGCGTTCGACGCGATGACGAGCTTCAGGCCCTGCGACGGGCCGAACACCTCGAGGCGCGAGCCGTCAGGCGCGGTGACGTAGCTCATGTTCTCGACGACGCCGAGGATGTCGCCGCCGAGCTGCTTCACGAGACGCACGGCCTTCGTGACGACCATCGTCGCGAGCGCCTGCGGCGTCGTCACGAGCACCACGCCGTCGACGGGCAGCGCCTGCATGACGGTGAGAGGCGCGTCGCTCGTGCCCGGCGGGAGGTCGACGATGAGGAAGTCGAGCTCGCCCCACGCGACGTCGCTGAAGAACTGGCGGATCGCGCCCGAGACCATCGGGCCGCGCCAGATGACCGCCTCCTCTTCGCTCGGGAGGATGAGGTTCATGGACATGATCGGGATCCCGGTGCGCGACCGCGGCGGGGCGAGGGTCTGGGTGCCGTGTACGACGCCCGGCTTCTCCCGCACGCCGAACATGCGCGGGATCGACGGGCCGGTGATGTCGCCGTCGAGGACGCCGACCTTCATCCCGCGGCGCGAGAGGCCGACGGCGAGCAGTCCGGCGACGAGCGACTTCCCCACGCCGCCCTTGCCCGACATGACCGCGATGACGTGCTTCACCCCGGCCTGCTGCGCCACGCCCTTCGGGCCGCCCGAGGGGGCCGGCGGGCGCTCCGGCAGGTCGGCCGGCAGCTTGCCCGTCGCGGCGAGCTCGTTCAGCTGGCGCATGACGGTGTCGATCTCGAGGCGCCCGCGGCCGTGGCCGCCGACGGCCTGCGCGATCGTCTCACCCTTGGAGATCGAGCACGAGGCGCAGGACAGCCCGTAGGCGGCGAAGATGCGGGCGGCGTCGGGCCAGCGCTCGACGACGTCCGCGATCGTGGTGTCGGGGGTGATCTGAGGCACGGGGGCTCCTCTCGGCGGGACTGCGTCCAGTGTAGGCGGCCGGCCCGCGGCGATCCGATCCGATTAGCATCGCCCTCACGTGATGTCGAAGGTCGGGCCCTCGTGAGGGTCCCTCCCGCTGCGGCGGGTATGGAGCGTGTGGAGGCCGTGCCGCTGGCATGGCCTTTTTTCATGGGGTCCGCATTCCGACGGAACGGTCGCATCGAAAGGAGCGGACATGCCTGAGCTGAGCCTCATCCCGCGCGCGGCCAAGTACTTCGACATGTTCCAGCGCAGCGCCGACCTGAACCTCGAGGGAGCGCGTCTCCTGGCGCAGCTGCTCGAGCCCGGCGCGGACATCGAGCGCGTCTCGCGCAGGCTGAAGGACGTCGAGCACAGCGCCGACGAGAACACCCACGAGATCTTCGCGGCGCTGAATGTCTCGTTCGTCACGCCGCTCGACCGCGAGGACATCAGCGAGCTCGCCTCGGCCCTGGACGACGTGGTCGACTGGACCGAGGAGGCCGGCCGCAGGGTGCGCCTCTACCGGCTCGCCGAGACGCCTCCGCTCGCGCGCAAGCTCGCGCGCGTGCTGCTCGACCAGGCGGAAGAGATCGCGAAAGGCGTCCGCATGCTCGGGCCGAGCCGCAAGCCCGCGGAGCTCGAGAAGACGACGCAGGAGATCCACCGGCTCGAGAACGAGGGCGACGACCTCTTCTCCGACGCGATCGCCGGCGTGTACGACGGGGTCACCGACGTGCCGGGGGTCATCCGCGCGACGCGGCTGTCCGACCTGTACCAGGTGCTCGAGACGGCCACGGACAAGGCCGAGCACGTCGCCGTCGTCATGCACAACGTCGCGCTGAAGCACGGGTAGCCGGCCGTGGATGCCGCTCTCGGCGTCTTCGCGCTCGGCGTGATCCTCTCCTACACGTACGCCTTCATCGGCGGGTTCACCGACGCGGCGAACGCGATCGCGACGAGCGTCGGCACGCGCGCCTTCACCCCCACGCAGGCCGTCATCGTCGGCGCGGTGTTCGAGCTCCTCGGGGCGCTCACCGGCACCGCGGTCGCGCTCACCATCGGCCGCGGGATCGTCGCGCCCGAGCTCCTGACGCAGACGGCCGTGGTCGCGGCGCTGCTCGGCGCGATGACGTGGAGCCTCATCACGTACCGCCGCGGCATCCCCGTGAGCGAGACGCACGGCCTCATCGGGGGGATGGTGGGCGTCGGCCTCTTCGCCGCCGGCGCCGGCGCGGTGAACTGGAGCAGCGTGCTGCCGGTCCTCGCGGCCATCGTCGTCTCCCCCACCCTCGGCGCGCTCGGCGGGCTCGCCGTCATCGTGTTCATCTACTACGTCTTCCAGGGCATGCCGCGCTCGCGCGCCACCGGACTGTTCCGGAACCTGCAGCGCCTCTCGTCGGTCTACATGGCGTTCAGCCACGGCCGGAACGACGCGCAGAAGCCGATGGGCGTGCTCACGATCGCCATCGCCGTCTACACCGGCGCGCGCATCACCGAGGTCCCGCTCTGGGTCATCCTCAGCATCGCCACCACCGCCGCGCTCGGCGTCGCCGCCGGGGGCTGGCGGATCATCCGCACGCTCGGCATGCGCGTCACCGGCCTCTCGACGGAACAGGGCTTCGCCGCTGAGATGTCGGCCGCCACCGTCCTCTGGCTCGCCTCGGAGCGCGGCATCCCGGTGAGCACGACGCACACGATCACGTCGGCGATCGTCGGAACGGGGCTCGCCCGGCGCTGGACGGCCGTCCGCTGGGGGATCGTGAGCGAGATCGCGATGTCGTGGGTGCTCACCCTGCCCGCGACGATCGCGCTCGGCTACGGCTACGCCGCGACCATCCACGCCGTGTTCCGCTGATCGAGGGGACGGGGCCGCCCCGCTATTCGCGCGCGAGCGCGCGGACGGCCCACACGAGCATGAACATGGCCGTCGCGACGAGCACGATCGTGCCCCCTGAGGCCGTGTTCAGCCAGTAGGACAGGAAGATGCCGGCGACGGAGCAGGCCACGGCGAGCGCGACGGCGAGGTACAGCATGTGGCGGATCTTCCGCGCGAGGAGCCGTGCGGTCGCCGCGGGCGTCACCAGGAGGGCGACGACGAGGATGACCCCGACGATCTGGATCGAGATCGCGATCGACAGGCCGATGAGCACGAGGAGGAGCGCGTCGTAGCGCGCGACCGGCAGCCCCGCCGCGGCGGCGCCCGTGGGGTCGAAGCTCACGAAGACGATCTCCTTCCACACGAGGAAGAGGACCCCGACGACGAGCGCGACCGTCCCCGCCCCGAGCCAGAGCTGCTCGCTCGAGACGCCGAGCACGTCGCCGAGGAGCACGCCGAGCAGGTCGCCCGTGTAGGAGCGGATCGAGCTGAAGAGGACGACACCGAGCGCGAACATGCCGGAGAAGACGACCCCGATGAGGGTGTCCTCGCGCAGGCTCGATCGCCGCCCGGCGAGGCCGATGGCGAGCGCGCCGGCCACGGCGGCGATCGATCCGCCGATGACGAGGTCGGCCTTCGCGAGCTGGGCCACGACGACGCCGGGGAACGCGATGTGCGCGACGGCGTCGCCGAGGAAGGCGAGACCCCGGAGCACCACGAACACGCCGACGCAGGCGCAGACGATGCAGACGAGCACCGCGGCGACGAGCGCGCGCTGGACGAACCCGTAGGCCAGCGGCTCGAGCAGCTCAGGCATGGTGCTCGTCAGCCATGAGGTTCGGCTCCACGCGGTGGCCGCCGTACGTGGCGCGGAGCACCGCGTCGTCGCGCAGGATCGAGACGTCGCCCTGGGCGACGATGCCGCGGTTCATGCACACGACGCGCGCGAAGTGGGCCATGACGCTCGCCAGGTCGTGCGTGGCCACGAGCACGGTCCGGCCGCGCGCGGTCTCTTCCTCGAGCACCGCCATGAGCTGCTCCTCGGTGGTCGGGTCCACGCCCGTGGCGGGCTCGTCGAGCAGGAGGATCTCCGGATCCGCGAAGAGCGCCCGTGCGAGCAGCACGCGCTGGCGCTCGCCGCCGGAGAGGTCCGTGACCGGGCGCCGGCGCAGGTACTCGGCGTCGACGCGGGCGAGAGCGGCCGCGGCGTCACGGCGGTCCGCCGGACGGGGCGGGCGGCCAAGGCCGAGGCGTCCGATGCGCCCCATGAGCACGACGCTCTCGACGGTGAGCGGGAAGTCCCAGCGGACGTGCTCCTGCTGCGGGAGGTACGACATCCTTGGGCGCGCGGCCTGCGGCTCCCCGCCGAGCACGCGGACCTCGCCGTGCCGCGGCCGCAGCAGCCCGACGATCGTCTTCAGGAGCGTGGACTTTCCCGACCCGTTCGCCCCGACGAGCGCGACCATCTCGCCGCTCCGGACCTCGAGGTCGACGGCGTCGATCGCGAGCGTGCCGTCGTAGCCCGCGGCCACGCGCTTCAGCTGTATCGCTGCTTCGGGCACGGCAGCGCGACGATATGACGCGGGCGGGGCGACGGTCACCTCAGGGCAGCGACGATCCGCTCCATCACGGTGCGCATGAGGCCGATGTAGGTGTCGGCGGGCTTCTCGTTCAGGCTGTCGGTGGGGATGTCGGCCACGACGTTGCGCACGCCGGCCTCCTTGGCGAGCGCCTCGCTCAGCTTCGGGGAGGCCTGCGACTCGACGAACACGGCCGGGACGCTCGCCCTCTTCACCTTCTCGACGAGCGCCGCGAGCTCGGACGGCGACGGGTCCTTGTCGCCTTCGGGCTGCACGAAGCCCACGATCTCGAAGCCGTACGCCTTCGCGAAGTACGGCCAGGCGTCGTGGGAGGTCACGAGCTTCCTCCGCGGCGCGGGGACCTCCGCCACCTTCCTCTTCAGCTCGTCGTGGAGCTTTACGAGCTCCGCGTCGTACGCCGCGGCGGCGCGCCCGTACGCGTCCCTCCCCGCGGCGTCGGCCTGGATGAGCCCGTCGCGGATCCGCTCGACGTACTTGCGCGCGAGCTCCGCGTCGAACCACATGTGCGGGTTGTCGTCGATGGCCGCGAGGCCGTCGGTCACCGTGACGACGACGGCACCGGGCCTCTTGTTCTTCAGCAGGTCCTCCACCCACTCGTCGAGGTGGAGACCGTTCACCACGATCACCGACGCGTCCGCCACCTTCCGCGCGTCCTCCGGCTTCGGGCTGTACTCCTCCACGTGGGCGCCCGCCGGGGCGATCGACGTCACCGACACGCGGTCGCCGCCGACGTTCTTCACGAGGTCCGCGAGGATCGTGGTGGTCGTGACGACCTTGAGCCCGCCACCGGGAGTCGAGCCGACGCCGGCGCACGCGGTCCCGGCGAGGGACCCGACGAGGATGAGCACGAAGAGCAGACGCATTGAGGCCTCCCTGATGAGAATAATCTTCACTCCCATTATGAGAACCGTTGTCAAGTAGGCGGGCCTCGTATGCTGGTGCGCGTGCAGCGGCGCGCGAAGGCGCTCGAATCGCGCATCACGTCCCGAGGGCGCCGCCTGACGAGCCAGCGCCTCGTCGTCGCCCAGGCCCTCGCGGACGCCGGCGCGGCCATATCGGCGCAGGAGCTACACGAGCGCCTGCGCAGGCGCCACCCGCGGCTCGGCCTGGCCACCGTGTACCGCGCCCTCGAGGCGCAGGTCGAGAGCGGCATGGCGCGGCGCCTCGAGCGGCCCGGCCACGTCTACGTGTACGTCGCCTGCTCGCCCGAGCACCACCATCATCTGGTCTGCACGTCGTGCCAGCGCGTGCGGGATGCGGATGAGAGCGTGGTCGCGTCGATGGTCCGGGGCGTGCGCGAGCGGCACGGCTTCGCGGTGGATCACGCGCGGCTCGACCTCTACGGCCTCTGCGCCGCCTGCCGGAGCGCGAGCTAGCGGCGGTCCTCCGCGAGCGTGACGGCGAACGCGGTCGTCACGGGGACGCAGGCCACGAGCCCGATGCTCGCGACGATGACCGTGACGACGCTGAGGACCATGCCCTCGCTGTTCAGCGCGACCGAGAGCGGCTGGTAGCCGAGCGAGAGCAGGACGATGAGCGGGAGCGCACCGCCGAAGTACGCGAGCGCGAGCGTGTTGATGAGCGAGCCGATGTGGTCGCGGCCGACGCGCAGCGCCGAGAGGTAGAGCGCGCGCCCGCGCAGCTCCGGGTCGACCGACGCGAGCTCGAACGTCGTCGATGACTGGCCGACGGCCATGTCGACGAGCGCACCGAGCGACCCGACGATGAGTCCCGCGAGCGCGAGCCGGGCGACGTCGAGCCGGTCCCCGGTCGCGACGGCGAGGTAGATCGTGTCCTCGTCCGTGAAGCCGCTCATGCGCGCGGCGCCGAGGACGAGCGCGCCGAGCCCCCCGACGATGACGAGGCCGACGAGCGTCCCGCCGAGCGCGGCGACGCTCTTGCGGCCGAACCCGTGCACGACGAAGACCGACGCCGCGAGCACGGCGACGGAGCCGACGGCCGTGGCGACGAGCGGGTCCTCGCCGCGCTGGATCGCCGGGACGATGGCGAGGAGGAACACCGCGATGCTCGCGGCGAGGCCGCCGAGCGCCGCGGCGCCCGCGAGCCGCGCGATCCCGAGGAGCACGATGACGAGGAGCAGCGCATACGGGATGAGCGACGGCACCCGGACGACCTCGGCGATCGTGTACGTGCGCTGAGTCCCCTCGCGCGAGAGCGCGAGCAGGACGCGGTCGCCCTCCTTCAGCAGGCCGGCGGGGGTGAGCGCGCGCCGGCCGCCCCACTCGAGCGTCACCCGCTCGCCTCTGTAGAGGCTCGAGTCGAGCTCGGCCTCGAGGCGCTGGAAGAGCTGGCCGCGCTCGACGCCGGGGACGCCGCGCTCGCCCGTCTGCAGGACGCGGACGACGTGCGCGTCGACGACCGTGCCGGCGGCGCCCGTGTTCGCGTCGCCGCACCCCGCGAGGAGGATCGCCGCGAACGCGACCGCGAGCAGCCGGCGCATCCCGCTCAGGCTACGGAGATCCGCCGCCCTCGCCGAACAGCATCTGCTGGAGGTCCGGCAGCGCCGCGCCTAGCCCGAGCACGAACAGGATGCCGATCCACAGGCTGGCCACGCCGACGATGAGACCGAGCGCCAGGTACATCAGCCGCAACCGCTGGGCTCCGATGAAGCCGGTGGCCGACACGAACGCGACCAGGGTGTTGGAGAGGAGCAGCCCGACGGTGAATGCGACGAGGATCACGACACCGGTCCCAGGGTCGCTCGCCGCGCCGGCGACGCCGGCGAGCAGGAGCGCCTGCGAGCCGGTCTCCGCGCCGACGCCGTGGATCACGCCGACACCGAACGCGGTCCGCGGGCCGTACTGCGTCGCATGGGCCGACGGCTGGTGCGCGTGGCCGTGGATGCGCGCCTGCAGCGCGCCCCATCCGTAGCGGACGAGGTCGAAGACCACCATCCAGCGGCTGCGGAGGCGGACATCCCCCTTCCCGCGCAGGGTCTGGACGACGGAGAACAGGACCCAGACCCCGAGCAGTACGAGCGTCACGCCGACGACCTTCTCGAGGATCGGGTCGACCCACTCCGGGAGGATCGCCGCGAACAGGAGCGCGAGCACGCCGAGCGCGACGACCATCGACGCGTGGCCGAGCGCGTACAGAGTGGCGAGCCCGAGCGCGTGGCGCTGCTCGTGCGCGAAGCGGGAGCCGATGAGCGCGTGGATGGCGCCGGCGTCGTCGTGCGAGTGGTCGTGCGCGGTGACGTGCTCGTCATGGCCCCGGGCATCGACCGGGGCGCCGGGCGGGACGTCCACGTCGGCGTGGCTCGCCCTCGTCGTGCTCGTGATGTCGGTGATCGCGGCGATGTGGTCCCAGTCGAAGCCGTGACGGAAGCCGAGGACGAGCATCCCGAGCATGAGGGCCACGCCACCCTCAGGCATCGTCGTCCCTCATACCCTCACGGCCCTGGTCCGCCGCGGCCGACCGAGATCAGCGAAGCGGTGGTGCGCCGTGTCGGAGTGGTGGTCGATGCCGGCGTGCGTGCACGGATCGACGTGCACGTTCACCTGCGCGAGACGCGGCACGTCGTGGAGCAGTCGGTGGCGCGCGTCCTCCGCGACCGCGTGGGCCTCGCCGACGGACCGGTCGGCGTCCACCGTCAGCCGGACATCGGCCCACAGCTGGTGGCCGACCCAGCGGATCCGCACCTCGGGGTCATCCACGACCCCAGGCGTCGCCGCGACGGCGCGCTCCACCGACGCGGTGACCTCCGGCTCGACGGCGTCCATGAGCCGGTGGAGCATCCGCCGCCCCGCGTCGCGCAGGACGAGGAGGATGCCGACCGTGATGAGCAGGCCGACGATCGGGTCGGCGAGGGGCTGGCCGAGCATCACGCCCACGCCGCCGGCGACGACGCCGAGCGACGTCAGGCCGTCCGCGCGGGCGTGGTGCCCGTCGGCGACGAGCGCGGCCGACCCGATCTCGTTGCCGACCCTGATGCGGTAGAGCGCGACCGCCTCGTTGCCGAGGAACCCGACGATCCCCGCGAGGACGACCCAGCCGAGGTGCTGGATCGGCTGCGGATCGAGCAGCCGCCGCACCGACTCGAGCCCCGCGACGGCCGTCGAGAGGGCGATCATCGCGACGATCACGACACCGGCGAGATCCTCCGCGCGGCCGTAGCCGTAGGTGTAGCGCCGGTTCGCGGCGCGCCGGCCGAGCGAGAACGCGATCCAGAGCGGCACCGCGGTGAGCGCGTCCGAGAAGTTGTGGATCGCGTCGGCGAAGAGCGCGACCGAGCCGCTGGCGAGCACGATGAGGAGCTGGAACGCGGCGGTCGCACCGAGCCCCGCGAGGGAGATCTTGAGCGCCTGGATGCCCCGCTCGCTCGTCTCGAGCGCGCGGTCCGACATGTCCTCGGCGTCGTGGGAGCGCCCGCTGAAGAACGAGCGCACGAGGCCGCGCAGGCCCCGGGCCCCCTTGTGCGGGTGGTCGTGGTGGGCGTGCCCGTGGTCGGCGTGGCCGCGATCGTGGTCGTGGCCGTCGTGGTGGTCGTGGGCGCCGTGGTCGTGGGCGCCGTGGTCCGCTGGCGGCGTCACACGCGGGCCCCCATCCCGCGCGCGAACGCGCGCGCGGGATGGGCGGCCGGTAGCTCGGCGAAGGTGAACGGCTCGCCCGCCGCGTGGTCGGCCTCGATCTCCCGGCGGATGCCTTCGATGTGCTCGAGCCGGCCCGCGTCGTGTCCCGGCGTCCGCGGCTCCGTCTTGAAGACGAGCAGGTACGCCGGGGCGTGGAAGGGATTCTCGTAGCCGGTCGGCACCTCGTCGCCGAACCAGAAGAGCGACCCCGCGCGCATGTGCCACCGCCGCCCGCGCGAGCACAGCACCCACTCGCCGCGCACGGTGTAGATGAGGCTCTCCGTCGGGTGCGGGTGGTCTACGAGGAACGCGCCGGCGGGGACCTCGATGTAGTGGCAGCCGCCGCGCGCGGCGTTCAGCAGCGGGCCGATCCGGCCTTCGAGGGTGTCGACCCCCGGCGCCCCGGCGATCGTCGGCAGGATCTTGATGCCGTCGATCTCCTCGACGACGCGGAGGGCCGTACCGCTCACGCGCTCTCCCGCGGCGGCACCGTCGCGTCGAGCACGCGCGCCGCCCAGCCCGAGATCGTCCGGAGCGCGAGGGGTGACACCGGTCGCCCGAACGTCGCGAGCGTCACCCGGTCCCAGATCCGCGCGACCGGATCCCCTACGACGGGCTGGAAGCTGTGGTCCACGGCCGGAATGATGACGAGATCCACGTCGCGGTTCCCGGCATCGCGCAGCGCGCGGTAGGTGACGAGCGCGTCCTCCACCCGGACGTTCATGTCGTCGCCGCCGTGCAGGACGAGCGCGGGGCAGCGGACGTTCCGGAGCTCGTGCACGACGGGACGCTCCATGTCCTGCCGGAAGCGCACGAGGTCGACCTCGACGGCCACGTCCTCGGCCTCGAGGCGGACCGTCCGATCGCCGCGCCGCGCGGCCGCGATGAACTCCTCCTCGCGGAACGCCCCGACGACCTCGCGCGGCCGGTTCGCGCGCAGCCACGCGCGCTGCTCGCCGCTGAAGGAGCCCCAGCGCTCGCGGACGCGGGCCCAGTTCCAGCGCACGAGATCCTCGATCGCGCTCGAGAGCGCCCCGAGGAGCCCGGCGCACGCGATGTCGGGGAGCTCGCGGGCGACCATGCACGCGTTGAACGCCCCCGCGCTGTGGCCGCACGCGCCCACGCGCCCGCTGTCGATCTCGGCGCGCTCGCGGAGCCAGCGGACCGCGGCGACGTTGTCGACGAGGTCGGTCTCGTAGTCCGAGAGGTCCGCGCGCCCGCCGCTCTCGCCGCAGCCCCGTTTGTCGAAGCGCAGCGTCGCGATGCCGTGCATGGCCAGGTCGTGCGCGATCCGTCGCTGCAGCCCGCGCTTGGGCGGATCCCTCACGTACGGCGTGCGCTCGGGCGCCATGTCGCCGTCGCGCGTATCGCCGCCGGTGCCGCCGAAGAGCGCGATGGCCGGCACGCGGCGCCGCGCGGAGGCGTCCTCGGGCAGGCAGAGCGTCCCCGCGAGCGTGAGCCCCGGCTCGGGGTCGAACGTCATCGCGACCTCGTGCAACCGATCCCTCCCCAGCGCGGGTGACCGCGCCCTTCTCACCCTATACTTCGCAAGATGCGCGCGCTGCTCGCTCTCGCCGCCGCGAGCGCCACGCTCGCGGGCGTCGGCACCGTCGTCGCTGACCATGTGGAAGGGTCCGTCGGCGACACCCACGAGCATCCCGTGAGCGCGTACCGCTTCCCCATCCTCCTCGTCTGGGACACCCCGGGCGTACCGGACACCGAGGAGCTCGCGCACCACGTGCGCTCGGCGCACGCCGAGCACCTGCGCGCGCTGCTCGGCCTCGAGACCGCCCGCGTCACGCAAGTCCACCCGCTTGCCGAGCTCGCCGGCGGCGTGATCCTCGCGCTCCTCGTCGCGCCCGCGCCGCGCCTCGTGCGGCCCAGCCGCCACCCCGTGGCCGAGATGCCCGTGCCCGTGATCGTCACGGCGCAGTGGCTCTCGCGCGTGACCGCGCCACCGCCTCGCGTTCGCGCCGTCCTCTGCGCGTAGCGCTGAAGACACGCAAACGGAGGTATCACATGTCGCGTCATCTGGCCGTCATCGCGGCCGTCGTTCTCGCGCTGTCCGCCGTGGTCCTCGCGAGCCCCGCGGCCGCGCATGAGCGGAGGATGGTCGGCCCCTACCAGCTCGTGGTCGGCTGGCTGAACGAGCCGGCCTACCAGGGCCAGCCGAACGGGGCATCCGTCCGGATCAGCGACCCCCGCGCGAACCCCGCAAAGGCCATGGAGGGCCTCGCCGATTCCATCACGATCGAGGTCCGCTCCGGCGGGCTCACGAACGCATTCACCGGGAGGACCCGCGCGGTCTTCGGACAGGCCGGGCTGTACTCGCTCGATCTCATCCCCACGTCGAGCGGCGCCTACACCTACCGGATCAAGGGCAAGATCGGATCGTTCGAGTTCGATGAGACGTTCGAGTCGGGACCCGGGCGCTTCGACGACGTCAAAGCGCAGAGCGACCTGCAATACCCGGTCCAGGCACCCGCCGGGAGCGACCTCGCCGCGCGGCTCGACGCGATCGAGCGGCAGCTCGGGACGATCCAGGGCCTCGCCGTCGCCGCGCTCGCGCTCGCGGTCGTGTTCGGC
>Ga0194120_10009356_pt1 | contig 12447 bp, 13 predicted proteins | sample TA2MahCa65mmetaG_FD_148642 | JGI IMG/M metagenome (GOLD analysis project Ga0194120, IMG submission 148642) | Freshwater microbial communities from Lake Tanganyika, Tanzania - TA2015019 Mahale Deep Cast 65m | ecosystem: Environmental > Aquatic > Freshwater > Lake | place: Tanzania: Lake... | reverse complement strand
CCTGCCCCTGTCCCGGCGCCTGTGCCTTTCCCTGCGCCTGGCGCTGCGCCTGGCCCTGTCCCGGCGCCTGTGCCTGGCCCTGTCCCTGTCCCTGCCCCTGCCCCTGTCCCTGGTCCCGGCCTGCGCTGCCCCCTCCGCGGCCCCTCCAACCGCCGACGCTGCCCCCGCCGACGCCGCTGCCACTGCGTGCAGCCCCGCCCAGCGCAAACCAGGTGGAGGCTGTTGCGCAGCCGGCCAGTTTTTCGACGCGGACACCTCCACCTGCGCGAGCGTGGGACCAGCCGTGTGCGCCGCCGTGCTGCCCGACGACCCGCGTGCGTGCGTGCCGCGGTGGTGCGCGGATTGGCGCGACGCCGCGGGGGCCGCATGCGACCCGAAGGCCGATGGTTGCGTGGCCGAGGGCCGGGCGTGCACCGCCGACGAGAATGCGAAGGGCGCCGGCTGCCCTGCCGGCCAATGGCCGGTGCCCGATGGCGCGTGCGTCGCGGCCGGACCCGCTGCGGCCCTGGCCCATCCAGGCAAGCTCGACGCTGTGTTTGCGGGCATCGACCCGCCCCAGGCGCTGCCGTTGGCGGCCGAGACCTCGTTCTGCCCGGACGGCCCCGACGGCGCGCTGGCCCTGTGCCCGGCCGGCGTGGCCGCGCCCGGTTGCAAGGTGGGCGAAATGCCCGACCCTGCCAAGGCGGGCGCGTGCCTGGCCGTGGGCGTGCCATGGACCTGCCCGCCCGGTTTCGTGGACGGCGGCGCCGGCTGTGCGCCCGACCCGGCAGACTGCGGCGACGGGCCGTTTGGCGCCATCGAGGCCGAACCGGGCGTGGTGTTCGTGGACCCAAACGCAGCCGCGGGCGGCGATGGCAGCCCAAGCAAGCCGCTGCAGACGGTGCAACAGGCGGCACCGATCCTGCCGGCCGGCGGTACGCTCGCGCTCGCCAAGGGCACCTACGTCGGTTCGCTGACCTTTGGCGTGCCACTCAAGGTGCGCGGGCGCTGCGCGGCGCTGGTGACGATTTCCGCGCCGGCCGGCACGCCGGTGGTGCGCATCAAGGGCTCCAAGGCCGACGGCGAGGTGCTGGTCGAGGGCGCGACCTTGACCGGCAGCACGCTCGGGATGGCGGTGGACGGCGCGTTGTCGGGGCGCGGGCGGCGACTTTTCATCCACAAGGCGTTTGGCGTCGGCGCCATCGCGACCGGTGCGGCGGCCAGCCTCGCGTTGGAGAACTGCGTGATTGCCAACACCAAGCCCGACGGCGCCAAGCAGGGCTACGGGGCGCTGGCTTCCGGCGGTGCCATGCTGGCGCTGACCGACGTACGCATCACCGGCAACCGCAACCACGGCATCCAAGCCGTCACGGCGGGCACGCGGCTGGCCTTGGAGCGGGTGTGGGTCGATGGCACGACGCCCGGCGGTGCGGGCCAGGTCGATGGCATCGGTCTGTTCATCGACAGCGCCGCCGAGGTGGTCGGCCGGTCGGTGCGCGTGTCGGGCAGCGTCGGCGTAGGCATCCGTTTCAGCAATGGCCAAGGCACGGCCAGCTTCACCGGGCTGGTGGTCGTTGGCACGCAACCCGATGGCAACGGCGAAAATGGCATCGGCGTGCGCCTCAAGGACGGCCCGAGCCTAGCCCTGACCGGTGCGCGGCTGAGCGGCAATCGCTTCGCTGGAGCCAATATCGCGGGCGCCGTCCAACTGGCCGCCAATGGCCTGGTCATCGACGACACGCAAGCCTCTGGTGGCGCCACCTCCGGCGTGGCGGGGCTGCAAATCGGCTGGGGGGCCAAGGCCACCTTGCGCGGCGTGCGGTTGAGCGGCAACCGCGACAATGGCCTGTTGGTCACCGAAAAAGCGGCGGTCGCCGTGGACCGGCTGGTGGTCGACGACACCCGCCCGCGCGTGGCCGGCGGTGCCTTCGGCTACGGCGTTTCGGTGCAGACCGGGGCAAGCGTGACCCTACGCGGCGCGCGGGTCACGGCAGCCAAAGGCCTTGGGGTGCGGGTAGGCGACGCCGGCAGCCGGCTGCTCGCCAACAACCTCGCCATCGACGACATCGCCGTGCGCGAAAAAGACGGCGTGCTGGGCCACGGCCTCGCGGTGTTGGTGGGCGCCCAGGCCGACGTGCGCGGGCTGCGCGTGGCGAACTGCGTCGACAACGCCATCCAATTGGTGGGCCAGGGCACTCGGGCCCGCCTGGCCGGCGTGGCGGTGACGGGCACGACGGTCAACCCCAAGGTCAAAGAACCGTGGATCTTTGCCATCGCAGCTTTGAGCGGCGCCCGGCTCGACCTCGCTGGTGCCGCCCTGCCCGACCAACTCGGCACTGGCGTCTATGGTGCAGGCCCTGACGCCTCGGTCCTTCGCTTGGCCGGCCTCGACTACCAAGGGGCGGCACAGACGGCCAGCGTCTTTGCGGTCGGTGTCCAAGCCGATGAGGGCCTTGCCGAGTTGGCGGTGGCCGGGTCGCGGTTTCGCGGTGCGCGCGCGGTGGGCATCGCCATCGCTGGCGCGCCGACCGACCTGCGCGATGTCGTGTTGCTCGACACCGCCGCCGGAGAACACCAACCGCTGAACGAAAAAGGCGACCCGTCCGGGCCGAAGGTGTCGCTCTCCGATGGCGTGGTGGTGCGCGGGACGGCGAAGTTCGCGCTGCGCTGCGCGGTGGTGTACGGGCAGGTGCGCGCCGGCGTGTTCCTGGACGGGGCGCTGACCGCGCAACTGGCACACGTGCTGGTGGGCGGCGGCTACTTTGGCGAGGTCTTCAACGGCAAACCGACGGTCGAGCGGACGGCGGTGCTGTTGCAGAAGAACAGCCAGAACCAGTCGAGCGACGCCGGGCTGGCGCTGCCCAAGCCGCCCAAGTTGGTGCCGGTGGGGGACCTCTAGTACCTCAGGCCCGAAGTTCGCGCCGGGTTCCGGCGCGCAACCGGGCCGAGGTACTTCCGGCCGCGGCTGCGGCCGGACGCGGGGGTGAGCGCGCATGGGCGCGCGAGGGGGCTGCGGGCCCCCTTCACGCAACGAGCAGCTAGTAGGCGAAACCGATTGAGGAATTGTTGTGGCATCACGGCCCGTATCCCGGTGCGAATTTGGGGTTTCGCCTACTAGGAGCCTGTCGGCCAAAATCTGTCGATTCTGGCGTTTCGCCGACATGCTCCTAGCGGCCGCGCTGCCGCCTGCCTGCCGGAGTCATCGCCGAGCCCGAGCGGATGCGGGCGAGCCGCTCCAGCGCATCGGGGTCGCCGCCCAACCGGTCGAGAATGACCTGGGCCTGGCCGGGGTCGAAAAGGCCGCGCTCGTACATGCGCGCAACGTCGTCGTGGTCGCGCGGTCGGCTCGACTGCAGCTTGCACGCCACCAGCAGCAGGATGGGGAAGTACTTGACCGAGCGCTGCACGCCGGCGACCTCGACCACGCGCTCGTCGGGAAAAGCAATGGCGTCGGACTCGGCGTCGTCCCATGCGAAAAGCAGGTCGATGCGGCGGTCGGGGTGGGTCAGGTCGGGAAAGATGGCGTAGTGGTACGGGTCAGCGATGGTCGCGAAAACCACGCCAGCGCGGCGCAGGGCATGCAACACGCGATTGCCGTCATCGCCGTGGAAGAACACGTCGAGGTCGTCGGTGTGGCGGCTGTACCCGTGCAGCGCCATGGCCGCCGCTCCGCCGATGGCCCAATCGAGGTCGTCCAGGGCGAGCGCGGGGTCCAGGCGCGGCAGCAGGTCGAGGGCGGGGTGCGGCGAGGGCATGGGCGGCTCCGGAACGAGGGCGCATGGTAGGACAAAAACGGGGCACCGGCCATGGCGCACAGCCGGGATCGCGGGCGGGCAGGTGGAAAAGGTGCTGGTGCCGTGCCGCTGCGGGCCGACCCGGCACCACTGCCCGCGCGGGACCTGGCCGATGTGCTCGCCGCACCGCTGCCGCATCGTCGATGCACCGCCATTGCTGGGTCAGCGCCGGGCCACCTGGCCAGAGCGTGCACTTCAGTCCGATTGCGCCGCGCCCACGACAACTTGACCCCGCGGCGGACCGGCAGGCACTATTGCCCCAACGCCCGGCGACCGCGGGCGGCGAGCCTGCCATGATCGACCGCTCCTACCGTTCGCTGGCCGCGCTTGCCGCAGTCGCCCTGTCGCACCTGACCGCCGCGCCGGCCGCCGCCGAACCGATGACCCTGGCGCTCCAGGGCCGGTTGCTGAGCGTGGCGGGCGGACCGGTGCCCGATGGCGACTACGCGATGGCGGTGGGCCTTTTTCCGCAGCCGACCGGCGGCAGCGCCGTCTTCGAAGAGAGCTTTTTGGCCGTGACGGTGCAATACGGCGTGTTCGCGCAGTCGCTGGGCGCCGGCAAGGTGGCGCTCGACGCCGTGGTGTTCAGCGACGGCAAGCCGCTGTGGGTCGGTGTCACCATCGGCAAGGACGAGCTCGCGCGGGTACCGCTGTCGCGTGTGGCATTTGCCGCCCAGGCCAGCTACGCCAATGCGGCCAAGTTCGCGGCCGATGTGCAGTGCTCGGGTTGCGTCAGCGGCAACGAGATCGATCCCGCCGCGCTGGCCGGCCTCGCGCTCAAGTCCGAGTTGGCCAAGGTCGCCTCGACCGGCAAGTACGCGGACCTGGACGGCGCGCCCAAACTGGCCGACGTGGCGCTTTCGGGCAACTACGGCGACCTGCAAGGCCTGCCGGCCGCGGCCAAGGTCGGCACAGCGTGCGGCTCTGGGCTGTGGGTCAAGGGCCTCAAGGCCGACGGCAGTCTGGATTGCGCGGCCGTGGGCGATTTCCTGCCGCTCAAAGGCGGCACGGTGACTGGAACCTTGACCGTGGACGGCGAATTGGCGCTCGGTGGGTCGGCGGTCACCGGCGGTCACTTTGGCAAGGTCGACGTGGCCAAGACCACCTGCGGGGCGGCCAACCACGGCCAGGTCGCCGTCGGCGGGGCCAATGGAAAGCTGTACTACTGCGACGGCAAGGCGTGGCAACGGCTGGCGACCTGCACCCCGCAGTGCCCGGACCCGGGGCTGGTTGCTTGCGGCCAGTCGCTGACCGACAACTGTGGCGACCCCTGTACGGGCAGCGGCACCTTCTGCGCGGCGCTGCAGACGTGCACCAACGGCAAGTGCACAGCGCCGCTCGGCGCCCTAGGCAATCCGGTGGCAAGTTGCCAGGCGCTCAAGACCGCGGTGCCCACTGCGCCGAGTGCCCTGTATTGGCTGGATCCCGACGGCGGTTCAGCCGCCAACGCCTTTGAGACGTGGTGCGAGATGACGTTGGGTGGCGGCGGCTGGACGCTGCTGGCGGTCATCGGCACCAACGCCAGGCCAACCCAGTTCACCGGCGGCAACGCGCCGCGGGCCGGCGCCACGTTCTACGGCAAGGCCAGCGCCGCCACCGGCGACATCCTGAACCCAACCAAGAACAACAGCGGCATGGTCCATTTCTCGGTCCAGGGCAAGGTGCTTTTCGAGAATTCGGCCAACCGCGAGGTCATGGCGTGGAATGGCGGCGACGCCGACGACTACCTCAAGGTCAGCTTGCCGAAGTCCTGCAATCCGTTCGACCCTGGCGTGAACTGCGCGGAGGACACGGTCACTGGCCTGACGCTGACCGACGGCTCCGGCAAGGTCATCACCACCGGGGGCCAAATGTGCACAGCGATCGGCGACCCCTGCGGCTTCAACGAAGTGGGTTTCCACCTGCTCGACGGCAAGGAATCCCACGGCAACTGTCAGTGCCACCAGGGCGCCGCCAACACCGGCAGCCAGGGCATCGGGCGGATGTGGACCACCTTCCACCGCGCCGACGGCGGCCACTGGAACAACGGCGTACACAGCGCCTGGAAGGGGTCTTTCAACCAACCGGGGGCGTTGCTGATTCGCTAGGAGCCTATCGGTGAAACGCCAGAATCGCGAGATTCTGGCCGACAGGCTCCTAGCGCACTGGCGTAGGCTCGCACTTCGGCCAAGAAGCCGCCCATCGATTCGCTGCCGGCAAACGAGTTGCCGAGCGACACCTGTTGCTGGCCGGCGTCGATTGCAGCCGCTTGCGTGGCCAGGACCTGGGCGTCCTTGTTCGAGTAGAACGTGCTCGCCGTTCCCGCCTGCATCGCCGTAACCGCGCGCCATGTGCCCAGCTTGAGCGCCAACAGCGGTGCGGCGTTGTGGTTGCCGATGTGCCAGTTGAGTTGACCGTTGCCGGGGCACGGTCCTGCGGGGCCATTGTGGGCTGGCACGGCCGGCGACCCGGCCGCGGATGCCCCGCCGTACCACGGACGCCGCGACCCAGCGACGGCTTCAGGGCCAGCCGGCTGCGCCGGACAGGTGCAGGCCCAGGGTCTGGCCCAGGTTCGGCTTCTGCCGCAAGTCCGCGGGGTTCGACCTGCCCTGTCCCTGTCCCTGTCCCTGTCCCTGCGCCTTTGCCTGTCCCTGTGCCTGTGCCTTTGCCTGTCCCTGTGCCTGTGCCTGTCCCTGTGCCCGTCCCCGTCCCTGAGCCTGTCCCTGCCCGGCGAAGCCGGCTGAAAACCCGCGCACGGTCGCCATGCCCACCGTACTCGCGAGCCGGCGCACCCTGCCGCCGAGCATCGCCCTTCGTCGCCCCGCAAGCCCGCCCCGAGCCCGGCTCCTCAGCCGCCGCCAGCCCCGCACAGGCACGGACTCGCCGCCATGGCGGCGGGCAGGGCCAGGGTCAGGGTCAGGGTCAGGGTCGGCGGGCTCCCACCCAGGGCACCTGTGCCTGTCCCTGTCCCTGTCCCTGTCCCTGTCCGGCGCCACGACCGGACGACTCTGCCAATGGCGAATGGGCGCCGGCTGACCCTGAGGGCCTGGCGGGGCACGGTCCTGCGGGGCCATTGTGGGCTGGCACGGTCGGCGACCCGGCTGCGGATGTCCCGCAGTCCCACGGACGCCGCGACCGAACGCGGGAAAACCGAATCGCCTTTTGGCGAGTCCCTACGGCGCCAGCAGCACGGGCGCCTGCGTCCAGGCAAAGTAGGTCTGGCCGAGTTGGGCGACGACCTGGCCGTCGCGGCCCACGCTGCCCTGCGGTCACCGGACCCGCCACCTGCGACCCCAGCGTCCGCGCGAACGGCCGCCAGTTCACCCAATTCGCCCAATACGCGGTCGGCATCTGCGCGCTCCGCACTGCCTACGGCCGCACTTTGCTGGCAGTTGCGGTAGTCGCGGCGCGCCGCCGCCCCGTCGCCAGCCAGCCGCGCCGCCCGGCCAGCCCGGCACCAGTAGACCGCCCGCTTGGGTTGCGCCGCCGCCGCTGAACGCCAACCGTCCGCCGCCGCAGGATGTTGCCCGGCCTCGGCAAGCTTGGCGGCTTCGGCGTCGAACTTGTCGGCGCGGCTGCCGGCGATGTCGTCGAGGTAGGTCTCGCACTTGGCGCGCAGTTCACCATCGGTGCCGCCCGAAGCCAGCGCGCGGCGGTACAACTCTTCGGCGCGGTCGAGCTTGCCCCCGCGGTGAGCCGCCCTGGCGGCGTTGTACAGGTACGGCGCCGGGTCGGCTTCGTCGGCGGTGCTGGCGGCGAGGTACAGATCGACGGCGCGGTCGAAGTTGCCTTCTTCGTAGGCTTTCTTGGCTTGGGCGGCGAGGGCGATCGATTTCTGCGTGGCAGCGAGGGCGGGTTGGGCGCACAGGGCCACAGCGATTGCTGCGCGGGCGGCCCAGCGGACTGCAGGGCCCCTCATGGCAATTCCGCGTCGACGGCCGCCTTGGCCGCGGTGACGACTCGGTCGGCGAGGTCGAGGGCTCCGTCAAGCGCCGCGGAGTCAACCTCAACGACTTGCTCGGTCGGGTAATGCGAACCTGTGGCATAGACCGTCAGGTTGGCGGCTTCACGCATCAAAGCAGCAAGTTGCGGAAATAAGACTGCCACATCGGTGCCGTGCTTTCGCAAGTCGTGCGTCGGCCGGAAAGGCACATCTTTGGCGACCAGCAGCGCCTTGAAGGCCTTTTCGGCAGCTTGCTCGCAGTGGTAGATGGCGGGCCGCCGAAAAGCGGGGGCCAGCAACCGCGCCGACGCCAAGTCCTCACTCGCGTACAGGAGCCCATTCTTGGCCAGGTCGACTGGGCGTAACTCACCGTTCATAGAGCTTGCGCCCCTCGCGCAGAATCGTCGCAGGAAAACTGGCCTTCAAGTGTGTTTGGGCGTGAAAACCTGTCCACGACCACACGCACAAGTCGATGGATGCGTCCACGCCCCAAAGTGCACGGATTCCAGCCATTTCCAGCCGCAGGCACTCGCTCGCCGGCGCGTCGGTCAGCACGGCGATGTCGAAATCGGAGCGCTCGTCGGCGTCGCCGCGGGCCTGCGAGCCGAAAAGGCAGATTTGGCGTGGGGCCAGGGCGGCGACCAGGCGGTCGGTGATGGTCTCCTCCACCGACACCGGCGCGGGCGCCAATAGGGAGCCTGTCACTGATTTCGAATCGCGGAGTTGCACGCGTTCCCCCATCGCTTGCAGCACAGTGACCGCAACCCTTCTCTAGGGTTGGGTCGCGCCGCCACTGCCGGCTGCAAACCGACCGACAAGTTGGCCCGCCGCGTGGGCCGCCCGTCCAACATCGGCGACGCTCGCGACGTAGCGCGCGTCGTAGCGGGCTTGCTCAGCCATGGACTCCAAGAACCGAAAATGGTGACGAAAGTCACTGCGCCCTGGCCAAAGGCGCTCGTCAGCAAACCGTCGACGCTCGCGCGCCGACCGGCGATCGGGACCGCGGTCGCGCCAATCCTGCCATTGTTGCAGGTGGCTTTCGACGGCGTGTACCGCGGCATAGAAATACTGCACAGCGACCCAGTTGCGCGCCTCGCCAACGGCAAGCGGGTCGGCCGCACCCTGCTGCAAGCTGACCGTGGCGAGCTGCAAAAAGCAGCGGGCGCGCGCGGCATGTGCGGAACGGTCGTCGCTTGTCACGGTGCCGCACCACGCTCCCACACCGTTTCCCAGCCGGCTGGCAGCGGTCCGGCAGGCAAGGCGCGGAGGCGCAGGTGGACATCCATGCCAATCGCGGCGTTGGCGTCCTCGACGGCTGCGTACAACCCCGGCAGGTGGCGGTCGACGAAAAGCACCGCCGAAATTCCGTCGCCGACCACGCCGGCGTCCACGCGCACCACGGTGGCGTCGGCCGAGCCGACGAGGCGCGCCCACAAGCGCACAGCTTGCAGCGGCGCCAGCGTACGGGAACGGCTGACCTGGGATCCGCCGAATTCGTCGCCGACGACGGTCAGGGTCGCTGTCGGGCCGGGTGCACGGCCGGCGTCGGAAGGCGCGGCGGCCATTGGTTGCGCGCTCATGGGTCGCCGCCAGGGGAATCGAAACCGTTGGGCGATTCTGGGAGGCGCGAAAACGATGTAGCAGAGCTGATCTGGTACACCGGCTGGCCGGCCGCGTCGGTGCCCACGCGCTGGACGCCGAGGATTTGCATGCCGACCGCAAACCGGCGGACGCGGCCGTCGATTGGATCGGTGATGACGATGACCGGCGGGGCCGTGAACTTGGCCTCGAAGGTGGCGTCTTGGGGCGTTGGGGCCGGGGGTTGCGGGGGTTGCGGGGGCATTGGTTGGGTTACTTTTTGTAGAGGGTGCCGGAGAGTTGGATTTGGAGCTTGCCAGCCAAGGTACCAGGCATGACAACCTTGATGATTTCAACCCCCAGCTTCGTGCCGCTCTCGAACGGGCCGACCGACATCTTGGCCCAGTCGCCGTTGCACATCACAGCCGTTCCGTTGGCAATCAGGCACCCCACGATTGAGCTTATGTTCGCAGTGGACAGGATCCCGGATCCGGGCGCCGACTCGCCAGTCCACGCGCCAGCGACAAGGTCGACATTGGCCACCACCCCAGCGGGCACAGTGAACAGCTCGACAATGATGGGCTTCTGGCCCTTCTTGAACAGGCCGCCACCGGGGATCAATACTGTCTGTTGGGCACGAAACCTCGGGTTGCCTCCGGCGCCAAATGCGGGACCGGACGAAGTGGCGGAAGACGGGCCAACTTTGAGAATCGCAGTCGCCAATATCACCGCCGAGAACGACAGCCAAAAGGATGCATGCTTCATTTTCGCTCGAGTGTGCCGCGCACGTAATGCGTGTACCCTGACGCCAAACCCTGTGCGCCACTACAGTATGCGTAGAGGGTGGAGCCCGAAAAGACTGGGCCGCCCAGGAACCTGGCCCCATCAAGCAGCGTCAGCATCGCTGCGTGAGCCGAAATCTGGTCACCGCCAGCTTCCGGACCTGATGGGTTTTCCCACAGCTCCGCGGCGACCAATGGCGCCGCCCAAACCTCGCCGGGCACAAACACTGTGCCGTCTGGAATCTTGTACAGCGGGTGCAAAGAACTCATCTTATCCGGCGTGCACTGCACTTTGGCAAGCACCCCCGGATAACTCCCGGTACTCACCCCCGGCCCCGTCGGCGTAAACGCCCCCGCCCCGGCCGCGGCCACCGCAGCGCCGAAAATCCCGCCGACCACCGCGCCGATCACCGCCCAGCGCATCGCGGACCACGCCGGCCGGCCGCCGCCCGCTCCGACCCCGACCTGGGTTTCATCGCCGATCATCGTGAACTCCACCTCAAGCTCGTCCGATGCTACGCCGGGCGGTGGCCGTCGGCAAGCGCGCTGGCAGCGGCGGTTTCTGCCGCCCAGTGCCAGCGCGCGCCGGTCGCCCAGGCCCCCCGCCGGTACTGCAGCAAGGCTTTGATATGCAAACAATCGTTCACTTTCGCGTACAGTTTTCCGCAGCGGAAAACTGCAAAAACGGGCGTGATCGCGGTGGGGACCGCAGCCCAGGCGAGACCGGACAATCGCTCAAAATCGCTAACGTTTACAGCCATTACGACCCACAAATTCGGCCCGACCCCCTGGCTGCGGCCGGCACAGAACGCGCAACTCGCATACGGCCTCAGCCGACCACGACCGCGCACTGCCACTGGGTCAACGGGCCAAAGCCCGCGCAGCCGACGCGGCAGAGCACAGCTCCCGTATCGCGCGCGACCTCCACCTGCCGGCGGTCCCGCAGCCCCCAAGCGCACAGGGGCACACCCGAGGCCGCCGCAGCTCCCGTGATGCGGCCCCCGCGCGAAACTGCGCCGGCGCCAGCCCCGGCCCCAGCCGCGCGACTGGGACCGGCGCCGCCTGCCCTCGCTACCGCTTGCCGAGGCAATACAGCATGGCCCTCACCTCGTCGAGGCCGGCCTCGATGACCGCCGCTTGGGCTGCCGGCACCACCCCGACCAGCACCAGCAGCTGCAGCGCCACCGAGGCCTCGCTTGCGCTGCCCATGGCTACCCGCAACAAGTGTTTGCGGTCGCCGCCAACGCGCTTGCAGCCCTCCGCTGTGTTGAGCGCCACCGAGGTCACCGCCCGCCGGAACTGGTCGACGGTGTCGGCGTGCCCGCGCCGCGCCTTGCTGGCGGCCACCAGCCCGAGGCCCGCAACTTGTGTTGCCTTTTCCTCTACTTTGAACACCTTGCACCTCCTGCGCCGTTTCAGTCGTGCGGCGCACCGCCCTTCCAGTCGCGCCGGCCGGGGGCAGTCAAGGCGGCAGAGCCACGCAGTTTCAAGTCCTTGCGCACGTCGGCCGTGGAAAACCGCCTTGACGGCCTCCGGTCGGTGCGCTACGCCTGACTGCGCCGCACGACGGCCGCGCAGGGGCAATGCTTGGCAAGTTGGGGACGACCAAGGGCAGGAGCCGCGCGCCGCCAAACCGCGCAGCAAGAAAAAGGTGTGCCTGCGCCTGTCCCTGTCCCTGCGCCTGTCCCGGTCCCTGTGCCTGTCCCTGTCCCTGTCCCCGTCCCTGTCCGGCGAAGCCGGCTGAAAACCCGCGCACGGTCGCCATGCCCACCGTACTCGCGAGCCGGCGCACCCTGCCGCCGAGCATCGCCCTTCGGCGTCCCGCAAGCCCACCCCGAGCCCGGCTCCTCAGCCGCCGCCAGCCCCGCACCGGCGCGGACTCGCCGCCATGGCGGCGGGCAGTGCCAGGGTCAGGGTCAGGGTCAGGGTCGGCGGACTCCCACCCAGGGCACCTGTGCCTGTGCCTGTGCCTGTGCCTGTGCCTGTGCCTGTCCCTGTCCCTGTCCGGCGAAGCCGGCTGAAAACCCGCGCACGGTCGCCATGCCCACCGTGCACGCGAGCCGACGCACCCTGCCGCCGAGCATCGCCCTTCGGCGTCCCGCAAGCCCACCCCGAGCCCGGCTCCTCAGCCGCCGCCAGCCCCGCACCGGCGCGGACTCGCCGCCATGGCGGCGGGCAGTGCCAGGGTCAGGGTCAGGGTCAGGGTCGGCGGACTCCCACCCAGGGCACCTGTGCCTGTGCCTGTGCCTGTGCCTGTGCCTGTGCCTGTCCCTGTCCCTGTCCGGCGAAGCCGGCTGAAAACCCGCGCACGGTCGCCATGCCCACCGTGCACGCGAGCCGACGCACCCTGCCGCCGAGCATCGCCCTTCGGCGTCCCGCAAGCCCACCCCGA
>Ga0194120_10009352_pt1 | contig 12453 bp, 2 predicted proteins | sample TA2MahCa65mmetaG_FD_148642 | JGI IMG/M metagenome (GOLD analysis project Ga0194120, IMG submission 148642) | Freshwater microbial communities from Lake Tanganyika, Tanzania - TA2015019 Mahale Deep Cast 65m | ecosystem: Environmental > Aquatic > Freshwater > Lake | place: Tanzania: Lake... | reverse complement strand
CGGCGCAACCCGAAGGGCGGCAGTTCTTTTTCGCCAGACTTCGTTGCTTGCTCCTTACAGATCCACTTCGGGATATGCTCGTCGCTCGCGCCTCGTCTGGCCGAAAAATCCCTTGCCGCGAACGTGAGCGTATTTATGAAATGGACCACTAAGCTACTGCCGCTTTACTGATCAGACCGTGGGATAGAATACACTTTGTTGCGTCGCATTTAGGCTCTGACGCGACGAAGGAGAATATCCCTGGTGGATCTTCGACTGAGGAGCAACGAAGCCAGATCCCAAATGCGGCGCAACCCGCAGGGCCAGGGGTCTTTTGGCCAGCCGCTTCGTCGCTCGCTCGTTGTGGATCGCAGGGATCCACCGCCTCGCGCGCTCCTCGCGGCTGGCCAAAAGACCCCTGGCAAAGTCTATTCTTTCCCACGGTCTGATCAGTAAGGTCCACCAATCCACTACTCCACCGCTCCACACTCCGATACTCCGACACTCCCGAACTTGGCAGGCTGGAAGCCTGCCCTACATCAAAATGGAAAGGGCGCGCTCATTGGGCGCGCCCTTTCGTGGGAGGTCCCGTTTGTGTGTAGCTTGGGATTTACGGGGAAAGCGTGCGGTAGAACCGCTGCTCGATATTCGTCGTCTCAGGATCGAGGAACTGGCCGCGGCCCTGCGCACTGCCGGTCGCGGAGCCAATATCCGTCCAGGTCTTCAGATCGTTTGACGCCTGAATCTTGTAGGTTCGTCCCGGTGAAGCCGGGAATTGAACCACAACGCCGTCTTCGATCTTGATGATTGACAGCGCGTCTTTCCGGCCTTCATCAGCGAGCACGACCGTGTTGTCCCTTCGCGTCGGCTGGAGATTGAGGAGCTGCAGATCTCCGCTGCCTCTTCGGCTGCCTAACAGCGCGAACGCGCTCGACTCGACGTTGATCCCTGGGAGACCCTCGGCTTTGATGAGGACGTAATCCACCTCGAACACCGAGATGCCGTTGATGCTGCCACCGGTGATGCCGGCAAACAATCCTGACCCGGTTCGAGGTGCTGCTGCCGGATAACGATCCCATCGAACTTGCCAATCGGCCGGTTCGGGGGCTGTGCCGTCTGCAAGCCAGGCCTTGCCAAAAGCATCCGCCTGACCGGTGCCGAGATTCACTTCATGTCGCAAACGCAGCCAGTACCAGGTGTTGGTCACCCAGCGGTTTGTGCCCACGGGCCGGAAGTCGAAGCCCGGTCCCCAGGCGCGATTATCATCCAACAGCCGCACGTGACGGCCATTGATCGAGACTCCACCGGCGTCCTGATTCAGGTCACGGAAGTGCAGGTTGATCCCCTGGCTGTTGGTGTTGATCGCTGTTCCGATGCCGGCTCGAGCCGGATCGCCCGTTCCAAACTCAAGGACTCGGATTCGAGCCAGGACTTCCTGGGTCGTTGAACTGTACGGCCCTTGATACACAAGGTGATTTGGATCGCCCGCCGCGCTCACTACTCGCAACACACCGTTGGTCAGGCTGTAGATGTTCGGCGACGGACCGCGCCGTATCCAATTCGGATTCAGCGTCGGGCTGCTGAAATCATCCTGATAGCCGCTGACCACCAAGCCGAAGTCCGACGGGACCGCCGGATTCGTGTCGATCAGAATGCGCGACCGGACGCGGATCGGGTTGCCGGCGACGTCTTGCACGTTGTTCACAGTCAAGATGTGGAACTGCCCCGCCGCGAGAGCGGTGGTGGTCAGATCAACCGAATTGGCCGTGGCGCGCGTGACGGACCGCACCGTGACGTTGTTGTTGATGGCGTAATTGGCCGCGTTGGTCGCAGTGTTGGACACCGCTTCCGAGAACACGACGGTCACCCGGTCCGTTCGAGCGTATGAACTGGCGGAGACCAGCGTGGGGGCAACCGTGTCGCGCGTGACTGTGACCACGGCGTCCTGACTTGTCGCCACAGCACCGGGAATGCTTAAGACAACGCGGTAAGTAGCGGTGTCGGCCACCTTGAGAGGCGGCGTGGTGAGGGACGCGTTTGTAGCGCCCGGAATGTTCGCACTGTTCCTTTGCCACTGATAACGCACGGGCTGCGTCTTGGACTGTCTCGTCACTCCTTGGGCGGCGACCGACAGCGTGACTGTATTGCCATCGCTGACCGCCACACTCTGCGGCTGCTGTTGGAAGTTAATCGACGCGCCCGCCGGGTTGGCTGCCGTGGCGAGGAATTCTCCCGGGATCACCGGCGCGCCATTCGCGGGAACGGGCTGGCCCGGAGCCCTCCAGGTGACGCCAAGGTGGTCGCCTCCGCCGCCTTCTTTCATGAGCGCTTCGACATAGTATCGCTTCCCGGCCACAAGCGGGATGGGGGCCGAGCGATTCTCCGGGTTCGCGGCGTTGCGCCGATCCGTGACGACCCATTGCCGGGCGCCGTTCCAGGCCGGTTCCTGGGCAATCAGCTGCCGGTTGCTCGGACTCTCGTCCGAACTGAGGAACAAGTGGCACTGATCGTCGCCTGAGATGTAGAACACATAATCACCCGTGGTTGGCGGGATGATAAACCCGGTGAGCCGAACGCCGTAGTTGTCCGGAGCCCCCCCCGAGGACGGCGTCTCAAAGGTTGCCGCCAGATCGATCACGTCCGGGCTGTTGGGGAATTTCGGATTGTTGGTCAAATCCGAGACCAGCACGCCGCCGATGTTGTTATAGACTTCGCGCAGCAAGTATCCGCTGGCGGGAACCCAACTGGTGAAGCGACCGATGCTGTTGGCCGCGTTGCGGCCGGAGGTCGAATCTCTCACGCCTTTGGCGGTCACCGTGTACTCGATGCCAGGCTGCTGGGGCGCGGTCGTGAGAACAACCGTCTGGCTGTCCGCTCCAAGTTTGGCCGCGACCACGTTGAGGCCGGCGACCGAATAATTCGCGGCGTTGTTCGCGCTGGCGGGATCGAGCGGCTCATTGAACGCCAGCGTGGCCTCGGTCAGCGACGGGCCACCAGAAACGGAGATGAGAATCGGCGGAGTCGTGTCCGGCAACACCTTCACGGTGGCAGGGTCGCTCGCCGCCACGCTGAAGGCGTTGGTCACCAGCACGCTGATGAAGGCGGTTTGGTGCGCCAACGTGACCCGCGGAATCGTGTAGGTTGCGCCGTTCGCTCCGGCGATCGCTATGCCGTTGTTGTACCATTGATACCCGTAAGGCGGCGTTCCAACGGCCGCCACGGAGAAGGTGGCAGGCTGCGATTCCGTTGCCGTCGCCGTGACCGGGTGGGCCGTGATTTCGACCGCGCCCGAGGCGATGGGCGACGACAACTGCGATCCTGGGATGGATTCCGTGTTCGGCGGGTTGCCAGTCACGGCTTTTTCGCGGACGGCGACCTGGAGGAAATCGCCTCCAGTGCCCTCCTTCAGATAAGCCTCGACCCAGTATTTCTGCCCGCCGTTCATCGCGATTTCGGGAGAGACACGCGGTCCGCCGGCGGCCGTCGCTCCGTAATTGTTGCAGCACGCGTCTTCGCGCGCGACGAGCACTTTCTTCGTTGGATCTTGGCTGGTCGCGTTGTTCGTGCTCATCCAGAGTTGCGAGGCGTCGTCGCTGCGGATGAAGAACCGATAAACGCCGTTGGACGGCGGGATATAGTACCCGGCGATCCACGCGCCATAGCCTTCATGGCTGTCGTTCGGATAGACCGAGCGCGTGTTGAATTCGGACATGAAGAGCACCTCATCCGCCTGGCCGCTGCGGAATTTCGGGTTGTTGATCAAATCCGCAACGCTGTTGCCGGGGATGCCATTGAACGCCAGAAAGGCCAGGAGGCTCTGGGACGTGTTGAGACTCACCGTGGTGGGATTCGGCGCAATCTTGTTGGGCACAGCCGCGCGATCCGTGACGTCCTTGATCGTGAGGGTCAGCGCACGGCCTTCCGGGATGTCCGCGGTGGTCAATACGACCGTCCGGTTATCGCGGCCCGGTCCGGCGGCAAAGACGTTGATTCCGCCGCTGACGGAGTAATTGGCCGGATCGAACGCCGTGTCCGCAATCGGCTTGGAGAAGACCACGGTGACACCGTTCGGATTCCCGCGCGTTGTCGCGGAAACCACCGCCGGCGCGGCCTTGTCTGCCGTCACGGTAACTTTGGCGCCCTTGCTGGTCACGTTGCCCACCGGGTTGGTGACGCGCACGGTGAACACCGCGCCATTGTCGCTCATCGCGACTGGAACTGTCAGCGTCCGGCTGGACGCATCGGCGATGGCAGCGTTGTTCTTGAACCACTGATAAGAGAAAGGCCGCGCGCCGTTGGGTTCAACGGAGAACGTGGCCGTTGTATTCTCGGTGACACTGGTGTCAGCCGGGTCGCGCGTGATGGCCAGGGTTGGATCTTCAGTATCCAGCCAGCGAATCGCCGCGTCGAACAAAGCGGCGGTCGCGGCGTTGGCGGCCGTCGGCGAGGCATCGTCGAGGACGAAGCCCAGGCGCCGCTCTGCGGCCCGGCGTCCATCAAACAACACGTCGCCTTGCTCGTATCCAAAGATGACCGCCTGGGTGTCGCTGCCGACGGAACGTGCGATCACGATGGCATTGGGAAGCGGAATGCCCCAGGTGGTCGTCTGGGCCGAGGTGAAGATCACGTTCGTGCCCGCCGGCAAGCCGGCCGCGAGCGGATGGCCCGCGCGGATGATGTTGATGGAAGTCTGGGTCGCGGTGGTGCCGAATTCGGTGGAAGCGGTGCCCGTCATGCCCAGATCATCGTAGTTCGCGCTTTCGTAGTTCATGAGCGGCACGGCGGTGTCGCGGAACTTGTGGACGCCGCCAGACAGCATGTCACCCGAACTCACCGTAGAAGAAACGACGATCACGGACATGCCCGAGGCATGACCCGTCGTAACTGCCGGGGCCGTCACGCTGGTGACCTTGTAGCCGAGCGTAACCAAGCGGTTCGAGACGACACGGTCGCCGGCCGAAGGCGTCGCGCCAGTGACGAACAAGGCTTGCTTCGGTGCGAGATCGCTTCCGCCCGCTTTGATCGTGCTCAGGCCGTCCGCTTTGATCATGACGTAGTCCACGTCGAAGACGGACACGCCGCCCGCGCTGCCCGCAGTGATTCCTGCAAAACCCGCCCGGACGGTCGCAGCCGGGTATCGATCCCATGTGATTTGCCAGTCCGCTGGTTCGGGAACGGTTCCATTGGCGAGCCAAGCTTTGCCGAAGACATCCATTCGGCCGCTCGCCAAGTCCGGCTGCTGCTTCAGCCGCAGCCAGTACCAGTTGTTGGTTACCCAGCGGTTGGGTCCTACGGGCCGGAAATCAAATCCAGGCCCCCAGGCGCGCAAATCGTCCAGCGTCCTGATGTGGCGGCCGTTGACCGTGGTGCCGCCGTCCGTTTGATTTGAATCGCGGAAATGCAGGTTGATGCCCTGGCTGTTGGTCCCGACACCGACTCCGATGCCGCCGCGAGGCTGATCTCCGTTCGGCCCAAAATTCACGATGCGAATGCGGGCCAGCACTTCCTGATTCGTCTGGTTATAGCCGGCGACTTCGTACAAGAGATGGTTGGGATCGCCCGCGGCGGTGCTGACGCGAAGGTAACCGTTGGTCACGCTGTACACGTTGGTGGCGCCTCGCGCAACCCAGCCGGCGGGTAATGAAGATCCGCTGAAGTCCGTTTGGTAAGCGCTGAGCAACCGGCCGAATTCTGCGGGAGCCGCCGGGTCGTTGTTGATGACCAGTTGGGCATTCGCAGCGATGGTGTTCGGTTTCTCCGCCAGATCCTGGATGCTATTGATGGTCAGGCGAAGCCCATCCGTCGGCAACGGGCCGCTGGCGGCGGGAGGTCCGCTGCTCGGAGTGACGAGTTGGACGGCATTGATTGGCGCGCGCGGCGTGCCGCTGAAACCGAACGGCACCACCGTCGTGGCCTCAATCCGAATCGCCGAAGCCCCTAATCCGGAAAATAGGAGGTAGGTACCGGCGCCGTATTGCGGCACGGGCAGGATCGGAACCTGCACCAAGCTGTTTGGATTGGCCGGTGATTGCGCGAGCACGTAATCCTTGAGCACCGCCCCGCTGGCGGCATCGACGATTCGATAAGCTCCGCCACGGGCCGAAACGCCACCCAGGGTGTACACATAAACGTCGTAGCCGCCCGAACTCAATTGTGGCGGGAGGTTCGATATCGTCACGCTGGTCGTGGTAGTGTTGCCGGTGTCGAGGTAACCGCGCATGAGCACGCGGTTGGGACTGTTGGTTGGGAACGCGTTGTTGTTCTCGGTGCGGCCGGCTGCCGCGAGGTTGGCCCAGGTTCCATTGGACGCCCAGATGACAGAGGTGTCCACAGGCTGGCTGCTGCCAGAAATGTCCACGACCACCTTATTCGTCGATCCATTCTGGCCGTTCAGGTTGTTCCAATTGGCCTGAGCCACCGAAGCCACACCGGCGACGTCCTTCGGCGTCAAACTGCTGTCCTGCTCGTTCGAGCCGAAGTTCAAACCCAGCTTGTACGGCCGCGACGGCACGATTTGCACCGCATTGATAGGCGCGCGGAAGGCCGTGGTGCCGAAGCCGAGGCCACCCGCCGTCGTGGCTTCAACCACGATGGTGGGAGCGCTAAGGCCGGCGAACACGATGTAAGTGCCGGTTCCGACTTGGCCGGGCGGCAAGCCCACGGGCACAGCCACGTGGTTGGTCGGATTGGCGCTGGCTCCTGCGATCACATACCCCTTCAGCACGGCCCGGGTCTTGCCATCCAGGATGCGATAGCCGCCGCCCTTGTTCGGCACACCGCCCAGGATATACACGTAAACGTCGTAACCGGCACCCGAAGTCAGGGCGGGCGGGATGTTCCCGATGGTGATCGCCGTGGTTGAAGAGGCGGTCGTGTCCAGGTAGCCGGTCATCAGAACCCGGTCGGCGCCATTCGTGGCGAAGCGGTTGTTTTCTTCCCCGCGGCCCGTCGAAGCCCAGGTGTTGTTCGAATTCCACTCGACGTTGACCGGCGTGGCTGCGGCGGTGCCTCCGACGTCAGCGACAATCTTGTTCGTGGAACCGGTCTGGCCACCCAGGTTGTTCCAATTCGCCTGGGCGATGGAAGCTACGCCGGCAATGTTCGTCGAAGCCAGGAGGCCTCGTGCTTCGTTCGCGCCGAAGTTCAACCCAATGCTGGGTGGAGGCGCTGGAGCCGCTTTCAGTTCGAGCCCAAACACCATGTCCGAACTGGTGGTGTTATTCTGATGAACTTCGGCCGCCAATACGTTGTCACCAACCACAAGCGCGCTCGAAGGAATCACAAACGGCCCCTCGTACCTGTTTTCATGGTCGCTGGGCACAGCGACCGTCGAGGAGGTGATTGGCCCTGTGGCGGGAAGGAAGAACCGGTGCACCTCCTGGCCATTCAGATAGAGCGCGACACCGTCATCCACGACATGGCGGATGATCAGCATCGTCGTCTGCGGATCGCCGTTGAAGGTAAAGTGCGTGCGGAAGTAGTCCGTGATGATGTCGTTCGCGGTCGAGCCCGGCTTCCTGCGCACAAGCTGAGTTCGAATCGGTTCCGCGGTGGCGCCAGTTTCAAATGCCAGGAGCGCCTTCCCGATTCCCCAGGATCTATCGTCGAAGTTCTTCTCTTTCCAAGAGGTGCCCAGGTCGTTGCCGGTGTTTTCGTACCGCCAGTTCTGTATCTCATTGATCGCAATGAGCGTCGTCTCGGCTCCCGGCGCCGGTTTGTCGAAAGGCGCCACTGAACCATAACTCAGGCCGACGCGCAGTTCATCGACCAGCAACTCAGCATAAGGCCGGGTGGCCTGGGTGTTTCCGGCAAACGGGCGGATTCGGTTGAAGGAATAATCAAAGGCGCCAGTGGATTTGGCCTCGGCGCTGGCGATACTGGGTTCGGCGTCCAGCGAAGGATTTACCCAGAGGTAGGCATCATCGTTGCCGTCCTTGAAATCAACCCGCACCACTACAAAGGAAACCTGGTCCATGGCCGCCAGCGATCCCCGGCGGTTGGCAAGCGAACCGTCCGGCAGCAGCGCCCAGGTGTTGGTCGGCGCGCCCGAACTGCCGCCGACCGCAAGCTGCTCTGAACTGGCGGCCAGGGTCGAATTGAAGAGGGAGACGTTCGCCGCCCGCGGATAGATATTATTCGTTTCAGCGGCTACGAGATTGTTGGTGGTGCGTCCGATGCGCGCGCCGATGAAGCTGAACCAGGCGGTGGTGCCGGAGTTGGTCAGCACACTGGGCAATTCGCGGAACGGCTGGGCCGTGTTGTTCGTTCCAGTAAAGTAGGCTCTACCGCCCGAAGTCACCAGAGTGTTGCCGCGCGCATCCGTGTAGGAAAGACTCCCAGCTTGAACCAGGGAACTGTTTGCAGGCGAACCGTTCGTTTGCCAGGCGGCCCCCCATCCTGTGCCGCCGGTTTTGCCGGGGATTTCGCCCGCCGGGTAGTCGAAACCTTCGTAAGCAAGAGGAGCGGCAGGGGTGGTCCCAGCCGGCGCACCCGCGGGAGGTGTGGTGGCGGCGGGCGCCGGCGCCGTGGTGACAGCCAACTCAACCTTGTTCGGCTCGATTCGCGTCGCGCTCGTGACGCGCACGCCATTGTTGAGCGAATAATTGTCAGTCTTGGTCGCGGTCGCGACGCTGACCGGTTCGGAGAACGTCACGGTGACTTTGTCCGTCCGGGTGTAGGTGTTGGCGCTGATCAGCGACGGAGCGGTGGTATCCGGCGTGACGGTCAATGTGGCTTCCTGGCTCAAAACCTCTTTGCCTGGGATCATGAGCAAGGCCCGGTACTTCGCTCCGTTGTTCGAGGGAGTCGCCGCCGTGGAATAGGAACTGCCATTGGCGCCGATGATCTCCACGCCGTTCCTTTGCCACTGGTAAGCGATCGGATGATCGGTTGAAGTGAGGGTGACGGCCGTGGCAGCTACGGAGAAGGTGGCGTTCGCTCCACCCCCTTCGGTCATGTTGACGCTTTGCGGTTGCTGGGTGATGGTGATTGACGCGCCGTCCGGGTTGGCAAATGAACTGAGGTAAACTCCGGGAATGAATTCGACGTTCGGGGGGTTCCCGCTGATGGCTTTCTCGCGGAACGCGACTTGGACATAATCGCCGCCGGTCCCTTCTTTTAGCAACGCTTCGATGTAATAGCGCTGTCCGGCGGTCAACGCGATGTCCGGAGAAACGCGGGGTCCACCGGCGGCGGTCGAGCCGTAGGCGTTGCAGCACGCGTCTTCCTTCGCGATCAACACTTTTCCGGAAGCGGCGGTGCTATTGGCGCTGTTGGTGTTCATGAACAACTGCGAAGCGTCGTCGCTGCGGATGAAGAAGCGATACAGGCCGCTGGAGGGAGGCGTGAAGTATCCGGAGACGCGCTCGCCATTGAGTTCGGGGACGTCATCGGTCCGACTGTTAAACGAGGTGATGTATCGGGTCGAATCGGGCTGGTTGTCCACGAACTTGGGCACTTTGATCAAATCCGCAACCGTGTTGCCGGCGATGTCGTCGAACCTTTCGGCGAGCAAAACTCCCCGGCTGAGAACCCACGCGGAAAAACTTACTTCCGTGCCGGGGTCGATGGGGGTGACGGCAGCGGTGGCATCACGGACGCTGAAAACGAGGAGAGTATAGGTCGCGCCCGGGGTTTGCGGAGTCGTGCTCAGGACAACCGTGGTGCGGTCCGCGCTGAGTTTGGCGCCGGTGATGCCCAGCGCCGCAGGGAAAAAGGCGTAATTCGGAAGGTTCGTCGCGGTCGCAGGCAAAAGCGGCTTGGAGAACTTGATCGTCACGTCGGTGAACGTTGTGCTCCCGGTGACGGAAACGATGGTGGGCGCCGATTTGTCTTCGGTGACGGTCAATTTGGCGGCGCGGCTCGTGACGTTCCCGGAGGCGTTGGTGACGCGGACGGAAATGGTCGCTCCGTTATCGCTGAGGTTTGGCGCGAATGTGAGGGTCCGGCCGGTTGCGCCTTCGATGGCGGTGTTGTTCTTCAGCCATTGAAAGGAGAACGGCCGCGCGCCGTTCGCTTCGCAGGTGAAGGACACGGACCGCGTTTCGGCGACGGTGGCGTCGGCGGGTTCACGCACGAAGACGGGGGCGGGATTGGTTGGATTGGCCCAGCGGACGGCGGCGTCGAACAGCGCGATCAGGTTGGTATTGGCAGCCGCAAAGGTGTTGCTATCCAGCGGGACGGCGATGCGTCGCTCGGCGGCGACGGTTCCGCCGAACAAAACGTCGTCGCGCTCATACGCGAAAAGCACGGCCCTGTTGTCGTCGCCCACCTGGCGGGCGATGACGATCGCATTGGGCAGCGCGACTCCGTACTGGATCGTCTGGGCGCTGGTGACGATGACATTGGTGCCAAGGGGCTGGCCCGCAGCCAACGGGTGGTCCGTTCGAACGATATTGATCGAGGTTTGCGAGCCTTGCGAGCCGAAGCGGCCCGCGGCAGTGCTTGTCATGCGCAAATCGTCCAGGTTGGCGCTCTCCCAGTTGATGACCGGCACGGTCGAGGCCAGGTATTTGTATGCGCCGCTGGCCAGCAAATTGCCGGAACCGACCGTCGAGGAAACGACGATCAAATCATTGGTGGCAGCCTGGGCGGTGGCGGAAGCGGTGTCGAGGACCGCTTGCACGCGATAGCCCAGGGTCGCGAGGCGATTGGAGATCGCCAGGTCACTGGCGTTCATCGTCGCGCCCGCATAAACGAAGAGCGCGCGAAGCTGGGTCTGTGCCTGGGCGTGGGCCGGCCAAACCGTCGCAACCAGAATCGCTGCGCTCAAAAGCGCGGAGGCGAGCCTGGGCAAAAAAGATTTGGTTGCATTGACCGAGGGGGATTTCAGGGATGTTGTGCACATATGGTTTCCTCACAGTTTTTTGTCTGGGGATAGACAAAAGCTTCCGAACAACTGGGTAGGCGACAGATTTCGCAGGGCAGCATATCTGGGTTTACGCCGAGACTTACTACTTGAGTACAGCCTGTTCGTCTCTGGGAACGGGGCGTATGACATCACACGGTCTTAAAAAAAGCAACAGAATTCTTGCCGCGCGGTCCGGTGTAAGGTCGGTTCCATGAGAGGGATTCATGCGAAGGCGGACTGCGACGGAGTGACGGAGGAACGGGGTGTCGGGGTCTCGGAGTATCGGAGTGAGGGAGTAATGGAGTGTTGGAGTGTTGGAGTATTGGAAATTGCATCACTCCAACACTCCATCGCTCCGTTACGCCGATACTCCGTTACTCCGTCACTCCCCCACTCCACCGCCCCAACTCAGCCTTCAGCCGCTCCAAAGGCAGGCCGACGACGTTGAAGTAGGAACCAACCACGTCTTGCACGAGCGCGTCGCCGCCTTCCTGGATCGCGTAGCCGCCCGCTTTGTCGAGGGGATTCATGGAAGCCAGGTAGCGATCGATTTGTTCGAGAGTCAGAGGACGAAAGGTCACTTCGGTGATTTCGGCGAAGAGCCGTTCGCGCCGGTGCCGGAGATGGATCATGGAAACGCCCGTGACGACTTGATGCGTGTCGCCTTGCAACACTTCCAACATCCGCCGCGCTTCGGCGAGATTGGCGGGCTTGCCGAACAGTTTGCCTCGCAGGGTCACGACCGTGTCCGCGCCCAGCACGAGATAATCCGGATAGCGTTTGGAGACGGCCCGCGCTTTTCGGTAAGCGTTGATCTGGGCGAGTTCCGACGGGGTCAGTTGCTCCTGGAGAACCTCCGCCGCGTTGCTGGAAACGACCTGGAACTCCACGTCCAACCGGCGCAGCAATTCGCTTCGCCTCGGCGAGGCTGAAGCGAGGATCAGTTTCGGGAGAGCCATGCCCGCAGACAACCAGAACCTGGCGTTTCCCGCCATCCTGATTTATTCGTAACAATTCAGTCAGGCATCACGAATGAACACGAATCGACACGAACAGATTCTGAATTTGAAGATTTCGTAAAAATGTCTCTCGGATTTTTAACCACGGATGGACACGGATAGACACGGATGTGGATGCGTTCCTATCCGTGTGAATCCGTGTGATCGGTGGTTAACTTTCGAATCTCTTTGGCTAGGATTGAGCTTTCGCGCCGTTTCCGCAGCCCGCTAGTGACCTTTTCGTGAACTCGCCATCACTGCTCCAACTCCGTCCGAATTCGTGCTTATTCGTGTTCATTCGTTTCGGTAGGGCGAGCCTGTCTCAGCGAGCCGAGTCGGACGTGTTCCAAGCACGTGGAGCGGCTCGCCGGGACGGACTCGCCCTACCGAGTTCAGGGTCCGTGAGGAAGGCTCACTAGCGCAGGAAGCTTCCCATGAACCGTTCGACGTTCAACGTTCGATGTTCGATGCGAGCGAGAAGTGCTTGGGAACCTGCCGTGCCCCTCACGGTAAGGCGAGCCTGTCCCCAGCGAGCCGGACTGGACGTGTTCCACACTCGTCGAGCGGCTCGCCGGGACGGACTCGCCCTACCGAGTTCAGGGTCCGTGAGGAAGGCTCACTAGCGCA
>Ga0194120_10009350_pt1 | contig 12454 bp, 9 predicted proteins | sample TA2MahCa65mmetaG_FD_148642 | JGI IMG/M metagenome (GOLD analysis project Ga0194120, IMG submission 148642) | Freshwater microbial communities from Lake Tanganyika, Tanzania - TA2015019 Mahale Deep Cast 65m | ecosystem: Environmental > Aquatic > Freshwater > Lake | place: Tanzania: Lake... | reverse complement strand
GATCGCAACCGAGGCAGTCCAGTTCGATCAGGCGCACCGGCGGCGAGGAGGTCTTGAGCTGCTCGAGGATGCCCACATGGTGTTCCGGAAACGCCGTGGCGAAGACGATCCATCCCACGTCGTGGACCAGGCCGGCCACGTAGTCGAGGTCCTCCCCGGAGTCCGGCGTGGCCATCATCAGGTCCTTGGTGACCATGGCCACGGCGATGCTGTGCTTCCAGAGGTTGCGCCAATGGGCCTCGCCCACACCCTTCTGCGAGCCGGTGATCCGTTTGAAGTCCTCGATCACCGGGGTCATCGTGGCCAGGTCGCGCACCTGGCGGACTCCGACGTAGAACACCGCCTCCTCAAGACTGGTCACCGAATGGCCGAGTCCGTAGTGGACCGAGTTCACCAGCCTGAGCAGGCGGGAGGTCAGGCCGGGATCGCGGCGGATCACCTCGGAGATCTGGCCGGCATAGCGCTGCTCGGCCGCCAACAGCTCGCGGAGCGCCCCTTGGACGCTCTTGAGCGAGGGGATCGGTGGACACGACTGAAGGCGGCGGTGGATCTCCGCCAGCGGCAACGGCTTCGGTGGCGCCGCCTCGACTCCCGTGGTGTTCACGGACATTCAGGGTCACATCGGCAGGATCGGCATTCTCCTGAAAGGCTTTGTTGACGTGCCGGCATGCCTCTTCAGGTCATGGGAGAGGGGCCGGCGCCTCAAGTCCGCCGCCCGGAATGCCGATCTCCCGATGACGATGTGTTTCCAAGGACACCAGAAGCGGTTTCCGCGCAGGTGGTCGGCCCCTGAACGGCGGGCCGGGCTGCCCAAAGCTGGCCGACGAGGACCTCAACGAGGCCCAGGTCCGGCTGAAGCTCGTGAAGTCCTTCTTCGAGATGAAGGACTGGAAAAATGTCATCGTCGAGGGGCAGCAGTGCATCGAGAGGATCGCCCTCACCACCCAGATCGCCGAGGTGCGCTTCCTGATGGCCGAGGCCTACAAGCAGCTGGGCATGCACCGCGAGGCCCTGCAGCAGACCATGGCGCTGCTCAACTCGGAGCAGGCCCGCTCGTCCAAGGACCCGGTCAACTGGGCCTACTGGCAGAAACGCACCGGCAACAAGCTGGCCAACGAACTCTACCAGCAGGGTGACTACCTGAACGCCCTGCTCATCTACCAGCCCTCGGGAAACTCCCCGGCGACGAGGAATGGCGGTCGCAGGCGCTCTACCAGATGGGCCTGATCTACGAGCGGCTCGAACAGAACGACCGCGCCATCGCGGTCTATTCACAACTGGTGACGGCCCGGGCCGCCCCCCCCGGCCACTGGCACCAACGCCCCGGCCACCCCGCAGGCGGGCCCTGCCACGGCCGGAACCACGGCTGCCAACGCCTCCACGAACGCCCCGGCCCCGGCCAACGGGTCGGGGGATCCTGCAGGGACAGCCGACCGGGCAACCCCGGCACGCTCCGGGGAGGCCGATGCGCCGAAGGCCGCGGCGGGACCCTCGCCCGGCCTGAAGCTGATCCGGGAGATGGCGGCCTGGCGGCTCCAGAACCTTCAGTGGGACCAGGGCGTGAACCGGGAACTGCGGAACCTGTCGATGCGGGCGCTCTCGACCCCCGATCCGCTCCCCGGGGCGGCCTCCACGGCCGTCACCCCGCCCTCGACCAACCGTCCGCCCGGCCAGGGGACGACACGCCCATGACCTCCGCCGAAGCCGCCCAGGCGGAGGCGCGCATGGTCGCCGACCTACGCTCCCAACTGGCGTTGAACGCCGGACTGCTCGGGCACCTGGAGCGGGAATCCCAACAGCTCCGCCAGCCGGAAGCCCCGGCGCCCACGGCGTCCGTCGAGGCCCGGCGCGAGGTGCTTCCTCGGCTCGAGGAGGCCCTCCGCCGGATCCGCGAGCACCGAGGCTTCTGGCTCTCCCTGAACCCCGAGGTTCGGGCGGGCCGGATGGAGATCCGGGAGCTGTTGCGCCAGAACCAGGATCTGATCATGCGCCTGATCGTCCTCGACCGGGAGAACGAGCAACTGCTGCTCCGGCGCGGCCTCATCCCGCCGAAGCATCTCCCGCCCGTCAACCGGCAGCGTCCCCACTACGTCGCCGACCTCTACCGCCGGAGCCATGCTCCCGGCGGCCCGACGCCCCCGCCGGCGGAGTGAGCGCAGTTCGGACCGCCGACCCCGGGGCTGGCCGGACCGCGCCGGACCGGGACAGGCCGTGACAGCCCGTGTTGCCCGCAGGACCAGACGGCCTATCATCGCCGCCGACATGATCCTCCGAGCGTGCGCATGGCTCCTCCTGTCGACCGGGCTGGCCTTCGGTGCCGAACGGCACTTCGACTTCTCGTCCCCCAAGGCCGGGGCCCTGCCGGAAGGCTGGACACCGGAGCTGGCCGGCGGCGGCCGACCCGGCGAGTGGAAGGTCGTCGAGGTGGAGATGCCCTCGGCCCTCGAGCCGCTCTCGCCACAGGCCAGACCCCTCAACCGCAAGCCGGCGCTGGCGCAGACGGCTCCCAGCGCGGAGGACGAGCGCTTCCCGATGCTCATCCACACCGCCGAGCGCTACGGCGACTTCACCTTCACGGCGAGGTTCCGGATCGAGGGCGGCGCCTTCGAGCAGATCGCCGGGCTGGTGTTCCGCCACCAGGACCCGAAGAACTTCTACGTGGTGCGCGCCAGCGCGCTGGGCGGCAACCTCCGGTTCTACAAGTTCGTCGACGGCGAGCGCTCGGCGCCGATCGGGCCGGCGGTGCCCTTCCGCAAGGGCGAGTGGTACGAACTGTCCGTCCGGGCCGAGGGCAACCAGATCGAGGTGTTCCTCAACGGCACCAACGCCCTGCCCACCCTGACCGACAACTCGTTCAACGCGGGCCACATCGGCTTCATCACCAAGTCGGACACCACGGCGGTGTTCTCGGATGCCGGCATCCGCTTCCGCCCCCTTGAGACGCTGGCGGCCTCGCTGGTCCGGCAGACCCTCGAGCAGCAGTCCCGGTTGCTGGATCTCCGGCTCTACGGGCCGTCCGGCCCGGGCGGTGCACTGCGGTGCCTCGCGGCCAAGAACCCGGCGGATGTCGGCAGGGAACCTTCCGGGGAGACCGTCCGGAAGGTCCTCCTCGAGAATCAGGTCTACTACGGCAAGACTCCCCAGGCGGCCGTGGTCACGGCACCGCTCCACGACCGCAATGGCGACGTGGTCGGCGTGATGGAGTTCCACCTCAAGCCCTTCGCAGGCCAGATCGAGTCCACGACCGTTGCGCGCGTCCTGCCAACCCTCAAGAAGCTCGAATCGGGAATCACGGGGACCCGGGGACTGACCGACTGAGGGTCTGTCCGCGCACGGGCGCACAAGCGCCGACGGGCGAACCGTCCCACGGGCCGCGGACATCGCGCCCGGCGGCGATCCCTGCTTCCATCCCTCCCATGCGCACGACGGCGGCCGTCGATCTGAATTGCGACCTGGGCGAGGGGGAGCCCTGGACGCGGACCCGGGCACTGCTGAGGCAGGTTTCCTCGGCGAATGTGGCCTGCGGCGGACATGCCGGGGACGCGCCCACGATGGAGCGGGTGGTGGTCGAGGCCCGGACACTGGGAGTGCGCCTCGGAGCCCACCCCGGGGTCGCCGGCGCCTTCGGCCGGGGCGAGGTGACGCTGTCCCCCGGCCAACTACGGATCCTCGTGCTGCATCAGGCCGGCGCGCTGGAAACCGTGGCCCGGCGGCATGGCGGCCGGTTGCACCACCTCAAGCTGCACGGCGCGCTGTACCACGCGGTGGAGCAGGACGAATCCCTCGGCCGGGCCTATGTCGAGGCGGTGGCGCGGTGGTTCCCGAAGGCGAGGATCTTCGCCCGCGCCGGGGGCCGCGTGCTGGAGCTGGCCCGGGAGGCCGGGGTCGACGCCTGGGCCGAGGGCTTCATCGACCGGGCCTACCACGCGGACGGCCGGCTCGTGGCCCGGGACCGGGACGGGGCGCTGTTGACCGGGAGGCGGGAGATCCTCGCGCGGCTGCGGGACTGGCGCCGGACCGGCCGATGGCAAAGCCTGGAGGGCCCGTGGGTCACCGTGGCCGCCCGTACGCTCTGCCTGCATGGCGACACGCCCGGGGCGCCGGCACTGGCCCGGGCCCTGCGCCGGGAACTGGACCACCAAAGGCCGTCCACCCGGCGCTACCAGACCCCGGCGGACCCCTCGCCACGCGGATCGGCCGCGGCGGACCATTGACCGCGGGCATCCCGGCCCACGGCCTGCGCCGAGCCGATCGACGCCTCCGCGGCCACCGTGTGCCCGCGCCGCTTCAACCCGTCGATCACCTCCTGGCCCCAGGCCCGTTCCACATGGAGTTCGTCGGGCTTCCACTGATGGTGGAGACGCGGGGCGGCCAGGGCCTCGCGGGGCGGTTTCCTGAAGTCGATGGTCCGCAGAATGGCCAGGAGGGTCTGAGAGATGATGGTCGGTCCGCCCGCCGCCCCCACGCTCAGGATCGGACGCCCGTCGCGGAGCACGAGCGTGGGACTCATGCTCGAGAGCGGCCGCTTGCGGGCCTCGATGGCGTTGGCCTCGGCTCCCACCAGGCCGAAGAAGTTCGGAACCCCCGGCTGCGCCGAGAAATCGTCCATGTGGTTGTTGAGCAGGATGCCCGTGCCCGGGACGACGACCTTGCTGCCGAAACTCGTGTTGAGCGAGGCGGTGCAGGCCACCCAGTTGCCCTCGGTGTCGGCGGTGGAGAAGTGCGTGGTGTGACGATTGCGCTCGCGGGTGAACCACTCGCGATCGGCCCCGGGCGGAGTGCCCGCCGAGGCAACCACCGAAGCGCGATCGGTCCGGATCCGCCGCGCGAGTCCGGCCGCGTATTCCTTGGACACCAACCCCTTGGGCACGCGCGCGAAATCAGGGTCCCCCAGCCAGCGGGCGCGGTCGGCGAAGGCCAGCTTCATCGCCTCGGCCACGACATGGGCGAACTCGGGCGACCCGTCGCCCATGGCCACGAGGTCGAAGTGCTCGAGGATGTTGAGGATCTCCAAGACATGGACTCCGCCGGAGCTGGGCGGCGGGAAGCTCACGATCTCGTGACCCCGGTAGGTGCCCCGGACCGGTTCGCGCGGCACGACCTCGTAGCGGGCGAAGTCGGCCTCGGTCACCAGGCCGCCATGGGCCCGCATCCACTCGGCCGTCCGCCGTGCGAAGTCGCCCCGGTAGAACCAGGCCACGCCGTTCGTGGCCATCTGGCGGTACGACCGGGCGAGGTCGGACTGGCGCAGCAGGTCGCCCGCCGACGGCGTCGCCGGGAGGCCCTTGAGGAAGATCGCCTCGCTATCGGGGAAGAGCGCCAGGCCTGGACGCGTCTCCGCCAGGCGTCCGACGTAGTGGCGGTCGACGCGGAACCCCGTCTCGGCGACCCGAGCGGCCGCCTCGAGGAGCCGGCCCAAGGGCAGACGCCCGTGGTGGGTGCTGGCATGGGCCAGCGTGGCGAACTCGCCGGGAATGCCCACCGACAAGGCGCCATCCTGGCTGAGACGGGGGTCGGCCTTGCCCCCGCGCAGGAAGAGGTCGCGCGTGGCCGCCGCCGGGGCCATCTCGCGGCCGTCGAGGGTGATCAACCGCCCGTCGGCCAGGCGCAGGGTCATGAAGCACCCGCCGCCAAGGCCCGAGTTGTGGCCGTCGACGATGCCGAGGGTCAGGGCGCAGGCGATGGCCGCATCGACGGCGTTGCCCCCGTCGCGAAAGGCCTGCAGGCCAGCCTCGGTGGCCACCGGGTTCACGGTCGCAACCAGGCCTTTTCGAGGCGACGAGGGTTCGGCAGCGGCGAGGGGCAGGGCCCAGAGCGCCCCGAGCACGAGGATCCGCAAGAGATCGAACCGCAGGAGGGTCATGCCCGCAGCCTGTGCCAGGCCACGCTGCAAGGGAAGGCCTGAGAGCCTGTCTGAGCCGATCCGTCGTGCCGTGGGCATGCGCCCGCCTCGGAACTGGGCGGTTGATTTCCCGGCTGGCTCGGGTTCCATCGAAGTCATGTCCCCCGGCGGAGCCCAAAACCCCCGACGAGCCTTCACGCTCATCGAACTGCTGGTGGTCATCGCCATCATCGCGATCCTGGCGGGCATGCTCCTGCCGGCGCTGGCCAAGGCCAAGGAGAAGGGGCGCAAGACCTCCTGCTACAACAACCTTCGCCAGATGGGCCTGGCGATGCTGATGTATGCCGACGATCATCAGGGACGAATCCCCCGGGGCAACGAGCCCTACTGGTGGCAGATGTACATCCCGAGCCTCGGAGGCACGGCCCCGGCACGGGACCAGTACGGCCGGATCAAGGTGTACACCTGCCCGAGCTACCCCAACAAACGGCAGGTGATGTGCTACGTGGTGAACGCCTGGCAGTTCAGCAGCCCGCGCGACACCGTCGGCACCGAGGTCACCGGCGCGGTGAACCTCCAGCGCGTGCAGAGCCCGTCGGACACCATCTACTTCGCCGACAACGAGAGCGGTGCCTGGCGGCCGGTCTTCACCGTGACCAACGTCCTCGGCAGCGTGGACCTCAACGACGTGTGGACCCCGGCGCACCTGCCCTACGGGTCGACGGGGCGGACGCTCAGCGGCGAACGACGGGTCGCGGCCAAGCGGCACGGAGAAGGACCCAACCTGCTGTTCTTCGATGGCCACGCCGGGTGGAAAAACGGGCGCGCCATCACGGTCGACGACTGGCGCGAGCAGCGGTTCTGAAGGGATGGCAAGGGTCCGCGCCGCTTCTTCCGGCGCACGCCAAGGGCACGACTTGTCCCCGGCACCGATCCGGCCCACTCTCGTGAGTCTTACCCACTGGACTCCTTCCATGATCCCGCACGCATCGCCTCCTGGACCCGGGATTTCCCCGGTGGAGGTCCGGTCCGTGCCCGGACGCTGGGTGGCCCAGGGCCTCGCGCTGGTGGCTCTGGGCCTGCAGGTGTCGGCCGAACCGGTCCGCTTCAACCGGGATGTGCGGCCGATCCTCGCCGACCGTTGCTTCGCCTGCCACGGGTTCGACGCGACCACGCGCAAGGCGGGCCTGCGGCTGGACGTGCGCGAGGAGGCTCTCCGGCCAGCCAAATCCGGGGCGGTGGCCATCGTGCCGGGCGCCTCCGCCTCCAGTGAACTCCTGCGCCGCATCGACTCGGAGGATCCCGGGGAACGCATGCCTCCGGCACGCGATCATGCCGCCCTGCCGAGGGCCCAGCGGGAAGTGCTCCGCCGGTGGATTGACGAGGGGGCCGCCTACGAGGCGCATTGGGCCTTCGTGGCGCCGGTCCGCCCGACGCCGCCTGGGGTCCGGGGCGCCGACTGGGTGCGCAACCCGATCGACCGGTTCATCCTGCAACGCCTCGAACAGTCCGCGCTCCCGCCGTCGCCCGAGGCGCCGCCCGAGGTCCTGTTCCGCCGAATGACCCTCGACCTGACCGGCCTGCCGCCCACCCCGGACGAGGTGCGTGAGTTCCTGCGCGACCCGTCACCCGGGGCCTACGAGCGTTGGGTGGACCGGCGACTGGCCTCGCCGCGCTGGGGCGAGCGCATGGCGCAGGACTGGCTCGACGTGGCACGTTTTGCCGACAGCAACGGCTACCAGGTGGACCGCGACCGGGAACTGTGGGCCTGGCGCGACTGGGTGGTCCGGGCCTTCAACCGGAACTTGCCCTTCGACCAGTTCACGGTGGAACAGCTGGCCGGGGATCTCCTGCCCTCGCCGACCCTTGACCAGCGGATCGCCACCGGGTTCCACCGGAACCACCTGATCAACGAGGAGGGCGGGATCATCCCCGAGGAGTTCCTCGCCGAATACTGCTTCGACCGGGTGGAGACGACGGCGACGGCCTGGCTCGGCCTGACCTTCACCTGCGCGCGCTGCCACGACCACAAGTTCGATCCGGTGAGCCAGCGCGACTACTACGGGCTTTACGCGTTCTTCCACAACGTCACCGAGAAGGGCGTCGGCGACTACGGGGCTTCGATCCGCAAGAACACGCCGCCCATGCTCCAGTTGCCCACCGGGGACCAGCGTTCCCGACTGGAGCGTCTGCGGCGGGAACTCGGGGACGAGGAGGCCGGGGTGGCGCGGCTCCGCACCCGGATCATCGCCGACCCGTCCGAGTGGGTCACGGCGGCGCGATCCCGCCCGGCGACCTGGACCCGGATTGCCGCCGGGCCGATCCCCCTGCCCGTCCGCCGGGAGACCGCCCTGCCCCTGCACGTCCGCATCACAGGCCCGGTGACGGCGATCCGCCTGACGTGGCGACCGGAGGGAACCGGCGGGTCGGAGCGGCCCAGGAGGATCGCGCTGTCGGACCTTCGACTGCGCAGGCTGGGCCGGGACACCCCCGTGACACTCCGCGCCCGGGCGACCCCGGGCACGCGTGTCGGCGATTTCCTCGCGCCGGCCCTCGACCCGCGGCCCGACACCGCCACGACGATCGACTGGAGCGCCGAGCCCGTGGTCCGCTTGGTCGTGCTGGCCGGGGTCGCACCCGGGGAAACGGTGGATGGTCCGCTGGAACTCGAGGTGACGTACCGCGACTTGGACGGCACCTCGGCGGCGGCGCTGGAGGTCGAGACCACCGGCGATCCGGCCGACCGGATCCCGACCCCTGCGGTGGCCGACGTGCTTGCCGCTTCCGGGACGGACCGGACGCCGGAGCAACTCCGCCGGATCGAGGAGTTCCGGCTCGATTCCGACGAGGAATTCCGAAGCGCGGAGGCCCGGATCCGGCGACTCCGGCAGGATGTGGAGTCCCTGGACCAGTCGATCCCCGTCACCCTGGTCATGGAGGAGGCGGGCGAGCCACGCCCCACCCACGTGCTGATGCGGGGCGCCTACGACCGCAAGGGCGAGCGGGTCGGACCCGCCTCCCCGGCCGCGCTTCCGCCGATGCCTGCGGGCCGCCGCCCGGACCGCCCCGATCGGCTCGACCTCGCCCGCTGGCTGGTGAGCCCGGAAAACCCCCTGCCGGCGCGGGTGGTCATGAACCGCTGGTGGCAAGGTCTCCTCGGGACGGGACTGGTCCGCACCACCGAGGATTTCGGAACGCAGGGCGAAGCCCCCAGCCATCCCGAGCTGCTCGACTGGTTGGCCCGGGAATTCATCGAGTCGGGCTGGGACCAGAAGCGCATGGTGAGGCTGCTGGTCACCAGCGCCACCTACCGGCAGGCCTCGCGGGTGCGGCCCGAGGCGCTCGCCCGGGATCCCGACAACCGCCTGCTCTCCCGCAGTCCGCGCCTCAGGTGGTCGGCCGAGATCCTCCGGGACCAGGCGCTGTCGGCGTCGGGCCTGCTGGTCGAGACCATCGGCGGACCGTCGGTCAAGCCCTACCATCCCCCGGGGCTCTACGAGCAGGTGGTCGCCGGTTCGTCGGCCAACACCTACGAGCAGGACCACGGCCCGGCCCTCTACCGGCGCACCCTGTACACCTACTGGAAGCGCTCGGTGCCCAACCCGGCCCTGCTGCTCTTCGACCGGCCGTTCCGCGAGACCTGCGTGACCCGGCGATCCCGGACCAGCACGCCCCTGCAGGCGCTGAACCTGCTCAACGACCCCACCTACGTCGAGGCCGCCCGGAACCTCGCCCAGCGATCGATGCACGAACACGCCGACCCCGGCCGTCGACTGGAATCGGCCTTCCTGCGGGTGGTCGGGCGGTACCCCTCGTCACAGGAAGTCCAGGTGCTCCTCGGGGGCCTCGAGCGGACGAGGAAGGCCTTCGCGGGCGACCCCGGGGCGGCCTCCGCCCTGCTGGCCGTGGGCGAGTCGCAGGCCGAACCCTCGCTCAACCCGGTCGAACTAGCCTCGTGGACCCTCGCCGTGGGCACCCTGCTCAACCTCGAGGAGACCCTCACCCGGCAATAGCCCATGACCCCGAACCCTCCCCGCCCCGTGGGCTCGCGCCGGCAGTTCCTCGGCCAGGCTGGCGCCACGCTCGGTGCCGCCGCGCTGGCGTCGCTGCTGGGCCCGGGGGCACGCTCGGCGGTTCCGGCCCTGCCCGCACCGAAGGGGATCCTGCTTCCCCGCGCGCGCCGCATCATCTACCTCACCCAGGCCGGGGCGCCGTCGCACCTCGACCTCTTCGATCCCAAGCCCGGGTTGAACGCCCGATTCCGGGAAGACCTGCCCGATTCGATCCGCGGCACGCAGCGGCTCACCGGCATGACCTCGGGGCAGAAGCATTTCCCCATCGCCCCGAGCCCGTTCGCCTTCCGGCCCGCCGGACGCTCGGGCCTGATGCTCAGCGAACTCCTGCCCTACACCGCCCGCGTCGCCGACGAACTGTGCCTGGTCCGATCGATGCACACCGAGGCCATCAACCACGATCCGGCCATGACCCTGCTCCAGACCGGACACCAGCAGGCCGGCCGCCCCTCGATGGGGTCGTGGCTGTCCTATGGCCTGGGCAGCGAGAACCGCGACCTGCCCACCTTCGTGGTGATGATCTCCCGGCCCAGCGGCCCGACCAACGCCCAGCCCCTGCACGAGCGGATGTGGGGGGCGGGCTTCCTGCCGTCGCATCATCAGGGGGTGCGGTTCAGCCCGGGCAAGGATCCGGTGCTCTTCCTCAGCGATCCGGCCGGGGTCAGCCGTGGGCTGCGGCGGGGAATGCTCGACGACCTCGACCGGTTGAACCGGATCAACTTCGAGGAATACCAGGATCCGGAGATCCAGACCCGCATCCGCCACTACGAACTGGCCTTCCGCATGCAGGCTTCCGTGCCCGAGCTCACCGACCTGTCCGGGGAGCCGGCCGCGACCTTCGATCTCTACGGTCCGGAGTCCCGCAAGCCGGGCAGCTTCGCGGCCAACTGCATCCTCGCCCGCCGATTGTCTGAGCGCGGGGTCCGCTTCGTGCAGCTCTATCACCGGGGCTGGGACCAGCATGACAACCTGCCATCGGGCATCCGTCACCAGGCCTACGACACCGACCAGGCCTCCGCGGCGCTGATCACCGACCTGCGCCAGCGGGGGCTGCTCGAGGACACGCTGGTCGTCTGGGCCGGCGAGTTCGGCCGGACCGTCTTCAGCCAGGGTGCGCTCACGGCGACCAACTTCGGCCGGGACCACCATCCCCGCTGCTACAGCGTCTGGCTGGCCGGCGGCGGCATCCAGGGCGGGATCTCCCACGGGGAGACCGACGACTTCGGCTACAACGTGGCCCGCGATCCGGTGCACATCCACGACCTGAACGCGACCCTGCTGCACTGCCTCGGCATCGACCATGAGCGCCTGACTTTCCGGCATCAGGGTCGCGACTACCGCCTGACGGACATCCACGGGAACGTCGTGTCGGCACTGCTGGCCTGAGCCGGGATGGACCGGCCGGGGTTCTCAGCCCGTCGGGACAGGGGCCCATCGATCCAGAAGCCCGGGGCCCGGGGCCCCGATCACCGGCCTTCCGAGAGGCAGTAGAGGCTCTGCCGGCCCCGCAGGAACAATTGCCCGCCAACGATCGCCGGGGAGGCGTCGAAGCCGTCGTCGAGTCGGTTGACCGCCAGCACCTCCAACCGTGGGCCCTGACGCAGCACCGCCGTGTTGCCGTCGCGCCCGACCACGTAGACCCGGCCGTCGGCCGCCACCGGCGAGGCGTACACCCCGTTGAGCCCGTCCAACCGCTCGGCTTCGAAGCGGGCCTTGCCGGAGGCCGCATCGAAGGCCGAGAGCAGGGCGCTGTTGTTCGAGAGGAAGTAGAGCGAGTCGCCCACCAGGAGCGGGGACGGGACGTAGGGCGTGCTCTTGGCATGCGACCAGACGATGCCGTCGGTGCCACCCAGGTCCCCGGATCGGTCCAACCGGATGGACTGCAGGGCGTTGCCGCGGTAGCCGCTCATGACAAAGACGCGGTCGCCCCCGGCGACCGCCGAGGGGATGGCGTTGACCGTCTGCCCGGCGCACTCCCAGAGCAGGCGGCCATCCTGCAGATCGTAGCTGCGGACCTTGTTGGTGCCATTGACGATCACCTGCTTGCGGCCGCCGTGGGAGACGATGAGAGGCGTGCACCACCCGGTGGGCTCGTCGCGGGTCTGGCGCCAGAGTTCGCGGCCATCCCGCTTGTCGAGGGCCACGATGAAGTCGTCGCCCTCGTGGTCCCACAACACCACCACGGTGTTGCCATGGAGGGCCGGGGAACTGCCCTCGCCGAAGCTGTTGCGGGTGCGCATGTCGCCCAGGTCCTTCTGCCACAGCAGCCTGCCCTTGAGGTCGTAGCCGTAGAGACCGAAGGAGCCGAAGGAGACGATGAGGTGCCTGCCGTCGGTGACCGGCGAGGCCGAGGCGAACCCGTGGTCCTTGTGGTGGCCCTCATGGGGCAATTGGGTGCGCGGGGAATGGGTCCAACGCTGCCTGCCGGTCTTGCGGTCGAGGCTCATCACCGTGAACTGCTGCGCCCGGGTCGGGCGGTCGACCATGCCCCCGCCACCCCCGCCACCCCCACCGGGGCCGCCACGGCCGCCCCCAGCCC
>Ga0194120_10009349_pt1 | contig 12454 bp, 7 predicted proteins | sample TA2MahCa65mmetaG_FD_148642 | JGI IMG/M metagenome (GOLD analysis project Ga0194120, IMG submission 148642) | Freshwater microbial communities from Lake Tanganyika, Tanzania - TA2015019 Mahale Deep Cast 65m | ecosystem: Environmental > Aquatic > Freshwater > Lake | place: Tanzania: Lake... | reverse complement strand
TGCCGAAAAGATATTCGCAACCATACGCCGCAACAACTCCTACCGTAAACGGAACAAGAAGCAATATCATTTGCGGCGCGCGAAATTTATTAAAGAACGGTAAATACTCGAACAATATATCATAGATGAAAAAGAATTTCCCCCATGAAATTACAAGGAGAAATATTGAAAGTGCTGCGAAGAAGATTGTAATTTTGTTCCGATAAAAAATAATTGCAATTGCGGCAAGAATTAATGGAACAATTCCGATGTACACGCTCGATTCCGTGAACGGCATCCATCCCCAATAAAACGGCGACTGAAAACCAAAAAACGACGGAACGAAATATGTCAATGTTTCCAACGGATGCACTGACCAATTCGTTGCATAATCTTTATTTAATCCGCCGCTCACTCCCGTTTCTCCTCCGCCGCGAATCGAATACTGTGAATATTCGTACGTTGACAAATAAATAAACGCAGAAATTGCAAACCCAATAATAAACGCTGCGACAAAAAATCCGCTCTGTGCAATTGCAATTCTTCGATGTTCCTTAAAACTGAACACAAGATTGTAAAAAGCAAATAATCCTACGCACATAAATCCATAGTACACAATTTGTACGTGATTTGTCAAAAGCAATGTTCCAACAGTTACAGATAGTATTCCCATACTCAATAGATTTCTTTTCTCAAAAACATATTGCGTAGCAAGAAATAAATACGGAATGTAACTTAACGCCATCAATTTTGAACCGTGTCCCGCTTGCCCCATTCCTACAATGAACGGACACAACAAAAATGTTATCGCAGATATCAGCGCGGAAAAATGTCGTAATCCCAAGTAACGCACAAAAAGATACACACCAACTGCGCCGAGAAAAAAGTGCATTATCATCCAACTCAAATCCGAAAAAAAGAATAAAAGTTTTGCAACACCTTTCACAACCATCTCTGCATAATTGATGTCTTTTGCAAGATACATCAAACTACCGAACGACGGCATTCCGGAAAAAATGTACGGAAACCACTGCGGCTCGATATGTTCTGTTTCTTCAAGAATTTTTCCAGCTTGCGTTATCGCTTGCGCCGATGCCGTATCACCGCTATCCGAAAAAATTTCATTCTGAAAAACAACTCCTGAAAACATTACGACAGTTACCAGATAGATCAATCCTATAACGAGAAAATCTTTTTTCATCGGCGAAAGCGAAGAAAATATTCCCGATGGTGTTTGCTCTTTTACATTAGTTTTTTTCTTTGGAATTTTTGCCATTGTATTTTTTTAGTTAAAGTATTGATTTTCCGCCGTCCACTGCAAACGTTTGTCCTGTGATGTATTGAGAAGTTGTTGCAAGATAGACGACAAGCGACGTTATATCGGAAGGAACGCCATATCGGTTCATGGGAATAACATTGGCGTTGTCAAAATAAGAATTATCATCTTCGCTCATCGCAATTGTCCCCGGAGCGATTGCATTAACGCGAACATACGGCGCAAGTTCTCTCGCAAGGATTTTCGTAAGTTGAATGACCCCCGCCTTCGCTACGGAATACGCAAGAAATCCTTTCCACGCTTTTATCCCGCCGACTGAACTGATGTTCAGAATTGTTCCGCTGTTCTGTCGTTGAAAAATTTCTGCTGCTGCTTTTGAAACAAGAAACACACTTTTCAAATTGGTTGCCAGTGTTTTCTCCCACCGTTGTTCTGTTGTTGAAAAAAGGTTCGACGGTTCAAATATTCCTGCGTTATTCACGACAACATCTATTCTTCCAAATGTTTTTTTAATGCTGGTGAACATCCGTGCAACGTCACGGCTGTTTGATACATCTGCTTGAACAAGCAAACATTGTTTTCCTAATGTTTCAATTTCTTTTTTCGTTTTCAACGCATCTCGACGCGATGTTTTGAAATTCACGACAACGTCAAATCCGTTTTCCGCAAGCGCAAGAGAAATATATTTTCCCAATCTTCTCGCTCCGCCGGTAACTAACGCAATGTTGCGATGCGCGCGTATTTTCATAATAGCGTTGTTATGTTTCGACAAATTTCTTCAAGATAAACTTTATCCGTTTCGTCAAAATTATTCAAACGAAAACTGTCAATATCAAGCACGCCGTAGAGTGTATTATTCTGAAAGAGAGGAACAACAATTTCCGAACGCGAATCCGCATCGCAACGAATATGTTCGGGAAACGCATCTACATCAGAGACAATGAGAGTTTTTTTTTCTTGAGCAACAGTTCCGCAAACTCCTTTGCCAACTTCAATACGAATACAAGGAGGTTTTCCTTGAAAAGGACCAACAACAAGTTCATTTCCTTTCAGTACATAAAAACCCACCCACGAAAACGTCTCAAATTGCATTTTGAGAAGTGAAGCAATCATTCCAAGAATAATTCCTTCGTCGTTTTCTCCTGCTATCAACGATTGAAATTGAGAAATCGCCTCTCGGTATTTCTCTTCTTTCGAACCGTGCAGTGTTGATACGATTGTTTTCACATTGTTACGAAATAAAAATGGAAGGAAAGAAAAGTTTTGATTAAAAGAAATCGTACGTGCGCCCACCAGGACTCGAACCTGGAACCCGCTGATTAAGAGTCAGCTGCTCTACCAATTGAGCCATGGGCGCAAAAACTGAACATACGATACGTGAAGAAAAAATTTTCTTATCGTTGCTGAATCGGAACAGAAGGTGTGTTCCCTTGAATAGCGCTATCCGTTGTAGATGTTTGTGAAGGCAGGAATAATAGATTGATGAGGATGCACAAAGCAATTAACGCTCCGGCTAGTACCGCAGTTGCTTTGCTTAAAAAATCTGCAGTACGGCGCACGCCAAACATTGTTCCTACTTGTCCTCCCGCCATAACGCCTGCAAGACCTCCTCCTTTGCTTGCCTGCATCAATACAGAAATGATGAGTAGAAAACTAACTATAAATAAAACAATGAGTGATAAAGTGAACATTCTGAATAATATAATTTGTTTAAAAAAAATGCGAGTTGAAAATACGAATTTGTGAATGAACATTCAAAAGTTTCAGCATAAAACCATTCATCATAAGAAACATTTTCCCTCTCGTTTATAATAATTTATTCCTTGATTATTTCTTTATTCTTTATGTTTCTTCGCGTGTTCTTTTCGAACTTGACATTTATTTTTAAACGCAAAGTAGCGCAGAGGTTATTTCATCAGCAAAAGTTTTCTCGTTTGCGAAAATGTTGGTGTAGAAAGTTTGTAAAAATACACGCCGCTCGTTAATCCACTTGCATCAAACTGAACTTCGTGTTCGCCTTCTTCGAGTTGTTCGTTGTTTAAAAGCGTTGCAACTTCTTGACCGAGAACGTTGTAGATTTTCAACGTTGTTTGTAAGGGCAATTCATGAATTGCCCCTACGGGAATTTCAAATCGAATCGTTGTCGTCGGATTAAACGGATTCGGATAATTTTGCATCAAGAAAATTTTTTCCGGTTCCGTTTGTTCAAAGGAAATTTCCGGAATCGTATTTTCTTTACTCGTTCCTCTTCGCAGAAATTCTACCTGGTCAATGGGAATGGAATCTTTGAGGATAAACGGATTCCAACTCACGGTATCAAACGGCGCGCGAAATGCGGCGTTGATTTCAATTAACGCGCTTGCAAGTTTGTTGTATTCTTCCGATGGCGTGAAAGTGTAGTAACGTTTGTAATACGTGAGCATTGTATCACAATACGCGGAAATTTGTGAGAGTGTTTTTCCTTGTATCGTCAATCGCTGTGTTACAAACGTATCTGCTTTTACCGGATTATCGTAAATCAAATTGCCGAAATCGGGATTCGTCATACTATCTTGACTCATTGCAATATTCACTTTCAGCGCAAGCAATTCGCCGACGAGTAAGTTATTGTATTTATCTACTTTCGGATTTTTCAATTCCTTGGAAAATATTTTTCCGCCGATGCTGTCATATCCTCGCGCTGAACCGGCGTGTGTTAAAAACTTCTGCACATCTTTTGAACTTCCAATTATGCGAAACCATCCATATCTCTTCATCGAATCTTTGACTGTTTGCACAATGCCAAGCACCATTCCTCCGGGATATTTCACGCTTGTTTTGTCTTTTATTTTTTTGAATTGTCCTGTAACAAAAAGAGTATCGAGAACATTACCCGCCGTTGGTGCAGATTGCGGTCGTGGTATATTTTTCACTTTCTTTACTTTTGCCGCAGGTGTTTTTAAATCTTCTTGCGAAAACGTGCGAAACTTTATCGAATCCAAGTGATATGTCGTGAATGTTACATCATAACCATATACCGAGCCGCTTAATTCATTCGCGGCAACGACACGATAATGATATGTTGTATTTGTGTCCAATCCCACGAGTTGTGAAACCACTGAAACCATAGTATTTCCACTTACGGGGCTTGGTGATGCAGCAATAGTGTTTCCGTATTCTGTTGTTGTTCCCCATTGAAATGTAACTGCAGTTCTGATACCATTAGGGTTGATATATCCATTAAGTCTTGCACGCCTTCCTCCAACACTTGTTGCAGGTAATGTTGAAAGCGTAACACCTTCATACTCCTTGAACGTTACGCTTATGGTATGAATTGCTGTAACATTATAAAATGTATAACCATCAGTTGAATCAACGAACACACCATCAACGAACACACTATCTACGGAATAGCCCGTGCCTGGAGTGAAAGTAAATTGTTGACTTAACCCGTACGTAACCGATACATTTCCCGATGGAGAGATACTTCCGTTTGCGCCGGCAGTTGCAGAGATTGTGTATTTAGGGGGCCAACTATTGAGATGATACAACGAATCTACTTGCGTTAGTGTGAGTGCGTGATTGTAAATGCGGATATCGTCAAGTATTCCATTGAAAGGATTATGTTGGCTCGTCGTTGGGTCAGAACCAACTCTGAATGTAGAATTTGATGCAGTGTTGTATGTTCTAGATGCAGAGGTGTCGTTTACGCCGTTAATATAGAATGTACTCGTAGAACCATCATGGGTAAACACTATGTGGTACCATGTATTATCATTAAAAATCATAGTTGAATTTAAATCATTGTTGTATCCCCAAAATGTAATTTTCCTTTGCACCCCGCCGCCGCCCAAAACAAACCAGCATTGCTGACTATTACCACCTGCTCCCCATCCAAGCAAATCTTTAGTGACTTGAGCCATATTGGAACTGTAAATCCAAAAACTAATTGTACGACTATTGTTCCCAGTAGGGAAAGAATTAGCCGCGGCACTAACAAAAACGCTGTCATTGCTTTCGTTAAAACTATACGCACTATTTGCATTGCCAAATCTATCAGTTGTAGGTGTTGCACCGTTGTTTGTGCCGTTATTACTGTACTCGCTGGAATCGTTTGCATTGCCAGAGAAAGGATAATATGCAACGAGTGAAATATTATTGACATTCTTCAAAACAGAAACTGTTCCACTTGAAGAGGAATTTGCAACGACAATATCGCCATCACCATCGCCATCTATATCGCTCACAGAAACTGATACCGGTCTTGTACCTGTTGCATCATCAACTTTCTCCGCATAGGTGCCATCCCCATTATTCTTCAACACAGAAACTGTATTTGAAGTATAATTTGCAGTTACAATATCGCCATCACCATCGCCATCTATATCGCTCACAGAAACGGAAGATGGGCTACTACCTGTTGCATAATCAAATTTCTCCGCATACGTGCCATCTCCATTATTCTTCAACACAGAAACTGTATGTGCACCCCAATTTGCAACGACCATATCGCCATCACCGTCGCCATCTATATTGCTCACAGAAACTGATACTGGTCTTTTTTCTGTTGTATAATCAACTTTCGCCGTAAATGTTCCATCCCCATTATTCTTCAAAACAGAAACTGTATTTGAATTCCAATTTGCAGTTACAATATCGCCATCACCGTCGCCATCTATATCGCTCACAGAAACTGATACTGGTCTTGTTCCTGTTGCATAATCAACGTTAGCCGTAAATGTTCCATCCCCATTATTCTTCAAAACAGAAACTGTATTTGACAAGTAATTTGCAGTTACAATATCGCCATCACCATCGCCATCTATATCGCTCACAGAAACTGATACTGGTCTTTTTTCAGTTGTATAATCAACTTTCGCCGTAAATGTTCCATCCCCATTATTCTTCAAAACAGAAACTGTATTTGAACCATTATTTACAACGACAATATCGCCATCACCATCGCCATCTATATCGCTCACAGAAACTGAAAATGGATTACTTCCTGTTGTATAATCAACTTTTGCCGTAAATGTTCCATCCCCATTATTCTTCAAAACAGAAACTGTATTTGACAAGTAATTTGCAGTTACAATATCGCCATCACCATCGCCATTTATATCGCTCACAGAAACTGAATATGGATTACTTCCTGTTGCATAATCAACTTTAGCCGCAAATGCACCATTAGTAGCATTTGCAACAACTGTAAATTGCCACAGCAACGGTGTCATAACAATATCGCTCCCATTTTTTATTTTGTTAGTTACATTTACCGTAATAATGTCACCTTTCATAAAAGGAGTATTGGGAGTAAATGTAACTACTGTATTACTATTGGTAAATGCAAACGTCCCCCGGCACCTTCCGCTTGTCTGTCCATATACCAAAAACGAGGAAGTGTCGTTAAATGTTGTGGTATTGATCGCTTGCGCAAACGCAACCTGTATTGTAGCGTTCGGTTGCACGTTCAACGCATTTTGCACAGGAGAAACGCTTGATTTAAACTTGACAGAAATGGTATGATTTGCTATTACATTATTAAACGTATAACTAACCAACGAACCAACAAACAAACCATCAACGAACACACTATCTACGGAATAGCCCGTATTCGGCGTGAAAGTAAATTGTTGGTTTGCTCCATAATTTACATTCACATTTCCTGACGGAGAAATTGTGCCGTTGCTTCCTGCGCTTGCAGTAATTGTGAAAGTAATTTTAAACTTGACAGAAATGGTATGATTTGCTGTTACGTTATTAAACGTATAACCAACTAACGAATCAACGAACGAACCATCAACAAAAACACTATCTACGGAATAGCCAGTATTAGGTGTGAAAGTAAATTGCTGACTTGCTCCGTAATCTACACTCACATCTCCTGACGGAGAAATTGTGCCGTTAATTCCTGCGCTTGCAGTAATTGTGAAAGTATTTATATTAAACTCGACAGAAATTGTATGATTCTCCGTTACGTTATTAAACGTATAACCAACTAACGAATCAACAAGCAAACTATCCACAGATACACTTTCTACGTAATAGCCCGTGCCTGGTGTAAATGTAAATTGCTGACTTGCTCCGTAATCTACACTCACATTTCCTGACGGAGAAATTGTGCCGTTGCTTCCTGCGCTTGCGAAAATAGTAAACGTATTTATTTTAAACTCGACAGAAATTGTATGATTCTCCGTTACGTTATTAAACGTATAACCAACTAACGAACCAACGAACGAACCATCAACGAACACACTATCTACGGAATAGCCCGTATTCGGGGTGAAAGTAAATTGCTGATTTGCTCCGGGATCTACACTCACATCTCCTGACGGAGAAATTGTTCCGTTGCTTCCTGCGCTTGCAGTAATTGTAAATGTATCATTTACATTCTTCAAAACAGAAACTGTATGTGAAGCAGCATTTGCAACGACAATATCGCCATCTATATCGCTCACAGAAACTGAAGATGGATTATCTCCTGTTGCATAATCAACTTTCGCCGCAAATGCACCATCAGTAATTTCATTCTTTACGGTAAATTGTGAAGTGTTTGGTAGTATGCTTACATTATTTGCATCTGTTATTTTATTTGAAACATTTACAGAAATTTCATCACCTTTTTTCAATGGAATGTTTGGAGTAAAGGTAGCAATGTTGTTGAACATCTTCGTATTGTCATTCCCACGCAAGTGGGAATCCATTTTTCCCACATCGCTTTGGTTTCCCGTGTTCGCGGGAATGACAGTTTTTGAAAACTCAGATGAAAACGAAAAACTTCCTCTATATCTTCCGCTTGTTCTCCCTGTTACAATAAACGATGTTGTATCGTTAAATGTGGCGGGATTCATTGCTCGATTAAATGTAACCTGTATCGTAGCATTCGGTTGCACGTTTAGTGCGTTTTGCTCAAGAGAAACATTTATCACCTGTGCAAATACACAGGGAGTATGCAATAGCGTAAAGAAAAATAAAAGTGCAGTAAATAGTAAGTGTCTATTATAGAGTTTCATAAAGTTTGCTTTCAGTAATTGTGTAAGACAAGTTTGTCAAAGACTCATTGAGAAACTTGTTCTACGTTATTAATTAAAAAACTTGTTGTGTCATTGTTCAATCAGCGTAAAATCTGCAAGAGCAATCTGCGAACATCAGCGAGAAAAATTTCGCGCAGAAAAAACTTATGTTTTGTGAATTGTTCCTTTTATCGTTGTTCCTTAATCTGTATCAATGGCATTCAAGTCATTTTGCCAAATCACATTCGGCATCATTTTTCGCATACCATACACCGTTTCGCACGTATCGTTCATCCCAATAATCAGTACCTTCATATCTTCGCGGAGTATATCGAGCCGTTTGTCTGACTCGTCTAATCGTTTATTCGTGGCAATAGATTCTTGACGCAACGCTTTTATTTCGTCAAATGTTTCATAGCGAAGTGACTTAATTTCTGTTACTATTTCTCGTAAAATATCATCTGTCATAATTGTATGTAGTAAAAAACTTTCGGGACGAAAATACTGAACTTCCAGAGCAACACAAAACGGTATTTGCATCGGTATTGTATTACTGTGCAATGGCAAATGTAAAATAAAAATAGTATTGTGTTTTGTTATATAAGGAGGTTTATTTTCTTTTCTTGCTTCGCTTTTTTGAATTCATATATTTTGAATGAATGAATACTGAAACTTCAGCAGTGAAATTGTTTTCCATACATTTTCAAACGCAGGGAAGTTAGAGAAAATAGCGGCGCTGTGGATTCTCACAAACATCTATTCACGCCTTACCGATACAACGAAATCATTCGAATACTTATCTGAAGCAAAAAAAGAAATTGACATCATTTCGGAAAATATTAGCGATACAACTATGCGCCGTTCATATAGAACGAATGTGAAAATCAACAAACAAATACTTGCCGAAGCCGAACGACTAACGGCGAAAAAGTAATTTGTTGGGGATAACGATTGGAATAGTTTCGTTACAAAAAAATTTCTGCGTTAACGAAATTGAAACTTTGGTTCATCTTTTTTTTATTGTTACTTCAAAGAAACTTTGAAACCACTTCTACTTTTTCGTATTTTTTCATCGCAATTTTTCAAACAATGTCAGACGTACTCACACTTCCCGAAACCGAACTCATCGAAGAAAGCGACAATGATGTTCTCGTTGAAGAACCGGCAAAAGTCATTCTGTTCAACGACGAAGTGCATTCGTTCGATGAAGTGATTGGGCAAATCATCAAAGCAATCGGCTGCGACATTCACAAGGCGGAAGCATTAACGTGGGAAGTGCATTTCAACGGAAAAGCAGTGGTGTTCAGTGGAGAAATGATTCGCTGTTTGGAAGTAAGCCACGTGCTGGAAGAAATTCAATTGATGACGCAGATTGAAGTATGAAAATAGTAGGTAAGTAGTTGAGATGATGAGTATTTGAGAATGTTAGTAGTTTAATATGTTAGAAAAAGTAATTGGTCATTTGTCATTCGTATTTCAATCTTAAATGTAAAATATAAAATCTAAAATTGTTCACATCAGCAATCTAAAATCTCATTTTAATGACATCACAACAAATACGACAAAGTTTTTTTGATTTCTTCGCATCGAAGCAACACAAGATTGTTCCGAGCGCAAGCGTTATTCCGCACGATGACCCGACGTTGCTTTTTACCAATGCGGGAATGAATCAATTCAAAGACGTTTTTCTGGGAATGGGAAAACGTGATTACGCACGCGCCGCCGACACGCAAAAATGTATTCGCGTCAGCGGCAAACACAACGATTTGGAAGAAGTTGGACGCGATACGTATCATCACACATTTTTTGAAATGCTCGGCAATTGGTCGTTCGGCGATTACTACAAAAAGGAAGCGATTAGTTGGGCGTGGGAATTATTGACACAAATTTGGAAACTTCCCAAAGAACGTTTGTGGGCAACGGTGTATAAATCCGATGACGAAGCGTTTGAACTTTGGAAAACTGTAACCGACATCAATCCTTCGCACATTCTTCGTTTCGGCGACAAAGAAAATTTTTGGGAAATGGGAGAAACCGGTCCGTGCGGTCCTTGCACAGAAATTCATTTCGATAATCGCGAAGACATTTCCACTCCTGCGCCGGTAAATGAAGGAACAGCAAACTGCATCGAAATTTGGAACCTCGTCTTTATTCAAAATAATCGAGGTGCGGATGGAAAACTTTCACTTCTTCCTGCAAAGCACGTTGATACGGGAATGGGATTTGAAAGAATTTGCGCAGTTCTTCAAAACAAAAAATCGAATTACGATACGGATGTTTTCACACCAATCATTCTTCGCATTGCAGAAGTAAGTAAGAAGGAATATTTTTACACGCTCGATGCGCAAATCTCAAATCCCAAATCGCAAACCGATGTTGCAATGCGCGTAATTGCTGACCACGTTCGCACGCTAACATTTGCTATTGCTGACGGAGCAAATCCCTCGAATGAAGGCCGCGGATATGTACTGCGAAGAATTTTACGCCGCGCATCTCGTTTCGGAAGAAAATTGGAGTTGCACGAGCCGTTTATTTACAAAGTGGTTGAAACAGTTGTACAACAAATGGGAAGCGTGTTTCCCGAAATCATTGAAAAACAAAAACACGTTGAGCGCGTAATTAAAAGCGAAGAAGAAAGTTTCAACGCAACGCTTGATAGAGGGTTGGAAATTTTTGAAGAAGTGGTTCAAGACTTGAAACAATCAAAAATATTTCCCGGAGAAGAAGCGTTTAAACTTTATGATACATTTGGTTTCCCATTGGATTTAACCGAGTTGATGTGTGAGGAACGTGGATTAAAAGTGAATCTTGGAAGTTTTGCTCAATTAATGGATGAGCAAAAACTTCGCTCGCAAAAAGCAACATCATTCAAAGTTTCAATTGAAGCAGATGTTCCTCAAGAACATTTAAATTTAGAAGAACATACGGGATTTACGTATGATGCACTCGAAATAGAAACAAACGTTTTGTATTGCGACTCTCAAAAATTTCTTTTGAAAGAAACTCCATTTTACGCTGAATCCGGTGGACAAGTGAGTGATACTGGGTTTCTGAAAATCAATGGAAAGGAAATCGAAATCATTGACGTAGTGAAGAATAATAATTTGCATTACCATGTTACGAAAGAAACGCTCCAAAAAATTTCTGAAACAGAAAAAGTTTTTGCAAGCGTTGATAAACCGCGCCGATATTCGATAATGCGCAATCACACCGCAACACATTTGTTTCATTCTGCATTGCGAAAAACAATTGGAACGCACGCGCATCAAGCCGGCTCGCTTGTTGAACCGAATCGTTTGCGGTTTGATTTCAATCATTACAATAAACTTTCTGAAAACGAATTGCGCGACATCGAAACAATCGTGAATGAAAAAATTCGTGAGAATATTTCTTTGCAACATCATCGCAACATTCCATTTGATGATGCAAAAAAAATGGGCGCGCTGATGTTCTTCGGCGATAAATACGGCGACAATGTGAACGTGGTGCAGTTCGGCGATTTCAGTTTGGAATTTTGTGGTGGAACGCACGTGAAAGCAACGGGCGAAATCGGTTACTTCAAACTGCTGAGCGAAACGAGTATTTCGAGTGGTGTGCGAAGAATAGAAGCAATCACGGGAACAACCGTTGATGATTTTGTGCGCGACAGAATGAATATTCTTGAACGCTCGAAGGAATTACTCAACGTTGATTATCATTTTGTTGCAGAAAAAATTTCACAACTTATCGAAGAGAAAAAGAAACTCGAAAAAGAATTGAGCAAGTATCGTTTGCTCTCTGCCGGAACAATGCTCGATACGTTTGTAAAAAATGCAACGTTGCATAACGGCATTGCAATCATTGCGGAAAAAGTTACTGTGAGCGACAGCGAAGAAATAAAAAATCTCGGCGATATGTTGCGCGAGAAAATGAAAAACGGTGTTGGAGTTCTTGCTTCTGTAATTGACGAAAAAGTTTCTCTCGTCTGCGTTGTAACCGATGACGTTATCAAAGAAAAAAAATTGCAAGCGGGAAAAATTGTCGGCGAACTCGCAAAACAACTTGGCGGCGGCGGCGGTGGAAAACCTCACCTCGCAACTGCGGGCGGAAAAGATGTTGCGAAGTTGGATGGAGTGTTAAAAAGTTTTAAAAAGTTTGTTGAAGAAATATTGAAATAATGTTTCGACTTCATTTCGCTTCGCTCCATTGCGCTCAACACGACAAGTTC
>Ga0194120_10009347_pt1 | contig 12457 bp, 6 predicted proteins | sample TA2MahCa65mmetaG_FD_148642 | JGI IMG/M metagenome (GOLD analysis project Ga0194120, IMG submission 148642) | Freshwater microbial communities from Lake Tanganyika, Tanzania - TA2015019 Mahale Deep Cast 65m | ecosystem: Environmental > Aquatic > Freshwater > Lake | place: Tanzania: Lake... | reverse complement strand
CAGAACGACTTATCGCGGCTCCAAAAGCTGCTTGATTGTAAACACGTTGACAAGACAATACAATTCAATCAATATACGAAAAATCATATCAATATCCTACTATATTATGCACCTGTTAATAGTGATTTGGCGTTAAGCCGGCGGCGCCGACTCCGCCCTCGGGTCGCCTTCCGAGCCCTTTTTTCGTCAAAATCCCATGAAACGAACGATTAATCTCGCGAAAACCGGCCAAAATCCCAAAAAAGAGCCCCAAAATCCCATGAAGTGAACGATTAACCCTAAAAGTGAACGATTCGAGCGAACGATTAGCGAACGATTCGGGGCAAAATGAGGCCTACCGAAAGCTCCGAGCGAACGATTACTCTCAATGCTGGCGGGCATTTGCGGCGAATCGTTCACATCTTTTCGAGCGGAGCGAACGATTCCGGAAAAAGGGGGCTGAGGCGGGGTGAACGATTAGCGAACGATTCGCTCTCCGGCGGTGGGAACAGTATCGACATCTGTGTCGAACTAAGCGGCGCACTTCCTCATCTCCCTGGAGAGCCTCTTGCTTGCATCTCGCTGTCCAGGTTCGTATCTTGTCTTCAAGATGACCGGCGGCAGCAAACATACCCGCGCTCCGCACTTGGCTTCAGGTCTTCTTGCCCTACTTGGAGCCGCCGCCTTCGCCCAAACCGAATTCGAGGGCGAGGTGTCGGGCGTGTGGACGGTCGACGGCAGCCCCTACATCCAGACCGGCGCAGCAAACGTCCAGCAAGGTCAGAGCCTCACCATCCGCCCCGGCGTAGAAGTCATCCTCCACCGCCAGCAGCCCTTCCTCATCGACGGACGCCTGACCGCCATCGGCACCGAAGAGGACACCATCCGCTTCCACCAGCCCGACTCGGTCGTCGCGGGATCGCTCATCCTGAACACCGGCGAAGACACCGTCCGCTTTGAATTCTGCCGCTTCGATTCCCTCATTGTTGCCATCGGTATGCGTGACGACACCTTCCTGGAAGTGCAGAACTGCTACTTTTTTGAGAATAGCTACGCTGTTGAAAGCCGCCCCATCTGGGTGTCGGTAACTAATTCCACGTTTGTTTCCCGAGATCCGGATGGCAAAGTATTTTTGGGGTGGAATCGGGGCTTGGGTTCCTACGACCGGGCGAGCGTCCTCTTCAGCGACAATCGCCTTATTGGCCGCATCGAAGCGAGGTTTCAGTGCCGGGAAGGTCTGGCGGAGCGCAACACTGGCGAAGCCTTGCAAGTAGGGAACAATCTTCGGCGGCCTACTCTACTATTCAGGGAGTGCCGGCGAGTGTTCGTTCGAGAGAACATCGATATCGGTATCACAACCGACAACCTGAACCGCGCATTGCAGGAAGCCGTCGTCGAACGCAACCGCTCCGACCGTCCCATCACCTATCTCAATGCGGGGAATGCGCGGGTCGTCTGCCGGGATAATGTAGCGGGCAGCATCACCTTCAACAACGCCCGCAACGCCGATGCAACCGGCAACATCGTCGCCGGCTTCGGCTGCACTGGCAACTCACGTTTGACAGCGACACGCAATCTTGGCTTGTTCGGATTGAGCGGCGCCAACAACATTGTTACGCTTGTGAACAACACTATCGTCAATGTGGATCGGGGACGAGCAAACTCAGTGATAACTTGGAGTGGAATGGACTCTGCTGGCAATCGTCTGACGCTAAGAAACAACATAGTTGGCAGCCTCTACGGGCAGGATCGTGCAGTTGACAGCAGAATAGCGATTTCCGGTGGAGGTTATAATTACTTTGGGAATGTGGGCGAAGTCTATGGCGCAAGGGAGAACCTGCTTCCTAACGACCAGGTAGGCAATCCTCGCCAGCGCGGCGGCTTTCCCTTCGACTACCGTCTTCGCGCCGACTCGCCCTGCATCGACGCCGGCGACCCCAACTCGCCCCACGACCCCGACGGCACACGCGCCGACATCGGCTGCTTCCCGTTCGACCAGGAGAACGGCGAACCGCCGGCGCTCGACCGGAGATGGGATTACTACATCGGCTGGAACGAGACCTTTCGCTACGTCGCCCGCGCCGTCGATGAAGGCGAGGAGTTGCTGATCGAGTTCGAAGGTCTTCCCGAATGGCTGGAAGTCGAGCAGAGGCGGGACTTGGTGCGGGATTCGCTGGTGGTGTCGGGGGTGGTGCCGGAGGGTCAGGAGGACTTCGTCTTTCGGGTGATCGCTCGTGACGACCGGGAGCACGAGGACACCTTGTCGGTGCGGGTGATGGTCTATCCCTATCGGGTCTTGACCGGGGTGGTGCGGGGGACGCTCGACATCGAGCAATCGCCTTTTATTGTCGCAGATACGGCATGGGTGCCGGCGGGGGACTCGCTGGTGTTGCCGCCGGGGACAAGGCTCTATTTCGACAATCGGAATGACGGTCTGGCGGGAAGGGCGAAGTCGATGCTGATGTTGATGGGGAGCATCAAAGCGGTGGGGACAGCGAGAGATAGCATATTTATTGCTACAGTAGATTCAACAGGCACTCAACGTGTTCTTGGATTCGCCGCAAATCCGCAGAACTTCAGCGAATACGCATTCTGCAACTTCAGTAATATTAGCAGTGATTACACGAATTATAACTGCAATATTATGCTCAGAAATTCTACGCTTTCAAACAGTTGGCTTTCTGCGCATGGGTCTACAATGCGAACGGTCGTAAGTAACAATATGGGCGGTGGAGTTTACATCTTGGGCAAAGGTAGTGTTCTAGGCAACGCCAAAGTTTCTATGAATTTCACTTTGCCAGACAGCATCCATATACACAATAACGATTCAATCAGTGCCTTTGTTTGGTTTGGGCAACCTGGGATTCGGGATGAAGCTCAGATTCTTGTTAACAACAATAGTTTCAAAGGCGGATTTAGGACTCGAGCCTATCATGATGTAGGAAACGACACCGTTATTGTCAGAAACAATGTATTTTCAGAAAGCAGCATTGGTGTCAGTTTGATAGGTTCCAATTATATGAATATAACAAATAACATTTTTTGCACCAATAGAGAGCGTGCTTTAGAGTTGTATCCATTCGACCGGCTCACTTTTATTTACAATAATATGGTGAAAGATGCCAATATTGCAATTTACACTTGGTATGGGAATAATTTTGATGAGCGCTTCCGTGCCAACTTAAGGATCGAAAATAACGTGTTTGCAGATGTGGATACTTTGCTTTATTCCTACCGGAATCGGACCGGCGGTATCCGCTTTAACTCGTTTTTTGATTTTACTGTTATTTCGAACGACACCTCCTTCGACCCTCGCATCACCCAAACCAACGCCAATGGCGACTCGGTAGATTCGCATTTTAACCTCTACCTCGACCCGCGCATCGCCAGTCCTGACTCGCTCGACTTCCGGCTCTACGCCGACTCACCTCTGATCGACGCCGGCAATCCCGATTCGACTTTCAACGATGTGGACGGCACAGTCAACGACATCGGGCTCTTCGGAGGTCCGTTCGGCACGTCCTACGAATATCTTGAACCGAACGAGGTGATTTCGTTTGCTGGACCGCCGCGGGAGTTTCGGGTCGGGCAGGCTTACCCCAACCCATTCAACCTCGCCTCCAACATTTCGGTGGAAGTTCCGTATTACGGAGAAACAACCTTCAGCCTCCACGATGTGACCGGGCGGAGGATTGGCCGCCATACCATCCACCTTACTGCCGGAGTCCACCGGCGCACCTTGTCCGATTTCCTTAATCGGGACATAGGGCAGTTCCAATCGGGGCTCTATGTCCTGACTGTCGAGTTCGAGAAGCAGCGCCAAACGCGCAAACTGGTTCTAATCAAGTGAAACCACCGAACAACCATCCACTCAAAAGGAGAACGACAATGGAACGTCTCAACACCAACCTCATCATCGCGCTCTGCGTGATTATACTTTCCCTGGTCGCAGTCAACGACTCCTGGGGACAGGCTGTGACAGAAGAAGACATCTACCGTGCTCTTGCCAATCCTGCCAACAATGGGATTTACACAGTTCCCAACAACACCGAATTCGCAGGCAACATCCAATTCCCACCCGAATTTGATGATGGCTGGCAAGATCCTCCTGATCGACTCGACGACATCGTCTACACCATCTCTTTCGCCGCAGGAATCACAGCGACTTTCCAGGGCTCGTTGACCATCACAGTGAACGAGTCTGACGACGCCATCGGCCGGATTCAGGCTTTGGGTGAGCGGGGGAATATGGTGACGCTGGATGCCGCTGGGCAGAATTGGGGAGGGATAACGATAAGGACTGATCCTCGCACTGACCTTGAAGGTCAATGGCGGAACCGCATGCTGAGCGGGAACTACATAGGCTTTGTTCATGCGCTGGGCGTCCAAGGGACCTCCATTATATGCGGGCTCGAGGGTGACAATGCGCAGGTCTTCGTCGAAGGGTGTTTATTGGAGTCTGTCAACGCGCTTGGCTTTGCGGCGTTTTGGGGAGGGGTGTATTGGTTTCAAGGCAATGTGATTGTAGATGGCAATGGCGGGATATGGTGCCAGAATTCACCTAGCGAAGACGATCCGGGTTATCTTAATGAAGTTCTACGCAATAACCGGATCGTTGGTGCTTTCGAACCCGCAATATGGGTTGAAGAGGGTGCAAACGGCTGGTCAGGCACTATCGCCAACAACATCATCGAGGCGACGGAAAACGCGCGAGGAGTTTCTGGAGTCTTGAATTGGTTCTCGCCCGATGCGATTATCCGCAACAATCTCATAGTAGGCTATTCTACCGAGGGAGGCGCCGGCATTGCTCTAAACGGCGGTGATCAGGAACCATGGTGGTGCGACATTCGGAATAATACAGTTGTCGATTGTTGGTCGGGGATGCGAGGTCTTGGTGATGCCGAGGGAGAGGTTCATTATTCAACATTCAACGACATTGGTCAGGGCGGTTCCTTTGCGGGCGGCGCCGACGAAGGTGATGGCTGCCTTGTTGGGAGCGATCTGAAATTTGTCGACTTTGAAGGAGGAGACTATCATCTGATATGGAATCCTAAGGGGCAACAAGACACTGGAATCTCCAAGGCCATCGACACGGGCGATCCAGAAATTCTCGACCCCGAAGGCTCGCGCAGCGACATCGGGGCGTTCGGGGGGCCGTTTGCGAACCGCTTTGCCACCCATGAGGGCGACTACGACGATTACATTTGGGTTCCCGAGACCCAAACCTTCAACCCTCCCGAACCTCCAGCAGACCCTATCGAGGTGCTTCGCTTTCACGAGTTTTATCGCATAAATGGCTCGCTTGAAGTTGGCGGAGCCGACTGGGACTTGCAGATCGCACCCGGATCTGTATTTGAGTTCATCAATGGCGATTTTTTTGTTGCCAACGTTGGTAACAACATCCTGGGCAACAATGAAGGGATACTGATCGGTGATCTGGAAGGCGATCCGGAACAGATCTCCTTCGTTTGTGCTAGGTTCATTTAAGGATCTCAAAACTTCCGAATCGAGCGCTTGGCGATATTCCTAATGAGTAGAGGTATATGCCAGTCGGTAACTCTATTCCGGAAAATGCGACAGTATGGATACCGGGATTGAAGTCTCCTAAACTCCTGTAAATTAGTCTGCGGCCTGAAGCATCATAAATTGACAAGCTAACTTTCTCGGAACGAATGACTGAAAACTGGATGAATGTTAATGAGTTAAATGGATTGGGATAACATCTGCTCCAGAGTTCAAACGGAACCGAAGGTAGGGAATCATCCAATACACCATTCGATAAATAGCGACCTTCAATGGGGAGACGGCGCAATTCCTCTTCGCCATCGATGTTGATGGTCAACTCAAGTGTATCTCGATAAATACCGAATGTATCTGGAATAAAATAGAATGCCAGAAAGGCCGTTTCCAGATAATCAAGATTGGTTTGAAGCAACGCCGGCGCGAATGCTATTGCATTAATAAAAGTCCCTCTGATGCCTATATCTACTTCAGTTGGAGAAAGATTGGCAAGCATCAAACCACCTCGAATTGAATCGCCATCGCTGCCCGTAATCTGATAATATCCCTGATTGAAAGCGGAGTAACAGATATCCTCGGTAATTTGAACTGGATTATGCACAAATGGTTCAACAAAGAAAGCCGTATCAGGTGCAGGGTTAACAACACGGGGGTCATGGATCGGATCAGCGTCTTCACCCCAATAGTTCCACATCGCGTTATAGCGGTGTCGAATTGGCACACGCCTAATTCCGACAAGATACTGAAGATTATTACCCCATCCTTCACCCCCACCAAAATTAATTGTTGGAGGGCCATTGCCTTGAGCACCTTCCCAGCCAACAAGGAAAATGCCGTCGTCCATAAAATTATTTTGGGCAATGACACCTACTTCCTCCCACGAAGGCCAAAGCATTAGGGCGCTAGTATTGGCTGGCCGGCCACTAACAACAAGATTACGTGTGAAGGAAAATTGTTCTGCAACTAAATAAAGCGAATATCCTGAGTACTCAATTGATTCTATGTAGTTATCAATAAATGTATTATCAAATATCTGCACATTCGTGCCGCCGCTAACGAATAGCGCGACTCCTAAACCCGCTGTAACTCCTAAACCAAAGCTATCAGTGAACCGGTTGTCTCTAAACTGGTTGTTGCATATTAGGAGTCGATTTGCAGCACCTACCGCAAGTCCAGCCGCATAGTTAGGCCCATCGTATCCGCCTCTAAGCCGGTTTCCGGAGATTTCGCTGCCTATAACTCTTACATCGCTACAAAGATCTATAATCCCCCCACTTCCCGTCCAAATAGCCACATCATCTATTCTATTGTCCAAAATAGCACAAGAGGACATTTCGAAATCATTCACGCTCTTTACAAAAATACCCGCACCTCCCCGCAATGCGCTGTTCCAATGCTTTGCTTCATTACGCACAAACTGACATTCTGCAAAAAGAATCCTACTTGAATGCCCGCAATAAATTCCACCTCCGGCATTATTGACGCAATTTTCAATCCTAACGCGACGCAGAGTAATGGCATTCGAGTAAGCCACCTTTACGCCGCCGCCCAATAGCACGTTCATATCCCTCCCTATCTCAGCATTGGGATCGCCGCCGCGGGTAATAGTGAATGCCTCTAGATGAACGTTAATCAGACTGTCCAGAATAACAGCCTGCCTGACTCCATTTCCTTCGCCCTCAGCATCAAGGATCGTCTCTCCAATGCCTGCGCCGATTATCCGGCAGTGCGACTCCAAACGAATCGGAAATTGCTCGCCAGTTTCGCTTCTCGAATAAGTGCCGCTACCGAGCCTAATTGTCAGTGGGTCTTCGGCCGATCCATCCAACTCTCGTAGCGCTTGAGCAATGGTCAACCAAGGTCTTTGTTCGCTCCCATCACCATCACGATCAGATCCATCAGTCGTGATAAAAACTTCCGTTGCTTGAGCCAATCGGATCATCAGGCAAAATGCAACCAGCAACTTCAAGGTCAGCCCTGTGGCCCTAAATCAACGCGCTCCATCGATGCGCGCGAACGCGCCGATGGGGCATGGGATGTCTCATGGGGATAAGTCCGATCGTCGGTCGGGGTTTGGATTCGCCCTGACCGATGCGACTTCGGACTGAAACTATGTCTGGGTTCGGACTGCAAACCGGGATTCTCTCGTTATCGATCCTGGTGCTTGGTGGTCGCTGCATCACAGGGCGGCGCGCCGATCAAATCGGTTGAGTGAGCAGGTCGGACAAATACTGCTTGTTTGTGCAGTATTGTGGTGGACGCTAGCTCATCCTCACGATCTCATCCTTTCATCTTTGTTGCAAAGATACGAATGGACATTCGCCCTGTCAAAGTCTGGAGCCATCTTTTTGACGCGCTGAGCAAAAAAGTTGGGTCCGGAGGCTCGACCTGACATCCGGTATATTGCCTTCAAACACATTACAGTAGGCGTTTCATGCCATTCATCAGCTGTAATTTGACGACTCCAATCCTTCAGCGATACGAACGACCTTGGGTAAATCCACGCACTCAGCCCAATGCCTGCAAAACGCCTGTACCGCCTTTGCTATAAGGCAGAGTCAACGTCCGTTCAGCGTTTCGGAACGCGGCTCACAATGTAACCACCAAAGTAACACCATTGCGGCCAACCTGCAAGCCTCGCCACTCACCAATCCTTTAACTTCCTCAACCGCATCTTGATGAAGGCGACGAACTCCCGCTCAAAATAGAGCCGCGACCGGCCGTCTATACTGGCTGTGAGCGGGAAGTCAGACTCTTCCTCCGACCATATGTTGTGCCTGAAGGAGAAGAACGTGTCGGGAGGATGCTTCAAGCGGGAGCGAGTGGTTATGAAGAGGGTTCGCCTCTATGCCGACCCCCGTGTGCAACCAGCCTGTTAACCAATTCGGCGGCGGTGAGGTGAGAGTCGGAGAGTTTTAGGTGCGAGTAGGGTAAAAACGAGGGTTGCACTCGGCAACCACACGAGACGGTTGCGAAACGGAGAGTTTTAGTTGGGAGCGGCGAACCTCGCAAATCCTTGCCCCGCAAGCAGAAATAAGTAAGCCCTGAAGACCGAAGTCCTCAGGGCTTACTGTTAACCAACTCGCAGTCCAGATTGGTATTTGAAAAACGCGGCTCCCCGGGACGGACTTGAACCGCCAACCTAGTGGTTAACAGCCACCCGCTCTGCCGATTGAGCTACCGGGGAATCATCTTACCAATGTGTGCCAATGCACGTGGCAACACAAGTCGGCAAACCTTAATTATAAGCCATGTAGAAGCCATTCGCAAGTCTCTTGACTCAAGTGGAGAGACACCCCGCGATTTTCCCACCCAATACTTGCCTGACGGCTGTCTGACAGATTGGCAGACTGTCTCCCCAATATGCCGTCTCGCCTTCCCAGCCCGCCGCCATTGCAATAGCCATGCCTCGGTTGCCTACATAATGTGCCGCGAGTAGGCACTTCCATCCTCATGGTCCCTGTAATCCAATCTTAGTTCAAACAACCCGCTTCTGCACTCGTATAACTACCATTTGCATAAGCTCTCTCCAACCCAATCCATAGGTCTATCTCATGCATAGATTCCGTTTCGTCCTCGTAGTGGCACTCATCATGCTGATTTCGTCTGCTTCCCAGGCCGACCTCGGCGTCGCGCTTGGCATCAAGGGCGGCTCGCTCGGAGCCGGCGTCGAACTCTCAAAGCGCATCTACGGCAAATGGACCGTCCGCGGCGCACTCAACCAGTTCACCTACAAACTGGACGGCGACATCGAAGACAAAGACATGGCTTACGAAGCCGACCTCAACCTCTCTTCATGGTCAGTAATCCTTGACTGGCATCCTTGGAACGGCGTCTTCCGACTCTGCGGAGGCATCGTCAACAACGGCAACAACTTCGTAGGCGTCATCAAGTCAACCAAAACCTACACGGTCGGCGGTCGCAGCCTCACTCCCGAAGATCAGGGAGAGCTGGAAGCGACTATCGACTGGGAACCGATGGCACCCTACATCGGTTTCGGTTGGGGCAATGCGACCGAACCGGGCAAGTTCTTCGGATTAAACCTCGACATCGGCGCAATGTTCCAGAATGCCCCCTCGGTCACGATGAAAGGAACCAAGATGATGCAGGCTATGGAAGCCGAGGCGCCCAAGATCGAGGATAGTCTTTCCGGCGCCAAAACCTGGCTCGTCGCATCCCTTGGTTTCTCGTTCCACTTTTAGGCGTCAACCCTACGTCAACGTCCTTTAATCTCGAAAGAACATAATGAACAAATACTTCCCATTGTTCGCAGCCGGGTTGATAGCCCTAGTCGGCTGCACCATCACCGACCCTACCGCCGACCTCGAGGTCCGCGTTACGATGCCCTCCACCGGCGCCGTCATCGGCGGACAGATCAAGGACTCGTTCGGCCGAATGATCACTTCTCAGGTCACCATCAACGTCGGCGGTCCAGATTCGCTCTCGGTTGTCGATTTGCTCAACAACCGCACCACCCGCTTGACCACCCAGTCGGGCTTCGTTGTCATGGCGATCAACGATACCCTACCGGTATCGAATGCCTTGCCCAAACGTCTGTTGATCTACGCCGAGGCAGACGGCTACCTGCCTGCCGCCGCTTATCTCGAGGTTGCTAACCAGCAATCCTCCTTTGAAATCCGGATGGTCTCAACCGACGTCAACAACCTTCCGCCCGGAGTGCAGGGCGTTCAGGTGGGCGGAACGACGAGCAACAATGGCATACTGACATCTCCGCTGAATGTTACACCTCCGCCCGCGGTAGGAAGCGGCGCAGCGACAACCCTCACCATCGGCGCCGGATCGCGGTTTGTCACCGCGAGCGGGCAACCGCTGCGAGGTGACATCGACGTGACCTTCATTCACGGCAATTTGGCAAGCGACAACACCGGCAGCGCACAGGCTTTGATTCCGGGAGGCCCGCTCAATATTCGAACTGAATCCGGCGAGCCTATACTCCCCATCACCAGCAGTCTACTCTATGCTGTGGATGAGAACGGCAGAACCGGGACGCTGGAGAACGGATCGATCGACTTCTCCACCCAAATTCCTGGTGGAACGCTCAATCCCCGAACCGGAACTAACTTTGTCGCGGGCGATACTATCGCGCTCTACAACTCTAACGAGGAAGGCGCCGCGACGGGAGGCACGGAAGGCATCCTTGAAGGTCCCGACGGCAGCGGCAACTTCACGGTTCGATTCACCGGACTCTCCCCGGTGCCTTCGCGCAAATCGGGCCAGTTCGTCATCAGCGGCGCGGATGGAGCCTTTGAGAATTGGCTCTTTCTTAATCTTATAATAGCATTGCTCGGCTTGCAAGACAACTTTCTTGCAGTGCTTGTGATCTGGCCGGCGATGGATGAGCGCGAGGTGTTCCTGCAATTCGCTCCTGATAGATGGTACAATTTCAGCTGGAGGGGTATATGGGGCAAGCCTTTGCACTATAACCTCGGAAGCCCAAACAACTATTCCGACACTACGGATGCATTGATGTATCGTTTAGCAGGGGCACAATTCGCAGAGGAGGTATCTTTTCCTGTTTGCCTTCGGGGTCAGGACGAGGATGATTATGCTTTCCCATTGCCCGGGGAAACAGCGAACGTTCACGGCAGATTCAACGAATTCCGCAACATCCTGACCATCAGCGATTCCTGGCCATTCCCTGAAGTGAAAACGATCACCGTTCATGTCTATGGCAAGATGCCGGAAGGCCGGAAGCCATCTGATATCCAGCCCTCGGGCCTCTATGCCCAGATCGCCGACGCCGCCGACACCTCTCGCTGGCGTTCCATCGGCGCGGTGCAGCAGGGGCGGATTGCAGTGAGCGGGCTTGAGGTTGGGAAGTCCTACTACTTCAAGGGCACCTATACATTCCGTGGCCAGACCCGCACCGCCAACACCCCCTGGACGCGTAGGATCGAGGCAAACACCGATACCTTGCAGTATTGGTATCAGTTGAACCGCGACGAAGCCAACGACTACGAGCGGGGTGGGTGAGACTAAGACAAGGTCAGAGGGCTGATTCAAGCAGGCTTCGGGAACCGCATCCCGAAGCCTGCGCTCTTTTAGTCACCTCCAATACCCGGAACTGGACTTTCGCAACGATGTACGACAACACGGCCCTATCCCTCTAATGGTCGGCATTGCTACTCGTATTGCCTTGCAAACAGCCTCTGACAGCGCAAGCCTTGGCAGAGGTGGGATAAGGATGGCAGTCTATTTAGGCAGGAACTATGACTATTGGAGTCCTTGGAACCGGGATGGTCGGCATCGCGATCGCCACCAAACTGGTCGAACGTGGCCATAAGGTCGTCCTCGGAGCGCGGTCAACCTCGAACCCAAAGGCCGTAGAGTGGGCATCGTCCGTCGGCCCCAAAGGCATCGCCGGGTCGTTCAGGGATGCGGCATCCCTCGGCGAGGTCATCTTCAACTGTATTCACGGTGCCGGAGTCCTCGATTCGCTGCACTTGGTCAGTGCGGAAGCACTCGGCGCCAAGTTGCTCATCGACGTATCCAACCCTTTGGACTTCTCACAGGGGATGCCGCCATCGCTACTGCATAAGGGCGATCACTCGCTGGCCGAGGCAATTCAGGAGGCCTTTCCATATGTCAAGGTCGTTAAGGCACTCAACACTATCACCGCAGGTGTGATGGTCGAACCAGGCCATATCCCCGGCGACCACGACCTCTTTATATGCGGCAACGACTCAGATGCCAAGGCTCAAGTATCGAATCATCTCCAAAACTGGTTCGGCTGGAAGTCGATCATCGACCTTGGCAGCCTCATTGCAGCCCGCGGTATGGAAGCCTACGTTCTCTTTTGGGTCCAGGTAATGCTTGCCAAGGGGAATCCAAATTTCAACATCAAGGTGGTGAGTTAGGTGCTGCAGCAAAGACATTTTAAGTTCAAAGAACGATGATAAGCCTCGATCCCGCTCGTTTGGTTGACAAGAACCGCGTC
>Ga0194120_10009342_pt1 | contig 12462 bp, 8 predicted proteins | sample TA2MahCa65mmetaG_FD_148642 | JGI IMG/M metagenome (GOLD analysis project Ga0194120, IMG submission 148642) | Freshwater microbial communities from Lake Tanganyika, Tanzania - TA2015019 Mahale Deep Cast 65m | ecosystem: Environmental > Aquatic > Freshwater > Lake | place: Tanzania: Lake... | reverse complement strand
TTGAGTGCCAGGATGCCGCGCGCCACCTGGGCGGCCGCCTCGGGGCTCGCCAGGTGCTGCTGCAGCCGGAACAGGGCGTGGAGCGACTCGTCGTCGCCCGGCACTGCCTGCAGGGCGCGGCGGAACCAGCCGGCGGCCTCCTGATGGTTGCCCACCAGTTCGCGGGCGCGGCCCACCTCGCGGGCGGCCTGGAGCGCGATTTGCCGGGCTTCCGGGGACGCCGCGTCCTCGAACAGCAATTCCTCTACATGGCCCCAGGCCTCGGGATAGCGCCCTTCGGCCAGATCCGCCTCGGCCAGGCCTTCCAGCGCCTTCGGGTGCTTGGGCCGGAAGCCGACGACGCGCCGCAGGCATTCGCGCACCGCGGGCCAGTTCTGGCTCTCGCGCTCTATTTCGGCCAGCTTGAGCAGGCAATCGGAATCGCCGGCCGCGGCGGCGGGCGTCAGCAGGTCGCGGGCCTTGCCGGCCTCGCCGGTGCGCATGGCCTGGTCGGCCACGTAGATCGCCAGTTCGGCGTCGGCCGGCTCCAGACCGAGGGCTTGCTCGGCCACGCGGGCGGCCTCCAGCGCGCTGCCGAGCTTGCGGTACGCAAGCCAGAGGCCGCGCAGGGCCGTGACGTCGTCGGGCAGCAGGTGAATGAGGCGCTGCCACCACTCGATCGCCTGCGCGGGTTCGGCGCTCTCGGCCAGCGCGCGCAGGGCGGAGACCGACACGGCCGAGGCTTCTTCGTGGCCCGGGTGCTTGGCGAGGATGCGCCGGCAGTACTCCCAGGCCTCCTGGGGCTGCGAGGCGGCCAGGGCGTCGCGGGCAAACGTCAGGACGCCGGCGATGTGGCTCGGATCGCGCTCGACCAGGCGCTCGTAGAGGTCGTAGGCCTCCGACCGGTCGCCGGCCGCCCAGGCCAGATCGGCCAGGGCGGTCATCGCCGGTAGGCTCTGCGGATCGTGGGCGAGGACCTCCCGGAACCATTTGCGGGCTTCCTCGGGGCGCCTGGTGGCCAGGGCGCGATCGCCCAGCCACTGCTTGGCGGCCCGGTCGTCGGGGGCGAACTCCAGGACCTCCAGGTAGGCCTGCTCGGCACCGGCCGCATCGCCCGCCACTTCCTGGGCGGCGGCGTAGCGGCGGAGCGACTGGGCGTCGCGGCCCAGGCGCAGGGCGTACTTCCAGCGGGCGGCCGCCTCGTTGTGGTTGCCCGCCCCGGTGGCGGCCTCGGCCAGCAGGATGGAACCCTGCCGGGCCACGTCGCGGGCGACGCCGTGCTCGGGATCGCGGGCCAGGGCGTCCTGGGCGGCGGCCACGGCCTCGGCGGTGCGGCCCGCCTTGTGCAGGGCTTCGGCCAGGGAGACGCGCAGGGGCACCGATTCGTCGCGGGCGCCGGGTTGCGGCGCCGGGAGCCGGGACAGGGCCTGGGAGAAGGCGTCGGCGGCGCCGGCGGCGTCGCCCGCCGCCAGGCGGCAACTTCCCAGGAGGCCGAAGATGAACGGCTCGGGCCGGAGCGATGCCAGGCGCTCGTAGCTGCGGGCCGCGTCCTGGTGGGCCTGGCGTTGCCGGTAGAGAGCGCCCAGCAGTTCCAGCACCTTGAGATCGTCGGGAACGAACTCCAGGTAACGCTCCCACCAAAGCAGTGCCTGGATGGCGGCGTGCTCGCGGGCCTGCTGGGAGCTCGAACCGGTCGCATCGGGCGTCTCGCCGGCCGCGATGCGCTGGTGACTGGTCGCCAGTTTGCGGCAGAGCGTCCCGCCGCCCTTGCGCAGTTCGTAGTGGCTGGGCTGCTCGCGGCACAGCGCCTCGAGCGCCTGGTAGGCCTCCTCGTCGCGGCCGAGCTTCACCTGCACGTGGGCGAGGGCGACGCGGGCCTCCATCAGGCCGGGATCGCAGGCCAGGGCGCGCTGGAGCAGGCCTTCGGCCTGGTCGGCGCGATCGGCTTCCAGGCGGATGTCGGCCAGGGCAAGCAGGGCGCCGGTATGGCTCGGGTGGGCCTGCAGCAGCCTGGACAGGGCGGCCTGGGCCTCGGCGCGCTTGCCGCTGCGGCGCAGGCATGCCGCGAGGTGCAGCGCGGGCTCGGGATCGTCTCGCCGGAGGTCGGTCAGCTCTTCGTAAAGCTGGATGGCGCGGGTGGTGCGATCGAGCGACCGGTACAGGTCGGCCAGGCGGCGCAGGATCTGCGCGTCGCGGGTGCGGAGCTTGAGCAGCCGCTCCAGCCAGGTGGCCTCGGCCTTGGGATCGCCGGCCTGCGCGGCGCGCTCGGCGCCGCCGCGGGCGACGCGTTCGCCCAGATCCCGCGAGCCGACGAAGCCCTGGTCGCGGGACCAGATCTCGCTCAGCTGCTCCCAGGAGCCCTCGGCGTCGGCGACGCTCTGGAGGTCGGCCAGGAGCAGGCGGCCGGCGAGGTGCCCCGGATGGTCCAGCACCAGTTCCTTGAGGCGGGCGATCGCCTCGCCCTCGCGCTGCTGGTCCTTTAGCAGCACGCAAAGCTGGTAGCGGGTGGCGTGGTCCTCGGGTGTCAGGCGGGCGATCTGCGTGAGCACCGCGATGGCGCCCGACGTGTTGGCCTGCTGCTGGTAGATCCAGTTGAGGCTGGTGAGCGCGGGCAGGAAGTTGGGATCGAGCTTGAGGCAGCGCAGGAAGAGGTTGACGGCGTCGGCTAGCTGTCCCACGGCGCTGTAGGCGACGCCGAGGTTGTAGACGACCTTGAGGTTGTCGGGCTGCACCTCGAGCACCTGGCGGTAGTGCTCGATTGCGCCCTGGTGGTCTCCAAGCTGGTAGAGCACGCCCGCGAGGTTCATGCGGGTCAGATCGAGGCGCGCGTCTATCTGCAGCGCCCGCTCGTACTCTTCGGCGGCCGCCCTGAGGTTGCCTTGCTGCTGGTAGTTGAGACCAGCCTGGTGGTGCGCTAGGGCCTTAGGGTGCATAGAACCTGGCGTTATGTTCCCTTCCGAGAGCCACTACCCTGGGCCTGTCTCTGTCAAACCGCTCGACCAACCGGGTATGGTTAGGCGGATATTCCCATCACCAGGCTACCTTCGGGCGGAGCTACAACGCGGTGACGCTAAGCACTGGTCTGCTTTACGGCCTCATGCAGGCCCTCGCGGGCCTGGCCCGCGCCCTCCCGCGCCGGGTCGCCCTGGCCCTGGCGGCCGGCTTCGCCTACCTGGTGTGGAGGCTCTACCGCCTCTCGCCCGTGCGGGATTTCGTGCCGGGCAACCTGGCCACGGCCTTCCCCGAGTGGTCGGACAGGCGGATCCTGGCGACCGGGGGGCGAGCGCTGGCGAACCTGACGCGGGCGATCGTGGAGATCATGCGCTTTCCCCGCTTCCATCGCGATTTCGAGCGAATCGTGCGTTGCGAGGGGGAAGACCACCTGGAGCGGGCCCTGGCCGCGGGCAAGGGGGCCGTCCTGGTGAGCGCCCACCTGGGCAACTGGGAGATCATGGGAGCGGCGGCGGCGCGGCGGTTCCGCCCTGTAGCGGGCCTGGTGCAGAATCCGTCGAAGGACGCCTTCGGCCGCCTGTTCGTCGAGTACCGCGAAAAGGTTGGCGTCGCGACGTACTCGAACGCCGGCCCGCAGGCATTGCGCCCGATCCTGCGCGCGCTGCGGCGCGGCGAAATCGTCGTGCTCCTTTGCGACCAGCACGGCGAGGCCGAGGAAGGCATCGCGACCTTCTTCGGGCGCCGCGTGGCCGTGCCCCTCGGGCCCTTCGTGCTCGCCCGCCGCACCGGCGCCGCGATCGTGCCGGCGTACTGCGTGCGCGAGGGCGCCGGCCACGTCTTGCGCTTCGAGGCAACCCTCCCGGTCGAGGCCGACCCGGACCGCAACGCCCAGGCGCTGATGAGCCGGTACGAGGCATGGATCCGCGAGTACCCGGACCAGTGGCTCTGGCCCCACAACCGCTTCGAGAAGGCCGATCCGCCGGGCGGAGGCTTCGCGGCGTGGCCGCGGCGATCCGCCCGGGGCCTGGCGACGGCCCTGGCGCTCGCGGCGGCGGCGAGCCTGGCTTCCTGGGGGCCGCCGGCCGGGGCGATGGCGTTCAAGCCGCTCATCGTGGCATTGCCCGACAAGCTGGCGGTGGTGGACTCCGCGCACCCGGACACCTGGGGCGCCATTCCCCTGCCGGGCCGGGCCGAGACGACGCACGTGGTGGCGTCCGAGCAGGTGCTGGTCGCGCACGTACCGGGCGCGTCGGCGCTTTGCCTGGTGGATCTCAAGCCGTTCTCCCCCCACCAGTACCAGGCGTTCCAGGTCTTCCGGTCGCCCGAACTGGCCGCATACGACCTCGGGATGGCCGAGGTCGCCGGCAAGGTCCTCCTGGGCTACGGCAAGACGCCGCTTGCGGAGCTGACGATCCAGGGCTGGAAGCTGGTTGTGGGCTTCGACCGGCCCGATGCCATCCCCTTCCAGTTCTCGACCGCCAGGACCCTCTACCTCCCCAGGGGCGTCTTCACGCTCAAGGACGGGGCGGTGACCTACGAACCGCTCGACCGGCACCCGCACTGGCAGGCCGCCACGCCGCGGTCGCTGCGGCTGCGCTACAAGCCCACGGCCATGGTGGCCGGACCCGCGGGGCGCCACCTGTACATCTCCGAGGCCGGTCAGGGCGGGAAGGGGCGCCTCTCGGACGTGGATCCCGAAAGCCGCGAAGTGCGGCGCGAACTGGCAATGCCTGGTCCGCTGGCCTCGGTCGTTTGGGCCGACGATCGCACACTCGCCGTGCTCAGCGGCCGCCACGTGGGGATCGTGGACGTCGTGAACTGGAAGCTCACGCGGTGGTTCAAGCTGGAAGTCCCGGGCGGGCCGCCCGTGCGGCTGCTGCCGGCCCACACGCCCAGGGCGGCCGATCCCCGGACGTGACGGCGCGCAGCGCACGCCGGCCGGGGATCGGGTACCATCTCCGGGCGATGCGTGCGGTCGTCTGGCTGATCGGGCTCGCCCTGGCGACCTCGGCGTGCGCCCTGCGCCAGGCGGCGCCGACCGCCACCCTGCAGGCCGAGGTCAAGGACTTCGCCACCGGCCAGCCGGTGGCAGGCGCCGCCGTGCGCCTGGTGGACGCGCAGCAGTCCCGCGAGATCACGACCACCGACGCTGCCGGCCGCTTCGCCATCACGCGCCTCGGCGAGAAGGTGACGCTGGAGCTCGCGGCCGCCGGCAAGGCGCCGCTCCGGCGGTCGCTGCGCCTGGCGCCGGGCGAGGAGCGCGATCTCGACCTGTTCATGGTCGCCCCCGGCGCCGCCCTGCCGGACGATACCATCCTTTTCGAGCGCGGCGGCCACGTCTTCCGCACCGATCCGGCCGGCCTGGCGGTGTCGGATCTGACGGCCGACCTGCCCGGCGTCCACGCGAGCCCGACCTGGAACGCCGATCGCACCCAGTTCGCGTTCATCCAGCGCATCCCCGGCCGGGCGCAGGTGGCCACGCGCTACGCCGACGGCTCGCCCGGGCGCTTCGTGGGGGACGTGCCCGACAGCACGTCGCAACTGCGCTGGAACCCCGAAGGCCGCGTGCTGGTCTTCGCCTACGCCGCCCGGACGCCCAAGGGGCAATTCAGCGAATTGCGCGCCATGGATGTATTCTCGGGCGCCCATCGCGATCTGGTGGGCGGGCAGGAAGAGCGCGATCCGGCCTGGTCGCGCGACGGGCGCTTCCTGGCCTGGGCGCGGCTGATCCCGGGGCGGACCTGGGAACTCTGGTCGTCCGGCCACGACGGCGGCGCCAACCGCATCCTGCTGGCCAGCTACAACGCCCGCGAGCCCGCCTGGAGCCCCGACGGCAAGCGCGTGGCCTTCTCCAGCAACCGGGAGGGCGACTACAACCTCTACGAGATGGCCCTCGAAGCCCCGCGGCCGCGCCGGCTCACGCTGGTGCCGCCCGGCGGGTGGGCGCGTCGGCCCCTCTACAGCCCCCTGGGCGACGAGATCCTCTTCGAGACCAACGTGGTCCGCGGCGCGGTGCAGGAGGTACCGAACCTCAGCGCGCTCAACCTCCGGACCGGCCGGTGGCACGAGGTGGTGGACGAGGCCCGGGAAGCCGCGTGGTGAGGCCTCGAGCGGTTTGACAAATCCGTGTTTGGAATATTAAATAGTTGTAAAGTACTTTTTTAATCTTTGCTTAATTTCGCAAGCGGAAAGTTCCCGGTCGCGATATACCCTCAGCGGCACTCTGTGAACTTTCGGCCGCGTGGTGGTTTCAGGAGAGACAACGGGAGCCTTATGACTACCGTCAACCGTAACGGCGGACTGGGCGGATTCTGGCCCAAGCCCCAGCGCCCCGACGGCGCCTCCAACGGCGCCAAGCCGGAGTCCGGCGGCGCCAAGCGCGCCGGCGACACCGCCAATTTCAGCAACGCGACCGGCCGCCTGGCCGAACTGGCGGGCGACCTGTCCGAGGCGGTCAAGGCCGCCACGCCCTCGGCGGCGGCGCTCATCCGCGAGTCGAAGGATCTTGGCGACCTGATCGACAAGACCCTGGCGCGCAACCTGGGCCGCAAGGTCAACCTGGGCAAGCATCGCGACGCCCTGGTGCGCTTCGTGCAGTCCGGCCTGGCCGCGCAGGGCCTGAGCTTCGACGACCTGAAAAACAAGCGCTCCTGACGTCCGGGGGGTATAAGACCCCGTAGTGCTGCCCGATCCAGGATCTTTGAGGCAGGTGGAGGGCAACAAGGCCCCGCCGCCCAAGCCGCAGCGCGAGCAACTCGATCAGCTCAACGCGCGCCGGTCGCTGCGCGAACAGCCGCTCCAGGAGGACAAGGACAAGCTCGGCATCGAGGATGCCGACCCGCGCTGGAGCAAGCGCGAACTGGTCCTCAAGCAAACCGAGATTCCCGCGCCGGATCCGGACGCCCTGCTGCGGCTCTCGGGAGACGCGACCGACTTCCGGGGGCAACCGGCCGACCCGTTCGAGGTGCTGATCAAGCGGCGCGAGGAGCGGCGGCAGCGCGCCAGGCGCGGCACGCCCGAGATCGCGATCAGGCTGCTGACGGGACTCGAGCCGCTGGATTCGGTGCTCGACGGCCTGGAAGCGCGCCTCTACGCCGTCAGCGGGCCGACCGAACCGGCCAAGGCGCTGGCGCACCAGGTCGCCTGCGAGGTGGCCCGCGAGTTCCCCGTCGTGTACGCGGCGCACGGGCAGGCGGCCCGGGACCTGACGCTGCTGGCTCTCGGGCGCCTGGCGGGGAATCGGGCGCCGGGCGATCTGGCGCGGGCGCGGGCGGTGGCGGACGCCTTCCGGCCGATTCGCGAGAATCTGGCGATCGTCGAATGCGATCCGCAAGAGACCATCGGCCGGCTGCGCGCCCGGCTCCAGGGAGCGCTGGCGCGGCGGCAGGTGCGCCGCGGCCTGCTGGCGGTTTCCGACCTGCTGGCGGTGGTGACGGGCGGCGCCCGGTCCCTCGCCGCGCCCGATCGGCCGGCGTGGGGGCCGAAGGCCAGGGCGCCCGAACCCGCGCCCGCCGGATCCGTGGCGCCCGAGGTGTTCGAGGGAGCGGTGGAACTGGCGCGGTTTGCCTTCCAGCAGGGCCTGCCGGTCTTCGCGGTGCTGCCGGCCGACCTTGGCGGCGCCGAGACGTTCGTGTGGGCCGGCGATCTGCCCGAACCGGTGCGACTGGTGCTCTCCGAGCCGGCGGTTCCGGGCGGGCCCCTCACGCTGACCGTGCACCGGCCGCAGCCGAGGCAGTTGCGGCCGCGGGCGGGCGAGCAGCGACCCCCCGAGCTGGCGGTGGTCTACAACCCGCGCCGCGGCGCCCTGGAACCGGCTGCTCCGCCCGGTTAGCCGGCGCCTGATCAGGGAATACTACGGAGTAGCCGGGAGGGCCCTCATAGCGTGCATGTGGATCTGCTCAAGCCAGAAGTGGCGTTCGACGCGGATCTTTGCATCCTGTGCAACCAGTGCCGCATCGTCTGTCCCATCGGGGCCGTGACTTTCGACGGCGACGACCGGATCATCCGCGACAAGTGCGACCATTGCGGCGACTGCGCCGTGGTTTGCCCGTCGGGGGCGCTTACCCAGCCGGAGGGCTAGCGTCCCGGAAGCTACAGCAGGGCGTCGGTGACGTAGGGGCTTGGAGCCAGATGGTCGAGGAGGCTCTCGACCAGGGCCGCCTGCGGCGTGTCGAAGGCGACGGCCACGAGCGTGGTGCCGATGGCTTCGGAGGCGATCCAGATGGGCTCGCTGCGCGTGAGCACGCCGGACGCCCAGGCGCGCACGCCCTGGTCGTGGGCGATGCGGATGCGCGTGGCGCGCGTCTCGGGCGGCGGCACGGGGTCGCTCCCCTTGACGATGCAGGCCAGGCCGGAGGCCGAGATGTCGCCCAGGCGGCCGTGCAGTGAGGTGCCGTCCTCGAACGAGATCTCGGTCTCGAGAATCATCGCGTCTCGCGGCACGTGCCGTTCCGCGCGGTGGACGAAGTTGCGGACGCCGGGTTGCTGCTCCAGTTGGGACATCATCTTCGATCACCCCCTTGGCTGAAACAGCATTGTACCGCCGATCGCCCGATCCGGCGAACAGGCCCTTCCGCGCCGGCGCTAGCGCTCGAACTTCCGGGATCTCGGCGCCCGCCGCGGCCGGCCGGAGGCAAGGCGCGCTTCCGGTAGAATGAAAGCATCTCGTGGACATCAACGCCGATCTGGAAGTGGGCGACGTCCTCGGGCGGGACCTGGTCCACCCCGAGACCGCCCAGACGATGCTGCCCGCCGGCACCATCCTGAACGCCCAGCACATCTGGAAGATCAAGGGCCTGGGCCTCGAGGCCGATGCGCTGCGCTGCGTGCGCATCGGCTTGCAGGATCAGGCGGAGGCGTCGCGCCTGGCGTTCGACTACGACGTCTTCCTGAAGGCCAAGGCGGCGGTCAGGCTGCTCGAGCGCACGGCCCAGGGCGAGCGCGGGGCCGACGGCCGGTTCCGGCCCGATCCGCAGGTGCTCGACAAGGCGGTGACGGGCCTGGTCTCCGAGCTGCTGGCCAGGATCGAGCGCGTGCCCGAGGGAAGCTACCTGGATCTCAGGCTGTACGACGCGTACCTCTACGGCCACCCCGTCAACATGGCCACGCTCGCCATGAGCATGGGGCGGGCCATGGGCGCGAGCCGGGACATGCTGGTGGATGTGGGCCGGTCGGCCTTCTACGCCGATTGCGGGAAGTTCCGGCTGGCCCGGGAGTTGCTCTTCAAGGCCGAGCCGCTTTCCGCCGCCGAACTGGCGGACGTCCGCCGCCACGTGGCGCTGGGCGTCAACCTGGTGGGCCAGTGGGAGGTCGCCAACTCCACCGTCGCGGAAGCCGTCGCGTCGCATCACGAGCGGTTCGATGGCCAGGGTTATCCGCGCCGCCTCGCGGGCACCGCGGTGCCCGTGGCCGCGCAACTCATCAGCGTCGCGGACGTCTACGACGCCATGGTGTCGGATCTGCCGTACCGCAAGCGCATGGACTCGGCGGTGGCCTACCGCTCGGTGGTCACCCAGCGCGGGAAGGCCTGGGCGGACGGGATCGTGGCGGCGTTCGAGCAGGTCGTGGCGCCCTACCCGGTCAACACCCTGGTGCGCCTCAACACCGGCGAGGCCGCCCTGGTGGTGGCCGCCTCCGGCAACCAGTTCAAGCCGGTCGTGCGAGTCGGCGACAAGGAGATCGACCTGGCTGCCGAGCCGACGCGGCGCATCGCCGGATCGCTCACGCGCCGCTACTTCTACCGGGAACTGATGGGCATGGAGATCGAGGCGGGCCTCGGCGGCGCCGCCGGCACGGTGTTTCCGGCGATGCTCCAGGACATGTCGCTCAACGGCCTGTCCTTGACCGCCGCCGGCATCAGCCCCGAACCCGGCGATCCGATCGCCCTGGCGATGCCGGTGCCGGGCGTCGAGGGCGCGATGCTCATCGAGGGCCGCGTCGTCTGGGTCCGCCACGAACCCTACAAGGTGGTGCGGGTGGGCGTCGCCTTCGAGGACATCTCCGAGTCGACCAAGCAACGCCTCATAGACGCCATGTGGGGCCGAGCCTAGACCCCGGGGTCAAGCGCGCCGCCGGTTCAGTTTCGGCGCGCCCGCTTGAAGAACTCCCAGACCAGGCGGCTCGCGTCGGGGCCCTTGGGATCCGAGAACAGCCGGCCGGGAGCGCCGCCCGACCAGGCATGGCTCATCCCGTCGACCATGTATTCCTCGACCAGGGCCCGCCCCTGGGTGTCGCGATACACCGACTGGAGGTACGCCCGCCCGCCGGGCACCTGGGCCTGGCGGGTCTCCGGCGTGGCCGGCAGGCCTCCCAGGCCGGAGCTCTTCAGCACCAGGTCGTTGAGGATCGCGAACTGGGTTGCGGTCTGGTCGCCGTTGACGCGGTTGACGAGCGGATCGACGGCGCCGTGGAACACGGCCATGGGCACGAGCACCTTCTTGTCGCCCATCGCGGCGACGACCCGTGCGGCGATCGGCGCGGGGTCGGGCCCGCCGCGGGCCATGGCGCCCCACGCGTCGGCCTCGGTGGTCGTGGACGCGAGGTACTCGAGCCCCGACGCCGAACTGCCGGCCGCGAAGAGGTCGGGATAGGTCGCGGCCATCACGGTCGACATCGCGCCGCCGGCCGAGAGGCCGGCCACGTACATCCGCGACCGGTCGATGCCGTAGAGGGAGGTCACCTGGCCCACCATGCCGGCGATGATCGCCGGTTCGCCCGCGCCGCGCGCCTGGTGGGGGGGATCGAACCATCGCCAGCACTGGCGCGGGTGGTCCTTCTTGGATTGCTCGGGGTAGAGGACCGCGAAGGTGCCACTTTCGGCCACGTCGTTCATGCGGGTCACGGCGTTCATCTCGTCTGCGTTCTGCCCGCAGCCGTGGAGCATGACCACCAGGGGCAGCGGTTCGAAGCGCTTGAAGTTGGGGGGCAGGTACAGCTTGTAGGTGAAGCCCTGGTACTGCGACTGCGTGAAGCTGCCGCTGGCTTGCGCGGCGACCCGGTCGCTCCCGGCCTGCATGGCAGGCATTGCCGGCGCGGCGCCGCAACCGGCGACCACCAGCAGGAAGACCGCACCGAGACGAGCTAAACGCATGAAACCACCTCCTGATTTCAAGGAGGCTATAAGGCGGCCGTTACGAACCAGTTACAGGTTGCGCGGGATCGCGCCCGTGCAGGAAGCGGTACGCGATGGGGACCAGGAACAGGGTGATCAGGGTCGAGGTGGTCAGGCCGCCGATGAGCACGCGCGCCATGGGCGACTGCAGTTCCCCTCCCTCGCCCAGGCCCAGGGCCATCGGGATGAGGGCCAGCACGGTGGTCGCCGACGTCATGAGGACCGGTCGCAGGCGGGCCACCGCCCCGTCGATCACCGCGCGGTCGAGATCGTAGCCCTCGCGCCGCCTGAGCTGGTTGATGAAGTCGACCAGGACGATGCCGTTGGACACCGCGATGCCGGCGAGGACGATGATGCCGATGAACGACTGGACGTTCAGGGTCGTGCCCGTTAGCAGGAGGGCGCCCACCACGCCGACCGCGCAGGCGGGCACCGAGAGCAGGATGGCGAACGGATCGCGCAGGGACTCGAACTGGGCGACCATCACCAGGAAGACCAGCAGCAGGGCCAGGGATAGCGCCGTGACCAGATCGCGGAACGCCTTGCGCTGCTCTTCGTAGTCGCCCGAGAGTACGATCGAGAAATCCGGCGGTACCGCCACGGACCGGAGGCCCGCCCGTAAAGCCTCGGCCACGCTGCCCAGGTCGGCGTTTTCGGGTTCGCCCGAAACCGTGACGACGCGCTCCTGATTGTCGCGGTCGATGCGCATGGGACCTTCGCCGGTGCGCACGCGCACCACGTCGCGCAGGGCCACCGGGCGGCCCGCCGCGGTCTGCACCGGCAGGCCAAGCGTCTGTTCGAGCGTGGACCGGTCGGCCAGGCGCAGGCGCACCGTCACCGGGATCTCGTCGCCGGCGACGCGCAGCATGGTGGCGCGGACGCCCAGGACCCCGGCCTCCAGGGCGCGCGCGACCTGGGAGACCGTGACGCCCATGGCTGCCGCCCGGGCGCGATCTACCTCGACCACCGCTTCCGGCGTCCCGCCCTCCCGGCTCACCCGGACGTCGGCGATGCCGCGGGTCGAGGCCATGAGGCGGCGCACCTCCTCGGCCAGGCGATCGCCGGTGCGCACGTCGTGGCCGCGCACCTGCACCGTCAGGCGACCTCCCGAGGCGTTTCCGCCGGAGAACAGGCGGTTGAGGACCGAACCGCCGCTCGCCGCGACGCGGGCCCGCATTCCGGGCAGCCTTTCGAGCGCCCGGCGAAGATCCTGGGCGATCTGGTCGCTGGACCGCGTCCGCTCCTGCCGGCCCGCCAGGAGAATGCGCAGCGAGCCAGACGTGTTGCCGCCGCTGCGGAAGCCGGTGTTGCCCAGTTCCGCGATGATCAGCCGGGCCTCGGGGACCTCGCGGCGAGCGATCGCCTCGATGGCCGCGAAATGTGTCCTGAGGGCTTCGAGGGGTGTCCCTGGCGCCATCTCG
>Ga0194120_10009336_pt1 | contig 12469 bp, 9 predicted proteins | sample TA2MahCa65mmetaG_FD_148642 | JGI IMG/M metagenome (GOLD analysis project Ga0194120, IMG submission 148642) | Freshwater microbial communities from Lake Tanganyika, Tanzania - TA2015019 Mahale Deep Cast 65m | ecosystem: Environmental > Aquatic > Freshwater > Lake | place: Tanzania: Lake... | reverse complement strand
ACAGCTTGTTGTAGGCCGCCGGGCTGATCAGGTATGCAAAGGTCGTGACGTAGAACGGCACGTCCATGTGGAACTTCACCGCGTTCTCGAACTTGAAGGTGAAGACCGAGCCCCAGGGGAAGGTGACACCGTCGGCCACGCCGCGCTCAAGAACCTGCTGCACCTCAGGCGCCGAGGCCTGCACCGTGCTTGCCCCGAGAGACGTCATGAAGTTCGCCATGGTCGCCTGAGCCGGGCGGATCTTCATCCCCTTGAGCTGATCGGGGTGCGTGACTTTTTTCTTTAGGTGCAACGCGCCGGGATCGTGCAGGAAGGCGAAGCAGAACTTCACGTCCTTCATCTCGCGGGCGGCGTACTTTCGATACCATTCATCCAAGGCGCGCGTGCCGCCCGTGGCATTTGCGATCGAGAACGGCAGCTCGCCGGCGCCGATCACCGGAAAACGCCCGGCCTGATAGCCGGGGTTGATGTAGACGATGTCGGCGATGCCGTCGCGCGCCATGTCATAGTGATCGGCGGCCTTGCCGAGCTGCTCGGAGGGGAAGAAGGAGACCTTGATCGTGCCGTTGGAGGCCTTCTCGATCGACGGGCCCCATTCCTTGGTCGCGGTCTGCACCAGCGAATGGGCCGGCGGCACCCAGAAGCTCATCTTGAGTTCGACCGTGCGGTCCTGGGCGGCGGCGGCCGAGACGCCGAGCCCGGCACACATCGCGCCGATGGCGAGCACACTGCGCTGCATGAAATTCCTCCTCCCTCGAAGCGCCGTTTGCCCGGCGCGGTTGGTCGCTGCTTCGATTTAAGCTACTCCTGCAAAACCGACCGTGGCAAGATTGTTTAGCTATCAAACAATTTTTCGGCGTATCGCGTGATGACGGCCCGCATCGCTTCTGACAGCTTCGCCCCCTACGACGACCGCACCCAGCCGGCAAGGCGGATCGCCGGCTACCCGAATACCCAGTTCCGCACTCCGGCCCAGCCGCCCGTCGAGCGGTTGGTGTCGGCGGCCGACCTGAGCGGGCCGGTCTTCGCACCGGCCAGGGCGGAGGAGGCTGATCTCGCCGTCGTCGCGCCCGGCCGGACGCGGGCCATGGGACAACTGATCCACCTGAGCGGCCGGGTGCTCGACGAGTACGGCCAGCCGCTGCCAGGCGTGCTCATGGAGGTCTGGCAGTGCAACGCTGCCGGCAAGTACATCCACCATAACGACCCCTCGCCGGTCCCCGTCGACCCCAACTTCGTCGGTGTCGGCCGGGTGACGACGGACGCCGAGGGGCGCTACCGCCTGCGCACCGTCAAGCCCGGCGGCTATGCCGTACCCGAGCACTCCTTCCCCGGCACGCAGAAGAACTGGTGGCGACCGCCGCACATCCATTTCTCGCTTCTCGGCCCGGCGACCGCCAGCCGGCTGATCACCCAGATGTTCTTCCCGGGCGAGCCGCTCAATCGGCTCGATTTGATCCTCAACGCCATCCCCGACGAGTCGGCCCGCGCACAGCTGACCGCCCGCTTCACCCCCGAGCTCAACACCGACGACGGCGCCCTCGGTTTCGTTCACGATTTCGTACTGCGGGGCAGACTCGCCACACCCGCCGCATGAGCCAGCGCACGCCGCCCACGGCGCATATCACCACGGGGCCGTTCTTTCCCGCGCGTTTCATCCGGGACGAAGAGGCCGACCTGACGCGCGGCGGCCGGGCGGCCGGCACGGCGCTGGCCCTCAGCGGCCGCATCAGAGACGCCGAGGGGACGCCGTGCGTCTGCGCTGTCCTCGAACTGTGGCAGGCCGATGCGGGCGGCAGGTACGGGCTGTGGGGCCGGACCTGGACCGACAAGGACGGCGCCTACGGCTTCCGCACGATCAAGCCCGGCGCCACCGAGGGGCGCGCGCCATACATCCAGGTCAGCTTGCACGCCTCGGGCCTCATGCGGCCGCTGGTCACGGTGCTGTTTTTTCCCGATGAGCCGCGCAACGAGAGTGACCCGCAGCTCCGCCTGGTGCCACCGGCGCGGCGGCCGCTGCTCATCGCGAAACCGCAGGGCGAGGGCGCCTTGCGCTTCGATATGGCACTGGGCGGCGCCAACGAGACCCCTTTCCTGGCGGACTGATCCCCGGCTTCATGAACACCGAGCTCGGCCTCATCGAGGGGTTCTACGGCAGACCCTGGAGCTGGGCCGAGCGCGCCGACGCCGTGCGTTTCCTCAGCCCGCATGGCTACCGCTTCTTCCACTACGCCCCGAAGGACGACCCCTTCCTCCGACAGCGCTGGCGCGAACCCCACCCGGAAGCGGAGCTGGCAGCACTCGGCGCCTTCGCTACCGTCTGCCGCCAGCACGGCGTGCGGCTGGGCCTGGGCCTGTCCCCCTACGAGCTCTATCGCGACTTCGGCGCACCGGCGAGAAAGACACTCGCCGCCAAGCTCGCCAATCTCGACCAAACGGGAGCGCAAGACCTCGCCATCCTGTTCGACGACATGCGCGGCGACCAGGCCGACCTGGCGCGGCGGCAGGCCGAGATCGTCGACTTCGTCGCCTCGCGCACCCGCGCCAGCCGGCTGATCGTCTGCCCGACCTATTACACCGACGATCCGAGCCTCGATCATTTCTTCGGCCCGCGCCCGCCCGGCTATCTCCGCGAGCTCGGCGCCCTGCTCGACAAGGCGATCGCCATCCATTGGACGGGCCCGAAGGTCTGCTCGCGGGAATTTCCGCCCGGCCATGTGGAGCGGGTGGCGGACGAGATCGGGCGCAAGCCGTTCCTCTGGGACAACTACCCGGTCAACGACGGGGCGCGCATGTCGAAATTTCTCCACCTGCGCGCCTTCACCGGCCGCCCTGCAGCGATCGGCCGGCATATCCAGGCCCACGGCGTGAACCCGGCGCTGCAGCCGGTGCTCAGCCTGATTCCCGCGATGACCCTGTCGCTGAGTTATGCCGACGGTCCGGCCTACGACGCGCAGGCAGCCTTCCGCAAGGCGGCCCGGGCCGTTCTGGGCGACACCCTGGCTGCGGCTGTCGAACGGGATCTTCCGGCCTTCCAGGATCGTGGGCTCGACCGGCTCGGCGCCGAGCGCGCGGCCCTGCGCGAGCGCTACGCCGGGGTCGATCATCCCGCAGCACGCGAGATCGTCGCCTGGCTCGACGGCGTCTACTCCGTCGGCCCCCACACGGTGCCGACCGAGTAGGCGTCGATTGTTTCCTGCCGCCGACGACGTGTTAGTGTCTGCCCCGCCAACCGCCACCAACGAGAGCGCCATGCCTGAAGCCTTCATCTGCGATGCCGTCCGTACCCCGATCGGCCGTTACGGCGGTTCGCTGTCCTCGGTGCGCCCCGACAATTTGCTGGCGCATGCCATCCGCTCGCTGACGGAGCGCAATCCCAAGGCGAACTGGGCGGCTCTCGACGACGTCATCATGGGCTGCGCCAACGGCGCGGGCGAGGACAACCGCAACGTGGCCCGCATGGCCACCCTGCTCGCCGGCCTGCCCGACACCGTTCCCGGCGCCACAATCAACCGCCTCTGCGGCTCTGGCATGGACGCGGTCGGCACCGTGGCCCGCGCCATCAAGGCCGGCGAGGCCGAGTTCGGCATTGCCGGCGGTGTCGAGAGCATGAGCCGCGCGCCTTTCGTCATGCCGAAGGCCGATGCGGCTTTCTCGAGGAACGCAGAGATCTACGACACGACCATCGGCTGGCGTTTCGTCAACAAGCTGATGGCCGACAAATACGGCATCGATTCGATGCCCGAGACGGCAGAGAACGTGGCCGAGGAGTTCCAGGTCAGCCGCGCCGACCAGGACGCCTTCGCGCTGCGCAGCCAGCAGCGCGCCCTCGCCGCCATCAATTCCGGCCGCTTCAAGGACGAGATCGTCCCGGTGGCCATCCCCTCGCGCAAGGGCGAGCCGACCATCGTCGATCGCGACGAGCATCCACGCGAGACCAGCCTCGAGGCGCTGGCCAAGCTTTCCGCCCCCTTCCGCAAGGGCGGGACGGTGACCGCCGGCAACGCCTCGGGCGTCAACGACGGCGCCTGCGCGCTGATCGTCGCCTCGGAAGCGGCGGCGAAGAAGCACGGGCTAACACCCCGCGCCCGCATGGTCGCCGTGGCAACCGCCGGCGTTGCCCCGCGCATCATGGGCATCGGCCCGGCGCCGGCGACCAAGAAGCTGCTGGAGCGCGCCGGAATCGACATCGAGAACGTCGACGTCATCGAGCTGAACGAAGCTTTCGCCGCGCAGGGCCTCGCCACCTTGCGTATGCTCGGCGTGTCCGACGACGCGGAGCACGTGAACCCCAACGGCGGTGCCATCGCGCTCGGTCATCCTTTGGGCATGAGCGGGGCGCGCCTGGTCATCACCGCCACGCGCGAGCTGGAGAAGCGCAAGGGCCGCTACGCCGTCACCACCATGTGCATCGGTGTAGGCCAGGGCATCGCCATGCTGCTGGAGCGGGTCTAGCCGCCCTCCGGCCCGGCGACGATCTTGCGATCGTGCAGCTCGCCGATCTGGCCTGAGCTGAGACCCAGCACTCCGGCCAGGATCTCGTCCGTGTGCTGGCCGAGCAGCGGCGCCGGGGCCGGCGGCAAGCGCTCCACCGCAGAGAAATCGAGCGGCGAGCCGGGCATCAGATAACGCCCGATGCCCGGCTGGTCGACGAGCCGGAACATCGGATTGGCCGGCGAGCAGCGCGGATCGTTGGCAACCAGATCGCCGAAATCGCGGTAGCGGCCCCAGCACACGGCCAGCCGGTCGAAGGCCTTGGCCACGTCGGCCAGATCGCGGGAGGCGATCCAGCGCTCGAAGAGCGGAAACAGTGCGTCGCGGCCGAGGAAGCGGTCGCCCTCGCGCCTGAAATCGAGCTGGCGCTCCGCCTGTAGGGCGCGGATCTCGGCCGCCAGCCCGGTCGCCTCCACCAGCGACTGCCACTGCTTGGCCGTGATGGCGACGACCATGAGACGCCGGCCTTCGCGCGTGAGAAAATCGCGGCCGAAGGCGCCGAACAGGGCGTTGCCGTGCCGGGGCCTGACGTCCCCGTTCACCTGCGCCTCGGCGATGTGGCCGAGATTGCCGACCATGGCGAAGGCCACATCGGAGAGAGGCAGCTTGATCAACTGACCTTCGCCCGTGCGGCTGCGATGCCGCTCGGCCGCAAGCAGGCCGACAGCGGCCGTGACACCGGTCACGGCATCCCAGGCCGGCAGCAGGTGGTTGACCGGCCCGTCGCGATCGGTAGGCCCGGTCGCCAGCGGAAATCCGGCGGCGCAGTTCACCGTGTAGTCGACGGCCGAGCTGCCGTCCGGGTTGCCGAGGATGTTGACCATGATCAGGTCGGCGCGCCGCTTACGCAGCGTCTCGTAGGCCAGCCAGCCGCGCGCCGGCAGGTTGGTGACGAACAGCCCGGCATGCGGCCCCGGTGCCGCCGCCAGCGCGGTGACGATCTCGCGGCCGCGCGGCGTGGCGGTATCCACGGCGATCGAGCGCTTGCCCTTGTTCAACCCCGACCAGTAGAGGCTCTTGCCGTTGCGCGTCACCGGCCAGCGGTTGTGGTCGAGGCCCCCGCCCGGCGGATCGCAGCGGATGACGTCGGCGCCGAGCTGCGCCAGGGTCATGCCGCCCAACGGGGCGGCGACGAATGCCGCGCACTCGACCAGGCGAAGACCGTCGAGGATACCCGCCATCAGGCTTCCGGCGTGAGCAGCGATACGCCGAGCATCGCCCGGCGCTTGAGCCAGGGGCTCGGCCGGTAACGCGGATCGCCGTAGAAGGCGTGCAATCGCTCGAGGATCGTCAGCACCATCGAGGGGCCTATCTTGTCGCCCAGCGCCAGTGGTCCGTCGGGATAGCCGAGGCCGAGCTTCACGCCGGTGTCGATATCCGCAGGCGCGGCAACGCGTTGCTGGGCGATGTCGCAGCCGAGATTGACGATCATCGCCACCACGCGCTGGGTGACGAAACCCGGACTGTCATGGATCACGCTCACCGGCACGCCGTCCACGGCCAGCAGCGCATGTGCCGCATCGCGCCTCGCCGGCTCGGTTATCGGCGTGGTCATCAGCGTGCGCCGGCCTTTCAGCCCGTGGATGGCATCGATCGCCACGGTCCGCTTGGGGTCCAGATTGAGCTCCTTGGCCGCGGTCGTTGCGTCATCGCCGAGGGGGAGCACGATGCAGAGTGAATCGTCGCCCGGGCCGGTGCCGTCGACCGCCGCGCCCGCACGCTGGGCCAGCTCGCCGACGGCCGCGCGCATCACCCGGTCGCCCGGCCCGATCCACACTTGTTTGGGCGGCGTCGAGGGAACCGGCCCCTCCGGCGGCCGCACGATCGCGCCGTCCTTGTACTCGTACCAGCCGCGCCCGACCTTGCGGCCGTAGAGGCCCGCCGTGTAGCGGCGCTCGATCAGCGGCGAGGGTCGGTAGCGCGGCTCCTGGTAATACTGGCCGTAGATCGCCACCATGGCGGGATAGGAGACGTCGAGCGCCGTCAGGTCCATGAGCTCGAACGGCCCCATGCGGAACTGGGCCGCCTCGCGCAGGATGTGGTCGACCGTCGCGGTGTCGGCGATACCTTCCTGGACGATGCGTAGCGCCTCGGTGCCGAAGGCGCGGCCGGCATGGTTGACCAGGAACCCGGGCGTGTCCTGGCAGCGCACGCAGGCGAAGCCGATGCGCTTGGCGACCGTGACCAGCGTGTCGACCACCGCCGGGTCGGTACGCACCGCGGCGATCGCCTCGACGATCTTCATCAAGGGAACCGGATTGAAGAAATGGAATCCGGCCACGCGCTCGGGCCGCTTAGTTCCGGCGGCGATCTGGGTGATCGACAGCGAGGAGGTGTTGGAAGCGAGGATGGCGTCCGGCGCGACGATGCCTTCGAGCGTCTGGAAGAGCTTCTGTTTCGGCTCGACCGCCTCGATGATCGCTTCGATCATCAGCTTGCAGCCGCCGAATGCCTGCAGATCCTTGGCCTCCCGGACGCGCGCCGCCGCCTTGTCCCCAGCCGCCTGCGCCAGCTGCCCCTTCTCGACCAGACGGGCGATCATCTTGCCGACGAAGCCGATGGCCTCGGCCACAGCCTCCGGCTTGGCGTCGTGCAGCAGCACCGGGAAGCCGGCGAGTGCTGCCACCTGGGCGATGCCCCGGCCCATCATGCCGGAGCCGACGATGCCGATGGGAAACTCGGCCGGTTCGATGTCCATTCAGTTCCGTCCTTCGAGCAGGCCGCGTGCCACGACCTGGGCCTGGATTTCCGCCGCGCCCTCGAAAATATTGAGGATGCGGGCGTCGCACAACACGCGGCTGATCGGATACTCGAGCGCGTAGCCGTTGCCGCCGTGGATCTGCACGCCGTTGTCGGCATTCGCCCAGGCGACGCGCGCCGCCAGCAGCTTGGCCATCCCGGCCTCGATGTCGCAGCGCCGCCCGAGATCCTTCTGGCGGGCGGCATAGTAGGTGAGCTGGCGAGCCGCCATGGTCTCCGCCACCATCCAGCCGATCTTCCCCGCCACCCGGGGAAAGCCGAGGATTGCCTTGTCGAACTGCCGCCGCTCGCCGGCATAGGAGAGGGCGAGCTCCAGTGCGTTCTGGGCGACGCCGACGGCGCGCGACGCTGTCTGGATGCGGGCCGATTCGAAGGTCGCCATGAGCTGCTTGAATCCCTGCCCCGGCACGCCGCCGAGCACGGCGGAGACCGGCACCTCGAACCCGTCGAAGCCGATCTCGAATTCCTTCATGCCGCGATAGCCCAGCACCTCGATCTCGCTCCCGCTCATACCCCTGGCGGGAAACGGATCGGCGTCGCTGCCGCGCGGCTTCTCGGCCAGCAGCATCGACAGGCCGCGATAGCCGGGCTCCGCCTCGGTGCGTACCAGCAGGGTCATCAGATCGCTGCGGGCGGCGTGGGTGATCCAGGTCTTGGCTCCGGTGATGCGATAGACGCCGCCGTCGCGCACGCCGCGGGTCTTGATCGAGGCGAGGTCCGACCCCGCCCCCGGCTCGGTGAACACCGCGGTGGGCAGGATGACTCCGCTGGCAATCAGCGGCAGATACTTCTCCTTCTGCGCCGGCGTGCCGGACTGGCGGATTAGCTCGGCCGCGATCTCCGAGCGCGTGCCCAGCGAGCCGACACCGATATAGCCGCGCGACAGCTCCTCGGAGACGACACACATGGCCAGCTTGCCGAGACCGAGCCCGCCTTGCGCCTCCGGCACGGTGAGACCGAAGACCCCGAGCGCCGCCATCTGCTCGACGATCTCGATCGGGATCAGCACGTCGCGGCAGTGCCAGTCATGGGCGTGAGGCGAAATCTTCGACTCGACAAAACGCCGGATCTGCTCGCGGAACAGCTCGAGCGCCTCGTCCTCAACCGCCGGCGCACCGAAATGCCCGTCGGCCGCCAGCCGTGCCAGACGCTCGCGCACGGCACTGGTATTGCCGCGCGCTATCAGCGCTGTAACGGGCACCAGAACCCGGCGGATCTCCGCATCGTCCAGCCCGAGATCGGCCGGGCGGGCGATCTCGCCCTGCGACAGTGCGATACCGCCCTGCAGCTGGGCCAGATATTCGCCGAAGGTAGCCTGGAGGATCAGCCGCTCCGCCTCGCCGAGGCGCCCGCCCTGCTCGAGCCGCTGCGCCCAGTCGAGCAGCCGGCGCAACGCTTCGACATAGGTCGAGATCCAGGCGAAGCCATGCGCGGCGAATTGGTGCTCGTCGAGCCGGGCGCCGTCGACACGCCCGTCCTTGACGACAGCGCCGCCGACCGCGGCGCGGGCCAGCCCCAAATAGGCGTCGGCCGCCGCGAGGCCGGCGCGGCAGACCTCCAGCAGACCGGGCAGCTCGACGGTAGAAGCTGAGGGGGAAGAAGGCGGGCTAGACGGCATCAGCGACTGGATAGTCCAACCCGCCGCGGTTCGCCAGTGCGCGCCGGGCCGCCCCGACGCGCACCGGGGACGGGCTTTACTGCGGCTTCAGGCCGATGGCTTTCACCAGCTTGAGGTAGCGCTCGACCTCGCGCCGGGTGAAGTCCTGGAACTCCTCCGGCGTGTTGCTCAGCGGCTCGGCGCCGTTCTTGTCGAGCATCTCCTTGAACTCGGGCGACGGCACGATCGCCCGGAGCTCCTGGGCCAGCCGGTCGACCACCGGTTTCGGCGTGCCGGCCGGGGCGTAGACACCCAGCCAGAGGGCCGCCTCGAATCCCGGGTAGCCGAGCTCCGCCACGGTCGGCACGTTGGGCAGGGCCGGCGAACGCTTGCCCGTACCCACCGCCAGCGGCCTGATCTTGCCGCTGCGCGCCTGCTCCAGCAGAGCCGGCATCGAACCGAAGATCGCCTGCACCTCACCGGCCAGCAGCGCCACCTCTGCCGGCCCGTTGCCGCGATAGGGAACGTGAACCATCTTCAGGCTGGCGGCGTCAGCCATCATCTCCATGGCGAGATGAGTCGCCGTGCCGTTGCCGGCCGAGGCGTAGTTCAGCTTGCCCGGTTCCTTCTTCACCAGGTCGACGAACTCCTTCAGCGAGGTCGCCTGAACCTTATCGTTGACCACGAGCAGATAGGGCGTGATGCCGACCAGCGAGATCGCAGAGAAATCCTTGATCGGATCGTAGGGCAGCGTGGCGTAGACACCGGCCGCCACCGCGTGCGTGCTGGTCGTGCCGAGCGTCAGGGTGTAGCCGTCGGCCGGCGCCTTGGCGGCCAGATCGGTGCCCAGCGTGCCGCCGGCACCACCGCGGTTGTCGACCACGACCTGCTGGCCGAGGCGGTTGCTGAGATTCTGGGCGACGATGCGGCCGATGATGTCGGTCGAGCCCCCCGCCGGGAACGCCACGATCATGCGGATCGGCCGGTTGGGATAGGCCTGTGCGTGGACGGTTTCGCTGGCGGCGAGACAGGCGGCAGCTGCCAGCAGCCCCGCGGCGGCACATCGCGCGAATGCCATGGTTTCCTCCCCTTGATGGACCGCAACGAGCCTAGTCGCTGGCATCGCCAAAGGCCAGCGCGGACGAAGGCCTCAGGTGTCCCCGGCGAACCGCAGACGAAGACCGGCCCGCAGGCCCGGCGACACGCACCACGCCAGCCCAGCCAGCCCGATTCCGCCGAGCGGACCGTAGTAGTGCGGCACGAAGAAGGCGAGCCCGGCGAGAAACAGCAGCAGACGCGCCGGCCGTTCCAGCGGTCGCCTGTAGTGGCCCTCGACCGCGGCAGCCAGCAGCAGCACGCCGAGCGTCGCCGTCAGCGTCGACAGCAGGATGCTGGTCCACGATCCTTCGAGCAGCAGCGCCTCACCGTAGGCAAAGGAGAAGGGGACGATGAATGCCACCAGGCAGAGCCGGCAGGCGCTCAGCGCGACGTAGAGCGGATTGGCCTGGGCAATGGCTGAGGCGGCATAGGCCGCCACCGCCACCGGCGGCGTCACGTTGGACAGCACCGCGTAATAGAGGATGAACATGTGGGCGGCGAGCAGCGACAGGCCGAGCTTGGTCAGGACCGGAGCCACCAGCACCGCGGTGAGGATGTAAGACGCCGAGGTCGGTAGACCGAGGCCGAAGAGGATGGTAATGACCGCCGTCACCACCAGCGACAGGAAGAGATCGGAGGCCGTGAGCAGCAGAACCAGATGGCCGAACTTGGTGGCGAGACCGGTCATGGTCAGGGCGCCGACCACCAGGCCGGCTGCGGCGCAGGCCCCGGTGACGGCGGCCATGCGCCGCGCGGTCTCCCCCAGGGCCTCGAAGACCAGGCGCAGGGGCAGGATACCCTGACCGGCGAACGGCGTGGTGATCAGGCAGGCGGCGATGGAGATCAACGCCGTCAGCGTGGCCGAGAGCTCCAGCACGATGCCGACGCACAGTACCGCGATGGGAAACAGGAAGAACCAGCCCTTGAGCAGGCTGTCGCCGACGGTGGGGATATCGCCGCTGTCAAGACCGCGCAGACCGAGGCTGAGCGCCCGAAGGTGCACCTGGGCGTAGATGCTGACGTAGTAGAGGAGTGCCGGGATGGTCGCGGCGATGGCGATCTCGGCGTAGGGGATGCCGGTGAACTCCGCCATGATGAAAGCCGCCGCACCCAGTACCGGCGGCGCCAGACTGCCGCCGGTCGAGGCCGCGACTTCGATGCCGCCGGCCAATGCTGCGGGGTAGCCGAGTTTCTTCATCATCGGGATCGTCACCGAACCTGTGGTCACGACGTCGGCGACCGGGTTGCCGGAAATCGTGCCAAACAGCCCCGACGAGACGACGCCGATCTTGGCCGGGCCGCCGGGTGCACGGCCGGTGAAGGCCGCCGCGAGATTGAAGAAGAACGCCCCCGCCCCCGTGGCGTTGAGCAGCGCCCCGAACAGCACGAAAAGGAAGGCGAAGGTCGCCGCGACACGCAAAGGAGCGCCGAAGATGCCCTCGGTCGTGAAGACCATCAGGTCGAGAAAGTGCTGATGGTCGATCGGGCCGTGGCCCAGAGCGCCGGGCAGCCCGTCGCCGAAAAGGTTGTAGAGCAGGATGAGCACGACGAAGCCGGTGAGCCCGATACCGGTCGTGCGCCGCGACGCCTCAAGGGTCAGGAGCAGGAACGAGGCGCCGAAGAAGACGTCAGACGGCGTCAGCAGATCGAGCAGCGAAATGCGGTTGCTGACGTAATCCGCGTTGAGCCCGAAATAGATGCCGCAAGCGACGCTGAGCGCGGCAAGCCCGAGGTCGTAGAGGGGCACGCGCTTTTCGGCCGTCTCCACCGAGGTCCCGATGGTGACGAAGACCAATACCAGCATGGCACCGAGGAAGATCGCCGTCAGAACATAGAGACCGGGCTTGCCGAGGATAGAAGCGGCCACCACGCCGACGGCGATCAGCGCCCCATAGACCGTGACAAAGCGATCCCAAGCGGGAGACAGCTCGCGCGACAGGCCGGTGGCGAACGCCTTTTCGACCGGCGACATGGGTTCCCGCCCGGCCCCCTCAGAGCCGGAGCTTGCCGCGGTCGACGGCATCGCCCGCCTCGGCGATGCCGGTCAGGTAGTGGTTCCAGACGATGAGATTGATACGGCACGCCTCGACCACCGCGTCTTCCATGGCCAGGCGCGTGGCGTGCTCGGCCACGGCGTTCCAGCCGAGATTGGAGTGCTCGATATCGGCCGCCTCGTGCAGTTCGAAGAACTCCAGCTCCTTGTCGCTCAGCCCGAACAGCCTACCCCAGCGGTGGCGCTCGAGGCCGAACCAGCCATGCTTGCGCCGGATGCCAGTGCCGTAGCCCGGAATGTTGACGCGCTCGGCGCAGGTGTTGGCCACCAGCCCTTCGAGCCAGTGCCGGTTGCTCATCAGCGCCTCCCACGACAGCCAGCACATGCGCGTGCTGGGCAGCGGCTGCGCCTTGCGCATCTGCGCACGCCTGAGGCCGATGCGCGTACCGAGATCCTCGAGGATCGCCCAGTGCGGCCGGCCGCCGCCGTGCTCGTGGTCGGCGATGATCTCCTCGGCGCACGCCCCA
>Ga0194120_10009332_pt1 | contig 12476 bp, 12 predicted proteins | sample TA2MahCa65mmetaG_FD_148642 | JGI IMG/M metagenome (GOLD analysis project Ga0194120, IMG submission 148642) | Freshwater microbial communities from Lake Tanganyika, Tanzania - TA2015019 Mahale Deep Cast 65m | ecosystem: Environmental > Aquatic > Freshwater > Lake | place: Tanzania: Lake... | reverse complement strand
CCGCCGCCGCCACCGCCACCGCCACCGCCACCACCAAACCCACCACCACCGCCGCCGAAGCCGCCTCCTCCTCCACCCGCTGGTTGATAAGAGAAGAGATAGACCGGGCTTTGGATGACCTCGAATTCATCTTCGAACATCGTTGCCACAATAGCCGTTATTCGCCAAAAGTAAGTCAGTCCGGCGGTCAACGGCCGCTCGCCGCCGGCGCCGGTATAGACAAAGGCACTAAACTCCCCGCCTTCACCTGCCGGAATCTCCCGGCTCAGATAGCGATTCTGATCGTTCGCCGATTCAATGACTGCGTTCGGGTCATCTTCAGGATCACCTGAAACGACCTCAAGCGTAAATGTTATACCGTTGGTCCGGGGGAAAGACCATAGGAAGATGGGGTTGGCTGATACCGCATCATTGTTGGAGGGCTGCATCAACGTCACCTGGCTCGGATTACGCGCAAAGACCCCCAGACTTCCAACGCCAACGTTGTTGGCTAAGGCCGCTTCCCAAGTATCTTCAATCGAGAGGAGGATGGTGAGGCTATAGAATCCCGTCCTTAGAAAGGCGCCATCGACGTATCCCAGCAGGGCATTGGCGATGTCGCGCTTTCGGCCGGATTCGGTGTCGAGGCTGATGCTCTTGGCGTCGAGCTCGACCGTTGTCAACCACTCGTCTCTGATTTCGGCCACGTCAAGCGGCCTGCTCCGCACTGAGAATATCGACTGTCCGGCTTGATCCTGGAAGCGCACGAAGAGTCGGGCGCGCTCCGGACCGTTTCCTGAGATTCGGAACCGGAAGAACGGTTCGAAGTCGCCGAAGTCCATTTCCTCGACCTCCGACAGATCGCCCGGTATCAAACGACCTATCGGAAACATTACTGGATTAGACGTCAGGAACTCTATTTGAACCTGATAGACCTGGCCCCAGGCTGCCGGCACCATTCCCCAACCCGTGAGGAAGATCAGTCCGGTAAGTAAGGTCTTTCGCATTGCAACCTCAAATTTAACGACTGCAACCCATCCCGGAGGTGCCTGCGATGTAACACGGGAAGTCTCGCGGTTTCGGAATGCAGTTTTATAATAATGGCTTCGATTCGCACCCGGTGTGCCAATCATCACCTACCGTTGTGAGTTGGAATACAGAGCGGTGCGCGTTCTATAAGCGGTAGCGCCCTTTGTGATCTTCGGAGAAGAGTGTGAATGTGCCCTGAAAACCAAACGTCCGGCCTTCAAGACGAACCCGCGATGCCGGTTCGCCGTGGAGCCAGACCTCCCCTGAGCCCGATCCATCCCGATTGATGTTGAACTCCGCCGACAGGTGCGGTTCCTGATATCCCCCCTGACGATCGAGCATTGGCAGGGTTCCATCGATCACGATGCGCGAACGCTGGTCGTTGAGTGCAGTGCTGAAGCGTTCAATGCGGGCGCTCCAGGTGGCATTGTAGTAGAATCGCTGACCAAAGGTCCCGCTTCCCTGCCCGGGAACCTCAATCTGAATGTAGTAAGTATAGGGGAGAGCCTTGCGCAGCGAATACCAGCCCTCCACATAGTCGGGGTTGCGCAGGTTATCGGCATAAGTAACCTTAATCCGCCGGACTTCCGCAATATTGCCATAGAACGAACTGGTAATCGGATTCTGCCCGGCACCAATCTCAAGGTAGTTATACTCGATGTTCGATGGTGTCCTGACCGCCCCCGGCGTCGGGTCGCGATCCAGCAGCATCTGATAGTATTTTTGATCGAGGTAGTTATGCAAGAAGAGGAACTGTGCTCCGCGCGGACGGCCGGTAGTATCGTAAGCCGTCAGATCACGCCAACCCTGGGGCAAAATGGCGCGGTAGTCGTGTGTCTGTGCGGCCTGGGACATAAAGGAAACTGCCGCATCGGTGTGCCCGTAGAGCGTGCCCAGGAACTCCGCTACCTGATAGGTGGCATTGACATAGTCCCGTTGTTGAGGCTCAAAAATGTAGCCTTGAGGCTGCTCCGAACAGCCGGAAAAGAAGATCAGAACCGGCAGCAGTATGATACTCTGAAACCACCGCAACTGGACTGGACGGCGAATCGACATTGGATTTCCCTGAGGTGAATAGACCTTAAGCCAATCACCATTATAGCCAATTTCAGCCCCTCAAGTCAAGTGTTCTCCTCACTTCTTAATGATAGAGCCTTCACCCGGTGAGTGAATTCCATTGCTGCTTGCGAACGCCTTCGACTGTCCTTTAGCCGGCAGTCGAAGGCATTGACGATAAACTTCCACCGCTATGCGCTCGCATCCATCTGTGCTTAATTCTGGCTGCTTACCAAAGTGGGATTCTACGACGTCCCAATTGACTTTGACCATCTCCAATCGTAAATTACAGGACTATGACTCTCGGCTGCGCTTTGGCTGCACTTACGCTTGCCGTTCTGACTCTCTCTTGCGCAGCCGTTGGTCCTCCCGGCGGTGGACCGCTTGATGAAACTCCGCCTGCTTTCCTGGGCAGCGATCCGGCATCCGGCTCGATAGGCGTTGACCCGGCTACCCGGGTGATGCTCTACTTTAGCGAACCCATCAACGCGGCGACGCTTTCAGAGGCGCTTATCGTATCGCCACCGCAGTCGCAAGCGCCACGTATAAGCGTTAGCGGCAGCCGGGCGAGCATTACGCTTGCCGACTCGATTCCGACATATCGGACAGTGATCCTGACTATAGGTGGCAGCGTCAGTGATTGGCACGGCATTAGAATAGGAGAGAGCAAGTCTATCGCATTGACCGCCGGAACTGATATACCGAGTCGATATATAGAAGGCCAGATCTTTAACGCAACGGCTCTAATGGAGTTCATTATTGGAGCGTGGGACGTTACGGATCCGAATGACACGTCGCGGTTCCATCATCCGCCTTCCTATGCAACCTATGCCGGTTCCGATGGAAGGTTTCGTCTGGACTACCTGCCGCCGGGGGGGTACTATTTGTGCGCCTGGCACGATCGAGACCGCAACCACCGCTACGACACGGGAGTAGAAGCGTATGGTATTCCTTGGATGGTGGTCGATTTGATGCAGGATTCAACCGGCTGGATGGGGTTCATTCCGCAGGTGCGGGATTCGCTTCCTAACGAGCCTTTATCGATACGTGTAAGTGATGCGCACCATGTGGTCGTGAGATTCAGGCGCACCCTCACCAGACCAAGTGATGTCGCACCAAATCGCATCGTGATCGACTCCGACACCAGCCAACTCAGTATCGATGCGACCTGGATCGACCCCATAGATTCAAGCCGCTTTATGATCCGGACCGGGGAGCAGACATCAGGCGCTCCCTACCGACTCCGTTGGATCGACCGCTTCGAACCGCTCACATTCGAAGGATCTAATCAGCCTGACACTCTTGCGCCGATGATTGCTCGATCCTGGCCTCAGAGCGGTTCACGCGATGTTCCGACAGACTTGACGGGTTGGATCGTATTCGACGACGCCCTTGATTTGACATCAACCTATGATGCGCTGCTATTCGTCGGCGAAGACACCATTGGCTCACGGGTCGGTCTGCACCTGGTGCAATCCAATCGGTTCGAATGGAAGCCAGATACACTCCTTCCTGCCGGAGCGCGCTGCGAATTACGCATAGACCTCACTCGAATCATAGATCAGTCTGGCAATAGGGGCGACAGCCTTTGGAGCCTGGTTTTCGTAACAGCCGACCAAGCTGAGCACGGTTCTATAAGCGGACTGGCATCGCATCCTTATGATGAAGGCTCTCCGCTGCGTATTGCAGCCCGGCGGATTGAAGGCGTCGGCCGAATCACCGACCTGATTGAACCTGCGCAGTCAGACGGCAGTTTTCGGGTTGGAATGCTCGCGGCGGGGAGTTATCTTCTCTGGGGATGGTTAGACCGAGATGAAGACGGCCGATACAGTTATGGCAGCGACTCTACATTTGCCGAGCCATTCTCTATTCATCCCGATACGATACAGGTTCGCTCGCGGTGGGAAACCGGCGGGATACAGTTCCGACTTCGCTGAGTTTAGATCGGATGGGCTATATGCTGCAGAGTTCCGGCACTTCAACTACGACCACCTACCCACTGCGAATCTCCGGACTTGCAGGCTGGGGTGTTATATTAGGTTTAACCGCAGCCGCAGTGCTACTACCGGCAGGTGCGCACTTGTCAGGACTACCAGTGCGCTGGATTCTGCCGATGCACTGGCCAATCATCATAGCCGGCTTGCTATACGGTTGGCGGGGAGGACTTCTGACCGGAGGGCTTGCACCGATTTCTAATCACCTGCTTACCGGCTATCCACTACTGCAGAAGATCCTTCCGATGAGTGTCGAACTCGCTATCTATGGTGTCTTGACCGGTGTATTGATTGCCCGGGGTTGGAATCGGTTTGCAGCGTTGGCATTGGCGCTTGTAGCCGGACGGATGATCTTCCTCTTGTCTATCGCACTCACGGGAGCGATCGATAACCTGGCATATTGGAGTTATGTCTCTGCCGCCATGCTGCCGGGCCTGGTCGCCGGGTCACTTCAGATTCTGTTGCTTGGCGCCTGGTATGGCAGATTGTCTATTGGAAGTAGAGCGTGAGCGAACTTAACCGGACAAATGTCAGTATCTCTGGCCGGTGAGATGCTAATTACAACTACGTCTTGCAAAGGGTCTCCAAGTCACAACTACTAAGTCAAAAGTCCACAGTTGACAACCTCATTCGCCGTCATTATGGCCGGCGGATCCGGTACCCGCTTCTGGCCGCTTTCCCGAGAGAAGTTCCCCAAGCAGGTACTCAAGGTCGTCGGCGCACAGTCTCTGATTCAGGAGACTGTTGCCCGTCTGGATGGCTTGGTTGCCCCGGAGCGGATTGTTGTGGTTACGAATCGCACTCAACGGCGTCTGATATCTTCTCAACTGCCCGGCCTCAACGCTCACAACTTCGTTCTTGAGCCATCCGCCCGCAATACTGCTGCGTGTATCGGGCTGGCCGCCATACACATCCGTCGAATCGACCCGGATGCCGTGATGGTTGTCCTGCCATCCGATCACCTGGTCCGCGACAATCGTATGTTTCATCAAGCAGTAGAGACGGCCATCGATGTGGCTCGAAACTTTGACGGACTGGTAACCTTTGGCATACCTCCTTCACGGCCGGAAACCGGATACGGTTACATCCAGATAGAGAGAAGTGGCGACGGATTGCCCGAAATGGTGCACCGCGTTCGCGCTTTTGCCGAGAAACCCAACGTCGAGACCGCCCGTAGGTTCGTATCCTCAGGGGACTTCTATTGGAATAGTGGCATCTTCGTCTGGCATGTGGCACGAATTTTGAGCGAAATGGAGGAACACCTTCCCGAGCAGTATCACCAACTCGAAGCCATCGACCGGGCGTGGGGCAGTCCTTCATATCCCCGGACATTACTTAGTCGATGGGCGCGGATCAAGCCTATCTCGATCGACTACGGGGTAATGGAGGTGGCTAGTGCGCCCATTTTCATGGTCGAAGGCGATTTTGGCTGGTCTGACGTGGGAAGTTGGGATGAACTCTATCGCATCAACGATGCCAATCACCAGGGTAATGTGGAAATGGGGGAGAGCGTCCTTCTGGATGCGGAATCGAACCTGATCTATTCACCGGATCGCTTGACAGCAGTCATCGGGCTTAAGGACATTCTCGTCGTCAACACTCCACAAGCCACGTTAATCTGCCCGCTGAGTCGGGCTCAGGATGTCAAACAGTTAGTTGAGCGCTTGAAACGCGAAGGACGGGAGAAGTACCTTTGAAGCGGCGATTGAAGCCGGAGACACTACTGAGCGAACTTGAAGACGTCGCGCGGCGCCTATACGGGGAACTTCGTCGCGATGAGGGCTTCTTCGTCACCGGTCTCTGTACGGTGCATGGCCAAACCTTGCTGGTAGTCAACACGCGCCAGCCTGTAGCCGAGCGCATCGCTGCACTTGCCGGGCTGATAGCGCGCTCCGAACCGGACCGGCTTTATCTCAAGCCGGCGGTGCGGGAGGAGGTCGAGCGACATCTCCTGCCCGAATATGTTCGAGTCGATCTAAAGGAGTCCAATGGAACCTGAACTGCTGCGCACGTTCCCGCTCTTCTCGGACCTGACTGCCGCTGAACTGGAACTTGTCGCCAAATCAATGGTTCTTCGCAAGTTTCGTAAGAACAATCTTATCATCTTCGAAGACGACGTTGGAAACAGCCTTTTCGTGATCAAGTCCGGTCGCGTGAAAATCTCCCGGACAGCCCCGGACGGCTCTGAAGCTATCCTCGCAATACTTGGCCAGGGCGACTTTTTTGGAGAATTGGCAGTCATCGACGGCTTGGGACGATCGGCATCGGTTACTTCGATCGACGATGTCGATCTCTTAATGCTGCGTAGATCTGACTTTATGGAACTTCTCGAGCGCATCCCCAAGGTTGCTATCTCGCTCCTTAAAGAACTGGCGGGCCGCATCCGTAAGTCGGACAGTCATATCCGCAGCCTCTCACTGCTTGATGCAAAGGGGCGTGTTGCATCGACTTTAATCCGTTTGGCTGAAGATATCGGTAGTATGCGTGATGGCCATGTAACCATAGAGGAACTGCCCTTGCAACGGGATCTTGCTTCGATAGCAGGGACGTCGCGCGAGACCATTTCCAGGGTTATCAGTCGCTTCGAAGATGAAGGACATCTGAGGATGACCTCTGATTCGCTCGTCTTTCGCGATTTTGAGAGTTTCAAGAAATTGTATTCATAGAACATCGGCCGGTAATTTTGACTCGTCTGACTGACCCTCAAACGGCTCTTTAGAGCGCCGGTTCGATGGTGTTGGTCGGGCAGTTTGGTGGCCACTCATTCTATAAATGTCTTAGGATTGTCAATCTCGGTTCCGATGACTTTGCTTGCTTCAAAGCGACTTCCGCGCGGTCTGATCTCTACGGAGGAGTTTCTCATCCTCTCAGCCGAGATCAATTACCAACTGACCGCCCACGAATTGAAAGTTGGTGCGCTCCTTGCCCTGGTGCTTGGGCCGGCTGAAGCAGCTGATCCTCAGGCTCTCTTCGACACAGTAGTCTGTCTGCATATCGGATACGGCAATCAGACTCGCCGAATCGGTCCTCCCGCAATACTCCATCCCCTGCGGACTGCAGCCATACTAGCCCGGGTCATGAAGCGCCCTACTACCCTCGACCTGCTCTGCGCACTACTTCACGATAAGGAAGAGGATCTTGTCCGACAGAGGTTGGGAGACGAGGATTTCGACCGCCTTGAGCACGAATTCGCTTCGATGCTTCGCCGCATCGACGCTGACCAGCGATGGTATCTCGGAGAACGGCTCAACCTCCTTCGCCGCCGGGACGACCAGCGCTATAGCGAATACCTCGGCACCATCCTCGACAATGCGCGACGAATGCCCGACCTGCTTCACGTCAAGTTGACCGACCGCCTCGACAACACCCTTGACATCCACCTCCAGACCCCGGGTATCACCCGCCTCAACTTCTATCGCACCATCTTCGACATCCTCTTCCTTCCGGACTATCCGGGAGTGCAGTTAAGCGAATATCACTACCTCCCCCCGGATGACGAACTGGCAATCCTGGTCAGCCAGATGTTCAAGAATGCCAACTTCATGTCGCTGCTTCGTAAGGAGGGACTGGACCGGCTTGACGAGCCGACATCGGCTCTCTTTGATGCACTCGCTATCGCCAACATCCGTGAAGCTCAGTGGATACTACTTGAACTCTTCGCTACTGCGCTGACCGATGTCCAATTGCAGCGGGAGATTCTACGGGAAGTCATGGACTACAGCGCTTCCGGAGGCACTATCTCGGTAACCCCGCGCGAACGTGGGCACCGGCTTGACGGCATTTTCATTGAGAACTACGGCGGCGTCTCCGACCAGGAACGTCGCGTCCGAATCCTCGAACTTTTGCAGGACAAAGAACAGATCGCCCGTATCACGGTGGCGTTCATCGCCCTTTTCTCTTCCTTCCTCAACGATCCCGGATTTTACTTGCACGGGATTGACCGCGCTGGCATACGCGCCGTCGGGTAAGATGTCCCTGTCACGCAGCCGCAGTCGAAGCAGTCGGCTGCTGCGCCTGAACCGTGCATTAGGTTCGCGCCGACAACTGCTTATCCTCAGCCATAATAACCCCGATCCCGACGCCATCGCCTCTGCATGGGCTTTGAAGAAGGTGCTTGAGGCTTCCGATGACAAAAGTATTACCCTCGGATATAGCGGTCTGCTTGGCCGGTCCGAAAACAGGGCTATCGCCCGCTCCCTCGAAGTCCCTTTTCGACGCATCGACGATCCCAGTAGTGCAAAACAAGCGGGCAGGAGTGACGACAGAAGCGATTGTGTTGTATCATCCGAAGTTCCTCCCGAGGCGCTCATCCTGGTTGATTGTCAACCCGGGTCCGGTAATGTAAGCCTGCCGCCAGACCTTCCCATTCTCGCGGTCGTCGATCATCATCCCCGCCAACGATTCGACCGGGTCGTTCCCTACACCGACATACGGCCTTCATTCGGCAGTTGCATCGCCCTCGTCTTCGAGTATTTCAAAGAGGCGCATCTTGAGCCGGACGCTCTCACGGCGACCATCTCCTACTATGCCATCCGAACCGAAACCCAGGAATTGGGCCGTGAAGCCGATCGCCACGATCGTGCACTCTTCCGGCGATTGGCTCATCTGGTCGATTGGGAGTTACACCACCGCATCGCCCACGCCCCGGTCCCGCGAAGTTATTATTCCACCTTTAAGGTCGCTCTTGAACGGGCACGCCTCTATGACGATGCACTCTTTGCCGATGCGGGTGAACTGCCCATCCCGGATGCTGCAGCCGAGATCGCCGACTGGCTGCTGCGCCTCGACGAAGTGAACTGGGCACTTTGCTGTGGAACCTATAAGGGGCGATTGCTCTTTTCTTTACGCTCGAGGTTGATAGGAGCTCGCTGTGGTGAAAGAGCCGCCCGCATCGTCGAGGGTTGGGGCACTGCCGGAGGACATGGCTCAATGGCGGGTGGGCAGGTTGTTCTCTCAACCGGAGCCTATGATCGTGCGGCCTCCCTCATCGAACTCGAAGCGCGCTATCTGCGCGTTATGAATTGCGAGGATGTCCTCCCCGTCCGGGATCCGTTTGCTGTTATACCGGGCGGTCTATCCCAGCGCTCCAGAATTGCGATTGTGCCTTGACAGCATCGGGGTTGAGCACTAAATTGTTAATCTCAATCTATGCGAGTGCCCACGAATACATCAAAGCCTGGTGGTTCCATCGAGCTGGCCCGACGGCTGTTTGCTGCCGAAATCGAAGCCCTTGAGACAGTCGTAACTCGTCTCGATTTAGAGTTCGATCGCGCCGTTAAGTTCCTTCTTGACTGTCGTGGCAAGATCATCGTTACCGGTCTTGGAAAGTCCGGCATTGCTGCGCAGAAGATTGCTGCCACGCTTGCCTCAACCGGTGCGCCGGCACTCTTCTTACACTCCGCTGAAGCCGTTCATGGCGATATGGGGGTCGTTGCCGGCGGGGATTGCGTCATTGCCATTTCTTATTCCGGCGAGACCCGTGAGGTGATCGGGGTGCTTCCTCATTTGAAGTTGCTCGATGTTCCGGTCATTGCCCTGACTGGTCAACCCGCTTCGACTCTTGCCGTCCATGCCGACATTCACATCGACATCTCGGTTCCGCACAAGGAATGGCCGTTTGGCTTGATTCCAACAGCCTCTCACGTCGTTACGGTCGCGGTAGGGGATGCCCTCGCAGTAGCGCTCTTAGTTAAACGTGGTATCAGAGAAGAAGACTTTGCCAATCTACATCCCGGCGGTTTGTTAGGGCGCAAGTTGCTCGTCTCAGTCGGTGAACTGATGCATACCGGCGACCGGTTGCCCCTTGTTTCCGAGACTGACGAGGTCCGTGTAGCCCTGACCGAAATGACTTCCAAGATGCTTGGGGTTACCTGTGTTGTCGATGCCGCTGGGCGTCTATCCGGCATTATCACCGACGGCGATCTGAGACGGCTTCTTGAGCGCAGCGACAATCCACTCTCGCTGCCGGCATCGGAAGCCATGACCCGTAGTCCCAAGTATGTTACCCCCGATTCTATCGCAGCAAGTGCACTCAGAGTTATGGAGCAGCATGCAATTACGTCGCTCCCGGTGCTGAATGGCAATCAGGAATTGGTTGGTCTGATTCATATGCACGACATTGTCCGTCTTGAGACACTCCATTGAAGCCAGTCGTTTTTCCCGACCAGATGCGTGAATGCGATAGAATCGCCATCGAAGACTTCGAAATTCCTTCGCTCTCACTAATGGAGTGTGCCGCTCGTGCAGTGATTGAGAGAGCGGCTGGAATGCTCGGTGGCAGAGTTGAAGGACATCGCATTGCCATTGTATGTGGTCGTGGAAACAACGGTGGAGATGGTTTCGCAGTAGGAAGAATACTGCGCGGTAAGGGCGCCGATGTCATTGCCTTCTTGATCGGAGACCTTGAATCGCTCTCACCGGATTCTGCCTGCCAGGCGGGGATCTTTCAAAGGGGTGGGGGGGACTTGCGAGAGGTAAAAGGCCGACTCGACCTAACAGATCAATTTGACCTGGTCATCGATGCCTTGCTTGGGACCGGAGCATCTGCTGAACTGAGAGATGACTACCGGCTCGCAGTCGATGCTATCAACTTGAGTCGCGCACCGATTTTGGCCGTTGACATTCCAACCGGTGTCGATGGTGCCAGTGGAGCAGTAGGGCAGGCCGCAGTACGTTCGACGGAGACGGTCACCTTCGGCTTCTTGAAACCCGGTCTTCTCCTTTCGCCCGGCCGTGAACATGCCGGTTCGGTGACCATATCGGACATCGGCATACCGGCATCTGCCGCGGTTTCTGCAGGTTCGAAAACCGGATTGGCTGACGCGACCGATGCTCTTGCTGTTCTTCCGCAGCGTTCTCGCAACGCTCACAAGGGAAGTGTCGGGGTGCTGCTCATACTTGCCGGTTCGCGAGACTACCCTGGTGCTTCGGCACTTGCCGTCGGAGGTGCCTTGCGCAGCGGTGCCGGCTTGGTCCGGGTGGGAATTCCTCATTCTGTGGGGCACTTCGTTACGCAGCGGTGGAACGAAGCCATCACTGTGAACCTCCCGGAGACATCCTCGGGTGCACTCGCACCAGAAGGTATCGATCGGATTCTCGAACTTATCGACGAGTCCGATGCCGTTGCCATAGGTCCTGGATTAAGCCGTGATCCCGGAACCGGTAGATTACTCTACGATCTTATTAAGCGCTGTTCAAAGCCACTGGTGCTCGACGCCGATGCCTTGAACCTACTGGCGATTGAATGGTCTCACTTGAAAGACTTGCCGGCATCCACGGTGATTACACCGCATCCCGGTGAAATGGCGCGACTGACTGGCGAATCCTTAGAGAAGACACTGCGCAAAACACTTGAGACAGCGTCCGAGTTTGCCCGTAAGTGGAATGTCGTGGTTCACCTCAAAGGGGCACCGAGCATAACTGCCTCACCGGACGGTCACCTCGTGATCAATGGAACCGGTAATCCCGGAATGGCGACCGGGGGCAGCGGCGACGTCTTGACCGGGGTCATAGGCGCCCTACTGGCAGAGGGGCTTGATCCCTTTGTCTCGGCGTGGGCGGGCGCAGCAATACATGGCCGGGCAGGTGATTTGGCAGTCCGTAGACGCAGTGAGCGCGCCTTAATAGCATCCGATCTGATCGATAGCCTTGGCGAAGTCTTCCTCGAGGGAGCCGGTTGAGACAACTACGCGCGCGGCTCCTCTGGACCTTCATGACTATCACCTATACCGGAATGACCTTTCTCCTTTCCCGCGCCCCGGGCACTTTTCGCCTGATGCGGTGGAAGTTGTGGCACATCTTCGGCAATCGAACTGATCTCCTGCTTCATTACGTGGAATATGGCATCCTTGCCATCCTAATGCTATTGACATTCAAAGCGTGGTCGCTGCTTTCACGTCGTCCCTGGCTCGGGACAACAGTCGTCATACTGGCGGCAACTCTGGTGGGTGGACTGAACGAGTGGACTCAAGCCTACACCCCCGGTCGATCGGCAAGTTGGTCTGACATCGTAGCCAATCTTCTCGGCGCGCTTTCTGCTGTAGGCGTGGTCTGGCTCTTTTGGTCGCGTCGAAAGCGGTTCACCAAGTTTTCCCCAAATCGATAGGAAATCCAATGTCCCGTGGCGTCAACAAAGTCATATTGATCGGCAACCTGGGTCGCGACCCGGAGATCAGTTATCTTCCCAGCGGCATGGCAGTTGCAAAGTTTTCGCTCGCGACCTCCGATAGTCGTCGCAAAGGTGACAACGAATGGGAGGAGATAACCGAGTGGCACCGAATTACCCTCTTTGGCAAGCAAGCCGAAACTGCCGGACAGTACCTTTCCAAGGGCAGTCAGGCTTATATCGAGGGCCGAATCCGCTACGGATCGTATGAACGGGACGGCATCAAGCACAATACCGTTGATATCATCGGAAAC
>Ga0194120_10009331_pt1 | contig 12476 bp, 6 predicted proteins | sample TA2MahCa65mmetaG_FD_148642 | JGI IMG/M metagenome (GOLD analysis project Ga0194120, IMG submission 148642) | Freshwater microbial communities from Lake Tanganyika, Tanzania - TA2015019 Mahale Deep Cast 65m | ecosystem: Environmental > Aquatic > Freshwater > Lake | place: Tanzania: Lake... | reverse complement strand
CGGACCCCGCCTCACGGCGGCGCCCTTGTCACTTCAACGTCGGGTTCCTTCCGCTAAGGCCCCGAGAGGACTTTCACCTCCTGTTCTGCGCCCGTGCCGGGCGCACCTCCACAGGCCGCCACCGCCGGCCTGCATCGCATGTGGACAGCCGGCAGCGTGGCGTCTGCCGGGGCCAGCTCAGGTCAGCGCGAGGCGGACAGACGAAGACGGCCAGACCGACGGCGATCGGCTGAGCGGTGACGTTGTTGCCACTTCTTGGGGTTGGGCCACCGATCGTGGCGCTGAAGTTGTTGCGCGGCTGGGCCGCTCGCCCGAATTCGATCCCCGCCCGTCCGCCGGCGCGCCGGTTGCCGCATGCGCAGCGGAACGGTACCCTTGCGAGGCGTGTCGGCGCGCCCTTCACGGAGAGCCCATGTCGTATCGTCTGCCCTCCCGCCCTCGCGCTCTGCTGTGGTCCGCCGTCGCGGTCGCCGCGATCGCCTGCACGGCCCAGAAGGCCAAGCCCGACGCCGCGGTGGCGCCCGCCGATCCGTGCGACGACGACCCGTTTGGCGACGACGCCGACGGCAACCCCTGCCCGTGCAAAGAGAACCCCAAGCTGCCGTTCTGTCCGGACCCGTGCGCGGACAACCCCGACGCGTGCGCCGCCGACGCGGGCGCCGACGCCGACGGCGGCGCCAAGGACACCGACACCAAAGACAGCAAGGACACGGGCGCCAAGGACACCGCCAAGGACAGCGCCGGCGAGGACGGCGACGGCGCCGAGCTCGCCGGCGCCGACGACGGCATCCCGGACGCCGACACGGGCGCCGACGCCGACAACGGCGGGCCGCAGATCAACACCGACGTCGACGCGATGGCGTTCGTCCCCGACGGCGCCGAGGTGCTGGGCGACGGCGCGATCGTCTACCCCGACGGCGCCGTGGTCAGCCCCGAGGAGGTGTTGGTCGCCAACGAGGTCTACACCAACGCCGACGCGGCCGATGCCGGCACCGACAGCGGCGATGGCGCCGACTCCGATGGAGGATCCGACGTCGCCGCCGACGGCGACGCCGCGTCCGAAGACACCGGTCCGGCGCCCAAGTGCAAGGCCGACTCCGACTGCGTCGGCGCGCCCAAGGCGTGCAAGGCCTACCGCTGCATGCTGGCGTCCAACGGCGAGGCCGGCTGCTACTACGTCAACCTGGACGACGGCGCCCAGTGCGACGACGGCAAGGCCTGCACCGTCCTCGACGCCTGCAAGACCGGCGCGTGCGTCGGGACCCAGAAGTACTGCGCCGACGGTGACGGATCGGTGTGCACCAAGTCCGTGTGCAAGGAGCCGACCGGCTGCGCGGTCGAGTTCGTCGACAACGTCGGCTGCAACGACAGCAACCCTTGTACCGACAACGACTATTGCTCTGCGGGCAAGTGCAAAGGCGGCGACGTCATCAAGTGCGAGTGCTTCAAGAACAGCGACTGCGCCATCTGGGACGACGCCAACCTGTGCAACGGCACCCTCATCTGCAAGGCCCAGCAGTGCATCGTCGACCCGGCCTCCGTCCCGCTGTTCGCGGTCGGGTTCACCTGCAACCCGGCCAACAACACCGCCTGCAAGGTGTCGCAGTGCAACCCCGCGACCGGCAAGTGCGCCCCCGTCAACCTGCCCAACGCGACGGCGTGCTCGGACGGCGACGCCTGCACGGCGAGCGACAGCTGCATCGATGGCACCTGCCAGGGCTTCGACAAGGTCGAATCGTGCAACGACGCCAACCCGTGCACGAGCGACGCCTGTGACGCCGCGATCGGCTGCAAGTTCACGCCCAACGGCAACCTGTGCGACGACGGCGATCCGTGCACCGACCTCGACCTGTGCACCCTCGGCGCGTGCAAGGGCCAGGCCAAGAAGGTCTGCGAGTGCCAGAAGTCGTCGGATTGCGTCAAGTTCGACGACGGCGACCCGTGCAACGGCGCCCTCCACTGCGTCGCCAACCAGTGCGCGCTCGACCTGGCGTCGGTGGTGACCTGCCTGCCCGGCACCGCGTGCGTCCAGCACGCGTGCGACAAGGCGAGCGGCAAGTGTGCGCCACAGCCCGCCGGTGCCGGCGAGCCGTGCAACGACGGCAACCTGTGCACCGTCGGCGACAGCTGCGACGGCCAGGCGTTCTGCAAGGCCGGCGCCCCGGTCAACTGCAACGACGGCAACCCGTGCACGAACGACGTGTGCGAATTCTCCAAGGGCTGCGTGTTCCTGTCGACGACGGCGCCGTGCAACGACGGCGACCCGTGCACGTCGCCGGACGTGTGCCAAAACGGTGCATGCAAGGCCGGCGACTACCAGTGCGAGTGCCAGAGCGACGCCGACTGCGAGAAGAAGGTCGCCGCCTACGACAAGTGCAAGGGCGCGTGGGCGTGCAACCAGAGCAACGTCTGCGTCTACGACCAGAAGACCGCGGTGCCGTGCAAGGACGATCCGCTCACCCCGTGCACGATCACGGAGTGCGAGCCCGTCAGCGGCAAGTGCGTCAACACGCTGCTGCCCGACAACGCGAGCTGCAACGACGGCAAGTTCTGCACCTGGTTCGACCACTGCAAGGCCGGCCAGTGCATCGGCGACGCCAACCCGTGCGACGACGACAAGCCGTGCACGGCCGACATCTGCGACCCGAAGGACGGCTGCAAGTCCGACCCGATCAAGCTCGACGGCCTGTCGTGCAGCGACGGGTCGGCGTGCACCTCCGGCGACACCTGCTCGGCCGGCAGCTGCGTCGGCAAGCCCAAGGAGTGCGACGACAAGAACGCCTGCACCGTCGACCAGTGCAGCAAGAAGGACGGCTGCACCTATTCGCCGGCGGTCAAGGGCACGCAGTGCAGCGACGACAACGCCTGCACCGGCGATCCGGCCAACTTCAAGCCGGGCTACCAGCAGGACGGCTGCGACGGTCAGGGAGGCTGCAAGGGCGGCGACCCCAAGGTGTGCATCGCAGACGTGGCGTGCGTCGACATCCCGTGCAATCCGTCGGCGACCGCGACGCCGGGGGTGCCGCTCGGCTGCGAGAACAAGGTCTACACCACCGGCGGGCCGTGCAACGACGGCAACGCCTGCACCACCGGCGAGGCGTGCAAGGTCGGCCTGTGCTCGGGCGGGACGGACACCGTGTGCGACGACGCCAACGCCTGCACGGCCGACAGCTGCGACAAGCTCAAGGGCTGCATGCACGCCCCGACCGCGGCGCCGTGCGACGACGGCCAGCCGTGCACCGGCAGCGACGCGTGCGTCGATGGCCAGTGCAAGGGCAAGCCGAAGACCTGCGACGACGAGAACATCTGCACCGACGACGCCTGCGACCCGGTCAAGAACCCCAAGGACGGCTGCGTCCACACCAAGGGCAAGGGCAGCTGCGGCGAATTCGCCGCCTGCACCGACGACCCCTTGCCCAAGTGTGCGTTCAAGGGCGGAGAACACCTCGTCATCTCGGAGATCTACCTCGGCAAGCCCGGCGACCCGAGCGACGACTGGATCGAGATCCACAACCCGTCCAAGAGCACGGCCAGCCTGAGCGACTACGTCATCGAGATCCGCGCGGTCGACGCGCTGCCCGACGCGCCGTGGACCACCATCGCCACCGCCAAGGCCGGCACCGTGCTGCCGCCCAAGGGCTACCACCTCTACGGCGCCGGCACGAGCGCCCACGCCGGCATGGCGATCGACACCAGTGACCCCAAGTTCGGCCTCGAGCTGCCGCTCGCCCAGCCTGCGCTCAAGGGCGAGTGCTTCATCGACAGCAAGCGCCACCTGTCGGTGCGACTGCGCGACGTGCCGCACACCCTCGTCCATGATCGGGTCAGCTGGGACGACGGCCAGGCGGTGGTGCTGGCGCAGGCGGTGACGCCGTTCGACGCCGACCCGATCCAGTGGCCGCCCTACGCCTCGATCGAGCGCAAGGCATCGGCGTCGTCGGACAACAGCTCGATGTACCCGCACAAGCCCGAGTGGCTCGCCGGCAACGCCTACGACACCGACACCGACTCGGAGGACTTCTACGTCCGCTTCTGGCCGGAGCCGCGCGGCAAGGCGTCCGGCTGGTACGAACCGGCCTGCGCCGGCAGCTGTGCGCTCGGCAAGCGCTGCTCGTTCGACGCCAGCAGCGAGAAGTGCCTCGACGACGTCGAGTGCAAGTCGTTCGGCCTGACCTCGACCACGGCGTGCGGCGTCGGCAAGGTGTGCAGCAACGCCGCGGCGATGTGCGTGGCCGATCCGGCCGGCACGGTGCTGCTGTCCGAGATCCACTTCGGCCAGGGCGGCGAGCAGTACATCGAACTCTACAACGCGGCGAGCAAGCCGATCGCGATCGGCGGCTGGCGCATCCAGCGCAAGAACGTCGTCGACCAGCCGTTCAAGCCGTGGGTGATCCAGGTCGCGACCATCCCGGCCGGCGTCGTCTTGCCGCCCAAGCGCTACTACCTCGTCGGAACCCAAGCTTGGGGCCGGCTGCACGGCCAGGTCGACCAGATCTTCGAGGTGCCGCCGGGCCTCGACGCGGCCGGCAGCGCCCTGCGCCTGTGGGACCCGGCGACCGACACCGAGGTCGACATGGTCGGCTGGGGCCTCGCGCTGACCTACTCGCTCGCCGGTTTCGACGGTCAGCACAAGCCCGCGCCGGCACCGCCGCTCGGCAAGAGCCTCGAGCGCAAGGCCAAGCTCGGCTCGACCGCCGCGTCGATGGCGGCGGCGGGAGGCGACGACCTGCTCGGCAACGGACAGGACTCCTCCAACGACGTCAACGACTTCATCGCTGGGGAGGCTTCGCCGCAGTCGCTCGGTTCGGGCGCGTACGAGCCGGCGTGTGGCGGCACCTGCAAGGAAGGCCTCGTGTGCAACTACCTGGGCGGCGCCAACGACGCGTGCGTCGATCCCCTGTGCGGCGTGCCGTGCGAGATCGGTCGCGGCTGCAACCCCAAGAGCGGACAGTGCGATCTGTCGCTGCTCATCGCCGAGATCTCGACCGACGGCGCCGGCTCGGTCGACAAGGCCGGAATCAAGATCTTCCCGGCCGCCAACGAGTACGTCGTGCTCTACAACCCCTCGGGCAGCGCGATCGCCCTGCACAACCCGGCCAAGAAGGACGCGCTCGCGCTGCAGCGCCAGGGCCCGGTCGGCTTCCTCAAGCTCACCGAGACCGACACCGCCAAGCCGACGCTGACCGGCAGCGTGCCACCGTACAGCTACTACCTCGTCGCTCCCAACCACTACGACGTCAACCTGCCGGCGCCCGACTTCGTGTCGGCCTTCGACTGGGGCATGGACGCCGGCGGCGGAATGGTGCGGCTCGTGCGCGTCAACGGCTACTACCCCGACGGCAAGAACGAGGTCGACAAGGTGGCGTGGGGCACCTTCGCGGCGAGCGGCGAGGGCAAGACCGCCGTCGCGGCCCAGGTCGACGCCGTCTGCGGCACCGGCCAGAACGGCGCGATCCGGCGCAAGGGCCTGTCGGTGCTCGAGGGCGCCCAGTCCGGCGACCCGTTCGCGGCCGCCTACTACGTCGGTGCCGGCGTCGACACCCAGGTCAACAAGGACGACTGGACGCGCATCGCAGCGCGCACGCCGCGGACGCAGAAGTGCAGCCAGCCGCCCAACGCGGACGGCACGCCGTTCTGCGTCGGCTACCCGATCACCGTGCGGCCGTAGGTCGGTCCGCGGTCGACGGCGGCGGCGATCCTGCCCGGAGCTCGCACGGGCGATCGCGCGCGGGCCACCGCCGGTGTGGCGCCGTCACATGCCAAGCGTGCTGCAGATCCCGGTCGCCGGCGCGCAGCTGTCGACGGTGGCGGGATCGCCGTCGTCGCACTTCGGCGCGCCCTTGCACACCACCGCGCCGGTCGCGCCGACGCACTCGTCGCCGATGGTGCACAGGTCGCCGTCGTCGCAGGCGCCCGGGAACAGCTCGTGGCGGCACTCGCCGGTGTGGACGTTGCACAGGTCGGTCGTGCAGGTGCTGGCGTCGGCGCACAGCCCGCGCGCGCACACGAGCGCCGGCGGCAGGCAGTGCGCCTGGATGCACACGCCATCGCCGCAGTCGGCGCTGGTCGCGCACGAGCGCGCGCACGACCCGTCGACGCACAGCCCGCTGCCGTCGCACGGACCTTCGCCGGCGCACGCACCGGTGAACCACCGCCGCGGGCCGGGGCTGCCGCACGCCAAAAGCGCGGCGGTCGCCGCCAGCATCAGGGTGCGTGCGGGTGGGGTTCGGAGTGCGGTCCACATGGGGACAGTCTACGCCCACGCGTGGTGCCGTGTCGAGGCGTATTCAGCTCCCCAGCTCCCCAGCTGCCCCAGGCTCCCAGGCCCGGCGAGGCCTGACTTCGGCTGGGGCGGGGCGTAGGGGTCAGCCTGGCTGCGGCCGCAGGGTCTGGCCGCGGCCGACGGTGGTGCCCGGCTCGCGCGCGAGGGCGTTTGAAGTTCTTGGCCGCTTCTTGGCCGTTTCTGCGCCGGCCGCGACTTCCGCACCTGGCGTCGCACTGTGGGCAGGATCATCGGCGTCTGGTTGGGGACTGGTCAACACCCGGAGGTGATCGAAGCTACTGACGCACTGCGGTCGTCGCGCAGCGGCTGGCGCGCGCCAACCACCAGGGGCCCACCGCGCACCGGGGCCAGGACGACACCGGGCCTGTGGATTTCTGGAAAACCCTTCAGGTTTCCCACAAGCTCCACAGGGCGCCACCTCCGCCCTACAGCGCAGGAGGTCAACCGGCAGCGCGACGTGTGCCGGGGCTGGCTCAGGTCAGCGCGCGGCGGACAGACGAAGACGTTGAGCCCGTCGGCGACCGGCTGACCGGTGACGTTGTTGCCCCGCTTGGCCACCGATCCTGGCGGGAAGTTGATATGCGGTTGGACCGGGCCCCCTGGTTGACCTACGACAAAGCCACCGCGCCTGCCGATAGCCCCCTGCACCAGGCTTTCCTGGAAGGCAGGCCGAAGGGCGGGTCACCTCGCGCGACTGCGGCGTCGACCGCCCGGCCCAGCCCACAGCCGCTCCAACTCCGCCAATTGGGGCTTGAGATCGTCGAGCACGTCCTCGGTACGCTGCCTGTGCGCGGCCGTCAGGTGGGTCATGTCCACGGGCCCCGAGTCCTCGCGCAGGGTCTTCAAGTCCTTGACAGTGCGCTCGAACTGCGCCAGCACCCGCCCGGGCTCGCGCCGCCTGGTCTGCGGCTCGTCTTGCGCGTTGGGCTCCTGCGTGCCCGGCGTATTTGGGTCGGTGTCGTAGGAGCGGCCGGCGTTGGCCCTGATGATCGCGTTCTTGTCAAGCGACAACTAGAATTCCCGATCGACGACAACTAGAATTCCCGATCCGGCGCAAGCGCAGCGAGCGCATGCGCGCGAGGTCGAGCGAAGCAAGACCAAGCCGGCGCCTGGGGCAAGCCGACGGGCGCGGCGATCCGGTCGGAAGGCCTTGGAGTTTGCGGAAGGGTGAGCCCCCTGTGGCCCCCATGGGGGCCACAGGGGGCGGCGGCGGCCGGCGAGCTTGCGCTGTCAGGAATGGTAGTGCAATCATAGACGTTTCCCTCTGTTGCCTACGTGTCGGTCTTCTTCGTCTCCGCTTCGAGCCGCGCCAGCGCCTCGTCGTTGCGGATGCTGCTGCCGGTCATCTCCAAGATGATGCTGTGATGCACCATCCGGTCGATCGCGGCCGCCGTCGTCATCGGGTCCTTGAAGATCCGCTCCCATTGCGAAAACACCAGGTTCGACGTGATCACGACGCTGCGCCGTTCATACCGCTCCGCAAGCAGCGTGAACAAAACCTCCATCTCGTCGCGGTCTTGCTGGATGTAGCCGATGTCGTCGATGATCAGCACGTCGAACGCGTCCAGCCGAGCCAGTTCCCTCTCCAGCTTGAGCGCAGCCCGCGCCACCAGCAGGCGCTGCACCAGCTTGTACGTCGGCGTGAAGTGCACCGTCATGCCGCGTTGCACCAGCTCGTGGCCGATGGCGCACGCGGTGTGGCTCTTTCCGCGGCCAGGCAGGCCAAACAGCAGAATATTTTCCGCACGATCCGCGAACTCGCCCGTGCAGAGCTCGCCGAGCCGCCGCCGCACCGCCGTCGGCAGCTTCTGCGGATCCAGCGCCGCCAGCGTCTTCTCCCGCGGCAGACCCGATGCGCGCAGGTTGCGCTCGATCCGCCGTTGGCGACGTTGGTCCGCTTCCAGCTCCGCCAGCTGCTGGAGGTACGCCGGGTAGGTCCTGTTGTCGGCCTGTGCCTGCCTGGCCACCTCCTGGTAGTTGCAGGCGAATCCCGGCAGGCGAAGGCCGCGAAGCAGCCCTGCGAGGTCTTTGTTTTCTTTCATGGATTCCCCTTGCCGGTGCCCGTCCGGCCCAGAAGGGCATCGTACTCGTCCAGTCGAGGCTCAAACGCCGGCATCTCCGGCGCCGACCTCGGCTTGTCTTTGCCCATCAACGCCTTCACCGCCTCGGCGCGCGGCGACTTGCCCGCCTCCAGCAGCAGTTCCAGCCCTGCCTCCACGTCCGCCTGCAGCGTGCTCGCCGCCAGGTGCAGCACCCGCAAGTACTCCTTGTCTGCGCGCAGCTCGTCGCCCATCTCCGCGAGCAGCGCGTCGTACGCGCGCCGAAACAGCAGGCTCGGGAAGAGCCCCTCGCGGTACCGGTAGCGCGCGAACGCATGGGGCTTGACCACCAGCGACCAAATCAAGTGCCGGTAGTCGATGCGGTGGCCACCTTTGCCCGCCAGCCGCTCCGTCTGCACCTGCCGGACGTCGCCGTGCCACACCTCGAGCTGCCGTTCGCTCAGCAACACCCGGACTTCGTGCCCAATCAACCGCGACGGCACCGAGTACGTGTTTTCCTTGACCCGAATCGTGCTCGACGGCCCGACCGGCACCCGAAGCTCGATGTGCTCCGCCAGCCGCGACGCGCTCAGCGGTCTCATCGCCGCCACTTCTTCGCCAACGCGCCCCGCCCGATGCCCGTTCGCCGCCGCGCACTGCGCCCGAACCCACTGCTGGTACTGCTCCACCGACGCAAAGTCCCGGTCGCGCCGCAGCTTGAGCAGCTGCTCCAGGCGCCGCTTGAGCGCGCCGTTGGCCGACTCGACGTCGCCGTTTTGCTCGCTTTGGCCCACACCGGTCGTGCGCGGCTTCATGCCGAAGTGCCGCATCATCGCAAGGTAATCGTCGTTGAAGTCGCGCTTGCCGCCGCCTGCCTCAGCCAACTTGTGGGTCGCCGCCGTCGAATTGTCGGTCTGGTGCCAGATCGGCACGTGGCCGAGCTCGAACAGCGCGGCCTGGATCCCGGCACGCAGCGCCAGAAGCGACTCCGAGTGCGCCACCGTCGCCCACTGCCAGTTCGAGTACGGCAGCACGAAGTGGCACAGCATGTGCGCGAACGGCTCCCGACCAATCGTGATGCCGAGCTCCGTGCACCAGGTGAAATCGGTTTGCGCCAGCTCGCCCGGCCGGTGCTGCTGGGCGAAGAAGACCTCCTGCTCCGGCCCAAACTGCGCCCGCCAGCGCTCGACGTGCCGCTGCAGCGTGCGCAGCTGGCCGGCAGCGAAGCGCTGTGGATGCTCGCTCTGCAGGTGCTCGAACAGCAACTTGGCCTGCAGCTCCGGGATTTCAGTGAGCATCGCGGTCACGCTGTCCCAGACCTCGGCGAACGGATTCGGCCGGGTCGCGTACGCACGCGGACTGGTCAGCGCCGCGGCCTCCGACGGCAGCAGGCCCGACTTGCGGTACTTCAACGCCGTCTTGGGGTCCATGCCCGCCTGCAGCGCGGCCTTGGTCTTGCCCTGGTGCTTGTTCAAATGCTTCCTCATCTTCAACACTTGCCTGTCCGCGATCACTTGCGACCGCGCTGTCCCGACACGCTGCCGGGCGCGCGTTCCTACGCCAACCGAGCGGCTGCGACAACGACTCCACTTCGGGAATTCTAGTTGTCGCTGTCGGGAATTCTAGTTGTCGTTGCGCACATGTGGCTGGTCCAAGTTCCCGGCAACTTCTCCAAAGTCGGAGGCCCCGACAGCAACGCCGGCCTGGTCGGCCCGACCACCGGCGCCGTCGACATCACCGGTCACCTGCTGGTCCTGGACGCCGGCACGCGCATCGTCGACGTCGGCACGCTGGGGGCCAACCCACCCATCGCCATCAACCTGCACGCCCCCGACGGCGCCGGCCTCCCCGCCGCCGACCAGCCCGAGCGCATCGCGATCTCGAGCTACGGCCAGATCATCGGCAGCAACCGCAACGGCCTGTACACCATCGACCGCAAGACGGGCGCGGTGTCCTTCGCCCGCCCGTGGCCCGAAAAGGCGCCGCTGCCCGAGTTCGGCCCCAAGGGTTCCGTCACCTGCTGCGACATCGTCCACCTCCAGGATCCGCTCGGCTTCGGCGCCTGGCTGGTCGCACCCGCAGGGCGGCCGGTCTTTCACGTACTCGACGAAGACACATTCGAGACCCTGACCACCTGGCCGCTGCCGGTCGTCGAGGGCGACAAGGTCCTGGCCATCCGGCAACTCAAGGCCGTGCTGTCGACAGGTTACATCTGGCTCGTCGCGCAGACCTCACCCGAGCCGAACTACAAGGGCCGCGTCGTCGTCCTGCGCTACCCGCTGTTCGGTTCGAGCGCCGGCGCCAAAGACTTGTGGCCGACGTCGCCGTAGCCGGCGACCGTGGGAAGGCAAGCCGAAGATCGGGGCGTTGCTTCGCCCTCGCGACCCCATGTCGCCGCTTGCGCGCCCCACCCCGTTGAAGTGCCAGCCGCCGCCCTCTCCACCCAGTCGTGCCGCGCCGAACGGCCGGCGGCTTGGGTGCCGGTGTGGTTGGCTGGATGCTTGCAGAGGAAACGGTCGGGATGGCGGACGAGCGCTGGGGCGCTGTTCGACGCGGAGCAGCGTCAGGGCGGCGGTTGGCCGGCAGCGGCGGGGCCGGGGCAGGCGGAGGGATCGGGGGCGACATCGACGAGGGCGCCGGTCGAAGGGTCGAGGCGCCGCGGGAGCTTGCAGCGGACCAGGGCGGAGATGACAGAAGGCGGGCGGGTTTCGGGGTGGACATCCCAGACGCGGGCGGCCTCGTATGGAGCCGCCGTCACGACGCGGGTGCCGTCGGGGCTGAAGGTCGCGGTTTTGACCTGCTCCGAGTGCCCTTCGAGGGTGGCGAGCGGGCGGCCGGTCGAGGCGTCCCAGAGTCGGGCGGTCTTGTCGTCGCTTGCCGTCACGACCCTGGTGCCGTCGGGGCTGAAGGTGGCAGAGCTGACCTGCGCCGTGTGCCCTTCGAGGGCGAAGATCGGCGCATCCACAGCCGCCTTGGCCACCAGCCCCAGCATCGTCCTCGTCGCCGGGTCCATCGCGGGCGACCGCCGGTACGCTTCCGCCAGCCAGACCATCGCGTGCCTGGGCCGCGCCGCCAGCCACTCGCGCCGGCCTTCCTCGACGTACAAACGCACGAGCGCCTTCTCCACGTCGGGTCTTGACTCGACCGCCGCCAGCTCGGACTTCCTTGCCTTCGCCTCCGCCTGCTTTGCCTCGCCCTCCGCGTTGACCGCAGTGCGCGTCGCCTCGACCGCGAGCCGCCACTGCCACACCGCCAACGCGACGCCCACCGCGAACGCAAGCGCCAACCCTGCAAAAGCGAAAGTCAGCCTGCGCTGCCTTGCGCGTTGCCGCTCCACCTCCGCCCTCTGCCTCTCAGCCTGCTCGGCCCTCTCGCGTTCCTTGCGGACACTCCGACTTTCGCCCGCCACCTGCGTCAGCACGTCGTGGGTCAGTTCGATGCGCCTCGTGCCTCCCCTCTCCTCTGCCGTCAGCAACCTCGACTTCACCAGTTCCGCGATCACCGCCGCCGGCGCCGGCTCGACGACGCCGTGATCCGCCAGGAACTGCTCGGCGGTCGCCACGGCCACGCTGTCGCGAAACCCGTCCGCCGTCAGCAGCCTGTCCTCGACGAGGTGCCGCGCCGCCGACGGCAGGGAAAGGAAACACCGTTCGTACCAGGCAGCCAGAATCGTCTGGGCCCGCCCCTTCAGGTCCTCGCTGCTGATCTGCGGGTCGCCTCTGCCCATCCGCTGCTCGTTCAACTCGGCGCACACGAGGCTGAGCAGGGGCGGCACGGCGTCGATCTCCCCGAGCGCCGTTCCCAGTGGGCGGTTGGCGACGAAACACACGATGTCTGCTGCCGTCTCGTCGGTCACGAGCGGCGGCCGACTCGGGTCCAACCGGCCCGGCTCGACCACGGCCTTGTGGGCCTGCGGGCCGCTCAGCCGTCGCAGCTCGAACCGGTTGTCCATCAGCGACGGCATGATGCCGCGCAGTCGTTCGAGCTGGTGGAGGAAGTCGTCTCGCAGCGCCAACAGCACCTTGCAGGGCCTCGCCCGTGGGTCGAGGCGTTGGTCCAGGTCGTCGTCAGTTTCGAGCCGCTGTCGCACGGAGTCCGGCATCTCGTTCTCGACGATCTCGGCCAGGGTCGCCTCGAACTTCCGCACGTCGTCC
>Ga0194120_10009329_pt1 | contig 12477 bp, 10 predicted proteins | sample TA2MahCa65mmetaG_FD_148642 | JGI IMG/M metagenome (GOLD analysis project Ga0194120, IMG submission 148642) | Freshwater microbial communities from Lake Tanganyika, Tanzania - TA2015019 Mahale Deep Cast 65m | ecosystem: Environmental > Aquatic > Freshwater > Lake | place: Tanzania: Lake... | reverse complement strand
CCAGTTCGGCGAGGCGTCCCGCGAGCGCGCGCGGCGTCGGATGGGCGAGAAGATCGCGCGCCGACGCGCTCACGCCGAGGCGCCGCGCGAGGGTGCGCAAGAGTTTGAGTCCGAGCGCGGAGTCGATGCCGATCTCGACGAGGGGCTGATCCGCGTCGATCGACTCCGGCGCGCGGCCGAGCGTTCCGCCGAGCAGGTCGAGAAGCGCTGCGAGACTGACGCCGTCTCGGCGCGCAGGCGTTTGCGCGGCCCGGTCCTGCGGCCGCGACGCCGCGCCGACCCAATATGGCTCCCGGTCGAAGGGATAGGCCGGCAGCCGCACGCGGCGCGCGCCCGCGTCGTCGGGCATGGAAAAATCCGCCGCGCCGCCGCGCGACCAGAAGATGGCGCGCGCGTCGAGGCTGTCATCCGTCGCCGGGGCAGGCGCGTCGGTCGCGGTCCCGCGATGCAGGCGCGGCGCGGCGCACCCTTCGGCATGACGCGCGAGCGCGTGGCGCAGCTCTTCCCGCGTGCGCGCGACGATGGCGAGGCGTTCGCGCTGGGCGTCACGTCCGACGCGTAGCGTCCAGGCGATGTCGCGCAATTCCGACGCGGCGTCGCCCGTGGGTTGCGCGTCGATCCAGGCGCAAAGATCGCGGGCCATTTGCGTGAGGGTCGACGGCGTGTGCGCCGACAGCAGGAACGCGCGCGGCCCCTCCACCGGCGGCGCGCGCCTCGCCTCTCCCGCCTCGAAGGCTTCGATCAGCACATGCGCATTGGTGCCGCCCATGCCATAGGCGTGCAGCCCGGCGAGGCGCGGCCCTTGCGCGCGCGGCCAGGTTTGCGTGCGCGCGGCGATGGCGCAGGGGCCGCCCTGCGCCATGTCGGGGTGCGGCCCGGTGAAGCCGGCGACGCCGTGTACGACACCAGTGCGCAGCGCACGGATGATCTTGAAAAGCGCGCCGAGCGCCGCCGCCGACTCCATATGGCCCATGGTCGGCTTGAGCGTGCTCACCAGACATTGGCCCGGCGCCGACGCCACGCCGCGCGCGCGCGCGAGCCGCTCCAGCGCGCTGTTGAAGGCCCGCCATTCGGAAAGATCGGCGAGCGCATTGCCCATGCCCTGCGCCTCGATATAGCCGATGTCGCGCGGATCGACGTCGGCGGCGCGATAGCAGGCTTCCACGACGGCGGCGTGGCTCTCGGGATTGGGCGCGGCGATGGAGGCGCCGCCCTGCCCGTTGTAGTTCACGGCCGTTGCGCGAATGAGCGCGTAGATATTGTCGCCATCCGCGAGCGCGAGGGGGAGGGGCTTGAGCAACACGGCGCCGACGCCCTCGGCGCGCAGATGGCCGTCGGCGTCCGGCGCGAAGGCGCGCACGCGATCGGTCTTGCTGAGCTGTCCCGATTGCGTGAGCAGCGCGAAAGGCTCGTGACGCAGCAGCAGGGTCGCGGCGCAGACGAGCGCCTGATCGATCTCGCCCGCTCGCAGCGCCGACACGGCGCGATGCAGCGCCACCGCCGCGCCGGCGCATTGCGCGTCGACGACCTCGCTCGCGCCGCGAAAGTCGAACGTGTAGGAAATCAGATTGGCGAGCAGGCAGCGTTGCGCATAGCGGTCGGAGACATCGACGCCGGCTTCCTCCAGCGTCTTGATGTATTCGTCATCCTGCGCGGCCACGAATACGCCGGTGCGGCTTTGGCGCAGCGCACCGGGCGCATGGCCGGCGTCGACGAGCGCGCGATAGGCGGACATCAGCAGCAGGCGCAGGCGCGGGTCCATCGTCGCCGCCTCGCCGGGTGGCATGCCGAAAAACGCCGGATCGAAGCCCGCGACGTCCGGAATGAAACCGCCATGAATGCGCAACGCCGCGTCGAAACGCTCGGCGGGGGCGGGCTCGATCAGACAGGCGTCGGCGTCGAGCGCGCGCCAGAAGTCGTCGATCGTGTCGTTTTGCGGCAGAAAGCCAGAGACGCCGACGATAGCTACCGGGGCCGCGCCCGCCTTCTCTCCGCAAGGCGCGGGCCGGGCGCCCGCTTCGGACTCGCCGGCGCGTCGCAGCGCCGCCTCGATCTCCATTCGCTTTCTTGCGATGTCCATGATTAATGAGCCTTGCGACCGCGAAAAGCCCACGGCCGCGGGCCGCCGCATTTACTTCTTGCGCGCGGTGACGATCATGTAGCCGAGGTTTTCGGCCATGTATTCGAAGAGGAAGACCCAGTCGTCGATCATCTTCTCCGTCGCGTCCGTGACGACCGCGTAAATCTCGCGTTCATGCGCGGCCAGCGTTTCCTTCAGCTTCGGCACGAGCCAGGGCATCACATTGGCCGTGATATCGTCGATGCTGACGAGTTCGAAGCCGGCATCTTCGAGAAGGCCGGGATAGTCTTCGGCGGCGACGAAGCTCGAATGGATATGTTCGCGAACGAATGCGCGGAAATCGTCGGTCGTGGTCGGCAGGGTCGGCAGATCGGTCAGGGTCAGCGTCGCGCCCGGCTTGAGCACGCGCGCCGCCTCCGCCAGCGCCTCGCTCTGCCCCATGTGGAAGATCGACTCGAAAAACCAGCCACCGTCGTAGAAATCGTCGGGCCGCGGAATATCCAGCGCCGTGCCGTGAATGAAGGTCAGGCGGTCGGAAAGTCCCTCGGCGCGCGCCTTCGCGGTCGCCGTCTCTTGCTGGTATTTGCTGATCGTGACGCCATCCACCTGGCAGCCCGTCGCTTTGGCGATCTTGATCGCCGGATGTCCGACGCCGCAGCCTAAATCCGCGAAACGCTGGCCGGGGCCGATACGCGATTTGCCGATCATGATCTCCGCGAGACGATCCGCGGCGGTCGCGAAGTCGTCGTCCGCATGTTGCGCGTCCCAATAGCCCCAATGGAGATGGCCGCCAAAGAGAAGCGGGCCGAGCTGGCCTTCGGGCGAATCGTAGAGGGTTGCGACCTGTTCTGCAGCAGAGCCTGCCATTACAACTTTTCCGATAACTTGACAGGTTACACAAGTAACTTATCTTGGTCCCCATCACCAGACTGATTTTGTAGCAAAGTCTGAGAGATGCGGGCCCTCCAGCGCCGTGGGGCGTCTCCCCTTTTCCCGTCAGCCTTGTTGCTCCGTTCGCCGGCCCGCCACGATCCAAAAGTCCCAACATGTTCAATGTGCTTCACGACGAGAGCTTCAGGGACTATGCCGCGCGCGGACTGGTCGAGACCGGCATCACCCTGCCGCCCGAAATGGTCGCCGCGACGCGCGCCCATTATGCCGACAAGGCTCTGGGACATAACGATTTTCCCAAGTTTTTCGTCGACAACGAGCATCAGGCCTATCTCGAAGGCGCGGCGCTGGGGCTGTTTCTCAATCTGTTTCGCCGTTCGGGCAGGAAGCTGGTCAAGCGCTTCTATGACAAGGTCTACAGCAAGGCCGTCTATTGCGAGCAGGTCCGCATGGAGGAGACGCTCGCCCATCTGATGGGAAACGGTTTCCCGCGCCTCTTTCGCACTCGCTACATGGTCGCCGCCTACGACATGTATCTACGCAACGACTTCCGGGCGCCGCCGGCGGGCGTCCATATCGATTTGCCGAACTTCCATCACTTCTACGAGACCGAAAATGATTTGAGCGTCTATATCCCCCTCGTCGATCTCGACGAGGAGAATGGCGGACGCATCTCCGTGCTGCCGGAGTCGAAACTGAAGGCGCCTGGCAACGTGCTGCTCGGGATGCTCTTCGATCATTTCTCGAAGGATCCCGATTGCGTCGACGCGGCCGGCTATGTCGATCCGAACCGGATCAGCATGGAGAAAATCAAGGCTTTCGTGAAGACCGCGCCGCACCAGGATATAATGCGTGTCTACGGCAGCCTGAACGCGCTGGCTAGGAAGCACTACGCCGGCGCCTTCAAGACGACGCGGGAGCCGGCGGGCCGCGCGCTGCTGTTCAACAACAAGAATTTCCACGCCGCCGAGCAATGGCGCAACGAGCGGATGGACCGCGAGGTCTATGTGATCCGCATGTTTCCGCTCTACGATGTAAAGATCAGGTTGAAGCGCCGCCTGCATGGCGTGGCGATTAACAATTTCCTGCTCGACATGCAGACCGGTCGCGTCCATCGCTTCGACGAGGAGGTGGACGTGACGCGTATTCCCGCCGAGGAGAAACTCCCGCTGTGAGTCCTATTTGCGGGCGCAGACCAGCAGACAGGGACCGGTGAGCACGTCGAGATTGTAATAAGCCCAGAGGATTTCCGTCAGCTGGACGAGATTGAGCCGGCGCTCCAGGAACGCCTCGTGCACCTTGTTCACGACATGCAGGAAGTGCGGCCGCCAGATCCGATCCCGCGCGTCCTGCGCATCGATCTCGCGAAACCCTGTCTCTTCGAGCAGCGCGCGATAGTCCTGTACCGTCGCAAGGTGGTTTTCCGCGCTCGGCAGCGTCGGATATTGCGACAGCCGTTCCTTCGAGGTGAAGAGCACGTCCGATAGCACGAGCCGCCCGCCGGGCTTGAGCACGCGCAACGCCTCTTCGAGAAAACGCCGCCGCGTCTCGAAGTGAAAAGCGGCCTCGATGCACAATATGTTATCGAAGGAAGCGTCGGTAAAGCGCAGATCGACCGCGTTCATCACCTGCGCGGTGATGCCCGGCGCATTGGCGCGCGTGGTCTCGACCTGCTTTTGCGAAATATTGATGGCGTCGATGGCCTCCGCTGGGAAGTGCCGGAGCAGGCGGCGGGTCGACGCGCCCATGCCGCAGGCGACGTCGAGAATCCGCCCGCTCTTTTCGGGGAGGAAAGCGAGCAGGGCGTCGAAGAGACGTTCCGACGCCTCCTTCTGGTTCGAAGTCGTCTCATCCCAAAGCCCGATGTTGCGGAATTCCGTCTCGCCGAGTAGCAGGCCCATGATGCCGTCGCGGCTGTAGAAGGCCTCATCGTAATAGGCGTTGACCATGCGCGCCAGATCGTCCGGCCCGCCGCCGGGCGCGCCCGCGCCTTCCGGCGCCTCGCCCACCGGCGCCGCCTCGAATGCGACGCCCTGGAGAAGCGCGGCGAGGTCGCCCGGCGCATTGTCGATCGAGTCGATCTGCGCGCCGATGCCGGCAAGGAGACGCGCTTTTAGCTTGGCTTTCAGTTCGGCGTCGGACATTTGCGTTTCCCGTGTCTCAGGCAAAGGCGCGCAGGCGCTGGTTGATGTAATCGGCGGCGCCTTGCATCAGCATCGTTGCGAGCGTGTCGGCGTGGCGGTTGCGCCAGTCCGCGAGCGGCGTGTCCGCGACCCATTGATTGAAGGCGCCGAGCGCGGGGCCGCAATGGACCTGATAATCGACGCGCCGATCCGGCGCGCCTTCGAGCGCGAGACGCATGCTGTGAATGAAATACCAGCGGAAGACGAGCGCCATCTTCGCTTTCGGGTTTCGTTCGGCGCGCTCGATCTCGGCGGGCGCGACGCGCAGATAATGATCCTGCGTCTCGCGCCATACCTCCTCGAAGCTGCGGCGGAAATATTTTTCCTGAATTTCGCGACGTGTCGCCGCGTCGAGTGCGTCGAGACCGTCGTGCAGGCGCCATAGATCGTGAAGGCGGCCGGCGCGCGCCGGGAAGAAGACGCCCTTCTTCAGGACCTGTATCTTCGCGCCCATTTCAAACATGTCGCCGGCTGGCGCATAGGCGGTGTCCTGCACGCTAACCGATTGCAGCATCGTCTTCACGGCCTCGCTCGTTCCCGCCTCGACGGTGCATTGGTTGATCGAGCCGGTGACGATGAAATCCGCGCCCATCAGAAAGGCCGCCGCCGCCTGTTCCGGCGCGCCGACGCCGCCGCCGGCGCCCACGCGCGTCGGCGCGTCAAAGCGGTGTTGCGCCTGCGCCGCGTCGCGCAGGCGAAGGATCGACGGCAGCAGCACCGCCATCGCGCCCATGTCTGTATGGCCGCCGGAATCGGCCTCGACGCAGATGTCGGAGGCGAGCGGCAGCTGCGCGGCGCAGGCCGCCTCTTCCGCCGTCAGCTGTCCTTCTTGCAGGAGCTGCGCGACCATGGCTTGCGGCGCCGGCGCCAGAAATTGCCGCGCAACCTCAGGGCGCGAGAGCTTGCCCATGATCCGATGCTGCGCGACGGCGCCCCGAGGGCCGGATCGGGCGCCGGAGAGGCGGAACTTCACCAGCGCCGGCGTCACCTGAATGTAGGCGGAGGCCTCTATGTTGCGAACGTCGAGACGCAGCAGCAGATTGACGAAGTCGCTTTCCGCCTCGGGCGCGCCGTGATGGGCGAGAAGATTGACGCCGAAGGCCTCGCCGTCCGGCAGCAAGGTGCGGATCTCGCGCACCGCCGCTTCGACCTTCTCCATGCGGACGCCGCCCGCGCCGTAAAAAGCGAGCGCGCCGGTGCGCGCGACGCGGGCCACGAGTGCCTCAGAGGCGATGCCCTTGACCATCGCGCCCGCGACATAGGCGTAGCGCAGGCCGTAATCGTCGCGAAACGCCTGTGAGCCGAGGTGATGCGGACCCGTCATGTCGCCGCCTCCAGTTGCCGTAGGCGTGTCAGCCTGTCGCGCAGAATGGCGAGATTTTCCCTGTCGCGTCGGAAGGGAGTCATAATCGACAGCACGCGGCCGTGAGCATGCGGCGGCAGAAGATGGCGCGCGAAGCCGGCGAGTGCGCCGGAGGGACCGAGATCGACGTAGATGGCCCCCGCCCGCTCGCGGTCGAAGCGCTCGAAGGCCGCGCGGAAATCGATCGGGCGGCGGATGACCTCCCACCAATGCGCGGCGCTGAATCCACGCGTCGACGGCGCGCCTGGATCATGCGCGCAGGAAACGAGCGGAATGCGGGCCGCGCCGTAATCGCGCGCGAAGGCGGCGTGAAACAGCGGCGCGACAGGATCGACGAGGGGGGAATGAAAGGCGTGCGCGACCGGCAGCAACTGATGCGCGACGCCGCGCGCGCGAAGCGTCTCCGCAACACGGATGACATCGCCGCGGGGGCCGGCGACGGCAAAGCAGCGGTCGAAATTGACGCCCGCGCGCGCCAGACCCGCATAGAGCGGGTCGCTCTCATAGGCCTCCGCCGCGTCGATCACGATGAGAATGGCGCCGCCGTCCGCGTGGGCGTCGAAGAGCCGCGCCTGCTTGACGACATCGAAGAGCAAGGCGTCGACGGGCGCCACGCCCGCGACCGCCGCCGCCACGAACTCGCCGAGACTGGCCCCCAGAAGGAAATCCGGCGCGGGCAGATCGGCGAGCAGCGTCTGCGCCATCGCATATTGGATCATGAACAGGGCGGGATGGGTGTGGAGCAGCGCGTCAAAGGGAACGCTCGCATCCGCGCCCGAGAAGAGAATGTCGAGGATGGACCCGCCGACGAAAGGCGCCGCGACTGCGTCCAGCCGATCCATGACGGTTTGGAAAACCGGCTCCGTGTCGTAGAACGCCCTACCCATCCCGTAATATTGCGCGCCCTGCCCCGAGAACATGAAGACCAGGGGACCGGGCCGGCGCGCGTCTTCCATCATCTTATTTGCTCAGTCATGGAGGTGCCCGGCGACGCGATTGCGCCGAGTCGAGAAAAACCGTTTGGCGGCGGAGGCTTACTGTTACATATTTTACAGTGCGTCGCGTCGCTTGCCAACTCACGCGTGAAGGCGAATTTATGAAAGCCTATCTTTTTCCGGGCCAAGGCTCGCAACATGTCGGGATGGGCGGAAAGCTCTTCGACGCCTTTCCCCGCCTCGTGCAAAACGCCGAGGACATCCTCGGCTATTCCCTCCGGCGGCTGTGCCTCGAAGATCCTGACCGGACGCTGTCGCAGACGCAATTCACGCAGCCGGCGCTGTTCGTCGTCAACGCGCTGAGCTGGCGCGCGCGGCGCGAGGAGCATGGCGAAGAGGCGGATTTTGCCGCGGGCCACAGTCTGGGAGAATATAACGCGCTCGAATATGCGGGCGCGATGTCCTTTGAGGATGGGCTGCGCCTCGTGCAGAAGCGCGGCGCGCTGATGAGTCTCGCCAGGGATGGCGGCATGGCGGCGATCATCGGTCTCGACGGCGGCAGCGTTCGCGCGACGCTTGTCGAGAATGGGTTCGAGGGCGTCGACGTCGCCAATTACAATGCGCCGACGCAGACCGTGGTGTCGGGGCTGCGCGAGGCGGTCGCGATGACGCGGGAGGCCTTCGAGGCGCGGGGCGCGATGTTCGTGCCGCTCAACGTCAGCGGCGCGTTTCATTCGCGCTACATGCAGCCCGCGCGCGAAGATTACGAGATCTTCGTGGCGGATTTCTCCTTCGCGTCGCCGCGATTTCCCGTCATCGCCAATGTGTCCGCCGAACCTTACGGCGCCGATGTCGGCGGAACGCTCGCCCGGCAGCTCACGCAATCCGTCCGCTGGAACGACAGCATGATGTATCTGTTGCGCGCGGGCGCGAAGGATTTCATCGAGGTCGGCCCGCGCGAGGTGCTCTCCAACCTGATGAAAAGCATCAGAACCGGCTTCCGTTCGCAGCCCGCCGAGACGCCCCCGCCCGCGCCGCGCGCGCTGTCGCCAGAGGAGAAGACGGCCGAATGGAACCGCGCCCATCCCGTCGGCGCGCGGGTGCGCGTGAAGGGTTACGCGGAGCCGCTGACGACGAAAAGCGAGGCGGTGATCCTCTTTGGTCATCGCGCCGCCGTCTACATGCAGGGATACAACGGCTACTTCGCTCTGGACGATGTGGAGCCGGCGTGACGCGGGCGCGGCTAGCGGCTTAGCCTTTCGTCCGCAGGCGTGCGCGTCCGTCATCCATCCCGATGATCTAGCCGGTGATCCAGCCAGCCTCGCCGGACAGCATGAACGTGGCAAGCGCGCGGCGCCATCGTGGCCGAGGAGCCGCATCGGATGCAATTGCGCGATTGCCCTCGCGATCGTTTCGGAGGCCAGCAGCAGCACGTCGAGCGGCGTCTCCAGCAGGGAGGGCGAGGTGCCCCCAGGTAAATGGTGAGCCTCGCAAAGCCGGATCAGAAAGAGTTAGCTGTTTCGTAAGGGGCAGTCGTACATGCGCATAGTTTGTCCAGGTTTTCCTGCGCCCGGTGTTTTGAGGCAGGATTATCAGAGTCACCTATTCTCCAAAGAATGTTGTCCTGCACTAGGGCGTAGTGACGATTTAAGGTTTTGGGATTCCCAAGAGGGCGCAAATCAGATTCAACGCTGTTTTTTGGAGAACAGCGATGGACTGCGACGCCCTTCGGGACGACCAATGGGAACGCCTCAAAGACCTTGTTCCGGGCGGCCGGCGCGGCAAGCGCGGCCCTCGGGCGAACAATCGACGGTTTCTCGATGCGCTGTTGTGGATGGCGCGTTCGGGCGGACGCTGGCGGGATTTGCCGGCGCGCCTTGGCGACCATAATGCGGTGAAACGCCGCTATTATCGATGGATCGAGATGGGTGTGCTCGACCTCATGTTCGAGGCGCTTGCGCGCGAGGCGGATCTGGAATGGCTGATGATCGACTCAACCATCGTGCGGGCGCATCAACACGCCGCCGGCGCGCGTAAGCTAAAAGGGGGGCGCATGCCCAGGGCCTGGGCCGGTCTCGCGGCGGATTGAGCACAAAAATCCATGCGGCCGGAGACGCTCTGGGCAACCCCGTCCGCCTCATCGCCAGTCCCGGACAACGCAACGACATCGCCTTCGCGCATGATCTCGTTGACGGCCTCGAGACGGCCGCAACACTCGCCGACAAGGGGTATGACGCCGACCATTTTTGCGAAGCCATCGCCCAGTCCGGCGCTGAGGTCGTCATTCCGCCAAAACGAAACCGCAAGGCCCAACGAGACTATGACGTCGAACTCTATAAAGAGCGCAACATCATCGAGCGCTTCTTCAACAAGCTCAAACAGTTTCGACGCGTCGCAACCAGATACGACAAATTGCTCGCCAACTTCATGGGCTTCGTCAAACTCGCCGCAATCGCCATCTGGCTCAAATAGTTAAATCGTCACTACGCCCTAGATAAATAGTTCCAGCATCTGATGGCGCGGTTTGAGTATGAATCGCTCGGGCTCTTTCGACCAGAGTTTGCAGATGAACTCGTAAGGCATGAGGCCTTTGAGCGTCTTCAATCGGCGTGCAAAATGATATGCGGTGACGAAGTCGGCGAGATGCGATCGCAACTCGGCGTGGGTTTCATAGAAGGAGCGTTTGACCGTGGCGTCCTTGATTGTGCGGTTCATGCGCTCAACCTGCCCATTGGTCCGAGGATGTTTGGGCTTGGTCAGCCGGTGGTCGATATCGGCGCGGGCGCAGGCATGCTCGAACGCATGCGCCCGGAAAGACTTCCCCTCCACCAGCATTTTCTTGATTTCGACAGGGGTCCAGGTCTCGCCGCGGGGATCGGTGAAGTGTTTGCCATTGTCGGTCAGCACTGTGTGGATTTTGTAGGGAACGACCTTGATCAACGCGAACAGGAAATCGGCGGCAATGCGCGTCGTCGCCTTTTCATGCAGCTCGACGAAAGCAAATTTCGACGTGCGGTCGATCGCCACGAACATGTAGAGCTTGTCTTCGGCCGTGCGAACTTCGGCAATGTCGATATGGAAATAGCCGATTGGATAGGCTTTGAATTTCCGCTTGGCGGAGACTTTTACCTCAGCAGGTCGCGGCCGTTTGTGGCGATTTGGGTGGGCTCTCCGTAGAAATATCTATCCCTTGTTTTACCCCGAGTTGAACTTGTGGTCGCCGTCGCGCAGAACCATTGACGCCCGAAGGCTGGCATCCGTCATCGGTGGCGACTAAGCACCGGTTCGGACGTCAGGCGGCGGCACTCTGAAGTTAGTCCCCTGGGAGGCCATGCAACCGCCGCAAAATTCCAGATCGATCATGGGGCCCTCGTAAGGAGTGAAGGAGGCCCATCAATGAGCGGAGGGCGTCTGTCCTATCGGTATCTTGATGTGTGGCCAAAAGCAGCGTCATACGGTTTCCGGCTGATTACTTCGGCTTGGCGATTTTTGGCCACCAATGGAATCCTGCTCGGCTTTTGATGATGTCGCAATCGGTGGCGAGCGCGGCGCATCTTTCGCCGATGATCGCGTCGAGTTCCTTGATCGTTTCGACGTGTTTGTTGACGATGGGCTCGTCGACGAGCGCCCACAGCGTTTCCGCGGGTTGCAGCTCCGGCGTGTAGGGCGGCAGAAAGACCAGCCGCACGCCATCGGGCACGCTCAGACCCGCCTCGCCATGCCAGCCGGCGTTGTCGAGCACGAGCACGATCGTGCGATCGACGCCGGCCTTCGCTTCGCGAGCGAAGGTTGCGAGCAGCGCCGCAAAAAACGGCTTCGAGACGCCGTCGTGCACATACCAGAAGGTCTCGCCGCTCGCCGGCGAGACAAAGGCGGTGACATAAAGCCAGTCGAAGCGGTGATGGCCATGCGCTGTCGGCCGCTCGCCGACCGGCGCCCAAATCCGCCGCGTGACGGGTTTCAGGCCAAGCCGGTGTTCGTCGCTGGCGAAGACTTCGACCGGCCGCTCCGGATGATTTGCGGTTTCCTCGGCGACGGCGTCTTCGAGGTTTTTTTGAACGCCGCCGCCGCTTCGGGCGAAGCGGACTTCGGATTTTTGGGGCGCGGAGCCTGGATCGACATGCCGCAGGCTTTCAGCGCCTCCCAACCGCGTTGAACCGCGACCTTCTCCAACCCCAATTCACGCGCAAGAAAAGCCGCGACTTTTGCGCTCGTCCACAAGCCGCCGTCATCGGGCGGCTGCTTCAGCCGAAGACGCAGCTTGTCGAGCAACTCGGGCTTCAACACGCGCGCCAACGAGCCGTTGCGCCGGCGCAAATCGCCGAGAGACTCCGGGCCTGCTGCGTTGTAGCGCGCCGCAAGCTGTTCGATCCAGCGCTGGCCAAAAGACGTCATCTCGGCGACTTCGCCGAGCGTGTGGCCCTTAGCGAGCAACAAGATCGTATGAAAATGCCGCGCCTCGCGCGCGTTCGAACTCGAAACATACCGTTCACGCAACGCATCGACGCTCAAATGCGCAACTATCGTCGCCATGACCCGCCTCCAGCGATTCATGACGACGCAGCCTAACCGCTTCGATTCCCAAAGGGAATCCCGGCCGCCGAGTCAATCAGCCGGAAACCGTATCACGAGTCACGTCCACATGTCGCTGACGGTATATTTCAGCATCGAGTCTGAAGGGTCGACGGTGAGCTGAAGGCGCAAAATTCGTCCGGAAGATGCCGATAGATCCCGAAACCTAAGAAAAATTTTCCGGCAAGTTTTCCCTTGGAATCAAGAGCATTTCTTTTTGACGGCATGCCTGCCGGTATTTGTGGGGCATACGGCGATGGTATGCTATATAAATCAATAACTTATATAAGATGTTAATAATCCAATGGGAGACGTTCCGCGGGCTTTGCGGCGAAAGCCATTCCCTAGCAGCCTGTCGGACTGATGTTTGGGGTTTTGCGGCGAGGCTGGATTGCCGCCTTTCGCGTTTGTTTTGCGTTTGATCTCCTCCCAAACGCTCACTGAGGCGCCCAT
>Ga0194120_10009322_pt1 | contig 12488 bp, 9 predicted proteins | sample TA2MahCa65mmetaG_FD_148642 | JGI IMG/M metagenome (GOLD analysis project Ga0194120, IMG submission 148642) | Freshwater microbial communities from Lake Tanganyika, Tanzania - TA2015019 Mahale Deep Cast 65m | ecosystem: Environmental > Aquatic > Freshwater > Lake | place: Tanzania: Lake... | reverse complement strand
GCGCACGCAGCCCCGCCCGCGATGCTGGCTTCACCATTTTCTACATGGGCATCAATCTTGGCGCTGCGCTCGCGCCGCTCGTCTGCGGATACATCGGCGAGACTTACGGCTGGCACTACGGGTTTGGGCTCGCCACGATCGGCATGCTGGTCGGACTTGGCACCTTCCTTGCACCGCGCGGTGTTGCGCGTGCCCTCATCCTGATCACCTCGCTCGCGATCGTGGTCACGATGTTCTGGGGGGCGCAGGGCGATAGGGTGCAGACGCTTCTGAATCTTCCCATTGCACTCGCGCTGCTCGGCGCAGGCTTCGTCAGTTTCACACGGCTCGGCAGTGGCAGTATCCCCGCGGATATTGGCTGCCCCCGCACGGCGGATGGCGCGCCGAGCACGCCAAAGCACTTTGGTCGCATCATCGTTGGAACGCTCATCGCGGTACCACTCTTTGCGTGGCTGGTCGCATCGCAAGTCGATGGGTTCGAGATCGCAGGCTCCATCTTGAACGCCGGCTCCGATGCCGAGCCGTTCATCATTCGTCCCGCCACATGGCTGCTGAACATTGTGGGCATCGTCGCATTCGGATCGATCATCGCGGTCGCGATCAAGTCGCCACGAATCGAACGCGATCGACTCCTCGTGATCGTTGTGCTGTGCTTCTTCTCGATGCTCTTCTGGGCATTCTTCGAACAAGGTGGATCGAGCGTCAACAACTTTACCGATCGCAACATCGACCGAGTCACTTCTGGGACGAGCGTGGTCGAAGGAAGCACATACTCCGATGTCGCCGTCACGCAGGAGTTCTTGGGGGTCGAAGTCGCTGGTCGCACTTGGACACTCCGCGACATCGAGATTGCGCAGCGCACCGAGAAGCAAGCGCCAGAACGCATGGGCTGGACGATCCTGGACTTCGTCGCCACGCAGCAGGATGTCGATGCCGGCGTTCAAGTGGACGGCCAGCCCGTGGTCGCCGGGAACAAGTACACGGTGGCGATGTCGTGGCGGGAGTTCCTGCAGTCGCCCACGCTGCCGACGGCGCGCCAGTCGGCGAAGGACAGCCTCCCGCAACTGCCCGATGCGGAGCGCGCTGCGGCAGGGCGAGTCACATTCATCGCCGAGAGCGGTGATGTGCAGCAGGGACTCGTGGTCGGCGGGGACGAGATCAAAGCCAGTGTGTTTCAGGCGGTGAATCCGACCTTCATTCTGCTTCTGGGCCCTGTCTTCAGTTGGCTTTGGCTGACCATGGGTCGCCGCGATCCATCGCCCGCGGTGAAGTTTGCGCTCGGCATCTTCCAACTTGGACTTGGGTTCGCCTGCTTCTGGGTGGGAGCGCGCTTTGCAGATGCCAACGGAATGGTGCAGATGGAGTGGCTGCTTCTGGGGCTGCTGCTGCAGACAACTGGCGAACTGTGCCTCTCACCCGTGGGGCTTTCATTGGTCACGAAGATCTCTCCCATGCGGATGGTCTCCACCATCATGGGCGCGTGGTTCCTTGCGACTTCCTTCAGCCACATGCTCGCGGCATCGATCGCCAAGCTCACTGGTGTCGAAGCGGGTGAGGGCGGCTCCATCCCCCCGCCGACCGAGACACTGCATGTCTACGGTGATGTCTTTGGACTCGTGGCGCTTTCTGCCTGCGGTGCGGCAGTCATCCTGCTCATCATTTCACCGTGGCTTCGTGCGCGCATGCACCTCGATGCCGATGCGTCCACGGTGCAGGCGAAGTGATCCATACGCGGCAGTCGCGGCGACAACAGAAAAGGCCCCGTCCCACAGGGTGGGACAGGGCCTGGATCTCCCGCGAGCAAGAAGAGACGCTTCCGTGCGCGGGTGAAAGTTGAGCCGACGAGCAGCTCCCTTCCGAAGGGCAACGATCAGTAATCCATGTCCTCGTCGCCGCCGGCAGGAGCCTTCGCCTTCTTTTCCTTGATGTCCGTGATGGCGCAGTCCGTGGTCAGCAGCAATCCCGCGATGCTCGCGGCATTCTGCAGAGCCACTCGCTCCACCTTGGTCGGCACGATCACGCCGGCCTTCACCAGATCCTGATAAACGCCAGTCGAAGCGTTGAAGCCGAAGTTGGCATCATCGGACTCCTCGACCTTCTGTGCCACGATCGATCCGTCGAGACCGCAGTTGGTCGCGATCTGCTTGATCGGTGCGGGCAAGGCGCGGAGCACGATGTCCACACCCACGGTCTCGTCGCCCGTCAGGGTCTTCTTGACCTTCTCGAGCGCCTTTCGAGTGCGCAGCACCGCAACGCCGCCGCCGGGGAGAATGCCCTCCTCGACAGCCGCGCGACACGCGTGCAGCGCGTCCTCGACGCGCGCCTTCTTCTCCTTCATCTCAACCTCGGTTGCGGCACCGACGTTGATCTGCGCCACGCCACCCGCGAGCTTCGCCAGACGCTCCTGGAGCTTCTCGCGGTCGTAGTCGCTTGTTGCGGCATCGACCTGGCTCTTGATCTGCTCGATCCGGCCCTGAATGTCCTTGGTCTTGCCGCCACCCTCGACGATCGTGCAGTTGTCCTTGTCGATGGTGATCTTCTTCGCGCGACCGAGTTCGGCGATCGTCACGTTCTCGAGCTGGATGCCAAGCTCTTCCATGATCGGCTGACCGCCCGTGAGCACCGCGATGTCCTCCAGCATGGACTTGCGGCGATCACCGAAGCCAGGCGCCTTCACGGCGCAGACCTTCAGCACACCGCGCAGCTTGTTCACCACCAGCATCGCGAGCGCTTCGCCGTCGATGTCTTCGGCGACGATGAGCAGCGCGCGACCGGACTCCGCGACCTTGCCAAGCACAGGCAGCAGATCCTTCGCCGACGAGATCTTCTTCTCGTGGATCAGGACGAGCGCGTCTTCGAGGACGCACTCCATCGCCGCAGGATTGGTCACGAAGTGCGGACTGAGATAGCCCTTGTCGAACTGCATGCCTTCGAGCAACTCCACCTCGGTCTCAAGGCTCTTGCCCTCTTCGACCGTGATCACGCCGTCCTTGCCCACCTTGTCCATCGCCTGCGCGATGATGTCGCCGATCTGCGAGTCATGGTTGGCGGAGCAGGTGCCGACCTGCGCGATCTCGCGCGAGTTCTTCACCGTCTTGGACTGCTGCTGCAGCTCGTCCACCACCGTGCGCACGGCGGCATCGATGCCACGACGCACGCTGTTCGCATTCGCGCCCGCGGTGATGTTCTTCAGCCCTTCGGTGAAGATCGCCTCCGCGTAGATCGTTGCGGTGGTGGTTCCGTCGCCCGCATCCTTGCTGGACTTGCTGGCAACTTCCTTCACCATCTGCGCGCCCATGTTCTCGTATGCGTCCTCGAGTTCGACCTCCTTGGCCACCGTGACGCCGTCCTTGGTGACGGTCGGTGCGCCGAAGGACTTCTCAAGGATCACCACGCGGCCCGACGGACCGAGCGTGACCCGCACTGCCTTGGCGAGCTTCTGCACGCCGCGGAGAATGCGCTCGCGCGCATCATTGTCATAGCTGATTTGCTTCGCTGTCATGTTTGGTTACCTCTTTGGGTTTGTGTGAGTTGTTGTTGGAGTCGTGGATCGATCTGGTCTGGAACGGGATCTGCGGCGATCAGTCGATGATGCCGAGGATGTCCTCCTCGGTCATGATGATGAACGTCTCGCCATCGATCTTGATCTCGGTGCCCGAATAGCTGCTGAACAGCACGGTGTCGCCCTTCTTCACGGTGAATGGCAGGTACTCGCCCGAGTCCTTCTTCAGGATGCCGTTGCCAAGCGCAACGATCTTGCCCTGCTTGGGCTTCTCCTTCGCGCCTTCGGGAAGGAAGATGCCCGATTCCGTCTTCTTCTGCGCCTCATCACGCTTGACGAGGACCTTGTCTCCGAGTGGACGAACCTTCATGTGTGAAACCTTTCTGGTTGGGGTGAAGCGGACCATGCGGTCCGCGCATTCAAGTCTTGTGGGGCAGGTGAACGAACAGTGTCTGTTGCGGCGCGGTCAGAAGCCCCCCTGCGGCCACGCGCCGCGGTAGTGACGCTCCACAACGCGCCGAAGCGTCGCGAGCATGGATTCCATGGGGACGGGTCGCTGCAGGACCGAGAACGCGCCCTCACGGAGCGCGGCGGCAAGCATGCGACTGCTGTCACGGTTGCTGACTTGGGGAGCGTGCACGACCACCACGGGTGGCGCGGGACGGAGCGGGCGCAGCAGATGGAGAATCCGCGCACCAAAGGATTCGTCCGCGGCACTCGATTCATCCGCGGGAGTCGACAAGTCCACGACTGCAATGTGAACGCGCTGATGCAGAATGACATCCTGTGCCTCGCGCGCACTTCGGCTTCGGAAACATCGAATGCCCTGCGGCGCGAGCAGCGCAGGCAATTGGTCGGCGAATGTGTCGTCGCGCCATCCTCCGTACGCCAGGAGCAGATTCAGGCGGCTCTGCCCATCGGCAGGGTGCCCTGAAGGGTGCCCCGAAGCCGCTTCGAGGCGGTCGGCTGATCTGTGGATGCCGCGAATCATGAGACCGCCTCGGTAGCAAATCCTGTGCCGCCGCTTGGCGGATCGCAGTCGGACCTGCGTTCACCCACAATCACCGCCGAAAGTAGTGCGCCTTTGCCCTGCAAATCTGCTGCCAAAGTGGCGGAAAGCCCGCGCGCCGAATCGCCAGCCGCGGAAGCCAAGCGCCCTGCCCGCCCCCCGCTACCTTCAGCCCATGCTCGATCTCTCTGTGGCAGATGTGCTCTCACGCAAGGAGGCGGTTGTCGGTCAGCGCGTGCGCCTGAAGGGCTGGGTCAGAACCCGCCGCGATTCGAAGGCGGGCATCTCCTTCGTGCTGCTCTCCGACGGATCGTGCTTCGACACGGTGCAGGCCGTGGCGCCCGCCGCGCTGCCGAACTACACCAGCGAGGTTCTGCGACTGACCGCTGGCTGCGCCGTCGAGATCGAAGGGCAGGCGGTCGCGAGCCAGGGCAAGGGACAGTCGGTGGAAGTGCAGGCGGATGTGGTGCGCGTGGTGGGATGGGTGGAAGATCCCGACTCGTATCCGATCCAGCCGAAGCCGCATTCGTTCGAGTACCTCCGTGAAGTCGCGCACCTCCGTCCGCGCACGAACACCTTCGGCGCGATCGGGCGCGTACGCCACTGCCTCGCGATGGCCGTTCACCGCTTCTTCCATGAGCGCGGCTTCTTCTGGATCCACACACCCATCATCACTGGGAGCGACTGCGAAGGTGCGGGACAGATGTTCCGAGTGTCCACGCTCGATCTGGCGAACATGCCGCGCACGCCGCAGGGCACCATCGACTTTTCGCAGGACTTCTTTGGGCGCGAAACGCATCTCACCGTCTCGGGGCAGCTGAATGTCGAGACATGGTGCATGGCGCTCAGCAAGGTCTACACATTCGGCCCGACATTCCGCGCTGAAAACTCCAACACAAGCCGCCATCTCGCGGAGTTCTGGATGATCGAACCCGAGATCGCGTTCGCCGACCTCGCGCAGGATGCGCAGCTTGCCGAAGATCTGCTGAAGTTCATGTTTCGGGCGCTGCTCGAGGAACGCGCGGATGACATGCGATTCTTCGCAGACCGCATCGACAAGCAGTGCATCACGCGGCTCGAACATCTCATCTCGTCACCGTTCGAGCGCATGGACTACACCGATGGCATCCGCCACCTTGAAGCCGCCTCATCGAAGGGCAAGCGCTTCGACTTCCCCCTTTCGTGGGGCACCGATCTGCAGAGCGAGCACGAGCGGTATCTCACCGAGGAACTCGTCGGCCGCCCCGTGATCCTGATGAACTACCCAAAGGACATCAAGGCGTTCTACATGCGCATGAACGAGGACGGACGCACGGTCGCCGCCATGGACATCCTTGCGCCCGGCATCGGCGAGATCGTCGGTGGCAGTCAGCGCGAAGAGAGACTCGACATGCTCGATCGGCGACTCGACGAGATGCGGCTCGACAAGCACACCTACAGCTGGTACCGCGATCTTCGGCGCTACGGCACCGTGCCGCACGCGGGGTTCGGGCTTGGCTTTGAACGCGCCATCGTCTACGCGACCGGGATGAACAACATCCGCGATGTGATCCCATTCCCCCGCACGCCGAAGTCGTGCGAGTTCTGAATCGTCCACTCCCCGTCGGGCGCTCGCTTTGGCACGGGCTACGGCGCGGAGTTACGGCGCAGGGTTACCCGGGTACCGCGCGGTCATCGGCGGGATGATCCCTGGACACAGTCGATCGCGGAAGTGCATCCAGTCGCGCCTCCACGGTTCGCCCGGTTGATCAGCCGGCTGCGCATATCGGTGGCCGACGCCAGCACCAGGCGGACCCTGGATCGTGGCGACAAGCGATGGCTTTTGCAGCGAGTAGGACTCCGTCGATCCATCCACATACGAGAAGGTGATGTTTCTGGGATCCCAGAAGGCGGGCCAGTCGATCCAGCCCTCCCAACCACCAGAGTTCGCCCATGTGGCAGGACTCGGCGTTCCCTGCGGTGCCGGCGAACCGAGCGGTGGACGCGGGTCAATCACCCAGCCTTGGTTGTTGAACGCAAAGCCGTCGGAGTCATCCTCGATCAGCGTCATGATGGTCTGCGACGGAAACTTGTGATGGACGGCATGCGTGGTGCGCCACTCGCGTGGTGTGACACCCTGCCCCACGAACCATCCCACCCACTTGTTCGCCCACTCATTGCTGTCTTCCGGCACCGTGCCACCCACGAAGCCCGTGAATGAGTAACTGCGGATTCGCTTGGTCGGATCCAGTGGCGACTTGTACAGGTTGTTGCTGCCGATGTAGGGATACAGGCGTCCGCCGGAGAGTGCCTTGGCAGCGGTGTTCTCGCTGTTCAGCCCATACTGCAACTCATTCTGTCCGAGGATGCTTGCGCCATAGGACGCGGTCCATGTGTGATACGAGTCCTGATTGGTGCTGCCATTGTTGATCAGGATCGGCCAGGACTGCGATCCGACGGTGAGCGTGTAGTTGAAGTTGCCATCCACGGATGTTCGGTTGCTGGCGTAGGCGCCGTTGTTGTCGGTGACATAACCCGACTGCGCGAGAGCGATCTGCCGCTGCTGCGAAAGGCAACTCGTCACGCGCGCAAGCGTCTTCACCTTGCTGAAGCCCACGATCACGAGCGCGAGCAGCAAGCCGATGATGGCGATCACCACCAACAACTCCGTCAGCGTGAAGGCGCTCCGCGGAGTGCAGGATGGCGATGATCGCTGTTGAGAAGTCATGGGGTGGTGATCGTCGAATGCATCGACCATTGTGGCGGGGTGCTCGTTCGGACACAGCCTACCCCGCCCGTTCCATAGATCTGTACGGTCAGGTGCACGAGGCTGATGCCGCGCAGATGTGGAAAACGATGCCCGCGGAGGACAATCAGCCTCTCGGTGGCGGTATCCTGATCGCCATGAACATGCGCACCATCGTGTTTGTCGCTGCATTCGCTGCAGTCGTGCATTCCTCCGCTGCCTTCGCACAAGATGCGTCCAAGCCGCAGCCGCCTGCAACGAAGCCTGCGGACAAGGACAAGCCCGCGAGTGCCGCGAAGCCGAAGGCGAAGGCGAAGGAGCCCGCAACGCCACCCGCAACGCCACCTGCAGCGCCACCACCGGACCAACCCGCACAGCAACCGGCGGATGCCAGCGGCAAGACCGACGGCGCAAGTGGCGGCAAGCCCGCCGCGGCGAAGCGTGCACCGGAACCAGAGGCACGCCCGTGCAAGCCACTCGATCAGTTGCCGCCGGAGATGCACAAGTGGGCGAATCTCGCCATGAGCGGCAAGTTCAAGGACTTCACTCGCCTCGCAGCGCGGCGGCAGGCGCTCTATGTGAAGTCTTCCGAACTTCGAATGGCGATGCGCGGCACGGAGCCGACGGAACGCCAAGTCGCGGAGGCGACGGCGGTGCAGAAGGAGATCGGCAAGGTCGGCGATCAGATGGATGCGATCACGGCTGCGAAGGGATGGACGCAAGAGGACTACGCCGTGATGGACTTCATCGTGGCGCAGCAGTTCGAACTGAACCCCATCAAGTGATGCGTTCACCAGACTGAAGCGAAGGAGTCCTGCGTGCCATTCACATGCAACATCGACTCGAAGGGTCGGACGATCCGTTTGTTCGCTGGTGCGGTCACGGAGAGTGCAGGCCTTCTGCTGCTGGTGCTGCGCTGGCAAGGCGTGCTGAGCGGTGACTGGCCGTGGTTCGCCGGCGCGGGGCTCGCCGCAGGCGGTCTTTTCATGGTGCTTGAGGGAGTATTCGGCTGGTGCGCCGTGCGCGCATTCGGCGTAAAGACGCCGATCTGACGCGCGCGCATGTGCACACCCGAATGACTTGCACGCACGGACACGGCTGCGCCAACAGCACAGGACGCAAGAGCTGGTTCAACGCGGACCTGCTTTCCGCGCTCGTCTGTGCCGCACTATTGCTCGCGGGTGTTCTCGCGCCGCGGTTTGGTGCGGACGAGGCCGCCGCGCGCGTGCTGCTGTGGATCTCCTGTGCGGCTGGCGGTTGGCATGTGGCGATCCGATCGCTGCAACAACTGCTGCGACGGAAGCTCGATGTTGATCTCCTCATGCTTGTCGCTGCCATCGGCGCGGGGATCATCAACCAGTGGACCGAAGGCGCGGTGCTGCTTTTCCTCTTCTCGCTCGGTCACGGACTGGAGAATCTTGCGAGCGAACGCGCGCGACATGCCATCCGTGCACTCGGCACGCTGACGCCGACCACCGCGCGGGTCGTTCGCGGCGGCATCGAGTCGGATGTTCCTGTCGAATCGCTGCGAGTCGGCGATCTCGTGCGCATCAAGCCCGCAGAGCGGGTGGCAGTGGATGGAGAAGTGCTCGAAGGCGAGACCACCGTCGATCAGAGCCCGATCACTGGCGAGAGCGTTCCCGTGCGCAAGTCACTTGGTGCGTCGGTCTTTGCCGGAACGCTCAACGGCGATGGCGTGATCACAGTGCGGACCACGAAGCTCGCATCGGAGACCACGATGGCACGGATGATTCGCCTGGTCGAGGAGAGTCAGTCCGCGAAGGGAAGGGTGCAGCGGATGACCGAGCGCTTCACCGCGGTGTACACGCCCATCGTGCTCGGCGGCGTTCCCGTGCTGATCGCGCTCCTTGTGTTCGCGTTCGAAATGAACTTTGCCGAGGCGTTCCTGCGCGCCATGGCGGTGCTCGTGGGCGCGTCGCCCTGTGCGCTGGCGATCTCGACGCCAAGCGCAATGCTCGCGGGCATCGCGCAGGCCGCACGGAGCGGTGTGCTCATCAAGGGCGGCATGCATCTGGAGGCGCTTGGAACGATCTGCGCGATCGCGTTCGACAAGACGGGCACGATCACGCAGGGGCGGCCCGAGGTGCAGCAGGTGATCGGCGTCGGCGGGACGACTGAGCGTGATGTCATCACCGTGGCGGCTGCACTCAACCGCAACTCGAGTCATCCGCTCGCGCTGGCGATCTCGCGGCGCGCCGCGCAGGACGCCGGGTCTGCAGCGGTGCCTGACGTGGAGAGCGTGCGGGCACTTCCTGGTCGCGGCATCGAAGGATCCGCCGCTGGAACGCGCCTCGCCGTCGTCGGTCCCCGTGCACTTGGTCGCGATGGTTTGCCGACCGCTTCGCCTGAGGTGCGCCGACAGATCACCGATCTCGAGTCAGCGGCGCAGACAGTCTCGGTTGTCACCCGCGGTCCAACAGTCATCGGCGTGATTGCCATATCGGATCAGGTGCGTCCCGATGTGAAAACGATTCTGGCGCGACTGAAGTCGCTGGGCATTGCACGACTGGTGCTGCTGACGGGGGACAACAAAACGGTCGCTGCACGCGTTGCCGAGCCACTTGGTGTGGATGAGATCCACGCGGAACTGCTGCCCGAGGACAAGATCACCGAAGTACGGCGGCTGCTCGACAAATGGCAGTCGGTGGCGATGGTTGGCGATGGGGTGAACGATGCGCCTGCGCTTGCATCGGCGACCGTCGGCGTTGCGATGGGAGCAAGCGGCACGGATGTCGCCCTCGAAGCGGCGGACATTGCCCTGATGGCGGATGACTTGTCGAAGTTGCCGTTCGCGGTCGGTCTCAGTCGGCGTGCGCGCTCCATCGTGCGGCAGAATGTGGTGATCTCGATGGCAGTGGTGGCGATGCTCATCCCATTCGCGGCCATGGGTGTCGTGCCGCTGAGCGCTGCGGTTGTGCTGCATGAGGGGAGCACGGTCGTGGTGGCGTTCAACGCGCTGCGGCTGCTGCGGTACCGTGAGAGCACATGATGAAGCTGCACGTGTGCATGGCAGCGCTTGCGCTCGCGGTTTCGATTGCGGCGCGCGATGACCCACCGAAGTCCCCCGCTGCCGCACCTGCGTCTGCTGCTGCGCCTGCTGCCCCGCCAGTCGCCGCGCCCGCGCCCGAACCCGCGGCGCTTATCTCCAAGGCGATCACTCCCGATCAACTGAAGGCCGATGTCGCACATCTGAGCAGCGACGAGATGGGCGGACGCTATTTCCGAAGCCCGTTCGCACTGAAGGCTGCAGCGTGGGTGGAACAGCGCTTTCTTGAATCGGGGCTTGTGCCACTCGAAGGCCTCGACACGATGCGCATGACCATCGACGACGAACCAGAGACCGGTCCCAACTTGGTTGCGCGGCTCGCTGTCGCTGCTCCAGAGGCCAGTGCACCAAGTGGCGCGCCAAAGCCTGTGAGCGATGGGTTCATCATCGTCAGCGCGCACTACGACCACCTGCGCCCGCGCCGCTCTGGCGAGGACCGCATCTTCAACGGCGCCGATGACAACGCATCGGGCGTGTGTGGCATGATCGCGGTGGCGCGCGCGCTGAAGGCGCTCGCGGATGCGGGGCGACCACCGCAGTGCACGGTCGTCTTCATCGCGTTCAACGGCGAGGAGGCGGGACTCCGCGGATCCAATGCGTTCGTCGCCAAGCCACCGCTGCCGCTCGACAAGGTGCGGGGCGTGTTCAACATGGACATGATCAGCCGCGGGCGACCGCGTGAAATATTTATCGATGGCGGTGCGGTCGGCGCACCACTGATCGAACCCCTGCGAAAGGCCAATGAACAGATCGGACTCTCGCTGAGAATCAATGAGCATCCGGATTGGCTGCCGCGCAGCGATCAGGCAGCGTTCCTTGCGAAGCGGATTCCTGCCGTGCTGTTTTCCGTCGAGGATCATGAGGACTACCACCGGGTCACCGATCACGTGGAGAAGATTGACGCTGCGCTCGCGGCGGATGTGGCGCGGCTCGTGGCGTGGACCGTGTGGGGAATGTCGCGCGAACCCCGCGCAGCACCCAACTGACTCGTCACTGCACGAATCGCTGAGCGAACGCGTCAAGGCGTGCGAGGGATTCCTCGACACGGCGCTGGGCGATCCGTCCTGATGCCATCGCTTCGGATAGCGCATCGATCGCTGCGCGCTGGCGGTCGAGCCGATGGCACATCAGCAGGCAGTCGATCCCCGCCTCGATCGCGCGCACGCATGCCTCACCGATCGGCATGCGATCGGCGATTGCCGCCATCTCCATGTCGTCACTGAACACGACGCCGCCGAAACCAACCTCGCCGCGCAGAACGCCACCGATCACTTTCGCGCTCAGCGTGCCGGGAACGCCCGCATCCACCGCATCGAATACCACATGCGCGCTCATCATGGATGCAACGCCCGCCCGCGACGCCGCCACAAACGGCGGAAGTTCCACGGCACGCAGCCGATCGATCGCATGCGCCAAGCGCGGCAAGTCGAGGTGGCTGTCGCGGTCCGTGTCGCCGTGACCGGGAAAGTGCTTCGCACACGCCGCGACGCCGCCACGCTGCTGCGCCTCGATGAACGCACACGCGCACCTCGCGACATGCGCAGAGTCCGCACCGAACGAACGCGTACCGATCACGGGGTTGGCCGGGTTGCTGTCCACATCCACGACAGGGGCGAAGTTCAGATCGAATCCACAGTTTCGCAGTTCGCGCGCGAACAGAGCGCCGATGCGCGCGGATTCCTCCACACTGTCGGAGCGCGCCCCCACCTCGCGCATCGGTGGCACAGCGGTCATGCCCTCGGTGAGCCGAGCGACGCGCCCACCCTCATGATCGATGGACGCGAACAGCCGCGCATTTCCGGCGCGGTGGGCGCAGGCCTTCACAGCGCTGACCACCGAGGTCGCTGCCGTCCGCGATGTGGCGTTTCGAGCGAAGAGGATCACGCCAGCAACGCCCGCGCGAAGCATCTCCTCGAGTCCACCGTTGACTTCAGGTGAATCCCATCCCACGCAAAGAAGTCGCGCTGCGCTACGCCGCTGAGCATCGGTCGGCATCATGCGGAATGTAGTGGTGCGCGCGGCATCGGGTGGCGCGCAACACGGTGCGCCCGAGCGTGTACCGCCGCTCCGCTCCAGTACCTTCGCGCCGTGCTCCCTGAATCGATGATGCGCACACTTCGAGTGCGCAACTACAGGCTCTTCGCGTGTTCGTTCCTGTGCAGCGGAGTGGCGCTGCAGATGCTCG
>Ga0194120_10009317_pt1 | contig 12494 bp, 11 predicted proteins | sample TA2MahCa65mmetaG_FD_148642 | JGI IMG/M metagenome (GOLD analysis project Ga0194120, IMG submission 148642) | Freshwater microbial communities from Lake Tanganyika, Tanzania - TA2015019 Mahale Deep Cast 65m | ecosystem: Environmental > Aquatic > Freshwater > Lake | place: Tanzania: Lake... | reverse complement strand
CGCCTCCAGGTGTAGATGGTCTGCTCGCTGACCTTGTGCTTCCTGGCGACCTCGGGAACCGACGCCTTGTCGGCTTCCCGCAGGATCGTGACCATCTGCTCTTCAGTGAAACGGCTCTTCTTCATCGGCTCCTCGCTGGTTGGCGGGAGCCATTCTCTCAAGTTACGATTGGTCCAAAGAACCTGGGCAGGTCAGGTGGGCAGATGAAGCGTTGAAAGAAGCATCATAAGCGCAGCGCAAAATAGTGAATACAATATAAATAATGGCTTGCTAAACAAATGTTCTGGATTTTGTATAATACTATTTGGCTCATAGGTTAATTTCAAAATGTAACCTATCAAGGCCATGAGAAATGGGGTACTTAGTACTAACTCAGGATGATATTTCATTATCGCTACAGCTAAAAAAAACATACATCCCGATGCGTAAACAACAATAGAGATAACCAGTCTAACCTCGTCATACCAAATAAAGGAACTGCGATATTGGGAAGCAACGATTTTATCGTTTATCTCTCTGAGTTCCGCCAACCGCTTCGCGCCCATCAAGAAAGCCCCTAACATCCAGAAAGTAAGAACTATCGAAGACGGGGGGGGGAAACAGCATCAGTAATAGCGAACCATCCCAAGTAAAGCCTGATTGGGTTATTAATTGCCTCTGAAAGCACGTCTACGATTGGCACCTCCTTTGATCGAATGGGTGGCGCGTTGTAAATTATTCCCATTGCCCACAAGGCCAAAGCAGCTAGAAAAAAATATTTATTAATATTGTAGCTAAGGATCAGGCCAATAATACTTAGCGCTATATACAGTATATACGCTTCATGTTTTGATATTTTCCCCTTGGCCAAAGGTCTGTCTCTTTTTTTGGGATGTGACCTATCTTGATTTGCATCCAAAATTTCATTCAGAACATAATTGCTCGATGCCACAATACAAGTAGAGATGAATGCTGAAATTAGGGTAACTAGTGATAGAGTTTCCAAGTAATCTGGATATAGCAGCAATACAATGCAGGAGCCAGCAAGCATGAATATATTTTTGATCCAATGGTCTGGACGTGTGACAGCAATATAGTCATTAAACATTTTATTTTTGTGTTATTCGCTTATCTGCGTAATTTTTTTAAGAAACTTAAATCTACTATTAATATCTACTTTATTGGTCGAGTAAAATACACAATTGAATCAAATAGATTTATATTGATTTTTTTATTCCACAGGCTTGATAAGCAACGAATTGACAAAATATAGTTTGTAAAAGTACCCGCTCGTAAATATGTGCTCAGCCGGCGAAGCAGGTAGCTCAAAGGAAAACGCCAAACATAATATTCTTTTCGCTCCAAGGTAAGTCCTGCGAGCGTCAGCGCTAAAGACATAGTATCTGACGTAAAGTGACCAACATGTGCCGTCCTGAAATGCCACCAGCGACGTCCCATAAATCGGGCTGCTAATGAGCCAACATCCGGCGTCACGATGACAACGAGTCCATCCGGCTGCACTGTACGACAAGCTGCTTTTAATAAATCTAGCGGGGAGCTTACATGCTCAATTACATCGCAAATCGTAATAACGTCGAAGCTCATATTCTTGATAGCGGGATGGGGGAAATTTCCCTCGTGCATTCGGACACCTTGTTTGCGCGCTTTTGATACCGCCCATGCGCTCGGCTCGACGCCTTCCGAGTAAAAACCCTTTGCTTGCGCCTCCAAACAAAGACCTCCAGTGCCTGCCCCCACATCAAGTAACTTTGTCGCCTCAGGTCTTTGTTTGATAACTAAGCGGATGAGATCCGCAAATGCGAGTCGCCGAGTATTTGAGGTCGCTTCATATTCCTCGTCCACAAGACCGTGGTACAAATCTTCAATTTGTTCGGCTGACCTCCTCTCGGCGTGAATAAAGCCACAGTCATTACATTTTAGTAATCGTGCGGTCCAACCATAATTTTTGTCGCTTATCCTCACCAGGTCTGCATGGATTTCTGAAGGAATATTAGCCGCAGCATATTCAGTATGAGATAACCCTGCACAAATCCAGCATTTATCATCGGTAAATACTCGACTGTCCACATTAATAGCGGGTAGATTTTTTTCTAATTCGATTAAATACCGTGTAACGGGCACATGTGGAGAAAAGAATATTGGCTTGCAATTAAAAAAGGGCATACCAGCTGCGTGTGCGCCCTTGCCGTCTGTATCTTTCCGATCACCGAAATAAAATACAGAAATTGGTGCTAACCCAAGCCTCTTACAAACCTCTCGAAAGCCTCTTGTATTTGGCTTAAGCGCTGAAACATTAGGTTCAAATGATTCAACTATGCAATCAAAGATGTCTGGCGGTAAAGCCAAGGCATCTAGTTTTTTCCGGGTTGGATAATCAGAATACACACCTAACTTATATCCCTTGACGCGCAAGCGAGTTAACACATGACGCAAGGCTGCGTCTTTAAATCTGGTTAAAACATCGGGCTGCCACTCATTAGTCCATTTTGCTAGGAGATCAGCAACCCGTTCATTTGTTGAACCGGTTTCGTTTGCTATTTGGTCAATAACTATGGCAAACAGACCAGTACGGTATTTACTGTGTCGGGCTCTCTCCGTGAACTGACGGATACGATACAAAATCTTCAGCTCTTCTAGCGTAATCTTTTGCCGAATCGCTTGTCTAACGAGAAACAATATCATCCAAAACCAAAAAACGTAACGGTTATAAAGCGTTCCGTCAAGATCTAAACAAATTCCTTGTAAGGCATGACCGCGATTTTGCAAGGGACACGTTATACCTTTATTTGATTTACTCATCTACTTTTTTATTACTAGGTCAAACTGATTTCAGTATTTTTTTAATTTGTTAGATTTTGTAATTCAAAGCTGAATGTAATTTTGTGCGGCTGCGTAAATATGCGTCTTGGTCTCGTTTATCTGGTCATTTATGGTCTTGACCGGGACAATTATGCTAGATCAAATCAATTTTAAAACCGCTTGTTGGTGAAGCCAAGCAAAATCTCATAGGAAAGCCAACAACCGGATGTTCTAACTAAATAGTTGCGTTGATATCGTCAGAGATGGAAGCGATGTGCTATCTTACGATGAGCGTGTAGTTGGCGCCGATACCGCCAAAAAGGTGAATCCCAAGGTGATTTCTGAGGAATGTAAAAGTACGATCATTTTTGCCGTTTAACTTGAATAATGACCATTTCTCATCAAACCAAAATCACCAGTAGTACGAGCTTTTTATGTACCACGAAAGATTCAATAAGTAGTCCGCGTCAATCATTCAGCTGGTGGCCAAAGCCCTCAACGGTCAAACGGATCAATAGGCAACCACCAGACTATCGCCCTCATTACAACCGAGGGTGGTAGGTGTTCCGTTAGTAGCTTCGAACTTAATACTTGACATTTTTTGTCGGCAATGCATAAGCAGCAGGAGTTCCTTCGTTGCGGGTGAGGTTAAAGATATGTTGTCGGACTCGGCGAATGGCCCTAAGCCCGTAAGTGAATAAAAACTGCCAGTCGCGCTTACGAAACTTCAGCAGGAACTGCAGCTGTCGAAAAATAAATCGCGGGTGAAATGCCACTGAATACATATCACGTACAGCGCCATAATACCGATCGTGCGGAACCGGTGTCTTTACAATTAATTTACTCATATCAAAGTCATCGTAATCCTGTGTTAGCAGGACACCTTCTTTAATGCATTCCTGATGATACGCAGTGTAATCAAGTGGGGTGCAGAGAGTCACTTGAAGAGTCCGAGCTAGACCACTTAACATCAAGCGTTTTACTTCAGCTACCGTTTTATCTAACTGCTCCTGGGTCTGCCAGTAGTACCCGACCATAATTGTCAGGTGCGGATGTAATCCGTATTTGGTCATCCACTTTAGACAACTCTCGACATGCTGAAGTTGATAGCCTTTATTCAATCTCTGCAAGGTCTCATCATCTGCCGCCTCGTACCCAAGTAAAACGAACCGAAAATTTGCCTTGCCCATGAGCTTGATTGTTTCTTCATCGAGGTACTCGAACCTTGTGTTGATACCAAAATAACAACCCTTCTTGTTTAGGCCCCGATCAATTATCCCCTGAGCGAATTGTCGGGCTTCTCGACCTCGATACCAGACGCCTGAGTCATCAAAAATCTCTTTTACTCCGAAATTATTTATCAGATTTTCGTACTCATCGAGACTGCGCTCCACGGGCATCATTGAGAAAGTCAAATCTGAACCGTTATAGCGGCAAAATGTACACTTACCGAACATACAATCGCGTATTACGCTCGTTGCGTAAGTTCCCGGTGTTTGCAAAAAATTTCCATTTTCAAACGCGTAATTGTTCCATTGCACTAAATCGCGGTCTACGAGAGGTGATCGCTCAAGCGGCTCAACCTGCCTGAAGTTACCCGTGGATCGCAACTCGATTCCTTTCATGCGAATAAGAAGACCTTCGAGATTGCACGTTAATCGCCAAGAGGGATTCGTGGAAATAAAAGGAATTAGCCTTGCAAGTGCAAAATCGACGTGGCTACTGCGCAGCACAATATCGGTCAGACTCTCTGCCATCGTTTCTTCTGGCTTTCGCATCGAATGATAGCCGGTCATAACAACGATACAGTCAGGCAGCCGTTCTTTCACTTGATTTACTGTTCTCCAATAAAATTTCATTACTGGAGTGGTGCTCTCAAACACAATTACTTCTGGCTGCCAGTTAATAAGGTCAGAGAACCACTGATCATAGGACTTTAGCTGTGCGTTACCGTCATCCCACAATACATCGTGGCCAAGGTCTCTTAGCCAAGTTGTCGCCTGTGCATGTGTAACCGGTAATAGGTAAGTCGGCTTTTTGAAGAACTGGACATTCCGATTCTGAGAGACCATCGCCTTCTGGCCGTATTTATTTATGATCGGCGGGTAGGATATTGCAACTCTCATATAGTTATCCTCAGAAAAAAACCTCGGTAATCAAATTATCACCAGGGACTCCCTGCTCCCTGAGAATCTCGAGAGCATCTACGATCATATTCCGATTGCCACACAAATAGACAATCGAATTGGCACTTATAGGATTTGAATAAATGTAGTCTGTTATTCGTATACTGGTTCGGTCCAGATAATTTTTAGAAATACAGGGGATGTAACTTTCGCGTCTAAAATCTTCGGAACCGTATTGTTCATTCGGTTCCCTTATCCCGTGTAAGACCGTATAACTTAAGGTCGGGTAGGTGAGTGCAAACGAATGAAATGGCGCTATTCCGGTGCCAGTTGCTAAAAAAACGAAGTGCTGACCCTCAATTTCATTTTCCTTGAGGCAAAAGTCCCCGTAAGGTCCATCAATTTCAACCGCATCTCCCACCTGGAGCTTTTGAAAAATTGGACTGACACACCCTCCATCGACGACCTTGATGAGGAAGTCCAAATAAGGCGCATCGGCTGCGGAATACATCGAGTACTCGCGATTAATACCGCTACCCGGAACTCCCACATTAAAACACTGGCCGGCAAGTATTTTGACCCGGGGGCGCTCTGTTCGCAGCCGAACCGTGCTCTCGGTTAGATGGGCGACCTCTAGAATCCTATACATTTAATTTATTTTTTTCCATGCCGCTTCGGAAATAGGCAATTGTTTTAAATAAGCCGGACTCAAGGTCAACGCGCGGCTTCCACCCCAGCATCTTTTCAGCAAGAGTGATATCTGGCTTGCGTTGGCGCGGATCATCAGGCGGAAGAGGCTTAAACGTAATCTTGCTTGTGCTCTCCGGTATCATTCTCATGACTTGTTTTGCAAGCTCAAGGATCGTGAATTCTCCCGGATTGCCAAGATTTACCGGTCCAATGAACTCTTGGTCGTTTTCCATCATAAGGATGAGCCCATCGACCAGATCGTCAACATACTGAAAGCTTCGGGTTTGGCTTCCGTCTCCGTAAACAGTCAACTCCTCATTCTTCAGCGCCTGAACGATGAGGTTTGACACCACCCGCCCATCATTTGGGTCCATGTTTGGCCCGTAGGTATTAAAAATTCTCACAACCCGAATCTCTAAATTATGTTGATGGTGATAGTCGAAAAATAAGGTCTCGGCGCAACGTTTACCTTCGTCATAGCAAGCGCGCAAACCAATCGGATTGACTCTCCCCCAGTAGCTCTCTGGCTGCGGGTGTACCTCGGGGTCACCATAGACCTCACTAGTCGAGGCCTGAAGTATCCGAGCCCGTGTTCGCTTGGCTAGCCCAAGCATATTAATTGACCCGTGGACGCTGGTCTTTGTGGTCTGGACCGGGTCCCGCTGATAATGCACCGGGGAAGCCGGGCAGGCGAGATTATAAATCTGGTCGACCTCTAAATACAGCGGAAAACAAATGTCGTGCCGGATTAACTCAAACTTCGGATGATTAATTAAATCCTGAATATTTTCCTTTGCGCCTGTATAAAAATTATCGACACAGATAACTTCATGATCTTGCGCTATCAGGCGTCTGCAGAGGTGAGAGCCTACAAACCCTGCACCGCCCGTGACTAAAATTTTCATCTACTTTTTTCTTCCCAAATGCTTGAAATAAGTCAATTCAGCGCTTTACGATATTCGCGCCAAATCAGACTATAACCAATAAGCGCAGTCAAGGCACCGAAAGATCCAATAATAACAAGAACCATCCAAACCTCTTGATGCCAGGTGAGGATAGCAAGAATCTGCAAGGGTGCCATCGCCAAAAATAGCCACGTAAATAGCACCCTACCCTGAGCAATTAAAAAGTGTTCCGCCACCATCACGAGTGCCATCGGAAAGACAGCCAGCCCGTACCAACGCAGCAGCTCTGAGGCGCTCGAATAACGATCACCATAGAAGATGTCAATTAGCCAGCCGCTAAAGAAAAAATAGAAAATGGCAGCGAATGCACAAAAACACGAGGTAGCGAATACGGCCTGAAAGAGCAGATTCGCACTCGATGCTTTTTTTGCTAAATTTTCAGCAACAAGCGGAAAAAGTGCGAAAACTAAACCTCCAGGCAAATATAAAACGGCCTTCCCTAGGACAGAGGCGGCTGCATAATTTCCAGCGGTTTCGGAATCAAACAGATTATTGACGATTACCATATCAAGTTGCGTCATCGCCGTAAAAGCGATATTCGCTAAAAGCACTGGATAAAAACTTTTGATTGAAAATAAAATTTTTTCAAAGGAGAACTTTTTCTCAACATCTGACCCGCTTACATAAATTTTGCGCACGGCTAACCAAATACAACATATCCAAACAATTAGACTTGATAGAACGATTCCACATGCTGCCCCCGGTACACCGTATTCAAAAAACACGAAAAAGACGCTGGAGGCAATCTTTAAAATCGCTGCAAAGATCCCCGCGCTTCCGATAAAAACAAAACATTTAAGACCCTGCAGAAATCCAGTCACAACCGCTAATAAGGCACCGATCAGAAGAATCAATCCAAATAGATATACCGGCAGCAGACTCTGCGTTTTTAGATAGCTTCCGAGGGTATCGGAGAATATATAGAAAAATGGGCTTAAGACGATCAGAAGCACTGTGATAATTTGATTTGATTGCAAGAAAAACTTCCATAAGACGCGCCTTTGACTTTGCGCCTGCAGACTGGAAACTTGTCTGGTCACTGCCATTGTCAGGGCCGAAAGCGGTGACCCAGTGAACATTAATAGCGCCATCAGTGCACTGAGGAGCGCATACTCCCCGGGTGCAAGCATCCTCCCCATGAGTATCTGATAGACATACCCCAAGATTCCGCCCAAGACACCCGCAACTGTCATCACGGAGCCGCCCCTAAATAGCGCGCTGTTTAGAAAACGTTTGACTTCTTCAATGACCACGTAAATATCTCAAGGGGGCCTTCAGAGTCGGCAACGTCTTAGGAATCAATATTAATTCGCTCGCGAACAATGTACAGCGGGCGATTAATCACCTCAGTATGGATATTTCCAACGTACAGCGCAACCAAACCAATCGCTATCAAAACAATTCCAATTAAAAAAGTATTTGCTACGACCACCATCGCAAGGGGCGTATACACCCAACTCGTATGGAGAAAATAATTCAGTAACATCCATGCAAGCAGTAACCCGCTTACAGTAGTTATTACAATACCCAAATAGCCGGTTAGTCTTAGTGGCCACAAAGAAAACGACGTGATACTGCCAACCGCGAGTTTTACAAGCTTTCTGTAGGAGTAGCCCACATCCCCATCGCTTCTCGCATCCGCGGAAAACTCAACGTACGCCTTACGAAACCCAAGCCAGTCCATAATGCCGCGGAACATTCTCTCGCGCTCGGTGGCAAGCCTAAAGGCCTCTAATACTTTTTTATCGTAAAGCCGAAAGTCTGTTGTCTGTGAGACCATATCAAGGCCTGAGATTTTCGACATCAGCCAATAGTAAATGTGAGACCCAAGTCTTCTTAGCAGTGGCTGTTGATCAATTTTTTTTCTTATTGTGACTACAATCTCGGCACCATCCTCCCAGTGACTCACCAATTCAGGGACTAACTCAGGCGGATGCTGAAGGTCGGCATCAATACAGATCACGGCGTCAGCCTCTTTTGCCTCATGCACACCGGCTGTCATGGCAATCTCTTTCCCAAAGTTTCGGGAAAGATCAATCACCTTGCATCGCTTATCCTTCTTGGCAAGAGAAGTTAAGACCACTAGGGAGTCATCGGGACTGCCGTCATTTACAAACACATATTCCCAAGAATATCTCGGGATATCCGATGTGACAGCGGTCAGTCGCTCGTAGAGAGTCGGAAGGTTTTTAGCCTCGCGATAGACAGGAATGATGACCGATATTTTTTTCATTTTTGTTTGTAAGCTAGTCAGAACCAAATAAGTCTCTTGTATAAATCTTATCTTTTACGTCTGAAAGATCATTTGACTGACGATTTGCGATGATGACATCAGACTCCTTTTTAAACTGATCTAAGCTATTGATCACTTTAGAGTTATAAAAATTATCCTCAGTCAAGGCAGGCTCATAGATGATGACCTCAACGCCCTTAGCCTTAAGCCTTTTCATGACACCCTGAACACTAGAGTCACGAAAGTTATCCGATCCCGCCTTCATGATGAGGCGATAGATGCCGACGACCTTGGGGTCTCGGCTTAGGATATCGGCTGCGACAAAATCTTTTCGGGTGGTATTGGATTCAACGATTGCCCGAATTAAGTTTTGCGGCACATCTTGGTAGTTTGCAAGGAGCTGCTTGGTGTCTTTGGGCAGACAATATCCCCCGTAACCAAAGCTTGGATTATTGTAAAAACTCCCAATCCGTGGGTCTAGGCAGGCGCCTTCGATGATCTGTCGGGTATCCAACCCATGCGTTTGTGCGTAGGTATCTATTTCATTAAAGTACGCGACCCGCATCGCGAGGTAAGTATTTGCAAATAGCTTAATTGCCTCGGCTTCTGTGCTACCTGTAAAAAGTATCGGGATATCTTTTTTTACTGCACCCTGCGCTAGAAGATCAGCAAACCGCTTTGCGCGCTCGGACCTCTCGCCCACGACAATTCGGCTGGGGTGGAGGTTATCTATGAGCGCCCTTCCCTCCCGTAAAAATTCTGGGCTAAAAATTAAATTCTTGGTGCCAAGCTGCTCACGAGTGCACTCGGTGTAGCCCACCGGGATCGTGGACTTAATCACCATCACGGCATTGGGATTAAGTTTTATCACGTCTCGGATGACAGACTCAATCGACTTGGTATTAAAGTAATTTGTCTGGGGATCGTAGTCCGTTGGGGTGGCGATGATGACAAATTCAGCGCCTCTATAGGCTTCGGTCTTATCCAGTGTTGCCCGAAAACTAATCTTTCCTTTACTCAGAAAATCCTGTATTTCAGCGTCTTCAATTGGAGATTTTTTCTCATTTAGAAGAGAAACGCGCTTCTCGTTAATATCAAGTGCTACAACCTCATTGTGTTGGGCAAGTAAGATTCCGTTTGATAGGCCCACATAGCCCGTTCCGACAACAGCAATCTTCAAAAAAGTCTCCCGTAACGATCCTCAAACCTGACAATGTCATCCTCGCCCAGATAGTCCCCCGACTGGACCTCAATGATTTCTAGCTCGGTCTCACCGGGGTTATGCAGCCGGTGGGTTATACCGAAAGGAATAAAGGTTGATTCATTTTTATTGAGCGTAAATACTTTGTCGCCGCAGGTCACCTGCGCAATCCCCGCAACCACAATCCAGTGCTCGGCCCTGTGGTTGTGCATCTGAAGGCTTAGGCTTGCCTTGGGCTTAACGCCGATGCGTTTCACCTGAAAGCCGTCTCCCTTCGAAATAGAGTCATACCACCCCCAGGGTCTGGCCACACGTCTATGGGTATGGGCCTCGGCCATCCCCCGTGAATCAAGTTGGGTGAGAACGTCTTTGACTTCTTCCGAACTCTCCTGGTGTGCGATTAGCACCGCGTCGGCGGTATCGATGATTAATAGGTCTGTGACGCCTAAAGCCACAACGGGGCGATTAGGTGCATGGATAAAGGTATTTTCTGTTGCGTGGGCAATTCCCTGCCCTTTTATTCGGTTTTGGTTGGCGTCCGCCTCTGTTAATTGCGCAACCGCATTCCAGCCTCCTACGTCGCTCCACTGACTTTTGAAGGGAACGAGGGCAACTTGGTCGTGCTTTTCCATTACCGCGTAGTCGATGCTCTCTAAGCGGGCGGCCTCGAACAGGTCTTTATCGAATCGGATAAAGAGATTGTCTTCAATTGTTTTTTCCGCATTTGTTTTTTGCATTGATGCTTTTGCCGCTTCTAAGATATCTGGCGCGTGAAGACGCAAGGCATCTAAGAGGACGGATGCCCGAGATAAAAATATCCCGGCGTTCCAAAAGGCATTGCCCTCTAAAAGAAGCTTCTCAGCATCAGTACGAGAGGGCTTTTCAATAAATTGGAGGGCCTTACTTGCGAAAGCATCAAGCGGCTCACCGGAGCGGATGTAGCCGTAGGCCGAAGACGGGTGGGTTGGCATCACACCGAAGGTCACAATACGCCCGCTATTGGCAGCTTTAATTCCACCTTGGATGCACTCTATAAAGGCGTCTGTATCAGGGATGTGGTGATCTGCCGGACAAAAGAGGAGTAACGGATCCGGGTCTGCCCGCCAATGCTGATCCTGATTCGTATTTGGCTTGCTGTTTACCTTTTCATTCTGCGCCGCATAGGTCGCCGCTGTGGCCATCGCCATGGCGGTGTTGCGGGGGCTGGGCTCAAGCAATATGGATCCGGTAACGCCGGCTTCCTCCATGCACTGGGCAATCAAGAACCGATGGTCCTCAGAGCCCACCGCGATTACTTTAGAGCCATTTAATTGCGCTACCCGGGTAGCCGTGAGGGTAAGTAGGCTCTTATCCCCGATAAGGGGAACAAACTGCTTGGGAAAACTCTTTCTCGATAGGGGCCAAAGCCGCGTACCCGATCCGCCGCAGAGGATTACCGGGATGATGGCTTGGGGGTGAGTTGGTTTAGAGGGGGACAAAAAAGAAAGGGGAAGAGGAAGGCAAAGCCAAGGGGTTTACTGGGTGGGGGTTAACTCGACGGTTAAGTATATGAATTCACCGGTGAGATTGCCGGCGGCCCGCTATTTCCCGATACCGTCGGCCACATAAAATTAAGCGATTTGCAATCACGCATAGGATAGCCAAGGCCTGACCAGCGGGCGCGTTTCCGATTTGGCCGGAAAAGGGGATTGGGGCTTTGTTCGGGCACGCAAGGTCTTTGGGCGATTGATGATCTCAGAGCAATTCATGGGTTATCTGTTTTTCGCAACGAACAAGACCCCACACCGTTTACCGAGCAGGCTACCGCCCCCCCCTGATTTGGGGGCGGAAAAAGGAGGGGCCAAAATAGCGGCGGCCGAATGAAAGGTATCACTTTTTTATATAAGATGTAAACTTAATTTGCAAGAGCCTTCAATTTCGGACTGTCTGATACTGACCTGACCGATCTTTTGTACCAGGGCCGTTGTTACTCTACTGCACCATCGTTGGCTGCGCGAGCATGAGGGGCCGAGGGCTACAGGCCGCCGGCGCCGGCGGCCTGTAGCCAAGCGAGCTGTGGGGCCTGACCTCGTTATATTCCTTTCGCCAGCGCTCGATCACGATCCTTGCCTCCTTCAGGCTGTAGAAGATCTCGCCGTTGAGCAGCTCGTCCCTGAGCGTGCCGTTGAAGCTCTCGCAGTAGCCGTTCTCCCAGGGGCTGCCCGGCTCAATGTACAGCGTCTTCGCCCCGATCCGCTGCAGCCACTCCCTGAGCACCTTGGCGGTGAACTCCGGGCCGTTGTCCGAGCGGATGTGCTCGGGGATGCCCCGACTGACCATCACCTCGGCCAGCTGCTCGATCACCTCCTGCGCCCCGATGCGCCTCGCCGTCAGGATAGCCAGGCACTCCCGGCTGTGCTCATCGATCAGGGTCAGCAGCCGCACCGGCCTGCCATCGTGCGTCCAGGTGGTCACGAAGTCGTAGCTCCAGACCTGGTTCG
>Ga0194120_10009312_pt1 | contig 12500 bp, 8 predicted proteins | sample TA2MahCa65mmetaG_FD_148642 | JGI IMG/M metagenome (GOLD analysis project Ga0194120, IMG submission 148642) | Freshwater microbial communities from Lake Tanganyika, Tanzania - TA2015019 Mahale Deep Cast 65m | ecosystem: Environmental > Aquatic > Freshwater > Lake | place: Tanzania: Lake... | reverse complement strand
AAAAACGTTCGACTCGGTTCCAGCAGATTAGCAGGCAACCGATGATGAGGAAGGCCTCGTGGATATCGTCACGTTTTTCATAGCGGCCTGACAATCGACGTTGTTGGAAGAGTCCGGAGAAGACGCCTTCCACGATGAAAGGTGTTGCCCCAATCCGCTGGAGATGGTGTTGTCGCAGGGGTGGCCAATTTTCGGTTCGGCGTCGTACACGCGATTTGCGAAGGCTTGATCTGGTCGGCGGCGACGGCCTCCGCCGAGACGTTGGATTGGCGGGATGGCGTCGATCAACGGGATCGACTGTTCGGAGTCATGCACGTTCGCGCCGGTCTGAATCAGCGGCAGGGCGTCCCTTCGGCAACGCACGCGACATGGCGTTTGGAACTGTTCTTCGTGCGATCCGTGGTATTGGAGACAGTCTTCCCCCAAACAAATCGCTCGCACCGAGCACCGAGCACAACGGTTCTATCGGACGCAGCCTTTGTTGAGGCGGGGATCGATTCGAGAATCAGCGCAGCAAAAACCCCGACCACGTTGCGAGGTCGGGGCTAAATTCGATTCAACAAACGACTCTGGTTGTGACAATCACTTCAACACTCGCTCGCGAATCCAGTCGGTGTGAAAGACTTGCCCACGTGGCTTGTCCGTTCGCTCGTAGGTGTGCGCACCGAAATAATCACGTTGTGCTTGCAGCAAGTTCGCCGGCAACCGAGCCTGGCGGTAGCCATCGTAATAGCTGAGAGCAGCACTGAAGACCGGGACGGGAAAACCCATCTGAACCGATGTCGAAATCACTCGTCGCCAACTGGGCTGAGCCTTCTCGACGGCGGCCTTGAAGAAATCATCGAGCAGCAAGTTCTCGAGTTTCGGGTTCTTGTCAAACGCCGCCTTGATGTCCCCGAGAAATCTCGACCGGATGATGCAGCCACCTCGCCACAACAACGCGATGTTGCCGTTGTTGAGCGTCCAACCAAACTCTTTGGCTGCCGCATCAAGTTGCACGTAGCCCTGCGCGTAGCTGCAAAGCTTCGAGGCATACAACGCCTGCCGAACATCCTCAATAAACTGTGGCTTGTCGCCGGTGAACTTCACGTCGCCCGGGCCTTTCAGCACCTGTGACGCTCGAACACGAGCGTCTTTCTGGGCCGACAAACAGCGCGCGTACACTGACTCAGTGATCAGTGTCGTCGGCACTCCCAAATCCAGAGCGTGCTGGCTCATCCACTTGCCAGTTCCTTTTTGCTGAGCGGTGTCGAGCAATTTGTCGACGAGATGTTCTCCGGTCTCGCGATCCTTCACCGAAAAAATGTCGCGAGTGATCTCGATGAGATAGCTTTCGAGTTCTCCTTCATTCCAGTTCTTGAAGACGTGGTACAACTCATCGTTGGTCAAGCCGAGCGCATTTTTCAGAATAAAATACGCCTCGCAGATGAGCTGCATGTCACCGTATTCGATGCCGTTGTGGACCATCTTGACGTAATGACCTGCCCCGGCTTCCCCAACCCAGTCACAGCAAGGAATATCGTTTTTGGGTCCGACCTTGGCCGAGATCTTCTGGAACACGTCCTTTACGAACGGCCAGGCTTCCACATGCCCACCCGGCATGATGCTCGGCCCCTTGAGCGCCCCTTCCTCACCTCCCGAAACGCCGGTTCCAATAAACCGAAGACCGGCGGCCTTCAGCTCTTCGTGGCGACGATTCGTGTCGCGAAAGTCGGAGTTACCGCCGTCAATGATGATGTCACCGGGGGAAAGCAGCGGGCGAAGCTGTTCAATCACGGCATCCACCGGGGAACCCGCCTTGACCATAATCATTACACGACGTGGAACCTTCAGATCGGCGACGAAACTCTCCACGGAGTGATAGCCACAAATTCGTTCGGCCGTTCCCGGGTGTACTTTGTCGACTGATTCGCCCTTCAATTTGTTGACGAATTCGTCGGTCGTGGACGTTGTCCGGTTGTAGACCCCGACTGAAAACCCGTGATTCGCCATGTTGAGAACGAGGTTCTGCCCCATCACAGCCAAACCGACCAAGCCAATCTCATTCTTTGACATTTCAAGCTTTCCGAGTCTTCAACCGTCACAAAAAGGGGCGCATTCGAACCGCTTACAGACAGCCTGCGCTCCCTGCGTTGTAAGCAAATTACGTGAACCGTGCAAAAACAGTCGCACTCCGCCAATCCCGCACCGTTCGTAACCGTCGAGCCACCGGCTGCACAACAGGCAGGCTCAGACCTCGAACCTTCTTGGCTGGCGGGCTGGACCTTCCAAAAAAAGTTCAAAATCCATTGTCTTTATCGTTGATTTTTGGAAATCGGCGATGGAATAATCCGTAACCACTCTGGTGTCGGCTAGGTTGAGATGTGGTGCGTCGTCAATTTCGGGATCGTTTTTCTTTCTCCCAACATCACTTCTTCATGGTAAATTAAGTTCTCTGGAGACCACAAAGTCTCAGTTCTGATACTCAAGTCTCGTTGTAGAATTCCGTCAAACGATGTTCGTTTGCGGTTGTTAGGAGGAGGGCAGACGTTTGGGTCATTGTTCATTTCTTGTTCCCACTTCTGTTTCCTGAATGGGTATTTTTTCAATTCTTTTCTAGGAGTCCTGCCATGATGAAACGACGCGGTTTTACCTTGATCGAGCTACTGGTGGTCATCGCGATCATCGCGGTGCTCATCGCTCTGCTGCTCCCTGCCGTACAGCAGGCGCGTGAAGCGGCTCGCCGGTCCCAGTGCAAGAATAATCTCAAGCAATTCGGGTTGGCGTTGCACAATTACCACGACAACTACAAGAATTTCTGCCCGTTGTCAGGCGGAACAAATACCGGCGGCAACGCCAGGACAAACACTGGCAGTTTGAGCGGTGTCGCCATGCTCTTGCCGTTTATTGAAATGGGACCGCTGTGGGAAACAATTGTTTCCAATAACGTTAATAACGGAATTCAGCAGGGTGGCAGTCCTTGTCTAAGTTCCAATACCGCCGCTGCTCCGGGTATTGATGGTCCATTTTTCCCAGCTGGGTCAACCTGGGCTCCGAAGGGCTTTCATGCTCCTGGGGCCATCGAGGTTTTTGAGTGTCCCTCCTCGACAAAGTCCCCGAGCACTCCGGTTCAAAGGAGCTATTGCTTCAATATGGGTGACCGAATGGGCGTTAACAATCCTGGTACAAACGCTCCAGCCACCAGTGCGATGTTAGTGTGGACCCAACAGTCAACTTCAACAACAGGGTCTGGAACCGGTGTTCCGTTCTTAAATCTGTTGACCTCCATGCCCGCTCCACAACAAGAGATGCGTGGCCCGTTCACCATTGGCCGTAGTTTTGGGGTGAAAGACATACTGGATGGCACGAGCAACACCATCGCCATGGCGGAACGTGATCTCGGTAATCCGGGCAATACTGGCGACATTTTGGGACGAATCCAAAATGCAAATGCGGCAGCCGGTCCGAATTTATGTCAGGCTGGAGTTGTCCAGGGCCTGTATACAACGGCAGGTAACCGGGTGGCCACGAGTGTGAATAACCCGATGCCGAGCGAGCGATGGGCTTGCGGGCATCCCTATCACAACGCGGTGATGATTGCCGCAGCGCCCAATTCAGGTTCTTGCATGACCGCAGCAAATCCTGCGGCTTTGAATTGGCCAACGTTACAATCTAATGGAAACGTTTGGATCACCGCCAGCAGCCGCCACACCGGCGGAGTACACGTACTGATGGCCGACGGTGCCGTAAGGTTCGTCAATGAAAATATCAACAACGCATCCCAAAACCCGCCCTGTAACGTCAGTGGTATTGGCTCCAATATCGGTCAGACTGCCGTGACCTCCTACTACTGCAACGGCCAAAGCCCGTTCGGTGTGTGGGGTGCTTTGGGCACGATGGGTAGTGGCGAGACCGTTGGTGACTTCTAAGAGACGATCGCGTGAACTGTGATCGGTCAATACAGAACCCCTCGAAACCAAGTTTCGAGGGGTTTTTTCGTCTCCTCTGATTTCAGACGAATCCAACGGTGACCATGACCATCTGATTTTCTCAAGAGGCCTTTTAACCAGCGTGACGCGGCAGCGAGTGGTTGTTTGGCGAAGATTTAGCCACTCGCTGGCACGTCGTGCTGGTTTCGAAAAAGCCTCTACTCAACTCATCGCCGAAATCCTGTCGTGCAGAATACCCGTAAACCACCGACGCGAAGTCGGTGAGGGAAACATTCACACGCTCTGGGGGCCGCCTGCTGCCTGCGTCAGCTCAACGGAATAGCGCCATTCGGGCGATCCCCCGACCATCCTGTGTCACGTAGAACGGGCGTTGTTCCACCGTGACGTGGTAATCAGGCGCGATACCCAACGTATGCAGCATCGTGGCGTGCAGGTCGGTAACGTTGATTGGGTTCTCGATCGTTGTGCAGGGGCGTTCGGGCGCGGTCTGGCCGTAGAGGAAGCCGCGCTTGACCCCTCCGCCGAACATCAAAACGCTCGACGCGCCGGTGAAATGACGGTGCATCCCATAGTGCTTGAGTTCTTTGAGAACCGCTGGCTGGTCAACTTGATTGCCGACTGGCTTTTCCGGTTTGCCTTCGAGCAGACAATCACGGCTGAACTCGCTGGCCAGCACAATCAAGGTGTGGTCGAGCAGTCCGCGTTGTTCCAGATCGAGCACCAGTTGAGCGATCGGAACATCGATTTCTGACTTCAGCTTTGCCAGCCGAGTGTGTCCGTTGTCGTGTGTATCCCATTGCAGGAAGGGGCCGTATTCGGTCGTGACTTCGATGAACCGGGCACCCTCCTCGACCAATCGCCGAGCCAGAAGGCAGCCCAGCCCAAATTTGCAGGTGTTGTAGGTGTCAAAGGATTCTTTGGGTTCCAAGGACAGGTCGAACGCTTTGGCGGCGTTTGAGTCCATCAGGCGATGAGCCTGTTCGACGGATCGCAGCAATGCATCGCGCTGTGAGTCGGACAGGGGCTTGCCGTCAGCGGCAACTCCATCCACCACCATCTTGCGAAACGTGTCGTAGCGACGGCGGAACCGTTCGAGACTCATCCCTGCCGGTGGCTTCACAATGTTCACCGCTTGCCGGGGATCGGGCACTCGGAAGGGATTGAACTCCGCACCAAGACAGCCACCAGTTTGAAACGCTTTGAGTTCTTCGGCCTCGCCGTTCCCTTCATAGCCTTGTCCGATGTCGATGAACGCCGGGATCGCCGGATTCTTCGGTCCTAACGCATGAGCGATCCACGCGCCCAGATGCGGAGCCGCGACATTTTGCGGCGGTTCATAGCCGGTGTGCCAGTGATACTGATGCCGCGAGTGCAGGATCGTCCCCAGATCGCCGAGCACATGGGAGCGGATCAGCGTCCCACGATCGAGCACGCTCGCGACTTTTTCAAAGCCTTTGGTGATTTCGATTCCGTCAACCGCCGTCTTAATCGCAGGGAACGTGCAGAGCACGTCATCGGCTTTCATGCCTGGCTCGAATGGAACGTACTTTTTGGGATCGAACGTTTCTGTGTGCGCCATTCCTCCGGCCATCCAAAGGACGATCAGCGTCTCGGCGGTCGCGGGAAACGCAGGCCTCTTGGGTTGTGAATTCGGTGACGTTACCGACTCTGCCAATGCTCGATTCGCGGTGCCAGCGGCCAGCGTGCCAGCGGCGATGCGTTCCAGAAACTCGCGTCGGGACGAACAAGCCGTTCGAGATTGATTCAATTCCATTATGGCACCATTTGAAATTCGGGGAGCAGAATAATCGTCCACAGAAAGTCGGCGACCCCTTCTTTTGTGGCTGGGCTGCCAAGCAATTCTGCCGCAAGTGAGTATTCTCGGGAAGTGGGCTCTCGCCCCAGCGCTGCGAGTGAAATCGACGAGATGAGTCGGCTTGGATCGGCGGCCGTCTCGCGGAGCCAATAGTCTGCACCGCGTTGAAGCTGTTCGTCGAGCGCCGAGCCGTTGGTCAATTCCAACACTTCGAGCATCGTGGCCAGTGACTCGCGGCGCGAAACGATTTGTTCGCGGTGCGGGCGGCCGAGAGCGGCTTGCAATTGATCTTGCGGCAGCAGAGCAGCTCGAAGACGGATGTCTTGCAGAGCGGCAAGCATAACCGGACTCAACACCGATGAGCCGCTCGTGACGATCTCGGCAATGTTCCACGGCCCCAACTTTGCGTCACCGAGTACGATGGCGGCGGGCCAATCAGTCGATTGAAACGCCGGCTTCTCCCAGTCCTTCGCGGCGGTCTCGCTGGCCAACCATGATTCGTCGGTTGCGACGGTCCACAGCGGTCGCATCTGGTGGTCGAAGGCGGACAGCTCAGCAATGAATCCGGCGGGGTTGGGGCCGGCCCCTTTGTTGACGACGCGTGCGGCGAGCAGGTTTTCGCCGACCTTCAACGGCCCGCTTATTTGGACCTGTTTGGGTTGCTGCCAGTTGTTGACGTCGGCGACCTTTTGGCCGTTGATGTAGAAGTCGCACTCATTGTCAGCGGTGACGGTTAGAAAAACGAACGGCATATCGCGGTCCAGCTTCAACGTCTTGCGAAAGAAGACCGTCTGATTCGCGGGAGCTCGCTGCGCGTCGGCGCTTGACCAGAGCCACTTGGATTTGGCAAACACCGTCGCTTGGCCGCCCTCGGCCGAACGCTCGGACGCGGGCGTCCCGGCGACGGCCATCGCCTGAGCGATCGCACCGAGTTGTCCCGCTTGGCCCCGGCCGTCAACTCGCAGCAGCGGCATTGAAATCGGCCGCCAGGTATTAGTCAGGGACGTCACCGCATCGACGAACTGTTCGGCCGAGAGTCGCCTGACGAGCGGGCCACGAAACTCGAACGGCTCGTCGGACGCGGTGTCATCGGACATACCAACCGAGGGAAGTTGGTAGGCTCGCGAGGTCGCGATCAGACGCAACGTGTACTGCATGTCGTATCCGTGCTCGACGAAATCGCTGGCAAGCCAATCGAGCAAGTCGCGATGCCACGGTTCAGCGTCGAGGTTGTCGAGCGGTTCGATCAAGCCACGCCCCATCAGTTTCGCCCAAAGGCGATTAACCATCACGCGAGCGAATCGGCCGTTCTCACGCTTCGTCAGCAGCGTGGCGAGTTGCTTCTGCCGTTCGGGCCGAGTGGCAGCTTCGATCTGACCGAGTTCCGGATACAGGAACCCGACAGTCGCCGGTTTGCCAGTTGGCTTATCGCAACGATGTAGTTCCAGCGGCGAGTCGGCAAAGACGGAGGCGAGTGCGTACGCGTCGGTCAACTTCCAGTCGTTGACGAAGCTGTCATGGCAACTCGCGCACTTGAGGTTCGTGCCGAGGAAGACTTGGCTGATCGACTGCGCGGCTTGAATTTCTCGACGTTGGCTTTCGTTGACGGTGCCGCGCCATTTGATGCCGAAGATGAAACCCTCGGCACCGGGAGCCGCTTCAATCAGCTCGCGCACGAATTGGTCGTACGGCTTGTTGGTCAGCAGTGATTCGTACAGCCAGCCAGTAATTTGCCGTCTTCCACCGTCGATGAAGCCGGTTCCCTGGTAGGCGTTTCGCAGCAGGTCGTTCCAAAATGTCAGCCAGTGATCGGCGTAATTGCGTCGGTCGGCGAGCAAACGATTGATCAACTTGGCGCGCTTGTCGAGCGCGGTGTCGTTGACGAACTCTGCAAGCTGAGCAGGCGTCGGCAACAAACCGACGAGGTCGAGGAATGCTCGGCGAGCGAAACTGCGGTCGCTGATGGGCTGAGCAGAGACGGCTGAAAAGCGAGGGCCGGACATGAGAAACCGATCAATCGGGTTTCCTTCTCCAGCCGGGACCACGGGGCGGCGCGGCGCGAGCGTTGCTCGCGTAAACGTTTTCCCAAACGCGAATCCGTCTTCCCACGTCAGACCAGCGTCGATCCAGCGGCGGAGCGTTTCGATCTGCTCTTTCGTGAGCGGTTCCCCCTCGGGGGGCATCCGTTCGGCAGCATCGGTCGCCGTGAGGCGCGCGATCAACCTGCTGTCGCCGCTCTTGCCGAGCAGGACGACTCGGCCGCTCTCTCCGCCAGTGAGCAGTGATTGCCGCGAGTTGATCGACAGTCCCCCCTTGCGTTGTGTCCCCGAATGACACTTCGCGCAACGCTTGCTGAGGATCGGCTGCACATCGTGAGCAAAGTCGATGTCGGCGGCCGGACAGAGTTCAGAAGCGGATATCAGGCTGCAAACGGCGAACAGCCACGGAAAATGTCGCATCGCAAACGCTCTCCTTTCGAGTTCCACGGATGATATCGCGGTATGTGAAAACTGTCCGGCCGAAAGCCGTTTCACGACGACCGATCGCCGTGAGGCCGTTTTTGCCCCGCAAGAAAAACGGCCCCTCCCAGTCGTCGGCATTCGGTCATCGGCCCTCAGCCGGATTGGGGTTGGTGATCGCCCCGTTGCGGGATAGGTTTCGCTGCAGATTCCCCACACGGACGGAGGTGGCTCATGGATCAGAGCAAGCGAACGACGGCGGCGTTGTTGGGACTGTTTGTCGGCAGCGGATGTTCGGCGCTGATTTATGAAATCATGTGGTTGCAGCAGCTGGGCTTGGTACTGGGGGCGACGTCGGTGTCGCTGGCGATCCTGCTGACCAGTTTCATGGGGGGGATGTGCCTGGGAAGCCTCGCATTGCCGCGATGGGTTTCGGCAGCGCGGCATCCATTGCGTGTCTACGCGGTGCTGGAGTTGTTGATCGGAGCGTGCGGCTTGGCAATCCTGTGGGGAATGCCGTTGGTCAGCCGCGTTTATTGCTCGTTCGCATTGTCGGTGAACGGCGACTTGGTGGCTCGCGCGTTGGTCGCGCTGACGTTGATGTTGCCGCCAACAATCTTGATGGGGGCGACACTGCCGACGATCGCTCGCTGGGTGAAGTCATCAGGATTGGGATTGTCGCAACTCGGATTCTTTTACGGGGCAAACACGTTTGGCGCGGTGATCGGCAGTTTGCTGGCCGGGCTGTACCTGTTGCCGTTCTTCGATGTCATCGTGGCGACTTGTGTCGCGGCAGCAATCAATCTGTGCGTCGCGGTTGGTGCGTGGATGCTGGCAACCGTACATCAGACGAGAGGGGTGCCTTCAGGTCCCCGGTCTGCGGCTACTCCGGCGATTCAAACAGATGAATTCACAGGGGGAATAACGCCGCCCCGCTCGCCTGGGGTCGCGCTCGCGCCGTATTTCGTCGTCGGTTTGTCCGGATTGACGGCACTCGGTGCGGAGGTTGTCTGGACTCGTTGGCTCGGTCTGTTGTTTGGGCCGACCACGTACACGTTTTCGATCTTGCTGGCAGTCTTCTTGCTGGGCTTGGGTGTCGGCAGTTGGGGTGGAGCCTGGTTGGCTCGGCGAGTTCGCTCTCCGGGAATTGCCTTGGCGGTCTCGCAGTTGTTGTTGATGGGAGCGATTCCGTTCGGAGCGTTCATGATCGTCGACGTGTTGCCGTATTGGTTGCACGCGCGGGATGCGGATCAATCGCTGCTGACTCGGATGAGCCTGGATGTGATCCGTGCTCTCGCTGCGTTTCTGCCGGCGACGTTGTTGTGGGGGGCGAGCTTTCCACTCGCCGTGGCGACTGCAGACGACGAGCGGTGCGATTCAGCAAGCTTGGTTGGAGGGCTGTATTCGGCCAACACGCTGGGAGCGATCCTTGGAACACTGCTGGTCAGCCTGTTCGCCGTACCGTTGTTCGACGGCCGGTTCGCTCAGCAGCTGCTGACCGCGTGCACGGGCCTGTCGGGAATCGTCGCTGTGTTTCGCCAGAACGCTGGGCATCGCGGAACACCCGCGTTTTGGCGACGCGCGGCTACATCGTGGCGTACTCCACTGGTTTCTGGTGCCCTTATCGCATGTGGCTTCGCCGTGGCGTTGGTGCCGGCGGTTCCGAACGGTTTGCTGGCCTACGGCCGGACGGTCGAGAACTGGCCGACGACTCGCCAGTTCTTTTTCGTCGGCGAAGGGCTTGATTCGCCGGTTGTCGTCTCGGAATCGGCTGCGGGGTTTCGCTGCTTCCACGTCGCGGGAAAGGTCGAAGCAACGAACAGCCCCAGCGACATGCGGACTCAGCGATTGCTCGGGCACTTGCCAGCAATGGTACATCCGGAACCGCGCACGGTGCTGGTCGTCGGCTGCGGCAGCGGCATGACGGCCGGATCGTTCTTGTTGCATCCGTCCGTTGAACGGATCGTGCTGTGCGAGATGGAATCGAATGTGATTCGTACGGCTCGGAAATACTTCTCGGAGGAGAATGGCGGAGTGCTCGACGATCCGAAGTTGGAAATCGTGATCGACGACGCTCGACATTTCTTGGCGACGTCGCGAGAGAAGTTCGACATCATCACCGCCGATCCAATCCATCCGTGGGTGCGGGGGGCGGCGTCGCTATACACGACCGAGTTCTACGACTTGTGCCGCTCGCGGCTGACTCCACACGGTGTCGTGACGCAGTGGGTGCCGCTGTACGAGTCCAATCCCGCCGCCGTGAAGTGCGAGATGGCGACGTTCTTGCAGGCATTTCCCCGCGCGAGCCTGTGGAGCGGCCAGAACCTCGCAACGGGATACGACCTTGTTGTCGTGGGGACGATCGGCGATCAGGACATCTCGCCGCGCACGATCGCGCATCGCCTGCGACCCAATCCGCCACTGCAACAGTCGCTCGCGGAAATCGGACTGCCAAACTCGGAGGCTCTCTTGAGCCGTTTCGCAGGGGACGGCGAAATTTTGACCGAATGGTTGCGCGATGCACAAATCAATCGAGATCGCAACCTCCGCCTGCAATATCTAGCCGGCCTGACACCCGAATCACAGACTGCCCAAGAAATCTTTCAGTCGATGGTCGGTCGGCGTCGGCCTATTCGACTGATGGGCAACTGATGACTGCGGCTGGCGGCGCGAGCTGTCTACACTCCGCGGATGCTTGAACCGCTGCCGATTGATGAAGTCCTGCCAGAGATCGTCGCGGCGCTGCGCGAGCATTCTTCGGTCGTGCTGCGTGCTCCGACCGGAGCTGGCAAAACGACACGCGTGCCACCAGCGTGCCTCGTGGGTCAGACTTTCCCGGCTGATCTGCGCCGAGTCATCGTCCTCGAACCCCGGCGGGTCGCAGCACGCGCCGCCGCACGGCGGATGGCCTTCGAACGAGGCAGTCCACTCGGCGAGGAGGTCGGCTATCAAGTCCGCTTCGATCGAAAGTGGTGCGAGCGGACTCGCATCTTGGTTGTGACCGAAGGGACGCTCGTGCGGATGTTGCAGGACGATCCGTTTTTGGATTCAGTCGGGGTGGTCATCTTCGATGAATTCCACGAGCGCAGCCTCGACACCGATCTGTCGCTCGGCATGATTCGACGAGTTCAGCAGACCGTGCGGCCCGATCTGAAAATGGTCGTCATGTCGGCGACGTTGCAGGTCGAAGCGATCTCGGCGTACTTGGGAGACGCTCCGATCGTCGCCAGCGAAGGTCGATCGTTTCCGGTCGAAATTGTGTACCGACCACGCAATGACAGCGTCCGGCTAGGTGTCGCCGTGGCACATGCGGTCGAACATAGCTGGGCTCTCCAAAGCCGAGCTACGGCCGGTGACATCCTCGTCTTCCTGCCGGGCCAGCGTGAGATCCGCGAGGCGGCTCGCGAATTGGAACTACTCGCGCGCGAGCACGACCTGCTGGTCATGCCGCTTTATGGCGAGCTGTCCCCGGAACAACAGGATGCGGCCTTGCAGCGACAAACGAAACGCAAGATCGTGCTCGCAACGAACGTCGCCGAGACTTCGGTCACGGTCGATGGCATCACGGTGGTCATCGACACGGGACTGAGCCGCCAACTGCGGTTCGATCCCAACGTCGGTTTAGACCGGCTCGAACTGCTACCGATCTCGCGAGCGAGCGCGGAACAGCGAGCCGGTCGAGCAGGACGCCAGCAACCGGGGTTGTGCATCCGACTGTGGAATGAAACCTCGCATCGCGCTCGGCTGGAGCACACGGCCCCGGAGATTCAACGAGTTGATCTCGCGGGCCCAGTGCTACAGCTGAAAGCGTGGGGCGAAAGTGACATCCTGAATTTTCCGTGGTTTGAGCCGCCACGAGCCGAGTCGATCGCACATGCGGAATCGGTGTTGCGACGGCTCAGCGCGATCGACGTGTGTGGCAACGTGACCGAACTGGGAATGACACTCGCGATACTTCCGGTGCATCCACGTTTGGGACGGTTGTTGATTGAGGGGATACGGCTCGGACAACCAGAACGAGCGGCTCTGGCTGCGGCGTTGTTGTCGGAGCGAGATCCGTTTGAGTCGCACGCAAGCCGCGCGCCCCATGCGACGGCAAGTCAGTCGGATGTGCTCGACCGAGTCGAAGCGCTGGAAGAGTACGAGCGAACAGGCCGCGAAGCGACATCGCACGGCCGGCTCAATCGCGGAGCGGCGCAGTTCGTCGTGCAGACCAGAGAGCAGTTGCTGCGATTAATTCGTAGTTCCGCCTTCAAGCGACCTGACAGCTCATCGCCTGAAGTTGGAACTCCGAAC
>Ga0194120_10009309_pt1 | contig 12503 bp, 12 predicted proteins | sample TA2MahCa65mmetaG_FD_148642 | JGI IMG/M metagenome (GOLD analysis project Ga0194120, IMG submission 148642) | Freshwater microbial communities from Lake Tanganyika, Tanzania - TA2015019 Mahale Deep Cast 65m | ecosystem: Environmental > Aquatic > Freshwater > Lake | place: Tanzania: Lake... | reverse complement strand
TTCCCGCGGAGACGCCCATCACGGCCACCCGCATGGGCGTCAGCGTGGGGCCGGAAGTGGCCGTCGACTACCAGTTCCACCCGAACTTCTCGGCCGGGCTGCACCTGGATTTCCTTTACACGGTAGGCCTGGCGCAGAGCATCAAGGCGAGCCGGATCGACGCGGAGATGGTGCCCAACGACTTCGACATCGTGCCGAACGCCGTGCAGGCCCTTCGCCTCGGAGCGGGCCTGCACGCGACCCTGATGTTCTAGTCGGACCCGTTACGGCCTCGCATCACGAGGCTGAAAGGGGTCTAATAGCGCGGCTCTGATGACTTCGCTCCGGCATCGCGGCCGGCACGGAGGCCGGCCCCACCCGTTGCATCGGTGGCGCAGGCCTCCGTGCCTGCGTCCGATAGGCGCCAGGTCATAGAAGCGCCGCTATGAGGAGATCAGTCCCGGCTGCGATCCAGGTTGACCCACACCGACTTGACGTTGGTGTACATCTCGAGAGCGTGGATGCCCATCTCGCGGCCGAAGCCCGACTCCTTGACGCCGCCGAACGGGCTGGCGCTGTCGAAGCCGTTGAAGGTGTTGATCCAGACGGTGCCGGCGCGGATCTTGCGGGCGACGTTCATCGCCCGGTAGACGTCGGTGGTCCACACCGACGAGACCAGGCCGTAGATGCTGTCGTTGGCCATCGCGACGACCTCCTCCTCGGTCTGGAACGGGATGACCGCCAGCACCGGGCCGAAGATCTCCTCCTGCGCGATGGTCATGTCGTTTCGCACGTCGGCGAAGACCGTGGGCTGCACGAAGAAGCCCCTGGCGTTGTCGCCGGCGACGTCGCGGCCGCCGCCGCACATGAGCGTCGCGCCCTCGCGCTTGCCTGTTTCGATGTACGCGAGGATCTTGTCGAGTTGCTGCTGCGAGATCTGGGCGCCCATGTCGGTGTCGGGCGCGAAGGGATCGCCGACTTTCATCGTCCTGGACAGGTTGACGAGGCGATCGAGGAACTCCCACCAGATGTCCTTGTGCAGGAACACGCGGCTGCCCGCGGAGCAGACCTCGCCCTTGTTGGCGAAGATCCCCCAGAAGACGGCCTTGAGCGCGTGCTCCAGATCGGCGTCGGGGAAGATGATCTGCGGGCTCTTGCCGCCCAGTTCGAGGCTGACGCGCTTGATGTTGTGATCCGACACGGTGGCGAGGATGCGGCGGGCGGTGTCGCGGCTGCCGGTGAAGGCTATCTTGTCCACGCCGCGGTGGGACACCAGGCTCGCACCGGTCTTGCCGAAGCCGGTGACCATGTTGACCACGCCGTCGGGCACGCCCGCCTCGGCGAGAATCTCGCAAAGCCGCAAGGCCGTGAAAGGCGTCTGCTCCGACGGCTTCATCACGACCGTGTTGCCCATGGCGAGGGCGGGCGCGAGCTTCCAGCACGCCATCAGGAGCGGGTAGTTCCACGGGATGATCTGCCCGCAGACCCCGACAGGCTCGTGGAGCGTGAAGTTGAGGTAGGGCCCGTCCACCGGGATGGTCTCGCCGTGGAACTTGTTGGCCCAGCCGGCATAGTACCGGAAGATATCCCATGAAGGCGGCAGGTCGCCCTTGAGGGCCTCGCTGTAGGTCTTGCCGGTGTTTCGCACTTCGAGGGTCGCGAGTTCCTCGGCGTACTTCTCGACGAGGTCGGCCACGCGCAGCAGGATCCGCCCGCGCTCGGAGGCATTCATTCGCGGCCAAGGCCCGTCATCGAACGCCGCTCGCGCCGCCTTGACCGCGCGGTCCACGTCGGCCGCGCTGCCGTCGATGGCATAGCCCAGCAGCTCGCCCGTCGCGGGGTTCTTGACCTCGTAGGTCGAGCCGCCGTCGGTGTCCTCCCAGCGGCCGGCGATCCAGTGCTTTCCGGTCAGGGCGGTCCTGGGGGAGGCGATGGCCATGGCGAAGTCTCCTCTCCGACGCAGCTAGCGAGTTTGGGACTCGATCCTAGCGAGAATCCCCCCCGAGCGCCAGCCGCCGCCACCCGAGAGCGCCTCACGACGGCCGCATTCGTGCAGCGCCGCCATTGTCCCGTGAAGCCGACCCGGGCACGATCGCCCACGCGCTTGAAAATTCGATCACCGGAAGGAGGCGACGATGGCGGCGCTGGCGACTCGCAACCTGCTTCTCGCGTTGTGCGCCGCCGCGGCGCTGGGCGTGGCGGCCAATCCCGCGTCCGCGCAGCGGATGCGCACGTCGGTCTCTCCCGAGCGGCCGTTTGGCCTGAGCCCCGAGGCGCTGCACCCGATCGCCTCGGATCTGGGAATGCCCATCGACGCGGGCGCCGTGAATATCCTCGCCGTCGCCGGCCTGACGGCCGGCGGGCTCGGCTCGACGATCCTCGGGATGCGGGCCGGTCTGACCGACAACGTTACCCTGGAGCTGGCCGCTCCGTATCTCACACCCGGAGGCCCCGGCTTCTTCTCGGGCATCGCGGCGTCCGGCCAGATCGGGCTCTGGCAGTCCGCCAACCGCGATCTCGGCCTGTCCATCTCGGCGGGCGCCGAAGTCCCCGGCGGAGCGGGCGGCTTCAACCTGACCGCGCTGCAGCCCATCCTGGGCCTCCGCGGCCAGGCCGGCATCGGGCCCCTCCAGACGCACGCCAACTTCTTCGCCCGCCCCGTCGCCGGCACGGTCAACTGGCAGCTGGCGGGCATGTGGCACGTCACCGACATGGGGGCGCCGGGCCTCGAGTTCCAGGGAGTCGCCGGTGCGGCCACCACCGTCTCGATCATCCCCGAGATCAAGCTGCGGCCCATCCGCAACCTCGCCCTGGGGGTTGGCTACCAGATTCCGCTCACCGGCGCGCAGGGCCAGGTCCTGGCGCAGGCCGAGCTACTCTTCTGAAGGAGGTTGAGCCATGCGGCGCTTCGCGATGCTGGCCCTGCTGGCGGCCCCGCTGGCGGCCGGTCCGGCCTGGGCCCAGCAGATCTCGCCCGGGCAAGCCGCCGAGGTGGCTGCCCGCTACAGCACTCCGCTGCAGGTCTCGCCGGCCATGCCGAATCCCGCCGGGGCGTTCACGCTCCGGATGAACGGCGGCTTCGTCGGCGCCGCCGCGCCCGCCGCGACGGGCCTTACCGCCGACGCGTTCTTCGGCCTTACCGATCAGCTGGGCCTGAATGTCCGGTCGTCCTACTCGCAGACCGGCCCCACGCTGGTCCAGGGGCGGTGGAACGACGTCCGCCTGGAGGGCCAGTGGGCGGTCATGCAGACGCCCGACAAGGCGGCCGCGCTATCCCTCGTGGGGGCGGGCCTCATGCCCGGCGGCCCGGGCGGCCCGAACCTTGCCGCGATCGCCCCCGGTGTGGGCATCCGCGGCGTCGGAACGGCCGGACCGCTCCAGGCCAACGTAGACGCCCTGTACCGTGTGGCGCCGGGCGAACTCGACTTCGGCATCGCGGGAGTCCTGCAACTGGGCGATCAGCTCTCGGGAACCCTGGACCTGACGGGCACGATTCCGGTCGCCGGCGGCCAGGCCGCTCCGACCTCGCTGGGCATCACCCCGGGCGTGGTCTTCCGCCTGACGCCGGGCATCCGGCTGGGAGCCGGGTACGTCATCCCGCTGCAGGGCACTCCGCCCCAGGGTGGGCAGTTGCTGGCCCACCTCCAGCTGGGGATGTAGATCCTCTACTTCTCGGCCTCGGCAACCGCCCGGTCGGGCTCGGACCTCGTATACGCCGCCGCATAAGGATTGCTCTCCGGGATCTCGAGCCGGAAGGTCGCCCCCGCGCCGGGGGCGCTTTCCGCATGGATGCGCCCGCCATGCTTGGACAGGATGCCGTAGCTGATGGCCAGGCCCAGGCCCTTACCCTCGCCGACCTTGCGCGTCGTGTAGAACGGGTCGAAGATGCGGGGCAGGTGGTCCTCGGGGATGCCGACGCCGGAGTCCCGGATGACGACCTCGAACTTCCCGTCCGCAAACCGGGTACTGACGTGGATCTCGCCGTTCTCGGCGATGGCCTGGCAGGCGTTGGTCAGCACGTTCACGAATACCTGGTGGATCTCGCCGGGGATGCCGATCAGCGGCGGCAGGTGGCCGAAGTCGCGCACGACCGCGATGCGGGTTTCATACGGCCGCAGGATCAGGGCCAGCGCCGTCTCCATGCCCTCGTTGACGTCCATGGGCTGCGCGCCGAGTTCCTCGCCCTTGGCGAAGGACCGCAGGTCGCGCACCAGGCGGCGGCACCGCTCGGCCCCCTTCCGGCACGACTGCAAGGCCTTGTGCATGTCGTCGAGCACGTACTCGAACTGCAGTTCGGCCTTGAGGGCGGAGATGGCCTCCGAATCGCCGGCCGCCGCGTACAGCGCCAGCAGCTTCTCGATATCCTCCAGGTAGCGCTCGAGGTGCGACAGGTTGCCGTAGATGAAGTTGAGCGGGTTGTTGAGCTCGTGGGCGAGCCCCGAGGCCAGTTGCCCGATGGACGCCATCCGGGCCGAGGTCACCAGATCGTCCTTGGCGCGGCTCAAATTCTCGTACAGGTCCTTGAGTTCGGCCGCCTGCGCCTCGGAATCGTGGTAGAGCAAGGCATTGTCCACCAGGGTGTTGACTTGCCGGGCGAAGACGTCGAACGCCTCCTCGGCCCGCCGGGCAAGCCGCCGCGGATCGCGGAAGCCGAAGGCCAGCACGCCCACGGTCTCGCCCCGGTTCTTGAGCGGCCACGTCCTCACCCGCCCCAGTGCCTGCGCGACGGGCGTCTGGCGCCCGATACCGCTGATGACGCGGTATTCCGCCTCGGAGTCATGCACGCCGGCCTCGGCGAGGGCGGCCAGGACGCTCCGCATCACCTGGGCGCGATCCTCGGGATGCTCGCCGGACGGAAAGAGGAAGTACATGAGCTTGAGGTGGCGCGACCGCACCACGACGGCGCCCGCGTCGTAGTCCCAGATGTTGAGGCCCTGCTCGAGAATGCAGCCGAGCAGGTTGGGCACGTCCGAGATCTGCTCGCCTAGGGCGGCCAGATCGTTGCAGATGGACGCGGCGAAGAGCTTGCGATCGAGCAGGTCGTTGACCATGGCGAAGAGTTGCTGGTCGCTCGGCACGACCATCGCATCCTCGGCCGGCGGGGCGGCGGGCGCCTCGGGGAGCAGGTGGCGGATGGCGTCGAGGAGCTTCTCGGGGTCTTCGTCCTTGGAGAGGTAGTGGTCGGCGCCCGCCGCGTGGCCCCAGTAGATGTCCGACGCCTTGGCGTGGCTCGTCAAGGCGATGATGGGAATGGCGGCCGTCTCCGGATTGTCCTTCAAGAGGCGGCAGACCTGGTAGCCGTCCATCCGCGGCATCTGGATGTCGAGCAGCACGAGGTCGGGCCGGTGCCGGTGCACCTCGGTGATGGCCTCGACGCCGTCGGTTGCCGGGATCACCACCATTCCGTTGCCTTCGAGGAAGCTCGTGAGGATGGAGATGATGGTCGGGCTATCGTCCGCGACGACGATCCGGAACTGCATCAGCCGCCCGGATTCGCCGCCTCGGCGCCCAGGGGTTCGACTTCGTAGCGGATCTCGGGGGGGTCGATGTCCGAACCCGGATCCATGTGCTTCGCGCGCACCAGGAACTTCGCGTGCCCGGCCCAGTAGGCGCCGATCGCCGAAGCGGGCAGCAGATCGCCCACGGTGCGCCCCGGATCGCGATCGAGTTCGACCACGGTGCCTTCCGGGAAGCGGACGCGGATCCTCGTCCGGAGTGCGGGCTCGGCCATGACAGGCCCAAGGCTAACAATTGGGCCCTCATGGCGTCAACTGCACAGGTTTTGAAGCTTGCTTGGCAGGGTATGCCGAGATCAGGAAACGTGCAGGCAGGGTCGGGAGGACAGCTATTTGCGCGCGGCCATGAGCCACCCGTTGGTCTTCCAGGTGCAAGGTCGGACTCACAGCGACGACCTGGAGTCGGCCGCCGAGGAACTGCTCGACCTGGTCGGCAATCATCCCGTCCAGCTTTCCTACGGCAGTCGCGATCGCGCCTCGGTGCTCGGCGTGGTCGAGGAATGCGACGAGGTCGACGCCGGCCGCATCATCGGCGATCTGCGCCGGCTCTCGCGCGCTCACCCGATGTTGCGGGTCAGCCTGGGCGGCTTCGGGGGCGAACTGCCGCCCACGGTCGTCGAGAACGGGCGCTTCGTGCTCTTCGGCGAGGCCTACCGCTCGTTCTGCAGCAGCCCCAACTGACGGGCAGGGGGGCGCCGGCCTCCGTGCCGGTGTCGCCTGTTGCGGCCTAACATCGCGTTAAGCCTCGGCTAAAGATCGGAGAAGACCGGCTAACCGCTGGCTAAGAACGGCGATAACCTGGTCATGAGAACCAGGTACCTGGCCGTCGCGCTCGCCATGCTGGCCCTCGTGGGCTGCGGCTCGCCCGCCCCCGCCATCCGGCACCAGGCGCAAGCTCGCGCCGCCACGGTCAAGTCGGCCTCGGGACAGCTCGAGCTGATCAAGCAGCCGGAGGCCGGCGCGGCGCCCCTGATCGCGCTCATCGACGGGGCGAAGCAGTCGATCGACTTCAAGATCTACATGGTCACGATGAGCGGCCCGGCCCGCGAAGTCGTCGCCGCCTTGCAGCGGGCGGCGCGGCGCGGCGTGGCCGTGCGCGCCGCCATCGAGGCGTTCCCGTACCAGCCCGAAGGCAACCTGCGCCCGGGCGGCTTCAACGCCGAGGCGGTCAAGGCCCTGCTCGAAGCAGGCGCGAATGTCATGTATACCCGCCCGAACTTCAAGTACAGCCACGAGAAGAGCCTGGTCATCGACGGCGCCACCGCGGTGGTGATGACCGGCAACGTCACGAAGTCGTCGTTCACGACGAACCGCGAGTTCGCGGTGGTGGACCGGCGCGGGCGAGACGTGCTGACCATCTCCCGGCTGTTCCAGGCCGACTGGGTCGGCGAGACGCCGCTCGTCCCGATCAACCCGGACATCGTCGTTTCGCCCGACAACTCCCGCGCGCAGCTCACCGCCTTGGTCGCCGGCGCCCAGAAGTCGCTCATCGTCGAGTCGAACTCGTTGCAGGACGCGAGCCTGCTGGCGATGGCCGGCACCCGCGCCAAGGCCGGCGTGGACGTCAAGGTCCTGGTCCCGACGGCCCGCAATGCAGGGGGCGACCTCAAGACGTGGAAGAAGCTGCGCGACGCCGGGATCAGCCAGATCCGCTTCCTGGAGGCGCCTTACCTGCACGCGAAGGTCATCGTCGCCGACAACGCGAAGGCCTACATCGGCTCGGAGAACCTCACGGCCAACTCGCTGGATAACAACCGCGAACTGGGCTTGCTGCTGGACGATCCGGCCATCGTGGCGGAAGTGCTGGCGACCAACGCCGAGGACTGGAAGAAGGGCAAGCCGCTGGAACAGCCGGTCACCGACCCTGCAACGCCCTCGCCGCCCGCGACCGGTTCGCAGCCGATCTCGCCCATCGGCCCGATCCTGCCCCCGCTCTGGGATTGACAGGAACAGCGATCTAGGAATAGGAAGGTTTCCATGAGCGCTTCTCGGCGCCGATCCGGCTTGGGGCGCCCGGGGAGCGCCGGGTCGGCGGTCGCCCCCCACTTCGCACCGAAAGCACTGTAGACCGCCGACGATGGATCACGACTGGATCACGCCGCGAATAGCGCTGGGGGCAGCGGTCGAAGACCGTCATGACGCCCACGAACTGCTGATCCAGGGCATCACGCACGTCGTCAATCTCTACCTGGGCCACCCGGACGATTCCTACTTCGGCGGCTCCGACGTCTCGTTGCACTACTTCGGTATCTTCGACGGGGAGAACGACCCCGATCTCGCCCGGGCAAACATCAACGGCGCCATCGAGGCCGTGCGCGGCGCCCTTGCCGCCGCGCCCCACCACAAGGTCTACGTCCACTGCGCGGCGGGCATCTCGCGGTCGGCGGCCGTCGTGGTCGGCTACCTGATGCGCAGCGAGGAGTTGTCCATGGCCGAGGCGTTACGCCGCGTGCGGGACTGCCGCCCCTGCGTCAATCCGCATCCGGCGCACCTGATGACCCTGCTCGAGATCTTCCGGGCGCCCGATCCGGCGACGAATCAGAACGCGACGCCGACCTGGAGGTACGGCCCCCAGGTGTAGGACAACCTCGCCAGGTCGCGCACGAGCTTGGCCTTGTCGGTGTCCTTGGCGTCCGGTTTGCTCTCGAAGACGAAGTCGAGCAGGCGATTGGGCACGAGGACGTTGAGCAGGCTCGGGATGTCGCCGCCGTAGGCCAGGGCCTCCCCGCGGACGCCGAGTTTCGCCTTGATCCCCCAGACCGTGAGGCCCAGGTGCGCCTCCGCCTCGCCCGGGATCACCACCGCGCCGGCCGTGTCGGCCACCCAGCCGAAGCCCGAGAGCCCCGTCAGCGCGGCTTCGACCGGCCCCAGGCCGATACCCAGGCCCAGCGTGCTCACCGCCAGGTTCGCCGAACGTTCGCCCTTGAGGCCGGGAAGGCTGGCGAACGCGAGGTTCCGGTACCCCGCTCCCAGGCCCAGGATGCTGCCGTACATGCCCAGGCTGCGCGTGGGCAATACGTCGGGGATGGCTTCGGTGGGCCTGATCGCGTCGTTCTCGGCGCCGCCGGTGAAGGTGAAGGGCCCCTTGGCGTTGTCGCGGAACGTGAAGTCCAGGCCCACCGAGGGGGCGAGCAGCGGGATCTTCAACGCCGCCCGGACCTGCCCGCCGAAGCTGCCGCCCTGCCCGGCCAGGCTGGCCAGGCGCGGATTGGCCAGATCGGGCTCGGAGGTGCCGGCCAGGCTCGGGAAGGCGGGAAACATCGTGGTCGTCTGGCCCCAGCGAGGCCCCATGGTCCCCTCGACCTCCACGAAGGGCGGGAGTTGCGGCGGCCAGTACTGCGAGATGTTGGCTGGGAAGTCGGCCACGAGTTTCAGTCGACCGAGGATGCGAGCGTGTTGAGCGCCGCGCCGAAGTCCTTGCGCTTGATGTACACCTCGACCTTCGAGATCTCGCCCGACAGCAGCGACGCCCTGCGGATGGTCGGGTCCACCAGGAGGGAAGAAGTACGGCAGATCGCGATGGCGAGGTTCGAGAGCTTGTCCCACTCCTTGTCCTTCTGCAGCTTCTCGAGTTGCGCCACCTGCTCGGAGATCTGGTTGGTGCGGCTCATCAGCGGCGCGTTGAAGACGCCCGCCTTGCGGGACAGGTCGGTGGACATGCGCGTGGCGATCGGGATCTTCTGCTGGCGAAATGCCTCGAGCAACTGCTTCCCGCCCTTGATCAGCTCGATCGCTTTGTTGAAGGCCGGATCGCCCATGACCCCGCCCGAGGCCGAGACTATCTTGGCCAGGTCGGCCGCGAAGCGGTACTGCTTGGCCAGGAGCACCTGCGAGAGCTGCAGGACCTGCTTGTCGATGTCCTTCCACTTCTCCTGCGAGCCGGATGCCGACACGCCCTGCTCCTCGGCGCTCGCCTCGGCCTTCACGCCCGAATCGTACTGGTGCGCGAGGATCTCGGCGTCGCGCACGATCGCTTCGGCCATGCCGGTCACCTTGGCGAAATCCTTCTTGGCGAGGGTCTTCATGATCTCGTCGCCGACCTTCTCGAGGTAGTCGGCCTTCTGCACCAGCAAGGCGTTGAAGTCCTGCAGGATGATCTCGAAATCGTTGACCAGGCCGAAGACCTCGCCCTTCTTGCTCTTGGCGGCCTTGAGCACGAAGGGCATCAGGTCCATCGCCTCGGAGGCCTTCTTGATGACCGGATCGCCCAGGAATGCCGCGTCCCCGGCCACGGTGGCGGCGGCCAGGGCGATGGCCTGGTAGTTGCGTTCGTCCACCAGGTTCTTGAGGTGGGTGCGCGTCGTGCCGAAGTTCTTCGACTTCTCCTCGGCGGCGAGCTTGTAGGCGGCGGCGACCGCGGCGGCGTCTTCCAGCTTGAGCTTGACGCCGATCACGTCGCCGCGCTGGATGTTGGGGTCGAGTTCCTTGAGGAGGGCGCCTTCCTTGCGGGTATCCCGCTTGGGCCCGAGCCCGAAGCCGAAGAAGCCGCCCCGCTTCTTCTCCTTGGCGGGCGGCGGTCCCGGGGGCGGGGCTTCCGCCTCGGGAGCGCCGTACGCCTCGGCCGCAACCTCTTCCAGGGAGCCGGTGCCCCGCGCGGCCGGGACCGTCGCGGTCAACTCGCCGGTACCCGGGGCCCGCGGCGCGGCAGGGGCAGCCTCGGACCTGATGTCCCCGCGCACGGCCGGCGCGGCGGCGGCGCTCGCGACCCCGTTGGCGTCGTCCTTCCGGGCGAACTGGCTGCTTTTCGCCTTTGAACCCGGCTTGCCGGCGCGAGAGGACGAAGCGGCGGCGCCTGCCTTGAGCGTCTTGCCCCCGGTGGGCTTCCGTTTCTTCTTTTTCTTCTTGGCCTGTTTCTTGCCGGACCCTCCGAGCAGGCCCTTCAAGAAGTCGAGGAGTCCCAAGCTTTCCCCTTCAGCTACCAGCGGCGCGGGTTACCTTGCCTTCGCAGGTTATACCCTCCTTCGCTCGGGCTGATACCCCGACAGCGCCGGCTCTCATCGGGGGCTAACGGGACGGTCGTGAACCTTGACATTGTAGTCGCACGAGACCACACTGAAACCGTGCAACGCGTCGGGATTCGCGAGCTGAAAGCTCGGCTCAGCCACTACCTCCGGGAGGTGGCGCGGGGAGTGCCGTACGAGGTGACCGACCGAGGCGAAGTCGTCGCGGAGCTCCGTCCGCCAGGGGGCGTGCCCGGTGAGTCCCGGTACGAGGCGCGGTTCCGCGACCTGGTCAGGTCCGGCAAGCTCCACCCCGCGACGCGGCCATCGCGACCGGGCCTCTTCCATCCGATCACGGAGCCGCTCCCACCAGGCGTCCTGGGACAAATCCTCGATGAGCTCAAAGCCGATCGATACCTACCTTGAGTCCAGTGCGGTGCTGCGCGCGCTTCTCGAAGGCGATGCCGACCTGGAGCGCCTCCTCGAGCAGGCCGTCCCTCTGACCGCGAGCAGACTTACCTGGTTCGAAGCAGACCGAGCGCTCAGGCAGGCCGTCAGCGCAGGTCGCAAGACCGCGGAGGAAGCCGCGGCCATTCGCGATCAGCTAGAAGCCGTCAGGAGCGCTTGCCACACGATCGATATCGACGAGGAAGCCCTGGCCTGCGGGGCCAGGGACTTCCCGCGCGAGCCGGTCTATTCGCTCGATGCCATCCACCTGGGCACCGCGTTGTACCTCCGGGATGCCCTGGGGGTGACGGTGTTCGCCTCCTGCGACACCCGCCTGCGGGAAAACGCCGGGGATCTTGGGTTCGCTCTCCTGCCGCCGGCCGGCCGACAGGTCTTCACGGAGTGAAAACCGGCATAGCCAGCCTGGCACGCCGAAAATCGCCTTAACCAAAACCCGGCCGGCGGGGATTTCTTCACATAGAGGGGCCGGCCTTCACGCTGATATCGATCGCCGATTGCCGCATGGCTAGTATAAATCTCTGAAAAACCTACGTACTACGGATCCTTAGGAAAACATTTGACACATCTTTCGTCATTGATCGCCTGGCAAAGGCGACTTGATCCTATGCACGACGCCGCTAACGCACCTATTGGCCTCATCAGGCTTGATTATGAGTCTAAAATCGTCTTATCACGCGACTCTCAGGTTTGACATGTAGGGGATTGACGAGCAGTGCCCCCCCCCAGGTTAAGAACCAGGCGAGACCTACCACCTCCAATTCCGGGCCTACCGCAGCGAGTCGGCCAACCCTGCGGACCAGATCAGCGCCGACGAGGCCTCGTCGGCGTCGATCACCCTGGACGGTAGCCAGCCCACCGTGACCGCCGCCTTGACCGTGAAGCTGCTCGATCAACTGGTCGATGCCAGGGCGACCGGCGGCCTCGCCATCCGGCCGGGCAACCTCATCGTCCCGGCGGTCGAGGCGACCACCAGCGCTCCCGACGTCTCCGACCTCGCCGGTAGCACCCGCGGTTACCTCGACGGCCCCGGCCGCTTCGCGAAGTTCGATACCCCCTACGGCCTGGCGATCGATGCCTCGGGCAGCGTTTTCGTCGCGGACTCCGGCAACCGGCGCGTCCGGATGATCGCCCCCGACGGGCTTGTGTCGACCTTCAGCCGGTACTCGGCGAGCACTCTGCCGGTGGCCGGCAACGTCTCGAATCTGGTCGGCTTCGCGGATGGCCTCGCCGTCGGTGTCGCCGGCGATGTGGTACTTGCCGACTCGCGACTCGCCGTCCTCGCCAGGCTCACCGAGGGGGCAACCCCGTCGGTAATCGCCGGCAGCGGCCTGGTAGGTCACTCTAATGGGCAGAACGTGCTTGCTTCGTTCGATCTGCCCGGCGGAATCCTTGTAGAGGCCGACGGCACCATTGTCACTGCCGACACACAGAATAACGCCATCCGGTGGATTACGCCGTCGGGCTACACTTACACTAGTACGACGTCTCCGAAGTTCGTTCCGGGTTTTCGGTAGGGTCGAGGACCCAGCCGAAATCGCTTACGAGCATGCTGACGACATCGTTGAGCGGGCCGCGAAACGGTGTTGGCTCCCAGCGTCCC
>Ga0194120_10009304_pt1 | contig 12508 bp, 9 predicted proteins | sample TA2MahCa65mmetaG_FD_148642 | JGI IMG/M metagenome (GOLD analysis project Ga0194120, IMG submission 148642) | Freshwater microbial communities from Lake Tanganyika, Tanzania - TA2015019 Mahale Deep Cast 65m | ecosystem: Environmental > Aquatic > Freshwater > Lake | place: Tanzania: Lake... | reverse complement strand
TGGCCTAGTCTTTTCGAAGGTGTAGTCCTGTACCGAGTTCCAGCCTTGCTGGTTCGTCGGCACGATGCTGTCGTAGGAGATCACGCCACCGGAAACGCGGACTACCCGCGATGGGCCCGGAGTTACGCGAATTCCTCTCACCGGATCGAACAGGATCGCGGGCGCGCTCATGATTGACATATGAGTGGTCGAGACTACGACGCCCTGGCCGCCCAAGCGTATATAGACATAGGCCATCATCTCGACGGAGACGATACTGAGTATGGCTACGAGGAGCGTCAGCACACCCCAAAACATCGCTTTTCGACGCAAAGCCTGACTCTCGCGCTTGAGGAAGCAAGAATACTCCCGACCGCAGGCAATCGGCGTTGCGCGGCGAGACGGATCGCATCTTGATCCGGAGGTCAATAAATTTCAAGGGACGTGGTCGTTGTGTTCGGCGTTAGCAATCTAGCCCATGAGGTAGCGAAGACGAGCCAGACTCTCCAATCTCAAAATCCTCGGTCCGTCTCAAAAATCCTGAGGACGGACAGTCAAGTATTGCGAAAATTCAGCTTTTTTCACCTAAATTCATCGTCGATTTCACGACGTAGCGTGGCCGGCCCAAAGTTGTCCGATGAATTCGAGAGACGTAAAGACCGACGACGCCAATCGCGGAAATCATGCCTCCCCAAAGCAAAAGAATGAACGACACCCAGATCGCCATGTCAGACCAACCGTGGTTGATCGCCGACCCCAGAGCGGCGACAAGCAACGCAATCGCCGACGAGATACAAGTCAAAATGCCCGTTAGCGCGACGGCGTATATTGGAACGGCCGAGAATCCCGTTATTCCGTAGAACAGCGCGGCGGCGGGCGCCTTGCTAAACAGACTGAAATGAGTCGTGCCGCCGCTTCGAGGCTGTCGCACATACGACACTGACGCGCGCGGGAACCCGACCCATGCCACCAATCCGCGCAAATAGGTGTTTGGCTCATCGAACTGAAGCAGCGTTTCTGCGACACGACGCGATATCAAACGGAAATCGCCGGCTTCGATCGGAATATGGATGTTGGCAAACTTACCGATCAATCCGTAAGCGAGTCTGGTCAAGCCTAGTTTCACCGCTCCCTCGCCCAGACGGTTGTCGCGGACGGTATAGACGACCTCGTTACCCTCTTTGAAACGCTCCAAGAGGGTTGGGATCAGTTCCGGAGGATCTTGCAGATCAGCGTCAATCGTAACCATGGCGTCGCCTTGCGCATGGGCCATGCCGGCAAACAGGCAAGGTTCGACCCCGAACCGGCGCGACATATTGATGATTTTTACCCGCCTATCCCGTCGAGCTAGATTTTCGAGGAGTTCAAGGGATTTATCCGTCGAATCGTCATTCACGAAAACAATTTCATGATCGCAATCCGTGTTCGCCATGGCTTTTGTCAGGCGATCATAAAGCTCCGGTATCACTTCCTGTTCGTTACGAAACGAGACAACGATGGAAATCAGCATGAAAATATCCGATCACGGTCTTCGGGCAGCCGAAGAGTAATTCCCGCGGTACCCTCGAAATTTGATGTCTCAAACAAACGCAAAAACAAACAGCGGAAAGGCGCTTCATCTTCGGTACGACGAGCCACGCCGATGGGGGGGTGTTCCGTCATGTATTCGGTGGGACCGCGCGAAACCCGGGCGCGGCCAAATCCACGAGGCCGTATGGCCAACGCGCCCCGACTTCCATAGCCGTTCAAAGTTTCAACTGCTCGTTCCACATCGATACCGAAAAAGCGGCAACATCTGGTTCTTCAGAATAGCGCAACATGAACGAATTTGACGCATCGGCGAAAGAAATAAATAGCAAAAACCGAAAATTCGACCTGATGACGTCCAATCGAGCGCTGCCTTCTCGACCTCGTCGATAGCCCGATCGGCGTGGGGTGGCCGGCTCTGGTGCCTTGAACCGCCTCCTTGACTCGGGTTAACCCCGGCCAACGCAGAAAATCGCTCCGAAGTCTGTTCGTCGAGACGTTCCAGAACAGCCTCGTGACTCATGAACCCAACCATACAAGGCCAGCACCGAATCAGGATGCAACGCTCAAAAGTTCGCTCGCCTCTTTTCCGTCGATCGAGTCGTACTGCGCCTTGATCAGCATAGTGCCGCTCTTTCTCCCCCACAGGACCGTCTCCCGGGCAAAACGCAAGGCGTCGGCCCCGTAATCGACGGGAAAGAGCTTCATGGTCTGCGGGATATTAACGAGCGGAGTTCTCCGCGTATCGAAGCGGGTTTCGAAATATTCGGGCCAATTTCGTGTGAATGCGAGATCGGTCAAGCCAGATGGCTTGGCGCTCGGCATCCGCGAGCGCTGGTATCTCATGACTTCCTCGAGCATAGTCGTATCCGGACGAATGCCGCGGTCTTCCAAGAAGGCGACAACGACTTGGCCAAATTCCTCGTAAAAGGAATCCCAGTTTTCCGAAAACCGCAATAGCGACGCTTCTTCGACATCCCAATAGATCGGGCCGTACTCAGGCATCATTACACCTCGGCCCCTATGTTCATTCAGCATGCTGTCGAGAATGGAATTGTAGCCTGCAACCGTCTCTCGCCAAATGTCGCCAAGGTTTGCCGGCATTTTCATATCGGAAATATATTGGACCAAATCGCTGGCCTTCACACCGTATTGGTCGCGCAGATGGATGAGGACGTAATAGGCCATTTTCATGCTGTGAAGGCCCATGGCCACCCACGAAAACAGGACCATGCGTCGCCAGTCGGCGACGCTCATGCTGCTGGTCTCGATGATGACATCTTCGTATTCGGTTACGAGAGAAGCTGGCCGAAGGCTGCCGTGTATTTCATTCAGTGCAATGCGCTTAGTCTTTATCCCGAATTTTCTTTGATACTCTGGATCTGCCATTTCGGTGCCGTTGAAAACCTGGCAAAGATAAATGAACAATTGGTTCTTCAGACCGGATTCAAGTAATTCGTCCACGCCCGACATCCAGGTATCGACGGTTTCGCCAGGCAGGCCGAGTATTAACTCGCTGTATATCGGAATGTTTTCGTCGTTAAACCGCTGCTGAAGGTTGACATAGGTGGACATCTTGATGTTGCCACGCTTGATGTTCTTCAGTGTGTTCTTGTCGTTTGTCTGACGCGCGAGCGTGATTCCTTTCTCCAACTCGTTGCGGTGAAACAACGAGCCTATACGGAAAATATTTTCGTCCGTATTCTTCCCGAAACACGTGCGAAATTTCTCCGGAAATCCGTATTTCCGCTTCGTCTCGACGATAAAATCGGCGATCTCCGCGTCGCGCTTGTGCATCCCAAAATTGGAATCGGCGTTGAAAACATAGCGAATTCCGTTGCGACCGCACCAATCGATCTCCGCAAGGACCCTATCCATATCGTGATAGCGATATTTGCGGCTCAGTCCACCGCGGCCCCAATAGCAGAATGTACACTGGAACGGACACCCTCTATTGGTCTCTATTATGGCCTGGAAATCAACATCATCGCCGCGCTCGCTTAGCAACTCGTCATATAGACCTTCGAGATAGGGGGACGGATAGGAGTCCAAGTCTCGCGAGAACTCCCTGTGCTTATCCACTACGACAATTTTGTTGTCGTCAGACCGCCGGTAGGTGATGCCCGGAATGCCGTCAAAATCTCGCGATTCAAGAAAACGCAACAATAAATCGTGGAAAGGTTCCTCGCCTTCAGCACGGCACGCCACATCGATGAATGGATGTTCCGTCATGTAGATGGTCGGATCATGCGGAACCTGGGCGCCGCCAAAAACTACGAGGCAGTTTGGCCAGCGTGCCTTGACCTCCGCGGCTATGCGAAGGTTCAATTGCTCGTTCCACATCGATACCGAAAAAGCGGCAACATCTGGTTCTTCAGAATAGCGCGCCATGATCGAATCTGGCGCATCGATGAAGGAAATAAAGGGCATAAATCGATAATTCGACCTAATGACGTCTGAGGTTTCGGCAAACGCGCGCAACAGGCCCGAAACCAGCGGCAAGTAGCGCATCTTGCCCATCGAGACGTTGAATTCGTTGAAATACACGACGTGCATGAACAGCGGCCCTTTCGGCTTCATCAATATTCTATCTGGCACCTCACGCAAACCGCGACAATATATTCGTCCGATGCCCGAGGCAAGAATGACGCCCTCTCGGTAATCTCCTTCATGTATCAGCGGCGCCGTTTTCTTTTTTTGGACGACCCCTTTGCGGACACCCTGCCGCCGCCCTTTTAGCGGGCAATGACGCTGGAAATTTGGCGGTTCTTGCCGGAGAGAACGACGGGCGCCGAAAGTGCGGCAAAATCTTGGTGTCAACTTAGCTGAATTGCTGTACATATCCGGAACAACCGAGAAGTATTATTCGGAGCTTGAATGGCTGACGCGATTGTCGTTCGGCAGACGGCGCTGGACAAAGTGTTGCTAATCACACCGCCAACGGTTTACGAAGATTTCAGGGGCGGTTACGTCGAGCTGTACAACGAGGATCTCTATCGGAGTGCCGGTATCGAAGCGCATTTCGTCCAGGACGACGCTTCGACCTCGCGGCGTCATGTGTTGCGAGGAATACACGGCGACGGCGTAACCACGAAGCTCATTTCATGCCTGTATGGTTCGTTCTACCTCGTTGTCGTTGACTGCGATCAAGCGTCGCCAAAATTCGGTAGGTGGTTCTCGGTAACTCTTTCGGCATCCCGGCCGCAACAGGTCCTGGTGCCGCCGAAGCACGGGCTGGCGCATCTTGTCATGTCGGAGGCGGCTATCTTCCATTATAAGCAAACGACATATTACGAACGCGACACCCAGTTTACTTACCGGTGGGACGAGCCGCGATTTGGAATCTATTGGCCGATTCGGGATCCAATTCTTTCGCCGCGCGACGCAATGATTGAGAATTAGCTTTCGATGCTTTCTAACGAATTGCAAGCCAAGGCAAACTGGGTCCGGAATCGAACTCTGGAAATGCACCGTCTGGCGCCTGGCATTCGCATCGCTTCGTCGCTTTCGCCGGTCGAAATCCTAACCGCCCTCTATTACGGCAATCTTCTCCACCAGAATCCGGCGGATGCGAGGGACCCCGCGCGCGACCGGTTTGTCGCCAGCAAGGGTCACGGCACCCTTTGTCTCTACCCAATTTTGGCGGATCTGGGCTTTTTCCCAGCCGATGAACTTGATCGAGTCGGCAAGCAGAATTCGATTCTAGGCGTCATCCCGGAGCCGATTACGCCTGGAGTCGAAACGACGAATGGATCTTTGGGTCACGGCCTGGGTGTTGCCTGCGGCATGGCCATAGCTCTCCGTCGCGCCGGCAATCCCGCAAAGGTTTTTGTGCTGTGCGGAGATGGCGAGATGAATGTCGGTGCGATCTGGGAGGCCGTCATGTTCGCGGCCAAACATCGTCTCGACAATCTCCACGTGATCGTAGACGACAATGGCCGATCCATGCTGGGATATCAGAAGGATATACTTGGCCTGGACCCGCTGGCGCCAAAATTCGAGACCTTCGGCTTCGCCGTTGCCGAGGTGGATGGGCACGACGTCAATGCCTTGGTTGCGACCCTGAGAAGGTTGAAGCTGCTTGCCGATGGTCGACCGAAGGCCATTATTGCCCGCACCATCAAAGGACACACGGTGCCCGAACTGGAAACGGATCCGCTGGCGCATATTCGCGTGCTGTCGCACCAATCCATTGACGCAGCGCTTCGCAGTCGTCCATGAGCAGCCTTGCCAATTTGCCAATGCGCGACGCGCTGATCGGCGCCATTTACGAGCGCATGCGGCGCGACCCCACCATCATGTTCCTTTCGGCGGATATGGGCGCGCCGGCGCTGGATTCATTGCGCGCCGAGCTTCCCGGCCAGTTTATCAATGTAGGCATCGCCGAGCAGAACATGATCAGCGTGGCCGCGGGTCTCGCGATGGAAGGTCTCACGGTTTTCACTTACGCCATCGCTTCGTTCTATTTTCGCGCGCTCGAGCAAATTCGGATCAACTTGGCGCTACCCGCGCAAATCAGGCCAATGAACGTCAATCTAATGGCGCTGGGCGCGGGCCTGTCATACGACGTCTCCGGCCCGACACACCATTGCCTGGAGGACATCTCGATCATGCGGTCATTGCCGAATCTGGCGGTTCTCTCTCCGGCTGATTCGGACACGGCCCTGGCGATAGCAGACTTCGCGCCAAGCCTCGCAAAACCAAAATATATCCGGCTCGACGGCAAGGTTCATCGTTCCGTCCGGCAGGGAGTGGTCGGATCGACGGACTTTCACAAAGGTTACGCGGTACTGCGGCGAGGAGATCGGGTCGCGCTGGTGGCAACAGGAATGATGACCCATGTGGCGATAGAGGTGGCCGACCGTAGTCCGGGCCGCTTTGGCGTGATCGACGTCATCAGGCTCGACCGAGGGATCGATCAGAGCGGACTTTTTGAGGACATGACCCGCGGATATCGCGCGGTCATCAGCCTCGAAGAGGCCTACATCGATTGCGGCGGGCTCGACGCGCTCGTCTCGTCGCTTCGCGGCCGCTTCGACTCCGGCATTCCGCACCGGCGATTTGGCTTGCCCCAGATTTTCGATTTCAGCCCCGGTGATCGGGCCGCCCTACTCGCCCGTCACCGGCTGACGGCGTCGGAAGTCGCCGCAGTTGCGGCGCCCTGGCTTGGCTGATCGGCGCTCGCGCCATCGAGCAGTTTGCGCTTGAGGCGGAAGGCGGCCATGTCCTCGACGTGGCGGCGCGCGCCCCAGCCGAATCGTTGGGCCACCATGCCAAGATATCGATCATTCGAAAAATATTCGTGAAAGGCGTCGTCGCGAAATTTCAAGACTTGGGCGGCCGACAGCGTGTTTGTCGCCAGCGGCTTGCAGTCGTAGGAATGCTGGGAGAAGCCTGCCCAACTTTCCGGTAGATCCATGCCTTGCGCGACCGCGATGTCGAAGAGCGGCGAGCCCGGATAGGCCATGGCTGAATAAAAGTTAGCGAATTCGCAATTCAACGATTTAGCCAGATCGAGGGTCTCACTCATGCTATCGAGCGTATCGTCGGGTAGGCCGAAAATATAGTTACCTAACACTGATATGCCGGCCTCTTGGATCAAACGCACGACGCCGACCATGTCTTCGTTGCGCAAACGTTTGTCCGAGCCGTCACGAACATATTTTGAACCCGATTCGATGCCGAGGGCGAGCCAACGGATGCCGCCGGCCCGCAATGTCGCCAATATTTCGGGCTTGACCGTGTCCACCCTGGCATAGGCCCAGATGTTGAGCTCATGGGCAAAACCGAGCGCGGCTATGCCTTCGCAGATCGCGCGGACATGCCTTTCGTTGAGCACGAACATCTCGTCGATAATCTTGAACGTTCGGACACCGTAAGTCCGGTAAAGCAGGTCGACCTCGGCGACGACGGAGGCCGGCTTGCGCATGCGGTAGCGGTTGGATTCGAATGGCGCATTGATGCAGCAGAACGAACACTTATAGGGGCAGCCGAGCGACGTATAGATGGACGCATAGGGTTGGCGCTTCGATAAATCCTCGAAGCATTGCCAATTGTGCGCGCGATATTTCTCCATCGGCAGCAAATGCCAGACATTACCGTGCAGATCCCGGTCGAGATCCGCGACTAGCGGCGCCGACGCGTTGACACGAATCTCTCCTTTGGCGTCGCGCCAGACCAATCCCGGAACTTCGGCGGGTTCTCCGAGCGCGCCGGCCTTTAACCATTCCAACAAACTCACGACGGTCGCCGGCCCTTCTCCCTTGCAGGCGAAATCGACACGCTCCTCCTGCAATGTTCGATGGGGCAGCGCGGACACATGACCGCCAAGAATAAGCAGCGGCAGGTCCGGGGATTCCCGCTTAATCGCTTCGCAACACACGCCGGCGGAGACCATCTGCTGCGTCGATGCCGAAGGCTGATGTCCAAAAACCACCATCACCACCAGTCGCGGAGCCAAGTCGCGAATGCGCAATGCTACCGTTTCAGGCGAAATGCTCAGAGCCTCCGTATCCAGGATTTCGACCTTGCATCCGCGGTCGAGAGCGTAGCCCCCGATCAGGCGGCACCAGAGAGGCGGCTCGACAGCCGATAACTCGGCGCCGAGCTCCTGATAGATCCTCTCCCGACCTCCGGGATTGACGAGCACGAGGTCGATGCGGTCATTGTCCATTGGCTCGGTCCGCGTGACTTTCAGACGTTACCATAAACCGAATTTTTGATCATGGTGAATCCCTTGATCAACTCGACAATTCCGAGATCCAAGCTATGCGCGGGAAGATATCCGGTCCCCTCTATCCTGGCGTTCGAAACGATATAGTCGCGTTTATCGGGGTCTTCGCCGATCGGCGCCTCGACGAAAGTAAAATCGGGCAAGTGCCGTTGAATGGCCTGCGCCAGCTCGAGCTTGGAGAGATTCGCGTCGGACAATCCTACATTGTACGGCCTGCCCTTCATGGCATCGAAATTCGCGATGCCATGCTGAAAGACCCGCGTCACGTCCCGAACGTGAATGTAGTTTCGCTTGAAATGGCTCTCGAACAGGACGACAGCCCGGTCATGCACCGCTCGATACGTGAAGTCGTTGACCAACAAATCGATCCTCATGCGTGGCGCCATGCCAAAAACGGTCGCCAATCGAAAACTGATGGTATTTTCCCGATCGAGCGCGGCCTGCTCGACCTCGACCTTGTGACGCCCATAGAGCGAGATTGGTCGAAGCAGCGTTTCCTCGGTGCAGTGTTTACCGCTCTCGCCGACGCCATAACCCGAGTTCGTGATCGGCACAATGACGCGCTGTTGCGGAGATAATTTCCGCAAAATCATCATCTGGGCATCGAGATTAATCGACTTCGCGCCGAATGGATCGATGGCGCAAAGCGGCGCCCCGACCAAGGCCGCCAACGGAATGACCAAATCCGCCTTGGCGACGAGCTTCGTCACCAATGCCCCGTCGCGGCAGTCGCCTTTGAAGATCTGAAAGTCAGGGTTGGCGCAAACGTGAGCGAGCGAGTTTTGCTTAAACATGAAATTGTCGAGGACGACGACCCGATGCCCGGCGTCCAGCAATTCCGGAACCATAATGGAGCCCAAATACCCGGCGCCGCCGGTGACAAGAATGTTCAATTTATTGCCCATCGTTCCCCGTCACTTCGATCGCAAGCCTTCCGGTTCATAAACTACAATCTTGGCGCCACCGGTGTCGATTTCGAGCTTCACTTCGATCAAGTTGCGCAAAACCTCACGCACCGCTGCTTGGCGATCCGGCTCGGCAAATAGAAGCAGGAATCCGCCGCCACCGGCGCCAAGCAATTTACCGCCTATCGCCCCGGCGCCCAAGGCGGCATCATAGATTTCGTCGACAAAGGGCGTCGATACGTTGTCGGCGAGTTCGCGCTTCAATCGCCAGCCCTCGTGAAGCAGACGTCCGATATCCGTCAAGTCCGCTTTTTCATCCGTCAGTATCGCTGTAGCTTCGTCGACCATCTCGACCATGCGATGAATTTGCCGCCCTCGTCGGGGTAAATTGACGATTTGCTTTTCCGCTACTTGCGACGCAATACGGGAAACGCCGGTAAACACCAAAATGAGATGGGAAAGCAGTGACTTGCTGCGTTCCGGCCTAACGATCAGAGGCGCTACTTCGAACCGATCGTCGTGAAAAAAAGAAATTCGGTTCATGCCGCCATAGGCGGCCCAGACTTGATCCTGCGAGCCTACATTCTCCTTCAGTACGTTCTGTTCCATCCGTATGGCCTCGCGTGCCAAATCGGCATGCGAAATCATCCGACCGTTGAGCGCATAAAAAGCGTTGAGCAGACCGACGGTGAACGCCGAACTCGAGCCAAGACCGGAGCGGGCCGGCAAATCGCCGTCGTGATGGATTTCCACGCCGATATCGACGCCAAATTCGCTCATGACGCTTCGGACCACCGGATGTCTAATTTCTTCGATCCTTTGGACCGTTTCTATGATCGAGTAGACAATTCGGTGGCGATGCTCGAAGAACGGCGGCAATGGTCTCAGCGAAATGTAGCAGTATTTGTTAATGGCGAAGCCGAGCACGAGGCCGCCATGCTCGCGATACCACACCGGATAGTCCGATCCCCCTCCAAACAAGGAGACCCGATAGGGTGTACGACTGATAATCAAGGCGGTATTTCGGTTATGGGCTTGGGTTTGATAAGGCTCTTCGCCTCAATGAAGGATTGCGGCGTTCCGATATCGACAAAATTCGCGTTGGACTTATAGCCATAGATCGAGCCGCTTGGCAATTTTTGTAGGAAATCGCCCTCGAGCCGGGAACCTGTCGACATCTTAAGAAGCCGCAGGGCCGAGGGCTCAAACAAATAAATACCGGCATTTATGAAGCCTGGCCCTGATCGAGACTCATCCTTTTCGATGAAACGAGTAATTCTTCCCCGAGAATCGACTTCGACCCTACCGAAGCGCCTACAATCGGGCACCTCCACGACGAGCATCGAAATGTCGGCGCCGCCGGCCATATGGGCGGCAAAGAACTCGGACAAATCGACATCCGTCCAAGAATCGCCATTCAAGACCAAGACCCGATCCGAGGTAACTCGCTCTAGCGCCAGACGCAGGCCCCCGCCGGTGCCCAGCGGCTGCGGCTCGACGACGGTGTCAATCTGAACTCCAGAACGATGCGCCTTCGAAAGATGGATAACGACCGCTTCTGCCAAATGGCCGAGGCTCAGAATAACATGTCGGGCACCCGACGTAGCCAACCAATCCAACAGATAGTCCACAAAGGGTCGACCCCAAAATGGCGCCAAAATCTTCGGCGTGTTCCCCAGGACGCCAACTATCCTCGACCCGAGACCGCCCGCAAGGATGACGGTGTCGACTTCGGCCAAATTTCTGGCGGCGCCCTGGGGCACTATCTCTGCCACGGCTCAAAAACAGCAGGACACGCCTCGCGACCGAATATGCTCGACGCCGCGCAGTAGAAATTACTAGTGCAATATCTTGGCGCGAGTTGCCGCAAAAATTCCGGCGCCTGGTAGCTAAAATCAAGTATCTCCAAGCGTATATCCCCCTTTGTTTGATCGTGTCTGAGATTGTGGCGTCGAAGCGACAGCGCCGTTCTCGCGATCGGCTGGTGAAGGTTCTGCCGGTCAGGCCGCGACGAACCCCGACGACATGATGTCGGCATTATCGCTCATTGGGGCAATGGGTTCCAGAGAGAGAGGGACGACCTGTCTCCGATTTTTCGGACCATTGATTTCGCGAGAGAAGGGCCTCCGGAAGGTGGAGCCTCCGGCAATTCCGGGGCGGTTCAGGAACCGACGTACCACAATCGTCTGGTAGTGCTTTCAGCTTCCAAGGGAAGTTTCAAAGCCCAGCCCGGAGGCGTTAAAATTGAAGTCACACCGTATTTGGCCCTGATCGCCAACCACTCTTCCTGGGAACGCGACTCCCAAAGAGGCTTAATCCAGCCTTCTACGTCAATATCGCGGTCGCCCCAATTCACGGCTGTCATTCCCGGTCCAAATGGCTCGCGTAGCTCTACGCCATAAAAGTCCCTGTAGGCCTGCTCGACAGCATTCAAGGATTGTGGGTTGTAGCTTATCCCCGTACTTTCAGGAATGACTAGCGGTCGCTTCGTAAACATCTGGTCACTAGACTGCATTTGCGGTCCCAAGATGTACCCAGTGCCTTTGCTAGCAGCCACATGTACCGGGTCATTGTAGATCTTCACCATTTCAGGCCAGCCCCACCAGTCCAAATTCCTTGGAACCGCGAGGAAGCCCGCAACGCAGATCGCCATCAATGCTACGAATCTGACAAAGATTAGGTAGTGCCTGGCAAAATCGCCTATTTTCGGTTTGCTGGCGACAAGCCAAGTAGCCAACACGAAGAGAGTCGCATACATCGCTGATCTGGGCGGGAAACCCCACAAACCGCTTTTTGGGTCGGCGGATATCGCTTGCACCCCCCCACCAAGCGATACCAAGAGAAGCGCCAATGCCGGGATGGCTGCCCCCCTATATCGAAATGCCACCGCAATGCCGATAGCTCCGATGAGGCGTTGATCCAATATGGGCATCCGACCGGGCATAAGAGCGACGAACGCAAGGGCCGAATCCAAACAACAATCTCTAGTCAGCTGATAGAGGATCGCGCCTATCCTAAGAACGGCCAATACTTTGAAGATGGCGGTTATTTCTGTGGGGAGTTCCTTGTCCCGCGCAAGCGCGATGAGCGCAAATACGATGACGGCACCGCTCGCCATTCCTCGGATTTCCCGTTCAAAAGGCCTCACGCCGCGATGGTAATCCCAATAGCGCATACTGATGCGCCACAACTCACGATCAAAATCACCGCCGAGGCCTGCCAGAAGATCCACCCCCGCAAGCCGCACATGAATAAGGAAACTTAGTCCCGCAAGTGCGAGGCCAACCGCCAGCCCAGGCAAGGTCGATCTCAAAATTTCCCAATTCGCACGCCAATTCCACCAGAAGATCGCGGCAAAACCCAA
>Ga0194120_10009301_pt1 | contig 12513 bp, 12 predicted proteins | sample TA2MahCa65mmetaG_FD_148642 | JGI IMG/M metagenome (GOLD analysis project Ga0194120, IMG submission 148642) | Freshwater microbial communities from Lake Tanganyika, Tanzania - TA2015019 Mahale Deep Cast 65m | ecosystem: Environmental > Aquatic > Freshwater > Lake | place: Tanzania: Lake... | reverse complement strand
CTGTTACCTCGTTACAGGATAACTTTTTCTCTTGACAAGGTGCCTTTTAATGGGTGCCTTTTAATGGGTGCCTTTTAATGGGTGCAAATTGCAAAGTTAATCCCGCCAAAGCGGGACTAATTGCTAATTTTGCAATGATCATTTAAAAGAGTGAGCCGTTAGCTCAATCGGTAGAGCAACTGACTCTTAATCAGTAGGTTGTAGGTTCGATTCCTACACGGCTCACCAAGCATTTCAGAAAATAAGTCTCTGGGGTAGGGCCAAGGTAAGGATGCCGGTTTTGTCTATAGGTCAGGTCATTAGGGTTTAAAGATTTTACCTTACCACTTTACTTTGCCCAAACTGGCGTCCTCACCCTTACCTTGACCAAATGCCGATTTTCATGGTTCCCAGATACTACTTTCAACCGGGTCAAGATAGGGAGACGAAGAAAAGCCGGGGTGGCGAAATTGGCATACGCGCGAGACTTAGGATCTCGTGGTCGAAAGACTGTGCGGGTTCAAGTCCCGCCCTCGGCACCAGCTTAATAGAAGAAATTCGAAGCACGGGCGAAGCGTCCAGCAGGACCAATTCGAAACAAAGTTTAGTGGTTATCAGAATATCAGGTTATCAGGCAGTGGATATCAGGACATCGGGGCATCGGGTTAAAAAATATTTTATTTTCTTTTTTCCTGATATCCTGACCCTCTGATATCCTGCCTCTCGGTACGAGTCGATTCCGACCTGGTTTACTGGTCCACTGATTCCCTATCTTGGGACGTTTCGGATATTTAAATTATAGAAAGGGCATTTGATGAATATCACCGTTGAAGAAATTAGCTCGATAAAGAAGAAGATTAATGTTGAGATTTCCATTGAACAGGTCACCGGGGAAGTAGAATCCCTTTACAAAGAAGTGGGAAAGCAGGCGAAGATCAAAGGATTCCGACCAGGCAGAATTCCCAGAGATATCTTGGAGAGATATTTTAAAGATTACGTCAAGGCAGAGGCCATCCAAAAACTGATCCAGGAGACTTATCCGGCTGCCCTCTCCGAGAAAGATCTTCATCCGGTTTCTCCTCCTGTGATCGACCCCGGAGAGTTGGAGAAGGGAAAGCCTTTCCAATATTCGGTCACAATTGAAGTCAAACCCGAGATTAAATTGGATGGATACATTGGTTTAAAGATTGAAGGGAAGAAAGAGGACGCCAAAGCCGAAGAGGTGGAGGAGAGACTGAAAGGCCTTCAGGACCTCCATGCCCAATTAAAAACAATTACAGAACCCAGGGCCGTTAAGTCAGGGGATCATGTCATCATCGATTACACAGCCAAGATGGACAACAAACCCTTAGAAGAGGGAAAAGCGACTGATTTCAATGTTGAGGTTGGGGGAGGGCGATTTATTCCGGCCCTCGAAGAAAAGATGATTGGTCTCAATCCGGAGGAGGAGAAGGAAATAGAGGTTCCCTTTCCCGAAGATTATGGATATAAGAAATGGGCAGGGAAGACGGTTTCTTTCCTTGTCAAGGTGAAAGAGGTAAAGGAAAAGATTCTTCCACCGCTGGATGATGAATTTGCTAAAGACCTTGGGGATTACTCCTCGTTGGAAGATTTAAAAGCCAAACTGAAAGAAGGAATTCAAAAAGAGAAAGATCTGACGTTTGAACGGCAGTTGAAAGATCAGATGGTTGATCAGTTGATTCAAGCCAACCCATTTGAAGTTCCTGAAAGTCTGGTGGTGGAGCAGGCCAAGGCTCTTGTTTCGGATACTAAGATGAGATTGGCCACACAAGGGATCGCTCTGAAGAATTTGAATATACCGGAGGAGAAACTCCAGGAGGATTATCGCGAAGTGGCTCAGAAGCAGGTACGGACCTATTTGATTCTCGAGAAGATTGCCGCCCAGGAGGGGATTACCGTGACCGATGAGGAGGCGGACGAACGACTCCGGTCCATCTCAGAGAGGACCCATCAGAAGATGGATGTGGTAAAACGTTACTATGAAAAGAACGGGATGATCCCCGAACTGAAGTCAGGAATCCTGACCGATAAGACCCTGGACTTTCTGCTGGGGAAAGCCAATATTTCGGAAAAATGACGCTTTCGTAGCGTCGGCATTAAATGCCGACGCAAAGGTGCGCCCCCGATAAACGAGGGCGCTACTCAAACAATGAGGAAGGAAAAACATGGGATTGATACCGATTGTGATCGAAAAGGATGGAAGAGGGGAACGAGCCTATGATATCTATTCCCGGCTTTTAAAGGAACGGATCATCTTTGTTGGAACGGCGATTGATGATGATGTGGCCAATCTGGTGATTGCCCAGATGCTCTTTCTGGAGTCAGAAGATCCGGATAAGGATGTTCACCTCTACATCAATTCTCCGGGAGGGATCGTCACTTCCGGGTTGGCTATTTATGATACCATGCAGTATATTCGGCCGAAAGTTTCGACGCTTTGCATGGGACAGGCGGCCAGCATCGCAGCTCTTCTTCTCTCAGCCGGGGAGAGGGGAAAACGGTTTGCCCTTCCTCATTCGAGGATCCTTATCCATCAGCCCATGGGAGGGTTTCAGGGGCAGGCCACCGATGTGGACATCCAGGCAAAAGAGATTCTTCGGCTCAGAGAAGAGTTGAATGCCATCCTGGCAAGGCATACCCACCGGCCATTAGAAAAAATTGGAACCGATACAGAACGGGATTTTTATATGAGCGGTCACCAGGCCAAGGAATACGGCATTATTGACGAAGTAGTGATCCAGCGTCCTGTCCGGTCTCAGGGTTAATTCCGGAAGAGATCAGAAAGGAGAGTGTGATGAAATCAAATGGGGGAAGCTACGGGAGCGTATTGCACTGTTCATTCTGCGGAAAAAGCCAGGATGAAGTGAGGAAACTCATTGCCGGACCCACCGTCTATATTTGTGACGAATGCATTGATCTGTGCAATGAGATCATTGCTGAGGAAACCGAAGAGAGATTTGTTCCCGGTAAATTAACCGTTCCCAAACCTATGGAGATCAAGGCCAAGCTGGATGAATATGTCATCGGACAGGAGCATGCCAAGAGGATTTTATCGGTGGCTGTTCACAATCACTACAAACGCATTGACACACGGATTCTCTCAGGCGATGTGGAACTTCAGAAATCGAATATTCTTCTCATCGGTCCCACGGGTTCGGGAAAAACGCTTCTGGCCCAAACACTGGCCCGCATTCTGGATGTGCCTTTTACGATTGCGGATGCCACCTGTCTCACCGAAGCCGGATATGTGGGTGAGGATGTGGAGAATATCATTCTGAGTCTTCTTCAGGCATCGGATTACGATATCGAACGCTGCCAGAAGGGGATTGTCTATATTGATGAGATCGATAAAATTTCAAGGAAATCGGATAGCCCATCCATTACCAGGGATGTTTCAGGTGAAGGGGTTCAGCAAGCATTGCTCAAAATCATCGAAGGAACCGTGGCCAGCGTGCCGCCCAAAGGGGGACGCAAGCATCCTCAACAGGAATTCATTCAAATCAATACGACCAATATTCTTTTCATCTGCGGAGGGGCTTTTGTCGGGCTGGAAAAGATTGTTGAGCAGCGAATTGGAGGAAAAACATTAGGATTTGGGGCCGATATTAAAACGAAAGATGAACGTGATATGGGCGAACTCTTCAAAGAGGTTCAGCCTGAAGATCTGCTCAGGTTTGGATTGATTCCTGAATTTATCGGGAGGCTTCCGGTGATTGCCACGCTTTCGGAGCTGAGTCTGGAAGCGCTGGTCGATATATTGAAGAAGCCAAAGAATGCCCTGGTCAGGCAGTATCAGAAACTGTTTGAATTTGAGAATGTGAAGCTCCGGTTTACCGAAGGAGCTCTAACCTCTATTGCAAAGGAGGCTATCAAGAGGAAGTCCGGTGCCCGGGGGTTAAGGGCAATCATGGAGAACACCATGCTGGATGTGATGTATGAGCTTCCCTCTCAGCCGAATATTCGGGAATGCATCATCAGTGATGAGGTTGTCCTCAATCATGAAAGCCCAATCCTCCTTTATGAAAAGGAGGCTGGGGCTGCCTAACCTTGACCCATTCGACAACTCCAAGTCCAGCCTTTCATGGCGGGTCATAGAGAGATGCTCAGGGTCAACCCTGAGCCCATCGGCCTGAGTTTGGGTTGAAGATAATGGCCAGTGTTTATTATAATGGTGAGTCGAAGGGTTGACATTGGAAGGGCAGTTCCATTAAATTAACTCTACGGGGAGGGCGGATAGCTCAGTCGGGAGAGCACCGGCCTTACAAGCCGGGGGTCGCAGGTTCAATCCCTGTTCCGCCTACCATACACCAGGAGGAAATTCGAAGCACAAAATCCGGGCGAAGTGTCCAGCAGGACCAATTCGAAACAAAATCAATTTACCAAAACTCCAAACTGGATATAAGTAATTTATCAGAGTTTAGGTCATTAGGAAATTTGGATTTTAGAATTGTTTCGGATTTCGAAATTCGAATTTAGAATATTAGAAAAACGGGGGCGTAGTTCAATTGGTTAGAGCGCCGGCCTGTCACGTCGGAGGTTGCGGGTTCAAGCCCCGTCGCTCCCGCCAGATTTTAAGCCCCATCCATTGGATGGGGCTTTTGTATAATGTTCCATGGCGTACACCGTTTATATTCTTCAAGGTGGGATGTTTGGAGGTTTCTATATGGACTCCACTGTGATCAGTACTGACAGTTAGTGGATTGGAGGTATCTATGAGAATGATTAGATTTAGCATTATAGGGATCATTTTTTTACTCATGAATCATCTCGTCCATGCGCAAGTGCAATATAAAAATTTTAAACCGGAGGAAATTAAAAAAATGTCTGAGACCAAAGCTATTATCGAAACAAATTTTGGAAATATTGAGATCAAGTTTTTCCCAGACGTTGCCCCTAAACACGTCTCCAGCTTTATTGAGCTGGCTAAAAAGGGATTTTATGATAGCACGACGTTCCACCGTGTCATCCCGGGATTCATGATCCAGGGCGGGGATCCAAATTCGAAGAATCCGGATCGGTCGCAACACGGGATGGGTGGGCCCGGTTATACACTAAAAGCAGAATTCAGTGATAAAAAGCATAAGCGGGGCATTCTCTCCATGGCAAGAGCCCAACATCCGGATAGCGCTGGTTCACAGTTCTTCATCTGTGTGGCTGACGCCTTCTTCCTCGACAAGCAGTATACTGTCTTCGGCGAGGTGGTGTCTGGCATGGAAGTCGCAGACAAAATCGTCAGCCAACCCAGAGACAGAGCAGATAATCCCAAAGAGAGGATTGAGATGAAAGTGAAGGTCGTCGAGAAGTAATCTAATTTCAATGTCACTTTCCTCATCTCTTGTTTTTGCTTCTACCACAAGCATTTCACTGGCCTAAGGCAGTTCATCCCACGAATAGAGGAGGAAGGAAGACATGGCAAAAAGATCTAATCTCTTTTATCTTGTACCATTTACTATTTTCCTTGCCGCAATACTCTTACCGATAGCTCTGTCCTTTGCGCAGGGGACACCGTTTACGAATAGAGGCATCTCCTTCCATTTGCCAGAAGGTTGGGCGACAAAAGAGATACCGGGTAATTTTGAAAAAGAAGTTATTGCCTGGCTTAAGTCTGAGAACATGGAAGGCGTAACCATTTTGGTCATGTGCTATACCGGGAGGCGATTAAATTATAACAGTATCCGCGTCGCGGGTTTAAAGACGATTGGTTCATCTTACCCCAAAGGCCAGGAGATGATTAAGAAGCCCACAAAGATAAAAACAGACACGGGTCTTGCCGCCGTTTGGGAATATTGGCGTGGTGCTGTCCAAAGCGGTGAGCAAACGGTATTTCTTGAATCACCGATGGGAATTGTTGAGACAAAGAATGGCTGGGTCCTGATGATCGGGTATTCACCCGCTACCTCGGGTCCTCAGTTAGAAGAAGACTTCTTAAAAATCATAAAGTCGGTTAAATAATAGACTTAGTTTCACCACTTCACTGTTGAATTCTTTGATCCGGAATCCTTCTGTCAAATCCTTCTGTCAGGGTTGATTTGACCTCTAAAATCGTATATACATTACCATCCATTAACGCTCAAAGCAGTATACCACCCCTGGTTATTCTAAAAGGAGAAGGAGGAGATGCATATGGAAAAGAAAGAGAAGCCTTTGGAGAAATTGACTGCTAAAGAGTTAAGGGAAATGGCCCTTGGGCTATCCGGGATTGAAGGTGTCCATGCGATGAAGAAAGAGGATTTACTCGTTGCCATCCGGAAAGCAAAGGGCATTCCTGAACCTGAGAAAGAGAAGAAGACTGGTGTAAAAAAAGAGAAGGTCGTTCTGACCGTGGCCCAGTTGAAGCAGAAAGTGAAGGAGTTGAAAGCCAAAAGAGAGGAGATCCTTCAACAGAAGAATGTTAAGATGGCTAACATTTTACGGAAACGAATTATCCGGCTAAAGAAAATGACACGAAGAGCTGCCTAACCATTTCGGATTTCGGATTGCGGATTGCGGAATGAAAACCTGGTTTCATGAAGCGGGTGAAGTTTAACAATCCGCATTCCGCATTCGCCATTCCGCAATAGAAACATGCCCAAAGTCTCCGTCATCATTCCTACCTATAACCGGCTGCCGATGTTGAAGGAGGCGGTTCGGTCCGTTCTGGCCCAGGATTTCGAAGATTTTGAATTGATCGTCGTGGACGATGGGTCTACAGATGGAACCCCTGGCGAGATGAAGCAATTCGGGGGACGGGTCAAGGTCATTGAACACGGAGAGAATCGGGGTGTAAGTGCAGCCAGAAATAGAGGCATCCTTCACGCTAGAGGGAAATACGTCGCCTTCTTGGATTCGGATGATATGTGGGTAAAGGGGAAATTAAAAATTCAGGTGGCATTTTTAGATGACAACCCGCATTACCCTCTCTGTTATACCGACGAGATCTGGATCCGAAGAGGGAAACGAGTCAACCCGATGAAGAAACATTCAAAATATTCCGGATGGATCCTTGAAAAATGCCTTCCCCTCTGCATCATCAGTCCATCATCTGCGATGATGAGGAAGAACCTCTTTTCAAAGGTTGGACTCTTCGATGAGGCCCTTCCAGTATGCGAGGATTATGACCTCTGGCTTAGGGTTTCCTCCAGGTTTCCCATTTTTTTCATCAATAAGAAATTGATCGTCAAAAGGGGAGGGCACTCCGACCAGCTTTCTAACCGATCATGGGGAAATGACCGCTACCGGGTGATCGCCTTGGAGAAACTCCTTTCCGAACCCTATCTCAAAGCTGAGGAAAGGGAGGCTGTCTTGAAGGAGATGGAGAAAAAATGCCGAGTCCTTTCGATGGGTTTTTTAAAGAGGGGAAACGAGCTCGAAGGGAGGCGCTACCAAGAGATGATGCGCCAATATGGCATTGAAATATGAAGAAAGTTCAAATGCCAAAGGTCAAATACCAAAGGCAATCAAAAATCCAAATTTCATTTTTTAACATTATCCTTTGGCATTCCTTTGACATTGGGATTTTGAAATTTGAACTTTTTCTGAAATACCTTAGGATGCCCAAATGAAAACTATTAAAGAAATACCCCTTAAGCAAATTGATCTTTCCGACGAAACTTTCTCTGTCAATTTCATGCTTGACCTTCGGAATCTCCGATCTTCTATTCAAACGGCCGGATTGATTCAGCCGGTTCTCTTAAGGATGAAAAAAGATAGTTACCAGATTGTGTGCGGGTTCAGGAGGATTTTGGCATTAAGGGAACTCGGAACTAATGAAATTCCAGCAATGGTTTCTGAAAAACGGGGAGGGAATGATTTGGAATTATTTATCCTCTCTCTTCAGGAAAATCTGACAACCAGAGGGTTTAATGCTGTGGAGAAAGCCATTGCTCTGGATAAACTCCTTCATTTCTTCAAAGTCGAACGTTCTGAGGCGATCAAATCCTATTTACCTTTATTTTCATTAGAACCGAACGAGAAGATATTGAGTACCTTTCTCTCTCTTGCAGGGATGGAGGATGAGATCAAAGCGTATGTGTTGCAAGAGGAGGTTTCCCGCTCCAACATTCGACTCCTCGCTAAGATGAGTTCCGAAGACCGGATGGCCCTTTCTCCTTTTCTTTCCAGCCTTAAATTAAGTGAGAACCGTTTGAGAGAAATGCTTACCCTTCTGAATGAGATCTCCAGGCGGGAACGAATCAGTATAAAAGAGATTATAGACCGCACTGAAATTCAAGAGATTGTTTCCCAGAAAGAACTCACACCCATTCAGAGAACCGAACGTGTGAAGAAGGTATTCATGAACCTTCGTCACCCCAAGATGAGACAGATGGAGGAGGAATTTGAGAAGAAGCGAAAGGCGCTCAATCTGGTATCGGCCATATCGTTGCAGCATTCTCCCTATTTTGAAGGAAAAGAGTTGCGGATTGAGTTTCAGTTCCGGACGATGGAGGAATACCGGGCGATCGTTGACTCTTTATCGAGGCTTGTGGATAAGGAAGAGTTTAAGGAATTGATTGGGGATTTTTGAAAATGTCAAATTTCAAAGTTCAAATGCCAAATTAAATCCAAATGTCAAAGTTAAATGCCAAAAACTAAGATCCAGTGTCTATTATTAATTGAGGATATACAGTATTGGAATTTTTGAAATTAGTTTGAACTTTGGATTTTGACATTTGAACTTTGCAGTTTATTATGTTTCCTTTTCAAATTGAAAAAATTTATCTTGATGTTCAGGCTGAGAAGGATTGGGTTACACAAACGGTTCTGAAAGCCCTTCCAGGGATACCGGTTCAGAGAATCGAGGATAAGGGGAGCTTGATCAAACAATCTCTCCCAAAACTCGACCCTATTGGAACCGGGAAGAAGAATCTTCTCATTACCCGTTTTTATGGGAGACGGTTGAAACCCTGTCCGGGAACATCCCGACATATCTGTTGTGGATATTATGTGATCAATGCCGTCACCAACTGTCCGATGGATTGCTCCTACTGCGTCCTTCAGGGATATCTGAACAATCCTTTTCTGACACTCTATTCTAACTGGGATGACCTTCTCCAGGAGATCGAGGGTTTTCTCGCCATAGGTCGAACACCTCTTTCCCGTCTGGGAACAGGGGAACTCTCCGACAGTTTAGCCCTGGAATCCATTTTTCCGATTTCTCAATTTCTCGTTCCCTTCTTTGCAAGAAAGGATGCTATTCTGGAACTGAAAACGAAGTCAATTGAAGTGGAACGGCTTCTTTCTCTCGATCACCGCGGTAGAACAGTAATCTCCTGGTCACTTAATCCCTCTCAAGTGATTGAAGGCGAGGAGAGTGGAACCGCTTCTTTAATAGAACGGATCCAGGCAGCGAAGAGGTGTCAGGAGGCAGGCTATCCCCTGGGATTTCATTTTGATCCAATGATCGACTATGAGGGGTGGGAGAAGGGATATGAGGAGGTAGTCGATTCCCTATTTCGCCAGATTGATCCAAAGCGAGTAGTCTGGATAAGCATGGGAGGATTCCGATATCCAGCTCAACTCAAGAGAATTTCCGAGGAACGGTTTCCTCGAACCGGGATTTTTTTAGGGGAGTTATTTCCCGGGAGAGATGGCAAGTTTCGTTATTTAAAAGGAATCCGGACAGAGATGTATCAGAAGATGGTAAAGTGGTTGAAGAGGGTGAGCCCCGATCTATTTATCTATTTGTGTATGGAGAGCAGAGAGGTATGGGAAGAGGTTTTCGGGTGGTCGCCAGAAAACAGTCACCATTTGAACCAGTTGTTTGATAAAAGGGTGCAAAAGTTTTTAAACAGATGAGAGAAAGAAAACAGATTCGATTGAGGGATTATGATTATTCGAAAGACGGGTATTATTTTGTAACAATTTGCACCCAAAATAGAGAGGAGTGGTTTGGGAAACTAGAAGATAGGGGGATGATTTTGAATCAATATGGAATCATTGTTAATCAATGCTGGGACGATTTGCCTAAACATTATCTGAATTGTTTATTAGATACATTCGTTATTATGCCAAATCACGTCCATGGGATAATTGTGATTAATAGGAATTACGCTGTAGGGAACGGTTTGAAACCGTTCCCTACCCATGGATTGTCTGAGATGATTCGTGGATTTAAAACATTTTCGTCACGAAAAATAAATGAAGGGATTAAGAATAGCCATAATTTCCAATGGCAGAAGTCATTTTATGACCATGTTATACGCAACGAGAATGAGTTGTCCCGTATAAGAGAATATGTCCAGAACAATCCTTTGAAATGGGAACTGGACATAGAAAATAGGGAAACATCCAGATGTGGGAAGAGTAGTAAGGATTATTACAAGGAGATTATTGATGGCAGGTAGGGAACGGTTTAAAACCGTTCCCTACGAAACCATTGGATCGGAGGGTGAAACCATGAAATTCAAAGGGAAGGTTGTGCTGATTACTGGGTCTGCGAGAGGGGTTGGAGGGGAGTTTGCTTTGGGATTTGCGAAAGAAGGGGCGGATGTCATTGTCCATGGGCGAAATCTCGATAAAGCAAAAGCCGTAGCAGAAGAGGTGAAACATCTCGGGGTAAAAGCAATGGCGGTTGCCGCTGATGTCTCTGTTTCCCAGGATGTGACCCGAATGGTTCAAGAAGGTATCGATTCCTTTGGACGAATCGATATCCTGATCAATAATGCGGGAGTCAATCCTTTCATTCTGGAGGCGGAGAAGATTAAAGAAGAAGGTTGGGATCAGGTGATGGATACCAATTTGAAAGGGGTTTTTCTCTGCTGCCAGGCCGTGGGCAAGAAGATGATCGAACAGGGAGGAGGAAAGATCATCAATATCTCCTCGGTTATTGGTTTTTCCGGTGAACAAGGACTCCTCCCTTACTCTGTCAGCAAGGCCGGTGTGATGATGCTAACCAAGGTTCTTGCCTATGAGTGGAGTAAGCATCATGTTACGGTCAATGCAATTGCCCCAGGGTTCATTGCAGGAGGGATGAACACGCCCATCCTCAACAAGGAGATTCTCGTCTCCGGATTAACCCAACAGGTTCCCCTAAAAAGATTTGGAAGACCAGAGGAGATTGTTCAGGTTGCCCTGTTTTTAGCATCGGAGGACTCAAGTTATATCAACGGAACGACTGTGACCGTAGATGGTGGGATGACGGGTTACCACCCAGTAGGTTTCATGGACCTGATAGCCCAGATGAAGAGAAAGTAAGAGAGGGCGAAGAGAATTCCTGATGCCTCATTAATAAATGTTACCGGAGAGAAATGAAGAGAGAGGTATCGTGACCAAAGGTTTTTGAGAACGTAAGATTCTAAAAATGGTATTCATCTTGTCTTCCATCACTTTCCTTAGCTTAAAAGGGTTAAGTGTTTCAAACTGTTCTTTAAGAGAGCGCTTCACCGAAGCTAAGACATCGGGGGATTCTAAGACCCTTTGATAAGGAGTCTTAGGTTGATCATAGCGCTTTATCGCCTTTCCATCCACTAATTTTTTCTCTATCAGCTTCACGGAGGGCAAAAAGAAGTTATGATACAGTCGCCACTCTTGGGTGTATAAGTCATTCATGAGCCCGACCAGGACGCGTTTATCGAATCGATGGTATCCAAACCACTGCCTCACATGGGTCCAGTTCTTCTGCTCCACATGGGCGTTATCATCCTTATGATAGGGTCTACTTCGGGTAAAGTGCACGGGTTTGTCTCTTTGGTGAAAGTGGCTCATCAGATGCCAATTGAGAAACTCTGCGCCGTTATCGCAGTCAAAGCCAAGCAGAGGGAAAGGCAGGAAGTCTTCGATATCCTGGATTTGTCGAAGGACTTCTTCTTCCCCTTTGCCCCAGACCGCTCTTTGCTCTGTCCAGCCGGTAGCGATATCCACGGCATCGATGCTATAGACGAACTGGCCCAGCAGCGTCTCCCCACAATGGGCGATGGTATCGGCCTCGAGGAACCCCGGTTTGGTTTCATCCCATTGGTTGGTCTTAATGGGGATCTGTTTTCTCAGGAGGGTGCCAGGTTTGGTGGTGGATCTGCCCCTGCCTTTGTATTTTACCCGGACGGGTTCTAAAAGCCGATCCAGGGTGGCTGGGGAGATCCGATGGAGTGCTTTGACCACCTCTAAGGAGAGATTACCGAATTCTTTGGCATAAGAGGGAAGCCACAGAGGCAGAATCACCTTCAGGCGCTTGGAGCAAGGCAGGTTGGCAGCCAACCAGATTTTCTTTAGGGGTTTTAAGACTGAAGGCTTATGATAGTTGGATGGTTTGCCTCTTTTGTGAGGTTTAGGCTTGGTGAAACGCTTGAAATGACTTAGGAGTCGGATCGCATGTTTTCGGTGGTAACCACAGTTTAGACAGAATTCGTTTAGGATGAGAGTCTTTTTCTTCCTTGAGGCTCTTTTGTACCTTAAGTAAATGGTTTCGAGATATTCCATTCTGGCTCGTGGACTCATGGCAATCCCCCCTTTTATGGGAAGATTGTCGGTAACATGAATTATGAGTCAACGATACCTTTTCTCTAACTCATTGGGTAACATTTAATGTGAGGCAATTCG
>Ga0194120_10009293_pt1 | contig 12521 bp, 7 predicted proteins | sample TA2MahCa65mmetaG_FD_148642 | JGI IMG/M metagenome (GOLD analysis project Ga0194120, IMG submission 148642) | Freshwater microbial communities from Lake Tanganyika, Tanzania - TA2015019 Mahale Deep Cast 65m | ecosystem: Environmental > Aquatic > Freshwater > Lake | place: Tanzania: Lake... | reverse complement strand
CGCGGGGGTGAGCGCGCATGGGCGCGCGAGGGGGCTGCGAGCCCCCTTCACGCAACGAGCAGCTAGTAGGCGAAACCGATTGAGGAATTGTTGTGGCATCACGGCCCGTATCCCGGTGCGAATTTGGGGTTTCGCCTACTAGAACTGGCATTGCATGGTCGGCAAGCGGTCGCTGCCCAACTGCAATTGCCAATACCGATCCGGCGCGACGGGCGGCCGCGCCCCAAGCGCCTGCGGGTAGACCCGGTACGCCGGCAGGAACAGCTCGACGTACGCAGCGGCTTGATTCTCGGTCATCGCAGGCCGGCCTTGTTGCCTGACCCGCCGCTCGGCGTCGATGCGCCAGGCCGCCACTTGCCGCGGGTCGTCCACGGTCAGTTGCACCAGCGCATCGAGCCGCTGCGTCCACGCGTCGTAGGGGGCGAGGTTGGCGTCGACCTCGACCCACGCCAACGGCGGCGACCCCAACGCCGACCTCCAGCACTGCGCACCCACCGGCGCGAACGCCAGCATCCAGCCCTCGACCAGGACCACGTCCACGGGGCCAACGACCGTGCGCCACTGCTCCACAGGCAAGCGGTCGCCGCGGCCGTCGAAGGCCGTCTTGTCGTACGTCGGCACCCGTTGCGTCTGGCCCGCAGGCAGGCGGGTCAGGGCGTCGAGCGTTTGGGCTCCCAGTGCGACGTCATGGGTGCCGGCATGGCCGCGCGCCTGCAAGAGCGGATTCTCTGGATGCCGCAGCGCCAGCCGCACTTGCTCCGTGCGCGGCAGGTAGAATTCATCGATGGAGACCCCTACCGCCCGCACGCCGTGCGCGGCCAGCAGGCCTTCCAGGGCGCGGACCAGCGTGGACTTGCCGGCGCCCTGCGGGCCGTTGAGGCCGACCACCAGTGCCCGGTCGCGCGGGCGGCGCCCCAACTGGTCAAGGCACCACGCGGCCACGGCGGCGTGCCAGGCGGCGGTGCGCGTGGGGTGGTCGATGGAGGGCATCGGGCGTCGCCAGATGGCAGGCCGTGGTCGGCGGCACTTCAGGCTGGATCATGGGGCCGATGGACGTCAAGCCCGGCGCGGCACCGCGGCAGTCGACAGGTCGGTGGCCGAGATCCGTCTGGCGTCGTCGGTCACGACGTACACGTATTCTGTGTTGCGCAGGTGACTCACTTCGCCAACCCGCTGGCCCTTCGGGTTGTAGATGCCGATTTGCGCGCCGACGTAGCGCTTGAAGTCCTGCTCGATGACCACAACCTCGCCGCGACGGGCCAACATCTGCTCCATGTCCTCGCGCGTGAAGTAGCCTTCGTTGTTGAAGGACACGACAAGGTGCCGCGCGCGCACGCGGTCGATCACCGCTTGCATCGCCGCGGCGGCGGCTCGACGCGAGTTGAAGGCGCTGTCGCGCTCGCGGCAATCCACGCGTTTGCAGGCAACGCCGTACACCTCCGGCTTGTCCCACAACACCAGCGACTCCCAAATGTGATAGTTTCCCAGGTACTTGTGCTGATTGTACGGCGGATCGATGTAGGCCACGTCCGCTTCCAGCGTGGCCACCGCCGCTAGCGCGTCCATCTGCTGCGCGCTGCCCTTTCCGTGGCGCGCTTGCGGCAACACGTCCGGCATGCGCATCTCCAAGTCGTTGAAAGCACGCGCGGCCCACTCTTTGAGGTACGCCATCTGCACGCCGGTTGTGGAGTCCACGCGGTCAGCAGCCTCCATCAGGCTGACCAGCAGCACGGCCTCCAGCTCCGGTGCCAGGCCCTTGGTGGCAATCGCCTCGCGGATCGCATCGACGCGCGCTCCGTTCTTGGGCTGGAAGAAGCGGCTGCGCACGCAGAACGTGTCCGTGAAATAGCCCTCTTGGCCAGCCATCCGGTTGAACTCGGCGATCAGGCGCGCGGCATCGCGAGCAACGGTCTCGCGGTCGGCCTGGACGTAGCAGCGCGCGAGCGTGGCAGCGTAGCCATTGTGGTCGTTGGCGTGGACCTGGAAGCCAAGCCGCTTGATGTGGTGGCCGACGCGCGAGGTGCCTGAGAACAGGTCAATCACCGATTCGGCGTCGGCGAGGCTGCCGATGACGCGGCCAATGAGGGGCAGAAGGGTGCGCTTGGAGCCGAGATACTTGATCATGTGCTCAATGCCCGAATCGTCATGGCGCTGGCGCCGAGGCGCTGCCCCCAGGCCGAAATCGCGCGCGCAGACACTTCCAGCGCGAGGTCGGCAAGGTAGCATGGCTTCTCGCCGGTGCACACGACGGGTATCGCGGGTTTCCGCCGTGCACCGCCAGCGCCCCCCGGCTGCGCCGAGCCCTGCTCCTCAGCCGCCGCCCTTGCGCCGGGCCCGGCTCTCCCCTCAGCCTTGACAGGTCTACCCTGCGGCCGCAGCATGGCCGTCGCCCGTCCCCGGCTTCCTCCGGCGGGCAGCGAGGTTTCCATGGTTCGTCGCCTACTGTTGTACGTCTCGACCGCATGCTTGTTGGCCGTGCCCGTCGCCGCGCAGGCCGTGCCTCTGACTTTGGGCGTCGACGGGGCGCTGGGCACTGCGGGCGGCGGACCGGGGGCGGATGGCGACTACCTCATCGCGTTTGCGATCTACGACAGCGAAAAAGGCACGACGCCCGCCTGGAAGGAAGGGCCGTTCAAGGTCACGGTCGCCAAAGGGTTCTTTGCGGCGTCGCTCGGCCAGCAGACGCCGCTGTCGGCACAGACGCTCGCGGCCTTGCCCCAGGCGTGGTTGGGCGTCACCGTCGGCACCGATCCCGAGTTGCCACGCAAGCAACTGCTGTCGGTGCCGTTCAGCCTGCGGGCGGCGGTCGCCGAGGGCCTGGACTGCTCGGGCTGTGTCGGTATCGGCCAAATCGACCCCAAGGCGCTGGCCAGCTATGCCAAGGTGGGCGATCTCGCGCCGTACGCCAAGTCCTCCGACCTAGGCAAGTACGCGCAGTCCGCCGATCTTGCCGACTACGTCAAGGCCGCGTCGCTCGCCGCCGTGGCCGCGTCCGGCAGCTACAAGGATCTCAAGGACGTGCCCAAGTTCGCCGACGTCGCCACCACCGGGGCCTACGCCGACCTGGCCGGCCTCCCGGTGCTGGCCAAGGTCAACAGCGCATGCGGCACCGGCCTTGTGGTCAAGGGCATCAAGGCCGACGGCAGCCTGGATTGCGCGACCAGCGCGGTGACGGCCAAGGACCTGCCGGCTGACGGCCTGAATGAGGTGTCCGGCAACTTGCTGACCACGCAGTTCCAGGAGTTGGCGGCCAGCACCAAGACCCCGCTCGACATCCCCGACGGCATCGCCACCGGCGTTTCCGACGCGATTGAGGTGCCCGATTTCGGCATCGCCGAGTCGTTTTCGGTCACGGTCAACGTCACCAACAGCGACATCAGCAAGTTGCGGATCACGCTGTATGCCCCCGGCGGCGCGACGTACAAACTGCACGAGCAGTCGGGCAGCGGCACATCGCTCAAGGCGACGTTCAAGGCGGGCGACAAGCTGGTCGAGGGCGACCTGTCCACCTGGATTGGCCAGAACCCCAAGGGACTGTGGTCGCTTGCGGTGGCCGACCTGGCGGGCACGCTCGGCAACAAGGATGGCAAGCTCAACAGTTGGTCGATCGCCACGGGCGTCAAGAGCACCAAGAAGGTTGGCGTCGGTGGCGCACTGGTCTTCTACAGCGCCAAGGATCCGCCGGTACCCTGCGACGCCAACAATTTTGGTGCGACGTACGGCAATCCGGGCACCCAGGCGCTGTACGTTTGCAACGGCATGAGTTGGGCGGCGTTGTACTTGGCGCTGCCGGGCACCAAAGAGAATCCGGCGCTGTCGTGCAAGGACTTGGTCGCCAAGGTGCCCAACGCCAATAGCGGCCCCTATTGGCTCGACATCGACGGCGTGGGGGGCTCGGCGCCGTTCGAGGTCTACTGCGAGATGACCATCCTCGGCGGCGGCTGGACGCTGCTCTTCAACCTCGATTCGTCGGACAACCTGCGGCACGCGTGGGCCGACACGGGCTTCTGGCACGGGTCCGGGACCGAGGGCAGCGCCGCCAATGGCCTGACCGCCGGTAGCAAGTCGAGCGCCTATGGGCTGTTGGGCGGCAAAGAACTGCTGGTCAGCGCCCACGACAACGGGACGCTCATGGCCTGGGGCGCCTACGACCTGCTGGCGCTCTACCAGAACGTGCCCATGCTGACGTTGGTCAAAGGCAGCGAGGCCACCGTCACCGCGCCGCGCAAAGCCCAGAGCGGCACGACCGGCGTTGTCTGGAACAGCAAACGGTCGCAATCGCGCTACGGCGACCCGTTCGTGGACAAGCAGAATGGCGAGGCCGTCGTCGTCAACCGCGCGGCTGGCTGGAACGCGCAGGTCAACACCAACCGCCTGGCCACCACGGCCACCAACGCCGAATACCCGCACACCCAGGGCGGCCTCGGCGGATCGCACATCTATGGCGGCTGGGGCCAGAACTACGAGTCGTCGCCCATCGCGTCGTACTGCGACATCACCAACCTGTATGGCAACGGCGCCAACCTCGAGGCCAACGGACAGGGCAATACCATGGCCGGCGGGCCGGGCACCTGCGGCGATCCCGGGCTTTTCAAGTACCTGCCCGTGGACTTGGCGGTGTGGGTACGATAGCCGGGATCGTTTCGGCGGGCTTTCACCCAGAAAACCTGTCCCTGTGCCTGTGCCTGTGCCCGTGCCTGTGCCTGTGCCGGTGCCTGTCCCTGACCGGCGAAGCCGGCTGAAAACCCGCGTACGGTCGCGGCTTCCGCTTCTATGCGAGGCAGTCCTACGTTGCCGATGTCAAGAAGCGCGACACCTACCTGGCCGGCTCAGTGGGTGATCCCGAGGCCGACGTCGCCGCCCATGTGCTGCGCGACCGCCGCGCCCACGCCAATGGCCATCCCGGTCGCGAGCGTTCTGCCGTATCGACCGTGGCTCTGCGCCCTGTTGGCGTTGGCCACAACGCCACTTAGGGACTGGAAAATAATAAGTCGATCACTCTCACATCAGGACGGAGCCGCGAGTCGGACCTTTGGTCCGCGAGCTGGCGACCCACGGAGCAAGCAAACGGGCCCGAGAAATGATTGAGTAAATCATTTCCTGGCCCTTACCACCAAGCCGATCACGCCACCAACGCCCATCACCCAAGGCAGTGTGCGCCGAAGGCGGAACTGCAGCCACGCCGAGTAGCCCACCGCCCAGCCCAGGTCGGCGGCCAGCGCTCCAGCGATCAGGTCGCGCTCAGCGCCCCGATCGCTGCGAATTACCAGCGCAATCGCGCCAGACCAGATGGCGCACGAGTTGGCAAAGCTCAGGCGGGCCAGTTCGGGGGCGGCATGGGCGAGGGCCGCGGCCGTGCCGTTTAGCCCGCGCGGTTCGCACTGCCGGACCCGCCAGCGGCAGCGCAATCGTCATGCAGCGACCGCCGAAACGTTCTGTCTACGCGGGCAGCCGACGCAGGTGCCGATTTGCCCCGTGCCGTCGCCTGCAAGACACTCCGTTGTGCCTCGGCCGGACCATCCGGCCGCGGTTGCCGCGAGCCTGCGCTCCCGTCAGGGAAGGGTCAACCCGGGTGGCCTGGCAGCATTGCTCTCATGCTTCCCGCGGGCGGCCCCTTCCCACCCAGCGTCGGCGCACTTTCTTGGCGTTGCCAAGCGCGCCCCAAGTCTGCGCCTCCTCCCGGCCGCCGCAGGCCTCCGTCAATCCGGCGTACAGCCATCGCCGCCGCACACATCGACGATCTTGCCCGTCCTGAAGAACTCGACCATCTGCGCCTGGTGGTGGGCGAGTTTGCGCGGCTTGCCATGCGGGTCGCCGAGTTTGTCATGGGGCGGCAAGTTGCCGGGCGGTGGCCAGGGGTTGCCGTGGTCGTAGAGCACGATACCACTGCCCGAATAGGGGTACGCGGTCTCCTGCACGTCGAAGACCGGCTTGCCGTAGTGGGCCATGAGCTTGAGGCCCAGGCCAGACCGCGCAGCGATCTCGTTGGTCAGCACGGCGACTTGCCAATCGCCCTTGGCCGGCACGATGAGGACCTGGTGCTTGTCGTTGCCGGGCAGCGGCTCCAGTTCAATGTGGCGGTACCAGGTCACGGGATCGACCGCGTCCCACAGCAACTGGACGGTCATCAGCAGCACCTGTTGGTCGACCGATTCCGGGTAGAGCCCCCGAAGCAGCGCAAAGAACGCCTCAAAGTCCACCGAGCGCAGCAATAGCGTCGAGTAGTTGTTGCCGGGCACGCCGAGGTGGCCGCGCACCACGTCCTTGCTCAACGCCAGGACCGTTCCGCCGTAGATACCGCCCTGCGAAATGCCGCTGTAGAACATCTCGCCTTTTTGGACGACCACGCCCAACTGCTTGACTTCGGGTAGCTGGGCAAAGTGGTCGCGCATGGCGCGCTGCAGCATCAGCGCCTCCAGCATGCCTTGGTGCAGCTTGTCGGGCATGACACGAAAACCGCTCATTTTGCCGATGGTGGTGAGAATAGAGCCGATGTCGGGCTCGCTCATCCCTGTCCAATAGCAACTGTAGAAGATGAGCTTGTGCGTGTTGGCGATGACGCCGTTGTATCCCGCGTTGACCTCGCTGTAGTGCCCGTTGAGGCCGTGGCCGTACTGCACCAGCCCGTGCGGCTCGCCCTTGAGCGCAGACCTCGGAATCCGCACCGCAAACGGTCGCTTGACGGTCCCCTGTTGGATCGGCAGGCGGTCCTTGCCGAGGACCAAGGTCTGGCTACCGTCGGGCCCCGCCGCGAGCCACTGCGGAACGGTGAACTCGCCGTCGAGGTGTGCGGCGACGTGGGCGTTTTCGGCCTCCGAATAGGTCGTGACCTTGAGGATTTTGAGCGGCGCCTTGTCGGCGTCGAGTTGCGGGTAGCTAGCGTCGCGCATCTTGAGCATCCGCCCATGCAGGGCCTCGCCGCTGTTGGTCACGAAATCCCAGGCGACCACCAGCTTGTGCTTGTCCCAGCCCGCAGCCGCGAGGATGGCAAAGAGGTCGTCGAACCGCGGCTGGCGGGTCGCGTCCGGGGTTCCGGCGGTCTGGCCGGCGACCAGCTTGGTGAAGGCGCCGCTCGGCGTGATGGCCTTGCCTGCGGTGTCCTTGAGGTTGCGCATGGCGACGACGTACCGCGCGGCGGGGTCGAGGATGATGGCCGGCCGGACAATCAGCGTCTTCTTGGCGGCGTCGGCCTCGGTCGCGTCGAGTTCGGCAAACCACGGGACTTTGCGGACGACTTTGCCGGAGGCGTCGACCTGCACCCACAGGATCGCCGCGTCGGCCGCCAGCGACAAGCTGATGCTGGCCTCGTTGGGCAGGTTGGTCACGTCGAGGTGCGGCCAGTGCACCAAAAGCGCGGTGCCCACAGAGTAGCCGTCGAGCAGCGCGTAGTCGTCTGGGCCGACTTGGTCGTCTGCGATGTTCTTTGGCAGCGTCGTGGCGCCGAAACGCAGCGTGTAGCCCGTCTTGCGCGCGGCGTCGGGCTGCAGGTACAGGTTCGACGGCCATGGCATGGCGCACGCGGTCTCGATGAGGCCGTCGCAAGGCTGGGCGGGAAAGGCAAGCAGGGGCGTCTGGGCGTCCGCAGCGCCATCTTGGCTCGCGGCCGCCTCCGCTAATGCGTCCGACGCAGGGGTGTCGGTGACAACGCCGTCCGCGCTGGCTACGGGCGTTGCCGTGCCCGGACCGCCACAGGCCGCAACCGTCCACAGTGTGCCGATGGCGACGGCCGCTGCCGCGCGAACCCGATAGTTGCTGTGCATGGACACTCCCAGGGCATCGAAAGGGGACGGCCTGCGCGCGCACCGCACCTCGAACCGCTTGTGCGTTGCGCCGCGCCGGTCGTGGACGGTGCGCGTCGGCCCGCGAACCGGGAACCTGATCCCGAACCCGCACCGCCCGGTGCCGTGATGGGGCACCTTCTTCCTCCGCTGCGTGCCACGTGTCGCGGCTTGCCCGGCGCGCGCTTGCCTCGGGATGGCAGCGGCAGTTGCCCACGACCGCACACGGCGATGCGAGGTGACGGCGCCCCGCCAGCCCACCCGGCGTCGGCGCGACCGCGATACTGCGGCGGCCGGTTGGCGGAGTCAAGCGAGCTTTGGGGCGGAGGCTGTGGATCGCAAAATGGGGTCTGGCTCCGACGGATCGCGAACTGCCCTCGCCGTTCGTGGGCCTGCAGGTGGCCAATGGCAGGCACGTGTACGCCTGCTACGGCAACTGGCGAAAGGCCGGCACGCGCCGGACACGTGCCCCGCCGGGACCGCGCCGCCGTCGGCTGAGCCGGGGTGCCGGGCCGCGCGCAGGGGAATCCGGTGGCTGCGCAGGCCGACCGAGGGGGGCAACGCGCGCAGCCCTATGGACTGATGGAGGAAACTTGGATGCCGACCCGGTGGGCTTTGGGAACTTTCCCGAAACGCATCGGCCGCCATTGCGCTTGAGCGGTCCCTACCAGACATTTGTTTGCGGACCCGGACCTTGGGCATGAACCCGGGGCAACGGCATCCGCAGCAATTGAAGCACGCAGAGTGGTCGGACGCGCCACAGCGACGACATCTGGCCTGACGACCAAACCCCCTGTCCGAGCGACGCAACGGCACTGCCGGGTCGGACACGTCGGCGAGCGACGGCGGACCAGCCTGCGTATGATTTTCATGCCGTTAGCACGGTCCGGCCGCATGGCACGGTTCTTGAAGTTGGCGCAAAGCGTCCTGCGCTCGACCCACGGGGGTCGCCGCGCCCACCCACCCAAAGATGACCGCAATCGGTCGCCGACAGGAGTGTCCATGTTCACCGTGCACAATTTCGTCTGTTCTTTCCGCGCCAACCACAAGGGCAATTGGACGGCCGTGGGGCAGCGCCTCGCGGGCTGTCTGGCCGGTGCGGTTGCCATCTTCGCTTTGGGCTGCGGGGCAACCCCGCGCGCAGAGGTGGCCGGCGCGCCGCCAGCGCAGATCGTCCCTGTGCCGATTTCTGCGCCGACTGTGACCGCGGCATCCCAAGTCCCGGCGAGCCGGCCGCGCGCGCTGGCATTGGGTGTCGACGTCGAGTTGCCGGCGGATTGGAACGTCGACGAGAGCGCCAGCGCGGCCAAGATCAAGCACGCCTCCGGTGCGGCGTTGCTGATGCTCAAAGCCATCGACACCAGCTCAATGGCCGCAGAACTTGGCAACACTCGGCGCGAGCTCAAGCAGGCGTGCAAGCGCCTCACCTTTGGTCAGGTCAAGAGCGGCAGCGCGGCGGAAGTGCGCTGGTCGGCGCAATCGGCGTCTTGCCGCGACCCGGAGATGCTGATTGACTCCACAGCGATGGTGCTGTCGTTCGGCGGCAAGCGCAGCCTGCACATCGTGACGCTCGAAGCGCCCAACGTGGCCCCGGTCGTCGCCGCGCAGATGCGGGCCATTGTGGATAGCGTCGAACCGTCGCAGCCCATCGCGGAGGCGCATCGGTAGGACCGAGCGGACAAGTGGGTTTGCCTGTGCTGCTTGCGTCCTGCGTAAACCCTGACTGGACGCCCGATGCCGGGCCCAACCTGGGTTGACGGTGCACCGCCACCTCACCGCCCCGACGCCCCAACCGCGCTGGGCAGCGACACGCAGCCCTTCTTGGTGTCGCAACTGTCGTTGGTGCATGGGGTCTTGTCGTCGCAGCCTTTGCCGGCGGCATAGCTGGTGTGCAAGGAGTATCCACCATTTCTTCCAATTGACGGATACACGCAAAGCCGTCAATCTCACTCTGGCGGTTGCCTTCGACCGCGCGGCCTTGCTTGGATGGCCCTCCGTCCCGTCTACATTGCGCACCCGGCCGCGCTGACCGTTGAGCTCGGCGATCTGCACAACGCGGCCCGCGCGACGTCGCTGCTTCTTGGCGGCACGCCTGGGGCACTGGTCGAACGCAGCAACGCCAACGGATTCCGGTTCTACGCCAGACAGTTCTATGATGCTGCCGGCAAGCGCCGCGAGACCTACATCGCGGGTCCGATCGGCGACCCTGAGGCCGACGCGCTCGCCGAGGCGACGGCAGAGCGTATCGCCGAAAGCCGCCGGACCATCGATCTTGTGCGGATGCTCGGGCGCGAGGGCTTCCAGGTCGCCGACGCCGCCGCGTTTGCTGTCATCGCGGCCCTGCACAACCGCGCGGTGTTTGCCGGCGGCGCCGTGCTGGTCGGGTCGCACGCATTTGGCGTGTTGACCAATGCCTTGGGCATCCGAGTCTCGGCCTACGCCACCGACGACATCGACCTTGCCCGCGGCGCCCAACTGGCCATTTCGTCGGTGCCCTCCGAAGGGCTGATCGGGATCCTGCGCGAGTCTGGCTTGCCATTCGTTGAAATCCCGGGGCTGGACCCGCGACGCCCGCCGACATCGTTCAAGCTGCCGGGGCCGACGGGCTTGCATGTCGATGTCCTGTGCCCCGCGGGCCGCGTGCCGTTCGCAGCCGAGCCGGTGCCAGAATTGGGCACGCATGCCACCGGCATGCCTCGGCTGCGCTACCTGCTGGCTGAAACTCAAATGGCGGTGTTCATCAGCCGCGCCGGCGTGGCCGAGGTACGCGTGCCGGTCGGAGAGCGCTTTGCGCTGCACAAGCTGATGGTGTCGCAAATGCGGGTGGGGCGTGACGCCAAGGCGGCGAAAGACCTGGCCCAGGCCGCGGTGTTGCTGGCCGCGCTGGCCGAGTGGCACCCGGGCGCCGTCGAAGCGGCGGCAGCAGGTCTTTCGGCGGGCGAGCGCAAGTTGGTCGCCAAGGCGCGTCCGGCGGTGAGTGCGCTCTTGGTGCCGCATCCGAGGGCGGTGGAGGTGTTGGCGGGCGTGGTGTGAGGTGCGGGAGGCGGTGGACGCCTGGACCGGCGGCGACGACAAGCCGCAGACCCCGGCCTTGCGCGCTTTGCCGCCGCCGCACGTGCTGCAGGTGTCGAGCGTACAACCGTTGTTGTCATTGCAGTCCATGGGTTTGCCGGTGCAGGCGCCGAGCTGGCACTGGGGAGCGCTGGGCGGGATGCGCGGCGCGGTTCCTGGCCGTCATGCCGGCGGGCGACATGCTGCGGACGGCGGGCTGTGGATGCAGACGATGGTCCAGCCGGGCAATGCGGTCAGTGCGGAAATGCTCGATGCGATGCTGGCCAGCGTCGGGCCGTGGCTGGACGCGGCGGGCCAGGACCGTTCGCTGGTGGTGACGCGTGAGCGCGGTCGCCGGCCCAAAGCCCGGCAGCGAAGGCCAGCCGTGCCAGGACGGTGCCGGCAAATGTGCAGGTGGCGCGTGCGTGGTCAACGTGGCGCCGGTCATCACGGCAGGTGACGCGGCCCCCAAACCCGCGCTCGGTGGCATCAAGGTCAAGCTGACGCTGAAGGTCAAGGACGCCAACAGCGACCTGTTCAAGGGCAAAGACGCCGTCGTCAGCCTGTTGCTCGACTTGACCCCGCTCGGCGGTGCCAAGGACGCGGCGTCCAGTCACCGCCTCGCCTGCAAGTGGGTCGCGGGCAACTGGTTCCGGGGTTGGCGGCCGAGGACGAAGCAGTGGCGGCCGCTGGGCTTGGGTCATGCGGGTGCGGAAGGCGCTCATTGCGTTGCAGGTCCACCTCGTCTGACCGGATCACCCGGAATTCACTTGGGCGCTCCGCCCACGGCGCGAATCCAAGCAAATCCTGTGCTTGGTGAGCGCCGGCAGCCAAGTACCGCGACAGGATCGCCATTCCGGTCGATCCTGTGAGCGACGGGGGACCGTCTTGCGCTCCTCGTGCCGGGCCTGCATGCGCGTGGGCACGGCGCCATTGCGTCCAAAGCGGCGTCGTTGGGCTGCCAGCTGGTCACGGTGGGTGGCGTCGACGACCACGTTCACGTCCTGCTGTCGCTGCCCGCGACGCTGGCCGTGGCCGACGTCGTGCAGCACCTCAAGGGCTACTCCAGTCGCCTGATCAACGCGACGCCGACGCATGAAGTGCCATTTCGCTAGCAGGGCAGCCAAGGGCCCCAACGGAAACAACTCGACAAGAAACCGAGAGCCTTCAGCTTCTGCCTGATCGAGTTGTTTTTGTGGGAGCCCAAGCGGCCAACAGCGTCGGTGGCGCGAGCCGCAAGCGCGTGCAGGACTACGTCGAGAACCAAGCGGCGCACCACGAGCGCGGCGACGTGCTGGCCGAACTCGAACAGGCCTTCGACGCGAACGACGACCCCAAGCCCTCCACCCTCACCCCGTCCCCTCTCCCGTCGGCCGAGCCTCCAAGCACAGCCGACCCACCCTGCGCGGCGGGACCGGCGCCAGACCCTTGCTGGCCAGCACATGCAGCGCTTCCAGTTCGGCTTGTGCGTCGGCGATTGCAAGCTTGGATGCAGTTCGTTCGGCAAGCTCCTCGCCTACCCCGCCTTGCGACAAATCATGATCTCGGTGGTCGGACAGGAACCCCGGCCCCAGGGATCAAGCCGATCCTGCGTTTGGAACCGGCGGCGCCGCCCCAGCCACCTGAAAAATCAGCTGCCGTCCTCCATGGCTGAGATTGCGCCGGGTAATCTCCGCCGCCGCCTTGACCAGC
>Ga0194120_10009291_pt1 | contig 12523 bp, 8 predicted proteins | sample TA2MahCa65mmetaG_FD_148642 | JGI IMG/M metagenome (GOLD analysis project Ga0194120, IMG submission 148642) | Freshwater microbial communities from Lake Tanganyika, Tanzania - TA2015019 Mahale Deep Cast 65m | ecosystem: Environmental > Aquatic > Freshwater > Lake | place: Tanzania: Lake... | reverse complement strand
GCCGCGCCCCGCTCTGCCGGAGCGCGCCGCGATCGCGGGAGTCCCCGGCTTCCGCATCGTCTGCGGGATTCAATTCCGCGCGGCGCCGGCCGACCCGCACGAGCTCGAAATCGTGCAGGTGTTTCCCGCGCGAGCGTACTGGCGCGTCTCCCGCCCGAGCAGTGGCGGCCTGGATCGAGCGATCGATCTGCTCGCGGGACCCGACGCCTGGCACCTCGAGCCGGGCGCGCAGAACGCGCGGCCCCAGGATCCGGCCGCGCGCGCCGACCTGGAACTGCGCAGTCACCTGCGCAGTGCGCTGATCCTGTGGCCCGAGGGCTTCGCGTGGCAGCCGGATCCGAATCGCGACGGATATCAGATTGCCGAGCTCGGCGCGCTGGGCCGCCTCGTCGCCCGCGCTGCGCCGGGTGAAGCGCCGCTGCTGATGCGCGCCGAGCGTTCCGCCGGCAGCGTGGTCGAGGAGCTGCGCGAGCTGCGCTGGAAGACGCACGAGGGTCGCTCCTGGCCGGCGCAGGCGGAACTATGGGTCGGCGACGAGCACGTGTGGACCGAACGACTGGAGACCGCGACCACCGAAGTGAGCTTTCAGGACGCGTTCTTCCAGCCGCGACAACCGGTGGTTCCGCAAGCCGCTCCGTTGTCCCCGGCAGAGGTCGAGCGCTAGGAACGCGAGCTCGCAACCACGAGGCCCGGTCCGGGCCCGCAGTTGTGGATGTAACTTGCTTCCTCGTAATGTCTTAGGCGTTCCGATCCAGGCGCGGGCCGTGCCCGTCCGTCCGGACCTTGGGAACGAATGTTGCGAAGCAGTGACCGTCCCCCCCATTCGGACCCTGCCATGTCCACCCGCACTTCCCTAAGGCGCTCGGCTTCCATCTCGCTGATCCTCCTGCTCGCGGCGTTCCAGGTCGCGAATCCCGTCCACGCACAACGCGGGAACAACTCCGGCGGATCAGGCCGACCGTCGGGAGGCTCCAGCGGTGGTGGCGGCGGTGGCGGTGGCGGTGGCGGCGGCGGGCACTCCTCGCCAGCGCCCCGGCCGGCGCCCTCCGCGCCCGCTCCGAGCCCGGCTCCGCGCCATGAGGCTCCTCGTCCGAGCCCGGCGCCCCACTACGAAGCTCCTCGTCCGAGCCCGGCTCCACGCCACGAAGCGCCGCGCTACGAAGCACCGCGTTCGAGCCCGACGCCGCGCTACGAGGCGCCGCGCGAGTCCGCTCCGCGCGCATCGGAGCCGGCCCCGGCGCCGCGCAGCTCCGGCAGCGACTCCGGTTGGGAGCGCGGCGGCTACAACAGCCCGAACAACGGCCGGACCTCGGCTCCCCGTACACCGGCACCTTCGGTCGGCGACGCTCGCGACTCCGCGCGGAATCGTTCTGGCAGGAACACCTCGGGCAGCAGCGAAGCGAGCGATGCCAACGGAGGTGCCGGTGGGCCGGGCGCGACGCGCAGCCCGTCGGCGCCTAGTCGGCGTGAGAGTTCGGAGTCCTTCTCGCGCCGGACCGGCGTGGTCGAGGCTCCGTCGAATCCCGGGTCGGCGCCGAGAGCGCGCTTCCCGCGACCGAGCGCTCCTGGGTCTCGCCCGCTCGACCGAGTCGGAGCGCCGACAGCTCCGAGGTCGAACGCGAGCGGGTCGAGCTCCGACGCGCGTTCGACGCTGCGCGACTACGACTACGACCTCGGGCGCCCGAAGGCGAATGGCCCCGGCGCGGGTCGGACCTCGACCGGCACGCTGAAGGCGGCGCCCAGCTCGCGCTCGAAGGCCGCGCCCTCGAAGGCGCTGCGCGACTCCTCGGCGCGGTCTCCGATCGAGTTCGCTGACTATCGCACGGGTCCGAGCACGCGCTCCGACCGAGCGTTCAAGGGTCGCTTGGCCAAGCCGGATCCGCTCGACGCCGCGCAGGCGCCCGACAGCGTCCGACACGTCCGCTCGAAGCAGCCGAAGCTCGAGGAAGGCATCGGCCGGCTGCGCGCGATCGCCGCGAACGATCCGCAAGCGGCGAGCAAGATCGCGCTGGCCGGTTCGGCGACGGCACGCGCGCAGGCGATCCTGGCCGGTGTCGGCGTGCGAGCGGCGATGGGTCCCCTCGCCGGCGCCGGAGTGACCAATTGCTACTGGGACCCGCCTTACTACGGGTACAACCCCGGTAGCTACTGGTACCCGTGGGGCCTGGGGTTCAACTGGTACTCGAAGGACTTCTGCTTCAACTTCGGCTTCGGCGGAAGCAAGTGGGGCTGGTACTGGCCGCTGGGCGGCTACGCGTGCTACGGACCTTCGCTGTCGTTCTGCTGGAACTACAGCTGGAACTCCTGCCTGTACTGGTCCTCCTACTACGCGTACAAGCCGTGGCACTACTACGGCGGCCCGGCGGTCGCGTACTCGACCTGCTACGTGCCCTACTACGCGCCGAGCTACGTCAGCTACGTGCCGACGTACTACCCGGTCGTCGTCGACAGCGAACCGGCCGCGGCCACCTACTACGAGGAAGCAGCCCCGAGCGCGGTCGTCGCGAACGAGATCCCCGCCGGCGAGGTCAGCGCAAGCATTCCCGCTCGCGCGAACCAGGCGCCGGAACCGCTGAACGACCCGATTCCGTCGGCGGCCACGCGCTTCCTCGAGCTGGGCGACGCGGCCTTCCGCAGCGCTCGCTACAGCGATGCGGTCCAGCACTACGCGCGCGCGGTCGAGAACGCGCCGGATGAGGGCGTGCTGTACCTGGTGCTCGCCGATGCGCTGTTCGCGACGCGCGACTACCACTACGCGGCCTACGCGCTGCGCCGTGCCTTCGCGCTCGAGCCGTCCCTGGCCAGTGGCGCGATCGACAAGCGCGGGTTCTACACCGATCCGATCGAGTTCGATCAGCAACTCGCCGCGCTCGAGCTGTTCGTGAAGGAGCATCCGCTCGACGCCGATGCGCGCCTCGTGCTGGCAGCGAACTACGTGTTCGGCGGACGGCCGCAAGCAGCGGTCGCATTGCTCCAAGCGCCCGCGGCGAGCAGCCTGCGCGGCGAATCCGCGGCGGCGCTGCTCCTGGCGGCGGCGGAAGCCGCGCAGCACGGCATGCCGGCGACGGCGCAGACGCCCGCCGCGAGCCCGCTGCCCTTCGCGAAGTAGCGCACCGGCTCGTCCACGCGTCCGCAGCGGCGCTCAGGCCCGACTAGCCCGCCGCAACTTCGCACGGTCCGTCCGAGCTCGCGTACAGCTTGACGTCCGGCACGCGGCCGAAGCGCCGCGCGAAGGCCTGTTGCAAGCGCGGCGCGAGTTCGTGCCGCGCGCGCGGGTGCAGCAGCACGACCACGCAGCCGCCGAATCCCGCGCCCGTCAGCCGCGCGCCGTACACGCCGTCGATCGAGAGCGCGACCTCGGCGAGCAGATCGAGTTCAGGCAGCGAGACTTCGAACAACTCGCGCAGCGACGCGTGCGTTTGCACCATGGCCGCGCCGAAGGCCTGCAGATCGCCCTGCAAGAGCGCCGTGCGCGCGCTCCACGTGCGCGCGACCTCCTCCAGCACGTGTCGCGCGCGACGCGCGACCGGCGCGTCGAGCGCGGCGCCGTGCGCATCGAGCACGTGCAACGGGACGTCGCGCAGGCACGTCGCGCCGGGCGCGTGCGCGCGCAGCGCCGTGAAGGCGGCGCGACACTCCTCGACGCGCCGATTGAAATCGCCGCGCGCGAGTTCGCGACGCACGCCGCTGTCCGCGACGCCGATCAGCAGGCGATCGTCGTCCAGCGGCAGGTGCTCGCTCGAACGGTCCTTGCAGTCCAGCCACAGCAGGTGGCCCTTGCGGGCCAGACCGATCGAGGTCGGGTCCATCACGCCGCACTTGACGCCGACGTACTCGCGCTCGGCCCACAGGGCGGTCTCGATGCGTTCTAACGGGGTCTGCTGCATGCCCCAGGCCTGCGCGAGGGCCAGCGCGGTGCCGACGCAGATGGAGGCCGACGAGGACAGCCCTCCGCCGATCGGCAGATTGCCGCCGTAGAGCACGTCCAGGCCGGGCAGGTCGAGCCGGGACCCGCGCAGCGCGAGCGCGACTCCGAGCGGGTAGTCGAACCAGGCGCCGGAACGCTCCGGGCGCGCGGCCGCCGCCAGATCGATCTCGCATTCGCCCGGCTCGACCAGCGAGGCCACCCGCAGGTGCGAGTCGGCGCGCGGCGCGAGCGCGATGAACGTGCCGCGATCGATGGCGACGGGCATCACGGGACCGCCGTTGTAGTCCAGGTGCGCGCCCATCAGGTTCACACGCCCGGGCGAGAAGTACAGGCGCGGTTGCGCGGTCCGACCCCGGCGCTGCCGCCACGCGTGCGCGAGATCTTCCAGCGCGGCGCGCGCGCCGGCGGGAGCTGGGTGATCGATGGCGCGCGGCTCGGGGTCGGGCATGCGGGAATGCGGCAGTCTACACGCGCCGGCAGGGGCTCGCGGGCCGCCGGTGGTGGCCCGGGCGCGCAGGCACTACGATGCGCTCCACCATGGCCGATCCCCGCCGCGCCCTCACCTTCGCTCGAGCCTCGGCCCTGGCGCTGCTCGCCATCCTGCTCACGCCGGCCTGCGCGAGCCTCGAATTCAAGCGCGTCACGCCGACCTCCGGCACGTTCCGCTCGACCGGCACCGCCTTCACGTTCTTCTCGATCGACCTGCCGCGCGAGGCGATGCAGATCGCGCGCGAGAATGCCGTCGATGCGGGCCAGGCCAACCTCGTGATCCTGCACTCCAGGGTCACACCGGACCTGGGCTGGTGGAACTGGCTGCTCGACATCATCAGCGTGCGCTATGCCGAGCTCGAGGGCACCTGGGGACATGCCGAGCCCGGCCAAGGCGGCGGCTAGGGACGCAGCCACAGGCGCAGGCGCCAGCAGCCGATCCAGCCCAGGATCTTCGCGCCCGCGCGCAGCGACCCGCTCCAGGTGCCGCTGATCTTGCTCACGCCGATGCGCGGACGATAGGCGACGGGAATCTCGAGCACGCGCAGGCGCGCATGCGCGGCCTTGAGCTGCATCTCGACGGTCCAACCGTGCCCGCGATCGCGCATCTGCAGGCGCTTGTAGTCGCGCACGCGCAGCGCCCGCATCGGACCCAGGTCGGTGTGACGCGCGCCGAACAAGAGCCGCAGCAGACGACACGCGACCCAGTTGCCGGCGCGCTGCTGCGGCGTCAGCGCGCCGCTCTGCGCGGCGCCCAGCACGCGCGAGCCGAGCACGAAATCCGCGCTTCCGGCGCGCAGCGGCTCGAGCACGCGGGCCAGGTCGGCCGGATCGTCGGAATGATCGGCGTCGATGAAGGCCAGCAGGTCGGCATCGCCCAGCACGTCGCCGTGCTCCAGCAACCAGCGCACGCCGGCCTGGCACGCGCTGCCATAGCCGCGACGAGATTCCAGGATGACCTCGGCGCCGGCGGCGCGCGCGACCTGTGCGGTGCGATCTCGCGAACCGTTGTCCACGACCACGACGCGCGCGAACAAGTTCCGCGGCAGCGCGGCGAGCACCAGCGGCAGCGCGCGCTCCTCGTCGAGCGCGGGGATGACGAGACCGGCGCGCAAATTCGGGCCCGGCCTCACGGGGCGGAGTATACTTCGCGGCTCGGGATACCGTCCGAGAGCGGAAAATCCTTCCATGGCCCTGTCCCTGCGCACATCCACGCCGCTGTGCGAGCCCGCGCTGCTCGGTCTGATCGACGCCTGCTTCGAGCGCGTCGGGCGAGAATCGGAGCTGGCCCGCGCGCTCGCCGCCGGCGATCCGCATTTCGATGCGGGGCTCTCGCTGGTCGGAGAACTCGAGGGTCGAGCCGCGGGTTATGCGCTCTTCCTGCCGCGCCGCATCCTGCTCTGCGGGTCCTTCGTGCGCCTGGCCGCGCTCTCCCCCTTCGCGACGCTGCCCGAGGCGCGCAAGCGCGGGCTGGGCAATTTCCTGCTGCAGACCGGATTCCAGGCGCTGCGCGACCGCGGCATGTGCGGCATGGTGGCGCTGGGCCCGAGCGCGTTCTTCGGACGCCACGGCTTCGCGTCGGCCTTCAACCTGTACACGACCGAGGTGCGCCTGGCGGATCTGCCCGAGCCGGACCCGGCGCCCTGGCGCGGCCTGCGCGTCGACGACCTGCCTCGGCTGCGCGAGCTGATGCACGAGAACTACGCCGGCGTCACTGGAACCGAGGAACGTTCGATCGCCGCGCTGGACTGGGAGAGCCCGATCGAGAGCGGGCACACCCTCGTGCTGGAGCGAGGGGGCCGGCCGTGCGCGTACCTGCACTTCCGCACGCGCGGCGAGCTCGAACTGCGCGAGTGTGCCGCGGCGACCGCGGCCGACGTGCGGTCCTTGCTGGGATTCCTGGCGCGGCTGCTGCGCGAGCACGGCCGCACGCGCGTCGATCTGCACCTGCCGCCGCAGCACCGCGTCGCGCGAGCCCTGTTCCATCGCGGCTCCGCGCAGGTGTCCAGCAACTTCCGCGGCGCGGCGATGCTGTGCATCTGCGATTGGAAGGCGCTCTTCGCGGCCACCTCGGTGCACTGGCTGCGCACGCTCGCCGCCGCGGGCGTAGACGAGCTCTCGCTCGGCATCGACGGCGAGGCGTACCGCCTGCGGGCCCGCCGCGGCGCGCTCCAGGTCGACCAGGCCCGCGTCGAACGACGGCACCTGGAACTGCCGCCCGGCCACGCTCCCGCTTTCCTGACCGGCCAGCGCGACTGGCGCGACCTGGACCCCTCCTGCGCGGAACCGGCGCGTCACCTGTTCCCCGGCGGCACGCCGATGTGGAGCTATGCGCCGGTCTTCGGACTGGCGGACGAATAGGCGGAGGCCGCAGCCGCTGCTCGGTCAGAGCTCGCGCCGCATCAACACCCAGCCCGCGCTGGTCTCGAACGGTTCCAGCAACTCGCCCGGCATCGCCGTGTACAGCGAATCGAGGAAGTGCAACTTGTTCGGATGGCGGCGATGGATCCAACCCAGATCCCCCGCGCGCTCGCGTCCGCCGAAATCATCGCAGTACTCGCGCGCCAGCTCGGCCATGTCCTCGCCGCCGAGCACGCGCTCTTGCAGCTTCATCGCGATTTCCAGCGCGCGCTCGGAGGAGCGCTCGGCACTGGGCGCGCCCAGCGGCACGACCTTCTGCGCGATCAGGATCGCGCGCGCGCGAACCCACACGGGCTCGGCCAGCGCCGGATCGAGCGAGTCGACCGGCACGCGCTGCACGAGGTGCCAACCCAGCGGCGTCTCGATCGGCTGGCTGAGCCCGCCGATCGGCAAGTTGAAGGCGGCAGCCTTGAGCAGTTGGTCCGAGGGACCGCGCTCGAAGATCGCCAGCGCGCCGTCGCGAGCGCGCGTCAGATCGTCGGCCGAATGCTCGCGGCACAGGCGCGCGAAGTCCTCGCCCGCGCGCACGCGCGCGGCCAGATCGAGGCAGCGCTGGAGGCTCTCCGGAGTGTTTCCCGACACGAGCAGCGTGCGCGCCGCGGCATAGGACCCGACGCGCTGCAGGACCAACCAGCCGCGCGGGGTTTCGAGCGGCTCGCTGACCGCGTCGAGCTCCGCGCCGAACAGGAACCCGTCGATCTTCGGCCCCAGCATGCCTTGGGCGAAGCTTCCCAGCACGCCGCCCAGATGCCGGTTGGGGAGCGACGAGTGGTTGCGCGAGAGCTCGTCGAAGCTGATGCCGGCTCGCAGGCGCGCGACCACCTCCAGCGCGAGCTGCCAGGCCTCATCGCGCGTGAGCGTCACGTCCGCGGTCGCCATCTCCAAGCCCTTCCAGTTGATCTGGATCGCCCGCAGCGTGCGCACCGGCGGCGGCAGCTCGTCGTGGTACATCGGCGTCAAGAAGATCGAACGCAAGCCCCGCGGCACCGGCGCTGGCGCGGAATCCGGCTGCTGCGCGGGCGCGGAGTCCGGTTGCTGCGCGGCGGCGGGCGCGGCCACGGCGAAGAGCGCCGGCCCAAGTGCCAACAGCAGCCGGGCCAGGCGCGGCTTCAACGCAAGGTGATCTGGAGTTCCCATTCGGGCGGACCTGGATCCTCGAGCGTGAGGTCCGCGGCCTCTCCGCGCAAGTTCCCGCGCGAGGCCTCGAGTCGATAGCGGCCCGGCGTGGCGGACCCCAGCTCCATCCAGCCGTCGAGGCCGGACATGCCCTGTCCCTTGAGGAATCCGCCGATCGCACGCCGCGCATCCCCGCCCACGCTGAGCTGGGCCCCGCTCGGCACGAGCCGCGCCACCGCGCCGGCAAGCGGCTGTCCGTTCGCATCGAGGGCGCGCACGCGCACCATGGTGCCGCGCTGCAATTCGATCTCGAGCGCATCCGGCGACTGCGAGCTGCGGACTTCCGGCAGGCGCCGCTCGGCATAGCCTTCGGCCCACACGAGCAGTTCGTGCCGGCCCTCGGCGAGGGAACGCAGCTCGAACTGGCCGTCCTTGTCGCTGGTCGCCTTGGCGGGTTCGAGCTGAGGCGTGGCTTGCGCGAAGGCGAGGATGCTCGCGCCGCCCAAGGGCGCTCCGTTCTCGCCCAGCACGCGGCCGCGGATCGACCAGGCCGGCGCCAGCGTGAGCTCGTATCCGGCCCGCTGCTCGCCGTCGACGATGTCGATGGAGTCGCCGGTGCGCGGCGCATACTTGCCCCGATCCTCGCCCCAACGCGGAGGCTGCACATCGATCGTGTAGCTGCCCGGCGTCAGTCGGTCGAATTCGAAGCTGCCGTCCTCGCCCGTGAAGGTGCGCTCGCCGCGACTCTCTCCGCCGATCAACTGCGCGAGCAGGCCGGTCGGCTCGGCCTCCTCCTTCGAGCGCAGCAGGACCTGCGCACTCTCGATCGGGACTCCGCCTTCGCGAGCCAGGACTCGCCCGCTCAGGCGTCCTTCCGGCAGCACCAGATTGCAGAGGTACTCGGCCTGGTCCGGCACCTCGACGTTCATGCGCGCATTGCCGCCGCCGCCGACCCCGCCGTAGTTGAACTGGTAGGTGCCGGGCGCCAGGCCGGGAAATTCGTAGGTGCCGTCGGGCCGCACCTGGGCGACCTTCGCATCGAGCCCGAGCAGGCCTTCGCTGCCGAAGGACAGCGCGAAGATCGCGCCCGCCTGCGCAGGCACGCCGCCCGCGATCACCTGGCCGTGGACGCGGCAGGCCGAGGCCGAGCGATCGACGATGTCGTACTCGAGCTCACCCTCACCCGGCACCGTGACGAGATCGAACTGCAGCGTGCCGAGGAAGGACATCGGAGAGAGCGCCGCATCGCCGCGCAGCACGGCGATGAAGTAACCGCCGCCCTGCATGTGCTCGATCTCGTAGTGACCACTCGCGTCGGCGACGCCCTGATACAAGTCGCCGCCCTCGCGCGAGCCGGTGATGCCGGCCGGCGAAGTGGCCACGATGATCGCCCCGGGCAGCGGGCGGTCGTAGCGATCGGTCACGCGCCCGAAGATCGAGCCGCCGCTGGAGAGTTCCACCGTCACGTCCTCCAGGACCGCCCCGGCCGCCACGACGACCGGCTCGGATGTACCGAACGCGAAGTCGCGATGCTGCGCCGAGAACTTCCAGGAACCGGGCTCGAGGCCGCGCACCTCGAAGCTGCCGTCGCGCTTGGTGAGCACGCTCTCGCCGGACAACAGGCCCGTGCCGGCGACGATCGCGAGCGCGCCGCTGGGCGCTTCGTTCGCCGCGTTACCGAGTTCGGCGAAGGGACCGCGCGCCCGACGACCGCGCGACCGCGATCGGCCGTCGCTCGGCTGCGCGAAGACCTGCGCCGCGGCAACCGGCTCGCCCTCGCCATCCACCACCTTGCCGCGCACCACGCCGCCGGTGCTGAGCTCGACGATGATGCCCTTGGTGGCCTGGCCGGCCACGACCTCGATGCCCGGCATCGACTTGGGCGGGTAGCCGGGCGCCTCGAACACCAGCGTGCGCTTGCCGGCCTCGATCGCCGGGATCACGAAGCGGCCGGCCGAATCCTCGATCCACAGAGAACCGGTGAACGGATTGACCGCGCCCGGCCCGCCCGCCTCGGTGTCGATGCGACCGTTGCTGCTGATCGAGAACTCGGTGATCGGCTCGGCCTTCTCGGCATCCATCACGATGCCCTCGATCGAGCCGCCGCGCGAGAGCACGACCTCCAACTCGGCGCTCGACTCGGCGGGATCCCAGCGTTCGCGCTTGTACGCGAAACCGGTCTTGAAGAAGTCGATCCGGAACGGCGGATCTCCGGCCAGCGCGCCGGCTTGGAAGCGCCCGTCAGCGTCCGTGCGCGGGTAGTCGAAGCCCTCGACGGCCTGCATCAACAGCGGCGCGAGCGTCAGGTCGAACTGCAGCGACTCCCAATCGACCAGGTCCCAGCGCACGAGCACGCCCTCGACCGGCGCGCCGGCCTCGTCGACCACGCGCCCGCTCACCATGGGCCCTGTTTTCAGCACGATCGCCGGCGCGTCGACGCGCTGGCCGTCGGCGGCGCGCAGCGGCGGCGCCTTGCCGCCGACGTGGCCGGCGGCGATCGCGAGCACGTCGAACTCACCCGGGGGCGCGTTGGCCAGCTCGTAGCGGCCCTCGGCATCCGTCTGCGCTTCCGTCGCGAGCAGGATCTCCTCCGCGAAGTGCACGTCGCGCAGGCCGCGCGGGATCGCGCCGACGCGCGCGCCGGCCAACGGTCGCGGTGCCGCGCCCCCTTCACCCGCACCCACAGCCCCGGCGCTCTGCACGACTCCGCGCACACGCACGCCCTCGCGCGCGCGCAGCTCGACCTCGAGATCCTCGCCCGCCACGACCGCGAGGTCGACCAAGTGCGACACGCACAGGGTTCCGGACAGGGCGGCCAGGTCGTAGCCGGTGCCGGGCGCGACGCCGCTGAAGCGGAAGCGCCCATCGGGGTCGGTCTCGCTCTCCAGGTAGCGCAGGTCACCGCTGCGGGCCGAGCTGATCAGCGCTCCGGGCCCTTGGAAGAGCGCAACCTTGACGCCGCTGGCGGGCCGACCGTCCGCGCGCAGCACGCGTCCGAGCACGCGGCCGCCGGCGAGCACCAGCACATCGACCGGTCCGCCGGATCCCGTCGCCAGCACGCGCACCTGCTGCGGCGATACGGGCACGTGACGCGCGGCGCGCGCCTCGAGGAAGTAGTTGCCCGAGCGCACGCCCTCGAAGGCGAACTGACCGCCGGCTCCGCTGGCGACGGTGGCGATCGGCTGCACGCGCTGCGGCCAATCGGGGTTGAGCTTGGCGGAGCGCAGCATGCGACCGACGAGATTGACGCCCGCGGGAGGCAGCGCCCACAGGTCCACGCGCGCCTCGGACACGCCCTGTCCGCTGACGTGCTCGATCACGCGCCCCTCGAGTCGGCCCGGACCGGGCAGGCGCACGCCGACCGGGATCGGCATGCCGTCGCCGCTCAGCGTGAGCTTCGGCCCCAGGCTCGCGCGACTGCCCTCATCGGCGCTGCCCTCGAGCGCGGTGCGCTCGGCGCCGCCGGCCCCGAGCACCGCGAGATCGCGCAGCGGATCCACCTGCGGATCGGGCCCGGCTCGGCGCAGCATCCAGCCCACTCCGCCGATCAGCAGCAGCGTGATGGCCAGCAACCAGGGGGCGAGGTTGGCTCGGCGTGCGGACGGGGCGCTCATGCAATCCAGGGACGGGGGGGGGGCCGACGGGGGTCCATCGTAGGCCTCGGAGGCGGAATCCGAAGCGCACAATTCGGCCCGTGCGCCGTTCCGGGCCGACTATTCCGGTCTAGGACGCGCGCTCACAGCCACCCGCGCTCGGACAGGCTCGCGAGCACGCGCGGCAGCACGCGCTCGAACGGCTCGGGCGCCCAGCCGAGCTCGTTCCGGGCGCGCCGCGACGAGAAGCACAGGTGCCGGCCGAGCAGGCGCAGCGCCTGCGGGGTCGCCAGCTCGAGCGGGCGCACGCGATCCAGCAGCGCCGCCGCCGCGCAAACCGCCGACCAGGTCCGAGGCCCGGCCCGCAGCCGCGGGATGCGCACGCCGAGCTCGTCTCCCGCGCGGCGGTACAGCTCCGACAGGCGCAGGTTCGACTCGGTCAGCAGGTAACGGCGGCCGCGCCGGCCGCGTTCGAACGCGCGCAGGATGCCTTCCGCCACGTCCTCGACCGCGACCACGGAAAGGCTGCCGGGCGGCACGAGCGGCGGCAATTGTCCGCGCGCGATGCGCTGCAGGAAGCGGTTGGAATTCGACGGCCGCGAGCCGACACCGTGGATCACGCCGGGATTGACGACACGCACGTCGAGCTCGCGCTCGGCCAGCACGAGTTGCTCGGCCGCGCGCTTGGTGGCGACGTAGTGCGAGCGCTCGTCGCCATTGAACACGGCGTCCTCGTCGAGCTCCGCGTCGGCCGAGGAGGCCACGCCGACCGTCACGACCGAACTGACGTACAGGAAACAGCGCACGTCGGCCGCGCGCGCGGCCGCGAGCAGCGCGCGCGTCGCGTCGACGTTGACTGCGGCGGCGGCCGTCGCGTCGGCGCGGCGGTAGGAGATCAGCGCCCCCGCATGCACGACGTCGAGCTCGGCGTCGCCGCATTCGGAACGCGCGGCCCGCAGCGCGGCGCCGAGCGAGC
>Ga0194120_10009290_pt1 | contig 12525 bp, 12 predicted proteins | sample TA2MahCa65mmetaG_FD_148642 | JGI IMG/M metagenome (GOLD analysis project Ga0194120, IMG submission 148642) | Freshwater microbial communities from Lake Tanganyika, Tanzania - TA2015019 Mahale Deep Cast 65m | ecosystem: Environmental > Aquatic > Freshwater > Lake | place: Tanzania: Lake... | reverse complement strand
TCGACGGGATAGCGGTCGAGATCACGCGGGCACGGTCCACCGAGGCAGCGCCCGTCGATCGCCCACCGCGAGCCGCCGCAGTTGTCGCCCAGCAGCGGCGCGGTCCGTGGCCGAGGCGACACGAGCTCGTCGTAGTCGCGGTCGCCCGGGATCAGCACCTCACAGCCGGTCCGGGTGTCGACGGCGCTGAACGCCGTGACCGACGACCCGTCGCGCACGAAGATCACGCGCCCGGGCGGGCCGTCGAGGCCGGGGAGTCGGACGGCGACCCCCACCGGCTGCTCATCGGGGAGGTCGTTGAGCGCGATGCCGTAGGTGTAGCCGCGTCCCGATCCGGTGCCGGCGAACAGCGCAGCAGCCCCCGCGCCGAGGACCGCCAGCAGGACCACCGTCGAGACGATCAGGACGACGCGGGCCCGGCGCACGGGTCTACCCGGCGGTGACGGGGATGGTGACCCGGCCGGGCAGGGAGGGCTGGGCCGGCTTCGCGTGGGCGCCGTCGGCGTCGACGATGAAGCGCCCCTCGCCGGGGCCTTCGGCCACCGGCATGCCGAGGGCGTCGAGGAGGGCGTGGTCCTCCTCGGCCGAGCGGCCGGTGGTGGTGAGGTAGTTGCCGATGATCAGCGCGTTGGCGCCGGCGAGCAGCCCCATGGCCTGGAGCTCGCCGAGCACCTTCTCGCGCCCGCCGGCGAGCCGCAGCCACGCCGCGGGCATGATCAGGCGGAAGAGCGCGATGGCCTGGAGCGCCTCGCGCGGCGAGAGGGTGGTCTGGTCGGCGAGCGGCGTGCCCGGCCGGGGGTCGAGCAGGTTGATCGGCACCTCGCACGGCTCGAGCGCGGCGAGCTCGAACGCGAAGTCGATGCGCTGGCTGAGCGTCTCGCCCATGCCGAGGATTCCTCCGCAGCACAGCTCCATGCCGGCGTCGATCGCGAGCTGCGCGGTCTGGACCCGGTCGTCGTAGGAGTGGGTGGTGCAGATCTGCGGGAACACCTCGCGGCAGGCCTCGAGGTTGTGGTTGTAGCGCTTCACCCCGGCCGCGGCGAGCCGCGCCGCCTGCGCGGGGTCGAGCAGCCCGAGCGAGCACGCAACCTCGAGCCCGGTCTCGGCGTGCACGACGTCGACGGCCTCGATCACCTTGTCGAGGAGCCGCTCGGACGGGCCGCGCACCGCCACGACGATGCAGAACTGGGTGGCGCCGGCGGCCTTGGTGGCCCTGGCGGCGTCGAGCACCTCGTCGAGGTCGAGGAAGGCGTAGACGTCGACGTCGGTGGAGTGGCGGGCCGACTGCGAGCAGAAGGCGCAGTCTTCGGGGCACGCGCCCGACTTGGCGTTGATCAGGCTCTCGAGCTCGACCTCGGGCCCGCAGTAGGCGAGGCGGACCTTGTGGGCGAGGGCCACCAGGTCGGGGAGGTGGTCGAGGGGGAGCGCGGCGATCGCGTCGACCTCGGCCCGGGTGAGCGGGCGGCGCTCCTCGAGCAGGGCGGCTTCGGCGTGGGCAAGCGGTTCCAGCACGGGGCAGAGCGTAACTGCCGGGACGGGCGGTGGGTCAGGTGGGCGAGGCCATCCGCAAGGCCGAGGTCGGTCGCGGCGTCGAGCATTCGGCGGTCGTCGGCGACGCCCACCTCGAGTGCTCAGCCTCGAGGTGGGCGCCCTCGTGCTCGGTGACCATCGGCCCTGGCGGACCTGCTCGCCGGGGCACATCCTCGGACCATGACTTCGGTACGGGGCACGACGGTCGCCGCGGCGCGGCGCCGAGCCGCGATCGTGGCCGTGGTCGCCGGATTCGGGCTCCCCGTCTACTTCTGGGTCGTCGGCGCCCTGGTGGGTGGCATTGACACCCCGTCGGAGCGGGCGCCCGCCGCGAGGTTCGTCGACTACTACGTCGACGAGTTCTCGCGGATCCCGGTCGACGCGACGGCGGCGATCGTGATGTGGGCGATCTGGCTGGTGGTCGTGCTCGCGGTGGTGCGCGCCGCGTGTCGGCGCCTCGACCTCGCCGCCATCGTCGCCATCGCGCTCGCCGGCGTCGCGACCGCCGTGTTCGTGATGGCCGAGGGTGTGCTCGCCTGGCCGACGGTCGGCGTCGACGTGAGCGCATCCCGGCTGCGGGCCGACCTCGATCCGGATGTCGCGCGCGCCATGGTGCTCTCGCGGGACGGCCTCCACGCCGCCGCCGCGGTCGCGCTCGGCCTGGCGATGTTCGTCGTCGCGTGGCTCCTCGTCCGCAGCGACCTTTGGGGTCGCTGGGTGCTCGGGGTGCTCGCGCTCCTCGCCGGGGTGTCGGCCTGCAGCAGCATCGTCGTCGGGCCAGAGGGGATCGGCCCGGGTCTCGTCCTGCTCTGGGGGATCGTCGTCGCGATCGTCGTGCCCTCGGGTGGCGACGCTGGACACCCGAAGAAGGGGCCGACGGATGAGCGCAGCGAGCTCGCCCGCGTCGGCGGGGAATGCGCGGTCGGCGGGAGGCCTTGGCTCCCCTGTGCGGATCGCAGTGGCGGGAGCAACGGGGTTCGTCGGACGGGCCCTGGTGGCCCGCCTCGTCTCGGACGGTCACGAGGTGATCGCCCTGTCCCGCAGGGGGGTGAAGCTTCCCGGGGCCGAGGCCGTCGCCGTCGACGTGGGCGACCGGGCCGCGGTCGAGTCGGCGCTCGCCGGGGTGGACCTGGCCTACTACCTCGTGCACAGCCTGGAGGCGGGTGACTTCCGCGACCGGGACCGCCGGCTGGCCGAGGCCTTCGGTGCCGCCGCGGCGGCGGCCGGCGTCGCCCGGATCGTCTATGTCGGCGGGCTGGGTGAGGACCCGTCGTCCGAGCACCTGGTGAGCCGGCAGGAGGTGGGTGTCGCGCTCGGTGCCGCCGGCGTGCCGGTGGTCGAGCTGCGCGCGGCGGTCGTGTTGGGCGCCGGCTCCATCTCGTTCGAGATGCTGCGCTACCTCACCGAGCGGCTGCCGTTCATGGTCTGCCCCCGATGGGTGCGCACGGCGATCCAGCCGATCGCGCTGGCCGACATGATCGAGTACCTCGTGCGGTCGGTCGGCGTCGCCCCCGGTGTCTACGAGATCGGCGGGGCCGAGGTCACCACCTACCGCGACATGATTGCGGCCTACGCGAAGGCCCGGGGCCTGCCGCGTCGCCTCATCGTCGACATCCCGTACCTCACGCCGCGCCTGTCGTCGTACTGGGTGGACTTCGTCACGCCGGTCGACCGCAACGTGAGCCACGCGCTGATCGAGAGCCTCGTGACCGAGGTGGTGGTGCACCACGGCGCCCGCACCCACGAAGCGTTCGGCATCGAGCCGATGGGGGTGGTCGAGGCGATCGCCCGCGCGCTCGACGACCAGGCCGACGCGCTCGACCACGAGCTGCTCGACCGGCAGTCGGGCCTGCTCGACGGCGTGTACATCGAGCGAGTCGTCGCCGGGTGCGGCGACGTGGACCCCGCCGCGCTGGATGCCGATCTCGACCGCATCGGCGGTGACCTCGACTGGTACGGACTCGTCGGGCTCTGGCGGATCCGGCTCCTGTTCGGCCGGTTGATCGGGGAGCGATGGGAGCTGTCGCGCCCCGAGCGCTGCGAGGCGGGCGCCGAGATCGACTGGTGGACCGTCGTCGAGCGGACACCGGGACGGCTCGTGCTGCGAGGCCGGGGCTGGCGTCCCGGTGAGGCGTGGCTCGGCTACGAGGTGGCCGACCACGAGCTGGTGCAGGTGGGCGCGCTGCGCACCAAGGGTGTGCTCGGCTTCCTCTACTGGAAGGCGCTGGTGCTTGTGCACCGCCGGGTGTTCGTCAGCCTGGCCCACCACCGGATGGCGCGGGGCGCCGTCCGTGGTTCAATGGTGGGTGGTGGCGAGTCGGCCGGGCGGCCGCGTACCGGCACGACCGGTCCGAGGAACGTCCGGACTCCACAGGGCACGGTGCTGGGTAACACCCAGTCGGGGTGACTCGCAGGAAAGTGCCACAGAGAAGAACCGCCGATGGCGGGGCAACCCGCACAGGCAAGGGTGAAACGGTGCGGTAAGAGCGCACCAGCACCCGGGGTGACCCGGGTGGCTCGGCAAACCCCACCGGGAGCAAGGCCAGACAGGGGGAGGGCGGCCCGCCCGCAGACACCCCCGGGTAGGCCGCTGGAGCGGATGGGCAACCATTCGCCGAGAGGGATGGCCGCCACCGGAGCGTCAGCTCCGGCACAGAATCCGGCGTACAGGCCGACTCGCCACCATTTCGGCCACCGGCAGCAGGTAGAAGCCTGGCCGCGATGCGGCCGAACGCAGTCTTCGCGGCGGGTGTCGCGCGCCCGTCTGACCGCACGCCGTGAGGCGCTGCCGGTACGGTGACGAGGCACCATGGGACACACGGGCACCACCGGACCCGGCCGCCGGGGCCAGCAGCAGCAACGGCGCCAGCGCCGCCGGACGACCGTCCTGGTCGCGGCCGGCCTCGTGGTGGCGGTGGCACTGGCCCTGGGCACCTGGCTGGCCCTGGCCGAGGGCGACGACGAGGTGACCAGTGCGGTCGGCAGCGCCCCTCGTTCGAGCGCACCGACGGCCCCCTCGACGCTGCCCCCGACCGTGCCGCCGACGCTGCCGCCGACGACAACTACCACGCTGCCGCCGGGTCCGCCGTATGCGCTCGGGGTCACCAGGTTCACCGCGGTCGATCTCACTCGGCCGACGATGGCCCGTGGCCCGTTGCCCCAACGGCCCACCCGGGAGCTCCCGATGGCCGTCTACTACCCGACGGCCGGCCCGGCCACGAGCCCGGTGGCGGAGAACGCCCCGGTCGGCCCGGCGACGCAGTACCCCCTGATGATCTTCGCTCACGGGTACTCCATCACCGCTGCCGACTACGAGCCGCTGATCAAGGACCTCGCGGCCCAGGGCTTCGTGGTCGCGGCGCCCGACTTCCCGATCTCCAGCCTGGTGTTCCCCGGGCCGGCCAGCCAGGCCGATCTCCCGGGTCAGGCGCTCGACATCCGGTTCCTGATCGACACGCTCCAGAACCCGTCGGCACTCCCCGCGGTGCTCCAGGACAAGATCGCGCCCGGCAAGGTGTCGGTCACCGGGCATTCCGACGGTGGCGTGACCGTGGCCGCCGCGTCGGGCAACTCGTGCTGCCTCGACCCGCGCATCGGCGCGTCGGTGGCGCTGGCCGGCGATCAGGGCGGGAGCCTGTTCCGTTCCGGCGAGTGGTTCCAGCCCACCGCGCCGCCGCAGATGTTCATCCACGGCACCGCCGACGGTGACGTGCCCTACAGCTACAGCCTCAAGCTGTACGACGACACCGTCGTCACGAGGTACATGGTGTCGATCCCGGGGGGTGTCCACTGGGACCCGTTCGTCTCCGGACCGGAGCGCCCAGCGGTGGTGAAGCTCATGACGGACTTCTTCCGTGCCTACACGCTCGGCGACAAGGACGCGCTGGCCCGCATCCCCACCGCTGCCAACGAAGGCGGGTTGCGACTGGAGGCGTCGGCCTGATCAGGCCGACATGCGCGATGCTCTCGCCCGGCGGGGAGTCGTCCGCCCGGGGGACGGGGAGTTCGGTGCAGTCGCAGTTCGCCGCCGACGTGCGTGGTCAGCTCGAGCAGCGCCTGGCGATGGAGCTCGACGATGCGACGCTCGCAGCGCAGGTCGTGGCCGGGCTCGATGATCCGACGGTCGAGCGCCTGGCGACGCTCGCCGGTGGCGACATCGCGGGGAGTCCGGCCTTGTCGTACTCACCGACGACGGTTCGCGCCGGCGAGGTCGGTTCACTGTGGATCTTCTCCTACGGCTACCGCTTCGCGCCCGGCGCGTCGCCCGATGGGCAGGTCCCGCCGATGGAGGCACTGGAGCCCGGACCGGTGAACACGGAGCTCGCGCGGCTCGCCACCGATCTCGTGCGCGAGCATCCCGTGCCGATCGTCGCGCAGTGGGAGGTGGCTCAGGTCCTCGACCGCCTCGGCGTCGACGACGTGATCTCGGTGGAGCCGGAGTTCGCCGCCGACGGCACCATCTCGTACCTCAGCACGGCCGGAGTCGCCGAGAAGGGCCTGCGGCTGGCGAAGGAGCGCGGGATCACCGTCGGGCATGCCGGCGTGCTCGCCTTCGCCGATCACGCAGTCCGCTGCGTGCTCACCGCTCGCGACGCGGGAATGACGGCCGACGTCCCCGAGGGAGTCGAGCTCCCCCACGACTACGACCCGCAGTCCGGTCAGGAATGGACCCTGGCACGCTCGACCTGGATCCCCGCCGACCTGTACGGCCGGAGCTTCTTCGCGCGTTGACCCGCCGGGTCGATCGTCCGGCTCGGGACCCGGCGTCAGGCGCGCACCGCGGTGGCGAGGAACATGGGATAGGTCCCGTCGGGGCGTTCGACCGAGCCGCAGTCGCGGAACTCGACCGGACCGAAGCCGGCAGCCTCGATCTGCGCCGCGAGCTCCGCGCGGTCGAAGCCGTGGTGGCCGTGGAAGCCCTCGCCGTGGAAGGAGCCGTCCTCGGATTCGAGGTCGGCGACGCAGAGGTGCCCACCGTCGTCGAGCAGCGCAGCGAACGCCGCGAGCACCGGCGCGAGGTCGGGGATGTGGTGGAGGGTGAGGACCGTCACGACGAGGTCGAACCGGTCGTCGGGCGGGGGATCGGTCGACAGGTCGACGGCCCAGATCCGCGCGTCGGCCGGCAACGTGCCCGTCGCCACCTTCTCGGCCATCACGCCACGCATCCCGGAGGACGTGTCGGCCAGCGCGACCGGGCCGATGCGGTCGCCGAGGGCCTGGGTCACGAGCCCGGTCCCCGCGCCGTACTCCAGGAGTCGAACCGACGGCGACAGCGGCACCGCCTCGCCGATGACCCGAGCGACCCGCGCGGCCCGCTCGGTCTTCATCGGATCGTCCCAGGTCGCCGCCCGCTCGTCGAAGCTCGTCATCGCGCCGAGTCTCGCGGGTTGCCCCACTCCGCACCCACGAGGGTGAACGGGCTCCGCCCGCCCGCCCGTTCCGGACCGGGATCGGGCGGTCGGCGGCGCCCCACGCGTCCCGCCCGTGGGTCGGCTCGGACGCTGGCCAACACGCCGTCGCATCCACGACCGCGGGCGACGCGGCGGGTTCGGCGCGCGACCGCCCGGCCGGGCAGGCTGTGCGCTCCCGCGCCACCGTCGTGGCGCGCCGAACGGAGCGAGGCACACATGAGCGGTCGACTGGACGGCAAGGTCGCCATCATCACCGGGGCGGCTCGCGGCCAGGGGGCCGCCGAGGCGAGGATGTTCGCGGCGGAGGGCGCCAAGGTGGTCCTCGGCGACGTGCTCGACGCCGAAGGCGAGGCCGTCGCCGCCGAGATCGGCGACGCGGCCCGCTACGTGCACCTCGACGTGTCGAGCGAGACCGACTGGGACGCCGCGATCGCCGCGGCCGAGGAGCTCGGGCCGCTCAACGTCCTCGTGAACAACGCGGGGATCCTGCGGTTCACCGCGATCGCCGACACCACGCTCGAGGAGTACATGCTCGTCATCACCATCAACCAGGTGGGCACCTTCCTGGGGATGCGCTCGGCGATCGAGCCCATGAAGCGCGCCGGCGGCGGGTCGATCATCAACATCTCGTCGATCGACGGCATCGGCTCGAAGAACGGGCTCGTCTCGTACTCCAGCTCGAAGGGCGCGGTGCGGGCGATGACCAAGACCGGTGCACTCGAGCTCGGCCAGTGGGGGATCCGGGTCAACTCCGTGCATCCCGGTGGTGTGTTCACCCCGATGATCGGAGAGGTGCCACCCGAGCAGTTCGACATGGGTCACGCGCAGCTGCCCCTCGCCCGGGCCGCCCGGCCCGAGGAGATCGGCTCGATGGTGCTGTTCCTCGCGTCCGACGAGGCGAGCTACTGCACCGGCGGGGAGTTCGTGGTCGACGGCGGCTGGCTGGCCGGCGACATCAACCCGTTCCTGCCCGCTGCGCCGCCGATGCCTGCGATGCCGCCGATACCGGCGTAGGTCGTGACTCTTCGCCGTCGGGGGGCCGACCCCGCCCCGACCGACCCGGGCGAGGCATGATCTTCCCGTGACCGAGCTGCTGAGCGTCCTCGAAGAGCCCGCGTGCACGGTGATCGTGCTCGACGACGGCAAGGCCAACGCGCTGTCGTCGGCGATGCTGGACGCGGTCGGCACCGCCCTCGACACCGCGGTGGCCCGGGGCGTGCCGGTCGTGCTCGCCGGCCGTCCCGGGGTGCTGTCGGGCGGGTTCGACCTCAAGGTCATGCAGGGCGACGACCACGACGCGCGGATGGCGATGGTGTTCGCCGGCTTCGAGATCGCGTACCGGCTCCTCGCGCTGCCGCTCCCGCTCGTCGTGGGGTGCACCGGCCACGCGATCGCGATGGGGGCGTTCATGCTCTGCGCCGGCGACCGGCGGATCGGCGCGGTCGGTGAGTTCCGGATCGGGGCCAACGAGACGGCGCTCGGGATCGTCATGCCCCAGTTCGCCATCGAGCTCGTGCAGGGGCGGTTGACCCCGGCCGCGGCCGACCGGGCGTTGCTCACCGGTGAGCTCTTCGGTCCCGCGGCAGCTCTGGATGCCGGCTTCCTCGACGAGGTGGTCGCGGGGTCGGAGGTGCTGGCGCGCGCGGTGGCGACCGCCGAGGCGCTCTCGGCCTACGACATGGGCGTGTACGCCGAGACCAAGCGTCGTGTCCGTGCGCCGTGGCTGACCGCGCTGCGGACGGCGATCGACACCGATGCCCGCCCGCGCGGCCCCGGGTCCTGACCGCCGTGGCCGAGACCACCGTCCTGTTCCCGGTGACCCTGCCGATCGCCGAGGCACTCGTCGCGGGTGACGACGTGTTCACGGCCCGCTACGGGATGCCGGTTGCCCCGGGCTACCTGGATGCGCCCGAGGTGCTCCCGGCGGTGCGCGACGCGCTCGCGGCCGGCGCCGAGCCCGAATGGGGCAGTCACCTCATCGTGCACAGGGAGACCATCACGGTGGTCGGCTTCGGCGGTTACAAGGGCGAACCGGTCGACGGTGAGGTCGAGATCGGGTACAGCATCGCCCCCGACCACCGCAGGCGGGGCCACGCGACCGCCGCGGTGGCACAGCTCGTCGCCGGGGCCGCGGCGCGCGGCATTGAGCGGGTCAGCGCCCACACCCTCGCGGAGGAGAATCCGTCGACGCGCATTCTCACCCGGGCCGGCTTCGTCATGACCGAAGCGGTGCCCGACGAGGAGCTCGGCACGGTGTGGCGTTGGGAGCTACGCCTCGACGCCGGCTCCTGAACCCGTCGAGGGGTCCGGGTCGTCCGACCGGTCGCGCCGGGCCGACCGACTCGCCAGGTAGCCGCCGAGCAGCCCGATCCCGGCGGCGATGACCAGACCGCCGAACACCTGGCCCGGCCGGAGGGCCGCGGCGTCGCCGCCCACGAGGCCGCGACGCTCGTCGCGCACGAGCCAGATGAGGATGCGCAGAGGGATCCAGGCCACGAAAGCGCCGATCCCGGCGAGGGTGCCGTGGGTGAACGGCGCGTCGGGGATCCCGAGCGCGGCCGCCCGCCGCTGCGCGACCCACCCGGCGGCGAAGTACCCGGCGACGAGCAGCACGAACAGCGGGAGCGTCCAGCCCGACTCGTCGAAGTCGGTCACCCGACGGTCGAGCACCGCCCGGGTGGTGGCGACGACGATCAGCACCACCAGGCCGACCCCGGCGCCGGCGAGCACGGCGGGCCACGCGATCCCGGCGCGCGACGGCGCCGGCGTGCCCCCCGGCCCGGTGCCCGGTTCGGAAGCGGCGGTGTGCCCGGCATCCATCGCCCACCATGGTGGCCGCTCGGAGCGGCCCGGCGCGCATTTTCGCGGTGGGGATGTGGGTAAATCGGAATAGCGCCCCACGGGGCGCCGTTGTCCACCCGTGCCCCGCCCCCCCGGGCCTCCAGCGGTGACCAAGGCGGTGATCCGCGTGCTTCCCACCCTCACGACCCCCGAGACCACCGACGGCTGGCGCAGCCGGGCGCGCTGTCGTGGTATCGACCCGGTGATCTTCCACCCGGTCAACGAGGACGATGCCGACGAGGCGAAGGCCATCTGCGCCCTCTGCCCCGTGCAGGAGGCATGTCTCGAGTACGCCATCGCCGCGCGGGAGAAGGACGGCGTGTGGGGCGGGCTCACCTCCCGGGAGCGGCGTCGGGTGATCCGCCGTCGCCGCCGCTCGGCCTGATCGCCCCGGGCCGCACGGCCTGACGGCCGTGGGGTCGGGTGGCCCGGTGGCCCGGTGGCCGCCGCACCGACCCGTGGGGCGGAGTGCCCTTAGACTCCTCCGCTCGTGGATTTCGCACTGTCCCCCGAGCTGGCCGAGCTCCAGGCCACCGTCCGGCGCCTCGCCCGTGAGCGGGTCGCGCCGCGGGCGCGCGAGATCGACGAGTCCGACGAGTACCCCCAGGACCTGTTCGACCTCTTCGTCGACGCCGGGCTCACGGGGCTCTGCGTGCCCGAGCACCTCGGGGGCTCCGGCGCGGGCATCTTCGGGCTCACCCTCGCCATCGAGGAGGTCGCGAAGTACTCCAACGCCGCGGCGCTGATGCTGCTGCTCACCCGCCTGCCGACGGGCCCGCTCCTCATCGCCGGCTCGGAGGAGCAGCAGCGCCGCTACGTCACCCCGGTCGCGACCGGTGCACAGCGCGCGGCGTTCGGCCTGTCGGAGCCCCAGGCGGGCAGCGACGTCGCCGGCATGCGCACCCGGGCCGTCCCCGACGGCGACGAGTGGGTGATCACCGGCACCAAGTGCTGGATGTCGGGGGTGCGCCAGGCCGACTGGTACTGCGTCTTCGCCAAGACCGGCGCGCCCGATTCGCGCGACCACGACGGCATCACCTGCTTCGTGGTGGAGCGCGCGATGCCCGGGGTGAGCGTCGGCTCCACCGACCGGAAGATGGGGGTGCGCGGCGTCGACACCGGCGAGCTGCTGCTCGACCAGGTGCGGGTGCCGGCCGAGAACGTCGTCGGCGAGGTCGGCGGATTCCGACTCGCCATGCTCGGCCTCAACGCCATGCGTCCGATCGTCGCCGCGCGGGGCATCGGCCTCGCCGAGGGCGCCTTGATGTATGCGGTCGACTACGCCAAGGAGCGGGCGGCGTTCAACCGCACCATCGCCGACTTCCAGGGCATCCAGTGGAAGGTCGCCGAGCTGGCCGCCGAGATCGAGGCGGCCCGGCTGCTCACCTACCGCGCCGCGTGGATGGCCGACCGGGGTGAGTTCACCCGCGAGTTCGTCCCGTTCCTGTCGATGGCGAAGTACTACGCGACCGAGCTCGCGGTGAGGGTGTCCAACGAGGCGCTCCAGATGCTCGGCGCCGCCGGGTACATGAAGGACCACATGACCGAGCTCTACTACCGCGACGCGAAGCAGCTCACGATCGTGGAGGGGACGTCGCAGATCCAGCTCGGGTTGATCGCCGGGGGTGTCCTCCGCGGTGACCTGTGGTGGGATTGACGGGGACGACTGGGCGGACGGGGCGGATGGGGCGAACGGGCAGATGAGCGACACCACGGCACTGTTCTCCGATGTGCTCGCGCGGCTCGTGCGCCGCGACGAGCTGCCCGGCGACGTCGCGGAGGCGGCCCTCTCGGCCATCCTGCGGGGCGAGGCGACCGACGCGCAGATCGCCGGCTTCGCGGTCGCGCTGCGGGCCAAGGGCGAGGAGCCCGGTGAGATCGCCGCGCTCGTCCGCACGATGCTGCGCTTCGCCGAGCGGGTGCCCGTGCCCGATGCCGACGACGTCATCGACACCTGCGGGACCGGCGGCGACCGGGCCGGCACGGTCAACGTGTCGACGATGGCGGCGCTGGTCGCGGCGGGTGCGGGGGCGCGGGTCGCGAAGCACGGCAACCGGGCGGCGTCGTCGCAGTGCGGTTCGGCCGACGTGCTCGAGGAGCTCGGGGTGGTCATCGATCTCGCTCCCGAGGGCGTGGCCCGCTGCATCGAGGAGGTGGGAATCGGGTTCTGCTTCGCCCCCCGGTTCCATCCGGCGCTGCGCTTCGCCGGCCCGGTGCGACGCGAGCTCGGGGTGCCCACGACGTTCAACTTCCTCGGGCCCCTCTCCAATCCGGCGGGCGCCGGCCGCCAGTCGGTGGGGGTGTCCGACCCCGCAATGGCCGAGACGGTGATCGGTGCCCTCGCGGAGCTGGGCAAGACCCACGTGATGGTGTTCCACGGTCACGACGGTCTCGACGAGCTGACCACCACCGGGCCGTCGGTCATCCACGAGCTGCGTGACGGCGAGGTGCGGCGGTCCGAGCTCGACCCCCAGACCCTGGGCATCCCCCGGGCGACCCTCGACGACCTGCGCGGGGGTGATGCCGCCGTCAACGCGGCGATCGTGCATGCCGTCCTCGCCGGCGCGCCGGGCCCCGTCCGCGACATCGTCTGCCTCAACGCCGCGGCGGCGCTGGTCGTCGCCGACCTCGCCGACGACCTGGCGGTGGGGGTGGAGCTCGCCGGCGCGGTCCTCGACGACGGCCGGGCCGCCGGCACCCTGGAGCGCTTCGTGACCGTGAGCCGGATGGAGCAGACGCGCGC
>Ga0194120_10009277_pt1 | contig 12538 bp, 27 predicted proteins | sample TA2MahCa65mmetaG_FD_148642 | JGI IMG/M metagenome (GOLD analysis project Ga0194120, IMG submission 148642) | Freshwater microbial communities from Lake Tanganyika, Tanzania - TA2015019 Mahale Deep Cast 65m | ecosystem: Environmental > Aquatic > Freshwater > Lake | place: Tanzania: Lake... | reverse complement strand
CCTCTTTCCATAAGTCCACGTTATACGCTATCCCTGACGCATCCCAGTGCTTACCCATAAAACCGAGTTCATACGGCGGGTCGCTCACAACAGCATCCACACTCTCATCAGGCATCCCTTTCAATGTCTCCAAGCAATCCCCGTGCAGTAATTCCATGTAATCAGTATACACGGATTTACTACTTCCATGCAAGAGGGTGTGGATAAACATTCACAGTGAAAGTTATCCACATATCCACAAGGTTATCCACTGCTGCCTGTGATACTCTTCTGGGGTCGGCATAATCTTGCGTATAAATCGACAATTTACTAGAATCGTATAACTAAGACCGTTGTGTAGAGAGGGAGGGCGAAAGCCCGCAGCGTGCGATTCCGCTGTATGCAAGACCCTCTCTACAGAGCGGTTTTCTTATTTGTAGTATGGCGAATAGACGTATGTTCAGTAAAGACATCACAAACTCTAGCGAGTTCATGATGATGTCACAGACCGCTCAGGCACTTTATTTCCACCTCGGAATGAACGGTGATGATGACGGGTTCTGCGAGGTGTACACAGTGATGAGAATGACCGACTCGAAGCCAGACGACCTGCGTACCCTCCATGAAAAAGGTTTCATCTTTGCAATCGACTCCAGGGTTGCAATCATCAAGGATTGGCATGAGCATAACCAGATGCGTGGAGACAGGTACAAACCATCAAAGTACCTCAGTGACCCGAACTTTGCCTCCATCTACGCAACCATAATGAAGGAAAAAATCCAGAGTTTGAGCCAATATTCCAGTCTGGCAACCAACTGGCAACCAAATGGCAACCATCTGGTACCACAGGATAGTATAGGAGAGGATAGGGTAGGTAAAAATTGCGAAGATAAATCTTCGCCTCTTCAAAGGATAGAGGAAGTAAGAGTTAACAACGAAGGAGAGATAATACAACCTAAGGTAAGATATAAAAGAAAAGGAACACCCGCAGCCGCGCTGATGCCGAAGCTGTACGCGATAGTGAAAAGGGAGAGGGGAGTGGAACCAACACCCGGGGTCGCCGACTACATGCGGGTCGACGCAGCGTTCAAAGCAGGGCTTACCGAGAAGGACATCGTGACCATGGTCGAGGACGCCTTCGAGAATGGCAGCACAAAAAGGTTCGTGACCGTGAGCAACGTGTTCACTAGGCAGGAGATAGACCGCTATAAGCAAGAAAACGTATGACCGCCAAAAAGACAGAAGACCTGCGCAAGCTCGAAGAGCATCTCTACGAGTACACAGGAGAAGACAGAATCATCTCATCGCACGAACTTGCTGCGCAGCTCGAGGAAGACACGACGATGGCAATGCCCACCGGGGTACCAAGTATCGACCGCATCCTCGGAGGGATAGAGCCAGGGGAGTTGGTGCTCGTATCCGGGCCGACCGGGGAAGGTAAGACGACCCTGCTCATGAGCATCACGCGCAACATGGCGTTCCAAGACATCCCCTCAGTGTGGTTCACCCTCGAAGTGACCCCGCGGTCTTTCATCCGAAAGATGCAGAAAGCCTGCGGGGATAAGATGCCGCTGTTCTACATGCCAGCGAAAAACGTGGACAACCAACTCGAATGGCTCGAGAAGCGAATCATCGAGGCGAAAGTGAAGCACGATGTGAAGGCAGTCTACATCGACCACGTGCACCAGATATTCTCCCTTCACCGGGTAAAGAGCGGCAGTCTCTCTCTCGAAATCGGAGATATGGTGGGGAAGATAAAGCAGATGGCGATTGACCACCACATAGCAATCTTCCTCATTGCCCACACCAGGGATAACAGCGACCAGCCGAACGCAGAACCACGAAAGGAGGAGATTCGTGACTCTGGCCTCATCTCCCGCCTGGCTGACTCAATCATCCTCGTATGGCGTGTGAAGAACACAGACGAACTGGACAGCAAGCGTAGGCCGCAGAACCTTGGGGAAGAAGACGTAAAGGCAAAGATACGCATCGTGAAGAACCGCAGGGAAGGGAAGCTAGGGTCATTCTTCATGAACCACGAAGCAGGATTATTCACCGAAGTAGACCTCTGGTAACACTATGGATTTTCACCACTTGACCGCAGACACCCAAGCAGACTTAGTAGGCTACGGGATTACAAACCAGGATGAGATAGCGAAGCAGAAGAAAGCAGCAGAACAGCTGACCTCTGAAATCGCCCTAGAATGGCCTACAGACCGCCTGAAGCAGTCCATCCTCGATTTTCTACGGGAACGCGCGTCCTGGAGCATTTTAGAGCGGAATAAGAGCGAGATAACAAACGAGGAGGAACGCCGAAAAGGGGTAAGTTACAAAAACAGGCAAAAACATGTGGCAAGAATAAGAGCAGCAGAGGCACTACGCGACCACTGCAAGAGGGTTGGGGTGATGTACAGCAAGCGTGGCACAATCGCAGCAACGGAGTTCTTCACTGACGCAGACTTGGACTATATCCGCGCGGTAGGGTTCGAGCACCACCTCAAGGGCAGGCTTTTGTTCTCGGAGCTGTAGCGCAGCGGCAGGGTGTTCGAGATGGGGATAACTCAAGTGCAATCTTAGTAAGAAATAATATACTAGCATTATATGGACAAAGCAGGCTACCTCAGAGACACCGTGGACATAGTAGGGCAGATAGAGACGCGCTTCCTTGAGCTGGGAGCGCGTCTATACAAGATTCGCCGTGAGGCACTGTGGCAGGCAGGCTACGACACCTATCAGGACTTCCTGGATGCAGCGAAGATAAGCCAGGGCAACGCATCCATCCTAGCGAAGATTCACTATGAATATGTGATACGCAGCGGAGCCGAGCAGACGAACCTCATCGGTGCTGGCTACTCCAACCTCTATGAGGCAATCCCCCTCATCGAGAGAGACGGTGTAGACGCGACAATCACCAAGGCAAAGCTCCTCACCCGCTCAGAGCTGAAGGAAGAAGTCCGGGAAGAGAAGCATGGAGTCTGCGGTCATCCGGAGAAGATTACGATTTGCGCTGTCTGTCACAAGAGGTTATGAAGCAGTCGAAGGCAGACTTCCTACGAAGCTGGGGGCTGCCATACCCGAACTTCCAGTATCACCACCTGCGCTATAAGAATCCCCCAGAGAAGGGGGTGTACTGGTACTACTTCTCCCTCTATGTCAGAGAGAGAGATGTGCGGGAGTGGGGAGTCTGCATCTCCTGTGGCAAGCCAATCACGGTAGATACAGCAAATGGAGGCCATTTCATGCCAGCTTCATCATGCGGCAGAGACCTCCTTTTCGATGAGAGAAATATAAACGCAGAGTGCGCCTTCTGCAACGCATGGGATGATACACACCTCCTAGGATACGCTGAGGGGCTAGACCACCGCTATGGTACCGGGACGGCAGCAGACCTCCGCAGGAGGAGAGACGAACACCTGAAGGGCCCACCAGTCAAGGATTGGAAAGCGGCAGAGTACGCTGAGAAGATACGGGCACTGCCGAATTTCGCTGTGAAAGCTTCCGGGCCTTGCTCTCCTCACAAAGACAATCGAGGCAAATGTTCCTCCGGGGGTTCTGAGTAGTCACCCGACAACCGACGAACGAGTAGGGTCGCTCGCAGGTTGGGCAGCGAACGTGGTCCTCAGGCTGCTTCTCTCCTCGCTTCATACTTTACAAAGTAAAGCTATCTGCTCTCGCAGTTCATCGCTCTCCTCGAGAACCTTCCGAGTAGCAGTGAGACCGATAGCCAGCCGCTGCTCTCCGAAGAAGTAGCCATTCCCTCTCTTGGTAATCACTCCCCGGTCAACAGCATCTCCTAGTAGGTCAGCCGAGGCAGAGAACCCGGTCCCGAAGATGAGCTGCCCTTCCACTTCCAAGCCTTCAGTGGATGCCACCTTATTCTTGCGAACCTCACCGATAACCACCTTGCCGACTTTCCGGTCTCCCTGCTTGAGCACCGCTCCTTGTTTCTGCTTCAATCGGATAGAGAGAGACTTATGATACGACAGCTTCTTGCCACCACTTGTCAATAGCTTGCCACTCATCACATCTATAAAGGAGTGGTTGATGACGATGAGAGCTGTCTTATGGATGGCGAGAGAGGGCACCACCTTGCGGCAGAACTTCGCCATGAGTCCGGCCTGGCCCCCGATGGTCCGGCCCTCCATGCCCTTCTCAGCTTCGGCACGAGGGAGAATACCACCAACAGAGTCCAGCACCACGAGGTCCCACTTACCACTCTCCACGGCCTCTTCAATGGCCTCCAGGATATTCTCAGCAACCCTCTCCCGCAGGAGACCCAATTTGTGATTATCCACCCCCAGAGAGGCAGCATACGAGGCAGAGAAGGACCACTCTACGTCAGCCCAGAGGCATTTCAGTCCCTGCCGCTGCGCAGCAGCCACGATTTGCAGGCATACCGAACTCTTGCCGATACTCTCATCCCCGAACATTTCAGTAATCACTCCTCGAGGAATCCCCCCAACCCCAGTGAGCTTGTCAATAAATAAGCCGGAGGGAATCACTCCGACCTCCTCTACAGTATCAGCGAATACGATGTTCATAGGGATATCTTATCCACAACTTGCATGGTAGTCAACTATGTGTATAATGGAACCATTATCAGTTTACCAGCCTTATGTCCTCCCCGGTCTGACGACTCATAAGGCCGTCAGACCGGAGAGGGAAAGACCTATGAGCAAAAGACAAAATGACGAGTGGGCAGAGACAGCTTACGACAACTTCCAGCAGGCAGTTGACGATGGCAACCTCTCGCTCGCAAATGACATCATCGAAGATGTGAAGGATTCTGGATTCTCAGACCTCGCTCGACGGATGAAGCAGGAAATTAAAAACATCAACGAATAATAGTATGACAACGCACATCATATTCTTCCTTCTCGGGGTGATTCTTGGAATTGAAACCACCATCGTGGTGCAAGCATTCCAAGCAGCACGCCAGCTGGAGAAGAGAAAAAAAGAGCTTCTTGAGGAGATGGCGACACTGGCGAAAATCATTGATGACTTAAAAGAGGAGGAATCTTTAATGTCTCCAATCCAAATCAAAAAGTAGACGCCTATGGCTATCCAAGAAATCAACAAGAGGATGTACTTCACTCCCTTCACAAAGAAGGTTGTGGTGCATGAAGATGTGCCGTCCCTGACGGTCCGCCTTGGTGTGGTGCTGTTCAACAAGGCAACCATCGCCGAATTGGCGTTAGACAAGAAGTTCGTAAAATTGTTCTACGACACATCGAAAGCGAATCCGATTATCGGTTTCACTGTGAAAGATGTTGTTCCCCTGGAGAATCTGAAATCAGGTTCTGGCAGGTGGTATCCGATAGCAGTGACCTCAGGTACGACCTGCACTGCGTCAGCGAAGCGTGATGTCCATTCAGTCTTCGGTGAGGAAGTAGCGAACTCGTTCTATAGGAATGTCCCTCTGAAGAAGTACGTCGAGAAGTCCTCAGTCATCGACAAGGGTACCACCTACTACTTCGTCGAGCTGGAGAAGGAATACAAAGAGGAGATGAAGACTTATAAGAAGAAGGAACCTGAGTATGGCCAAGAGCAGTAATCTCGACCTCGATGAGAAGGAGTTCGCAGAGTCTGAACCGCCGACTTCCATGAAGGTCAATCCCATTATCCAGGAGATAATCGCCGCGAAGGTGATGGCAGACAACGAGGAGCGCGAGCCATCTGGCAGGCTCTCGGCAGGCAAGCTCGGTTGGCCAACCCAATGGCAAGTGCTGAATTACCTCAAGGTTCCCCAGAAGCCTCTCGATGAGTACACGCTCCGGAAGTTCGCCCGAGGCAAGGATGTCGAGGAGCGCATTATGAAGTGGCTCGCCCCGGCAGAGGACAAGATGCAGGTGGAAGTGAAGTACCGTGATGTGGTTGGCGTCGCTGACGTAATCTTGGACTACCCAATCGAGGTGAAGAGCATCACGAATCTCGCGTTCAAGTACAAGCAGAAGGAGGGCGCATCCCGCTCCCACAAGCTCCAGGTAGAGCTGTATGCCAAGGCCCTCGGCTTCTCGAAGTATGGAGTAGCCTACGTCGCCTCAGACGACTACCGGGTGCTCTGCTTCGAGTACGACGTGAGCGACGAGGTAGACAAGGTAATCGACCGCTACGAGGCGCAGCTGAAGATTGGCACTGTCCCTGTCTTCAAGGAAGAAGAAAAGTGGCAGTCCATGAAAGATTATTGCATCTATCCCGAGTTCCTGAAGCTTGACGAGGAGGGTATCGTCAAGAGGCTAAAGGAGTTAGGGTTAGAGAGCACTTATAAGGCTTAAAAGTTTCACCGTAAATACTATGACAAAAGACCCGTTCGGTTGGGTAGGAGAGCGAGAGAAGGAGTTAGAGGATAAGTCCGGCTACTTCAAGATAGTCGAAGGCAAGCAGACGTTCGTGCTGCTGAGCCACTGCGCCCCGCTCGCGCAGGTGTTCGACCCGGCAACGAAGAAGTACCGCATAGCACAGGAGGGCGACAAGAATGTCTCCATCAAAGGCATCTGCTGGGTACTCCAAGATGGCATCATCAAGCAGGCAGCACTGCCCTACACCATCGTGAAGTCTCTCCGCAGCCTCCAGCAGGACCCGGAGTGGGACTTCCACCTGCCGTTCAAGCATCCGCTCACACTGACCGCGATAGGCGCAGGCACCAAGGAGGTAGAGTACACCCTCACTCCAAGCCCTAAGCAGGTAGACATCGAGAAGGCAATCCTCGAAGAACTGAAGAAGAAGCCATCCCCAGAGGACATCGTAGAGCGCAAGAAGGGCCACGATTCCAGCGAGGCAGCCGAGCAGGAGTACGCCAAGATTGACTACCCTGCTGCGGAACCTCAGGACATAGACGCCTTCTAAGTTATCCACACCAGTGCTTGCAGAGCATCTTGGTATCTGTTAGCATGTAAGTAGTTGATAGGAGGTTCAGGTAGGTGCGTCTATCTCGAACCTCCTATCAATGTGCGCATTACCACCAATCTCTTTGCTGCCGTCTCACTGTTGGTGGGGGGACGGCAAAGGGAATAACACGAATTACTATGTACAACCTCAAAGACATGTCCCGCGACAGCAAACGCTCGCTCGCAGACTACCTCTTCCGCAAGGCAGCACACCGCTACCATTTCCTGTTTCTCGCTATCGCACTCCTCACGCTTCCATTCGCAGCCCTATGGCACGCTCGTGGTGGGTGGAGCATCGCAGTGGCGACAGCATTACCAGCAATTCTTAGCCAATCATTGACATAATATGGAAAAAGAAAAAGTAGAATTGTTGATGGACGAAAAGCGAAACTTGTTTATTCGAGATAAAAACGGTACAGAGTACAAGTTCTGGCCAACTGGTTGGGGTACACCTGTATCGTTCATTGTAGAGACAGAGGAGGAGTCACAAGAGCGTATACGCGGCTAATCTATGACCGACTTCAACGACGACTACCGAGACTGGGACTATGGAGGCTACGACGAGACAGAACGTGAACGTGATGAACGAGAGAACCCAATCATCAACGAAGCCGGAGATGTCCCGACCGACGACTTACCAGATAACGAATAGCGTAAAGGATATGAAATGGGACCCTACACAGGTATTTGAGTCTATAGTGGCAATATCAATGTCAGCCATGTTGCTGGCGTTGGCAGTCGGTATATGGAAGATGGTATTGAGCCTATGACCTACCTACTCACCGCCCTCACCATCGTCGGCACACTTGCCGCCAATGTCTACTTCATGGACATTGACCGAGAACGCCGCCAGGTTGCTATTGCATACGAGGCGTGCGTGAAGCGCGAATACCACATGACCCCGTTGCAGTGGTATGCAGAGCAGGGACTTTATCCAGAGTGTGAATAGACTAAATGTATGACCTGCCCCAACTGCGAACAAGCACAGCACGCGATTATCAAGCTGCAAGCGGAGGCTGCGGCACTGGCTAGCGATTGGTCCACTTACAATCGAGCGGTCGCTTCCACTTCTTCTTCGCCTTCTTCAGAGTCACAACAGGACCATGACTGTAGTACGGACCCCCGATAGACTTCTCCTCTGAGCCATTCGCGTTCTTTATGACAACCATAGGCAGCAGTATACAGCACAATCCCCGCCGAGGGACGGGGATTACGCTATAACGTAAGAACACCAGCCGAAGCTGATGCTATGATTCTACTATGCCAAAGCGCAGGCACAACCTGGAGTTCGTCATCGGCGTCATCGCGTTCCTAGCAGCTCTCTATTGGCTGTATTCCCTGGTCCGCGTCATCATTGCCTTCATCATGGTGCTGCTATATACTACATAGGAGCGTTCCTCCCGCTGCGCTCCCCCCTGCCGCCGATGATTCGCTCTCGGCGGCTTTTTTATCTGGCGTGGTGATATAATGTGAGCAGTCGTAGATAGGTAGAAGCGGTGGCGCAATAAGCATGGACGCTTTGTTGTGGTCGGTGGCTCCGGCCGAAAGGCAATAATCACAACGAGAGATACACAGGTTGCGAGTCCTGTACAGGGTGGTGCTTGTTACCCGATAGCCGTCGGATGAGAGAGCATCGCCTCGTGTGCGAAACCTGCAAAGTGCAAATCTTTGCCCGCTTCTACCTGTCCACGAAAGGGCAGGTGTTCTGTAATAGGAGGAAGTTATGCATCGAATACTAACTACGACACTAGAATTCTGGCTGGCAATGTGGCTACACACGCTAGTCCTGGGGTGGAAACTGGCAAATAGGTAGGAGGGGGAGATGCTCAAGTGGCATGGGAGATGCTCAATCTGTGATAAGGAAGTGTACAACAGGCTATACCGGAGCAGCGCTGGTCCTGCCAATAAGCTGTTCTGCTGTGAAGACCACAAGAAAATCTGGGATAGGAGCTGGAGCGAAGCAGCACAGCGACAGAACCAGCAAGACATCCTGTTCGCTAACTTTCTGAAGGACAGGAACAGGCGATGATAAGAGACTTGCGCTACGAGCAACTGTTCTGCCGTTGTGGGAAACCGGCAGATAGGTATGACCAGCGCACGGCGATTCGCGGGTGCTGCCACGAGCATTTTCTGGCGGCACTCGACGATTACGCACTGCGCACCGAGCAACTCAACCGTCGGACGTATTGCAAAATCATTACGCCCGATGGACACTTCGACTACCCTTGGAAGGAGTACCCGTCATGACTCTCGAAAGGGCTTTCATGTTCTGGCTGAAGTGGCATATAGCGATGGTGAAGGCCGCCCTCATAGCCTACGAAGCAGGCTGCAAAATCCAAGACCTCAACCCTAAAAGGAGAAAGGACAATGGACAGACATGACTTCGGTCTGGGATTCTCTGTGCTCTCGCTCTTGTACGAGGCCGAGGCCCTGTACTGGGCTGTGCCCTGGCTCACGACCGTCGCACTCGTGTTCGGCATCGTGTCGCTGCTTATCTTCGCGGCAACGCTGCTGCATTGACAACTGAAACGGCGACCTCTCCGGCCGCCGTTCCTTTTGTTGCAACAGAATCGCCGACTATACGCGCAGCGAATACGTCTCCACAGTATGAATGATTGCTAGTATGGTAGCAAGACTATGGTATGATTCCTGTATGATTTACATGACAAGCGATAAGGAGGCAAACGAGTATCAGGTGGAGGCAATTTATCGGGGAACCTGCATCCACTGCCTGCACTCCTACGAAGCTGCCAAGGATGTCGTGAGCGCAGCGCAGATGGGGGATGGTACAGTTATCTGGTGGCACCAGGGAGCACGTTGTCCACGCAGGAAGGGAACCCTACGATAGTAGCTTGCACGCTAGTTATAAGTAGTATATAATAGACCGTATATGGGAAGAGGAGGAATATCATTATCGAAACACATGAGCAACGCATCGAAAGCTCGCTGGGCCGCTATGACGCCGGAAGAGCGTTCTGACCGGATGCGAAAGGCCCGCGCCAAGAGAACCATGCTCGAAGAGCAGCGCAAGCAGGAAGCCCAAAACCATGGGGCACTTTCTGTCGATGAAACCGATACCACACCGACAGCCGAGTAATGAAAAGTGCTGTGCCTTTTGTGTCGATTGTTTCACTGTGAAACTGGCAGTCGAGTAAATGCAAAAAAGCCCCGGGGGTGCCGTGGCCGTTCGCATGCCATCCGGGCATGCAAAAAGCCGGCGCGGTCCTAGTAACCGTGCCGGCTGTCTGCTGTGCGCTAGTGCGCTGTGCTGTGTGCCGTGTCTGTTGAGTCTGCGAGGGTCTGCGTGCACTGCGGCCATGGTACGCCCTCGGCGCTCCACACTAGCCGATAACCTGCGGGTGTTGTATCACCTGCGGGCACTTCATACAATCCTACGATGCCGAGAAGCGCATTGCCCCGGTAGAGCATAATGCGGATGTGACTATCTCCGCTCTTGCTCGCCGTGCGCCCGCTTTTGTCGCTCTGCATCTCTGCGTATAGCTTGGCCATACGCTAGCGTGCTCGCGGCATAATCATGGCCCGCCCCTTGCCGTTCTGCGTTTCAATCAGTAGCGGCTCGTGCTCGGTCTTGCCCCGGATAATGCGCACAGTGTCGCCCACCGCCTCGAGCGCGTCGAGCGTCCGGCGCAGGTGTTCTACTAAGAACAGGCCCACCACCTCGCCGCCCGGCCGTTTCTCGCTCCACAGTGTCTCGAGGCGCGGATACTTGCCCGCGTCCTCGTCCTGCTCCGGCGCTATCGGTACGCCCGCCGGGTACGCTTTCAATACCCGAGCTGCGTACAGCTCCGGGACCTCCACCGTCTCGCCCGCGTCGAGCATCACCGCCTTATATGAGTCCGTTGCGTACAGTATGCCGCCCTCGTGTAGCACGTTATGCAGCACAAGTATCGGGCTATCCGTCGAGGCGCACCGCGCCGCCGCCTTTGTTGCCTTTGTTGTCTTTTTCATACGCCTACAGGTCCCGGAAGTAGTAACCGCCCTCCTCGCTATGGTCCATCATCAGCTCGCGCGCTGCTTGCTCCCAGTCAATGCAGGTATATGGCCAGCTCATGCCATCCTGTAGCATGCCGCACTCGCCAGCAAACTCCTCTGCGAAGTCCGCATCGCTATCATACTCGCCAACATACGCCTCCGAGAAGTCCGACAGGTCCGCTCCCTCGCCGTGTAGCGTAATGTACGCTTTCACCGCGTCGAGCATGTCCTCGCCGATGCTCTCCTCTGCCATGTCCGCAAGTAGCTTGTCGTCGCCGGATAGCTCCGGTGCTGCCTCCTCGCGTGCTGCCTCCTCTGCTTCGATTCTGCGAAGAATGGCCCGGATTGTCTCCGGCATATTCTCCGGCAGGTCGCGCCGTAGCCAGCCCGAGCCGTAATCGTAAGGCTCTCCGGTTACGGGGTGCGGCACTGTATACAGCCCGATGCGCTTCAAACGCTCGCACGCTGCGGAGTACGCATAGCTATTGCCCGCGCTCCTCCACTGCGCCACTGCTTGCTCCTGCTCCGGTGTCCCTGCGTGCATGCCGTTTAAATGCCACGTGCTCCACAGTCCGAGAAGCTCCCTCTGTGCATCCGATGCGGGCCGTATCTCTTCGCGCACTTGCCCCATCGCTCCGCCGATGCTCCCGGACATTGTAAACTCCGGGTACCCGTTGCGGTCCGTGATTGTAATCTCCACGCGCGCTCGCTTGCCGTTCGCGTCGAGAAAAGTAATGTCTCTCTTTAAGTTCTCCATAGTGTGTCAATGTGCGCGCGTACTAGGATTGCACGCGTGCGGGTCTTTATGATAATGCCCCGCGCACATGGCCCGGTATGCCCGGGCCGTGTCGCGCGATGCGCTATCCTGCGAAGGCCGCACGCTTGCCGAGCGGCACGTGCTGCCGTATCTCCACCTTGCGCCGCTCGCAGTGCTTGCGCATCCGCTCCTTTATGTCCGCATCCACCGCTGCCCGGGCCTCCGCGAGCATGTCCTTTTCATTCTCGGAGAATCCATAATACCCGCCCACCTGCTCCACCGTGTCGCCGTCTCGCTCCACGCTCCATCCGACAACGTCTCCCTCGAGGTAGCTTGCGTATGTCTCCACCTCCGCGCGCATCCGCTTGGCCGCCTTTTCTCGCGTGGCCTTGGTGTTGCGGCCGTATTCTTGGCGTATCATGGCCGGCGTGGCCACGATATAGCCCACGGTCGAGGTGTCCCAGCCTTGTGGGTCGCATCCGTACCGGCCCGTGCTCATCGTGATGCCCGAGTGGTCGAGAAGAAAAAGAGGCAAGCACACGCCATGCTCCGCGAGGTACTTCACCGCCGCCTCCGTGTCCTCATATGCGTCCGTATCCTCCCTCTCCGGTATCGTGGCCCCGGCTCCCTGCGCGAGCTCCACTAGTCGCGCGTGCGCATCCTCCCGGCTCCACCGGTCCTCTCGCTTGTGGCCATAGTCTCCGAGCGTGTAATCTCTGTGATACGCTACCATGTCGCCGAAGTTGTCCCACTCTGTGCGCGGGTCTTGCGGCCACTCATCCGTGAAGAATAATATTGTGTACCCCCTGTACTCCTCCTGCTTTTCTGCGTTCATATGCCGAGAATAAACCTGATAACCGCCGCCGTGATGCATCCGAGATAGTAGCCGTCGACTGGCAATTGTCCCGAGACAATCCACGCG